>Ga0316613_10000058_pt1 | contig 161909 bp, 138 predicted proteins | sample OWC_soil_day10_C_2_FD_207647 | JGI IMG/M metagenome (GOLD analysis project Ga0316613, IMG submission 207647) | Wetland soil microbial communities from Old Woman Creek delta, Ohio, United States - OWC_soil_day10_CT_b | ecosystem: Environmental > Terrestrial > Soil > Wetlands | place: USA: Ohio... | reverse complement strand
TTCATTATCAATATATTGTCTGCACTGGCAGCTTATTCTTTTTTCGACAAGAAACCATCGATAAACATCAATCAAGACATTGTAGATCAAACTAGATTGACAAATGCTTAGGTCGAACTCACGTTATATTAGATCTCAATACAGTGATGGTAAAATTCCGTATGAAAAAGTTAAGGGGACTTTATGGTACAAAGAAAATCAGAGATGGGCACGATGGATAAAAGAACAAGGTTATGATATTTATGATTTAGGAGATAATCCTGGACAATTCATAAATAGTCTTGACAGACAAAATGTACCTGATGCAAGTGCATTTTATGACATAGAAAAAATAGAAATTTTTAACTCTAAATAAAATCTACCATGAGCTATTCTCAGAAAATTGATAGAATGTTTAATAAAATAAAAAATTCATTTCAAAATAATATAAATGAAATTAGCAGTGATTTTTCCTTGCAAATTTTTAGTTTAATAGAATATTACAAGGATAAAGATACGTTTATGGCAAAATTTATAAATACAAAAGAAAAACGCTATACCTTGTTAATTTTTATGCATATGGATTTATTGACATTGAATATTGAAAAAACTATTTTTAATTATTCCATTTACAAAGATGAAGAAAGCATAATTAGTAATAGAATAAACTATTTTGAATTAAGAGGTAAAGATATTGATGAAAATTTTAAAAATTTATTCATCAAAATTAACAATAACTTATCAGAAAATCTTATTCTCAAAAACAAATAATTTTTTTAACTCCCGCACGAATCCTTTCGTGTGGTTTGGTATTCAAATAAAAAAAATAAAAATTGCAACAACTCTCCTTTTCCTCTTCCTAATTTTAGGAAGTTTTTACTATGGTCAAAATAGTTCCCAAAACACCAATGGCGTGGACAAAAACGGACAAAACACCGAGATTACCGCCACGGGAGAATCCAAGCCCCAGGACGGCGGGAGCGGCGGCGTGAAGTTCTCAGGTTTGAACATTGACTTTGTCGTTCCCGAAAACCCGGCGGGAGGATACGACCCGGAAACCGGGCAGGTGGTGATATACACCACAGACGGGCAGGAAGCTGGCCGGTTCGACGTGCCTAAGAACGAAAATGGGGAGACGGTGTTCCCCGTGACTGTCAGGGACAAGGACGGGAAGGTGTATGAGGTTAAAGAGAGTTCAAATCTACCAACAACAATATCGATAACTAATGTAACTTCAATGCCCGTCTTGTGTAGGGGAGGACGGGCATAGTACCCGATATAGGATGCCCATCCTCCCCCGCATAGGACGGGCATGGTATCCGGCATGAGATGCGGACGATCTTGCAGATAGCAAAAAGCGTTCTTTGAAAATATAGAAAATAGTCCTCCCCTCCAACGGCGAGCGGGTGGCCTTCCGCGACCCGCTGAACCTCAAGTTCCAATGGATGCCGCAGCACAAGAACATCGCCCAAGTCATCGCACACGAGCTCGGGCACGGGCGCTGGCGCCACACCTTCGACAAGGCATACGGCGGGGTGCTCGCCCAAGGATCCACAGACAACCTCATGGACTACAAGGCCGGAAACAACTCACTGGCCAAGTGGCAGTGGGACCAGATAGTCTCGCCCGCATGGTTCACCAGCCCCTTCGAGGGGGACGGGGAGGGAGAGGTTGCCGTCGAACAATACATCAAACTCGACAACGACGGCGTATTCTTTACCCCGTCAGGAAACCCGTTCCTTCTTAAAAAAGGGACAAAGATTTATACCGCCTGCATGGACTACGCCCGTTTTCCCAAATGGGCGGTGTACGCCTTCGAGGCCGACGGCAAAAAGTACAACACCAACTTCTCCGACAACCTGTCCGCCGGGATCACATTCAACGGCTACTACCAGAAGGATGCCCCGTCCAACAAATACAACCTGCCGTCGGAAGTGACGGGCTATGCCACTTATGCGAGCCTGAAAAAACTGGACGGCAAGCATCTGCAGATGCTCCTGTGGCAGGACAAGGTTTCCCGCACCCACAGAAACGACGGGGAATATAAAATCCGTGACATTTCCATCCCCGAAAACCTGACGCAGGTGGAGGGCAGCAACACCCTCGATGCCGCGGGCTGCGACTACTACAAGGCTATCCTTGAAGCATCGCTCGTTGACAGCGTGAAGTCGGCCGACGGGAGAGCCGTGTTGAAAATATACAGGGACGGCGAAAGCGGTAAATTCTCCGTGGAAGCGGAGCTGGAAGGCACTCCCAAAAACGAAGCCGTGAGGGCGCAGGAAGCGGCCATCAAGGCCCAGACGGAAACCATCGCCGAGGAAAAGCTCAACGAACTGGGGCTTTCGGGAAGCAAGTTGCAAGCCGTGAAGACGCAGGCCGAGGACGGGGGCGAGTTCTATGTGAAGGGCATGGATGGCCGGGAGTGGCTCTCCACCATCGCCGACTTGGGGCAGAACGTGTGGGAAAATGCGGCTCTGCCCGAAAACTACTGGAACAGGGACAAAGGTTACAACAATTCCACCGTCCACCTACCTCCTACCTTTGCCGGGGTTGGAGACGGGGTGATCGACCAGGTGACGCAATATCCGCAGTTGATAAAACTGGGGTATGATGTGGCGACCAAACCCGAAGTGAGGGAAGGCTTGTGGAAAGCGGTGAAGAATATCTCGGTGGAATCCATGAAGAATGCCGCTGTTGACTTCTACGAAAAGAAAAAGGCGGATTACACGAGCGACAAGTCCTATATTGTTTGTCATACAGTAGGCAAAGACGGCCTGCAAGTGGCCAGCTTGTTGATAGGTGCCGGCGGACTGAAATCTGCTGTTAAAGAAGTGGATGAAGGAGTTGAAAAGGCCGGTAAAGAAATTATTACAGAAGTTGACGATGCCCTCATTAAACAAATTGACGGTGCCGACGGTTTAGCGAAAAGGGCTACCAAGGACGCTATTGATAAGGGTGATTTTGACAGTTATCTCATAGAGAGTTATGTAGACGATGTTAATGACCTGTCGAAGGTAAAAAGTCGAAAACTTTCTTGGGAAGAGGTAAAAGCTTTGTTTAAAAGAGGTAATGATTTTAATAAAAAGGCGAAAGATATTTATGATTATAATGAAATTGTTTTAGAAAATGGAAAGCGATTAGACTCGTATATACCAGGTAAAGAAATTATTTCAAGAAAAGCGACAACATTAAGTGAAATTAAACCTGAAACTTTTGAAGGATATTTAAAAGAATTGACAACAAAGTATAAAAAGGGAATTAAAATAAATTCATCTAAAACTTCTGGTATTTTAGAAGGAGAATACAAATTAGAAATTCCAACTAGTAATAAAAGTTTTTTTGAAAATAGTCAAAACTTAAAAAATTTAGCAAAACGTTATGATGTAACAATTAAATACTTAAACGAATAAGATAATGGAAACAATTACAAAAGAAATTTTGATAAAGATTCAATTTTCTGAAATTTATATCGACTTATGTAATAAATATTGTGAATTTGATAATGGAGGAAAATTCACTAAAAAAGAGGTTGAAAGTGAAATCATCAGAAATGAATTGCAAATGACATTTAGTTCAAAGGAAAAATTATTCTATAAAGATTATGTGAAAAATAATTTAAGTATTAGATTTATTTTGAGCTATAAATATGGTTTTATAGAATGCTTTTATACAATTAAAAATTTAATTAACTCTGAAAAAATAGAAGGACGTTTTAACACAATTGCAACTCTACAAAATGTAAATTTTAATAATCTAGTAAAACATAAATTTCCAATAGCAACATCTTTAGAAGATTTAAAAGAAATATTAAGTACAATCTTAAAATTACATACCGATTTCATTGAAAAATTCAAAGAGAAAATGGGGTAATGTTCCAGATTTGGCGATATCATCATAACAAACTGATAATCAAATACAATTTTAAATTTAACTAATAAAATGGTGGGCATTACCCCACCATTTTCTATTTTTAGTGCCTTAAAACAGGCTTAAAATGGGCAACACAGACAACTGCCGCACCTCATGTTCCAGATTTGTCGATGGATTCAAGTTATAGTCTCCTGGGGGAGATGCCCGTCTTGTGTAGGGGAGGACGGGCATAGTCCCCGATATAGGATGCCCATCCTCCCCCGCATAGGATGGGCATGGTACCCGGCATAGGACGGGCATGGTATCCGGCATGAGATGCGGACGATCTTGCAGATAGCAAAAAGCGTTCTTTGAAAATGTGGTAATTGGTTTCAAGACTCATTTTCCTCATTCGCACAGTACAATATCATAAAAAAACATAATAACACAACGTCTGTTTGAAAAACAATAATTAAAATAACAATATTCACTTAAATTTATCGGCAAAAATAAAGCAAATCTAATAATCATCAAAAATAAGGTTTATGAGAAACAGTATACTCCTGTTGGTAATCTTGCTGTGGATGACCAACCTTTGTTATTCACAAACAAAAAGCAAGACCGAAAATTCAGCCACATTAACAGGGAGCATAAGAGACTCTCTCACCAACGAAACCCTACCGTACTCCACAATCAATGTAGTAAAACAAAGCAGCCCAACTGTTTTCTACAAAACCTTTGCAAGCGATGAAAACGGAAAATTCAAATTCCAGCTACCCTATCCCGAAAAGTACATTCTATCCTTTGCATCGGCAGGAAAATCTATCAAAAAACTGAACGTGGAGCTAACAGGCAACACCGAAAAGGATTTTGGCAAAATACTGCTGACCGAAAAAACGAATCAATTGGCCGAAGTGGAGATCGTGGCGGCCAAACCTCTTATCAAAACAGAAATAGATCGTTTTTCGTACAATATGGACAATGATCCCGATTCCAAAACAAGCACACTGATTGAAATGATAAAAAAGGTGCCAATGCTTTCGGTGGACAACGATGAAAACATCAAACTGAAGGGCGGCACCAAATTTAAAATCCTCATGGACGGCAAGGAGACTAGCATGACGGCAGACGATCTCAAAAACATGATGAAGGCAACCCAAGCGAATACCATAAAAGAGATACAAGTTATCACTGACCCTGGTGCAAAATACGAATCTGACGGGTTGGACGGGCTAATAAACATTGTGACCCAGAAAAACTCTAAACTTGGAGGATACGTCGTCAATCTGAACGCAGGCGCAGATCACTTTGGCGGCTATAACACGGGGATCAGCACACAGATCAAGTATGGAAAATTGGGCGTTAATGCTTCGGTAAGTCGAAATGTCAACAAACGTCCCGATTCCCAATCAAGCTCTTTTCGGGAAGCATATAGCAACAGCGACAACAAATATATGAATAGTTCGGGTAGCAGCACCAACAGTGGGAACAGCGACTATGGAAGTCTTCGCCTCAACTACGAGATCGACACCTTGCGTTTGCTTAGCGTCAGCAGTTCATGGAATGGGTATAATGGAGACTATAATTCTTCCAACAAAACCACCATGTCAAATGAAGCAAATGTGGCCCAATTTGAGTATAAAAGCAACAGTACAGAAACTTATGACAGCAAATACATCAATCTGAATGTGAATTACCAGCAGACTTCAGCAAAAAATAAAGACCGCGTTTTGACGCTATCTTATCAATTTAGCTCGCAGCCAAGAAACAACTATTCCAAATCAGGAATAGAAAACATACTGAATTATGCCGGTTATGACAGCGAAAGCAATTCCGATCAAAATGGTTTGACACACACCCTTCAAGCTGATTACACCACCCCAATCAAAAAAGTACACGTGATAGAAACCGGCTTGAAATATTCTGCCCGGATCAACAAAAGCAATTCATTTTACACCATTCAATATCCATCTTCAAGCAATAAAGCAGACAGCACGAGCAACAATAGATTTCGCAACGAGCAAGACGTGCTGTCTGCCTACTTGAGTTACCGCTACACTTTAGGCAAAAAATGGTCCTTCAGAGGAGGGCTACGGCTCGAAAACACGAAACAGTCGGTTGAATACCCGGAAAAAAAGGCGCAAGATTTCGAAAATTCGTATCTGAGCCTTATCCCTTCGGCTTCGATTTCTTATAAATTGACGGAGACCCAAACCCTCCGGACAAATTACCGGATGGGAATGTATCGTCCCGGCATTTGGTACCTCAACCCCTACAACAGTTCCACCGACACGCTGTATGTGCAGATAGGAAATCCAAACCTAAAAGCCGAGAAATACCACAATTTTGGCTTGGGCTATGATGGAAACATCAAAAAAGTATATATCGGAATCAATCTCAATTATAGCTTCTCGAGCAACTCGATCAATGACATAACGGAGTTGAGAAACAACGTCACCTATACCACTTACGAAAACATCGGAAAGGAAAGAAGGTTTGGAAGTTGGTTGAACTTATCGTGGACTCCGAATACACAATTTCGCTTTTCGTCAAACGGCGGATTGAGTTATGTTTATTATGAAAGAAGGGGAACAACCATTGAAAAGAACAGTGGAGTATCAAGCAACGTGTATGGCGACATAAATTACACGGCGCCCTTGAAGATAAAGTTGGGAGCCAACGTCAATTACAATTCTCCGTGGATCAGCTCGCAAGGGAAAGGGAGCAGCTACTTTCAATATAACTTCAACCTAAGCAGGAATTTTTTAAAGGGCGACCGCTTGTCTGTGCGGATGTATGCCAACATGCCATTCACCCAAAACAGCGATTATAAAAACACCACAGAGACGTCAACATTCTATTCCGAAAACCATTACCAATACACTCAAAGACGTTATGGCATTTCTATCTCTTTCCGCATTGGAGAGATGAAAGTAGGGATAAAAGAGACAACCAGGGGTATCAGTAACGACGACATGAAGGGGGGAGGAAATTAAGAAAAATGGAATCAAGAGAATTTCGTTCTCAACAATAACAAGATCGTTTTCTTATAAAGAAAACAAGTCCGGCTTTTACCGGACTTGTTTTAAGTTTTTGCAAACAACTTGTTTTAAAACCTAACTCCGAGGGTCAAATAGGCAGATTGGTTTCTCAAACTCGGGCTGCTATCATCAAATTGTTCATCTAAATTATCATTGTCCTTGTTCAATATGTTTAGGAAACCTAAATCATATCCCAGGGAAAACGACAACTTTCCAAATTCAAGACCGGCATTAATTCCTGCTCCGAGGTCAAATCGTTTGGCAAAGGAATTATCTCCAAAAAAATCGGTTTTGTCGTCGTAAGTGATAGTTCCCACAGAACCTTCACCTTTAACTTTACCTCCGATTCCATAAGCGACATATGGCCCAACGCCCAAGACAACCTTGGTGCTTTCCGCAATGGGAAGTTTTATCCCCAAATGCAATGGTACTTGCAGGTAAGTAGGGGTAAATTTCAAGGAAGCACTCCCCGAACCAGACTCAGATTTATATTTAGCACCTTTTGTCACATATTCAAATCCTGTGAAAAGGTAAAAGTTGCTCGCAATGGGTAAATCAAGAGTGATACCAGCGATAAATCCCAGATTCGCATTCTTGTTATCTAGATCTTCTAGCTTGTTTCCTCCAAAATTAGATAGAGAAACTCCGGCCTTGACACCAAACTCAGCTACATTCTGAGCTTTGACACTGTCCACTGATAGTAAAAGAATAGCTGTTAATGGATAAATCCATGCTTTTTTCATAATGAAGAGTAGTTTTTAATAATTTCAGCAACACTCCAATAGAGCATTCACTTGTTAAAACAATAGCCTGCGTGTAATAGTTCATATTTCTCTCGTCCTGAAATACTCAAATTGGGTATGCATAAAACGATTGTGTACATTAGAATGTGCCTATTGGAATATTATGTTCGGTTTTTGACTACCTTTGCCATTCAAAACAAAAAGATTAGCTATGTTGTGTTTCGTTTTGGTAAAAATCAATTTTATGGCATTCGGCTTTTTTATCCTATTTGCCTTGATTTTCATCGCATTAATTGCAATGTATATCTATTCGCTAAAGCTTAAAAGGAAAACGCAAATGTCAACCGGCAAATTTTCCCTCGACATCAAGGCGGCATTGGATAAAATGACAAATATCGATAGTAAACTCCGTTTTCTGAACCAAACCGAAGAAAGAGTCAAGCACGAAAAAGGTTACACCAAAAATCCCAACGGCCGTGATTTGCTCCTTTCAAAAATATACCAGCACAAAGCTTCCGTCTTATTCAAAGCCAATAGGCAGAAAGAGGCTATCAAAGCTTGCTCCCAAGTGTTGGCGGTGGAGCCAAGCCATACCCAAACATACCTCAACCGGGGTTCGCTTTATGGCGAAATCGGAGAATACGAAAAGGCCATCGAGGATTTCGACCAAGCCGAATTGTTGGATTCTCGCAATCCGAACATCTACAACAACCGCGGCTGGATGTACATGCACCGGAAAGAGTACGACAAGGCTTTGTCCGACCTCAACCACGCGATCTTGCTCGAACCCACAGATATTGAATATTTTAACCGAGCAAACACCTTTATGGAGTTGGGCGAATGGAAAAAAGCGTTGGGCGACTACCAAATGAGCTTAAGCCTCCACGAGCAAAGCGATTCGGAGTTGCGTCATCTCATCGTAAGTTCAATTGCCGAAATGGAGCGCAAATTGAATAATTCAGAACAAAATACCACCCAAATAAATGAATAGCAGCAGAAACAGGAATTTAAAAATGGTGGCCAAGACGATGGCGGGACTTGAAGAAGTGCTTGCCGAAGAATTGGTCGGACTTGGTGCAAACAATTTGCAGATAGGCAATCGAATGGTCTCGTTCGAAGGAAACCTCGAATTGCTTTACCGGGCCAATTTTCAGTGCCGGACGGCATTGAGGATCCTCCGTCCAGTCTATCAATTCAAAGCACGGACAACGGATGATATCTACAAAAAGGTGAAAGCCATGAATTGGGCGGAACACCTTTCGGTGGAAAAAACATTTGCCATAGACGCCGTCACTTTTTCAAATTATTTCACCCATTCTAAGTTTGTGGCCTACCGGGTGAAAGATGCGATTGCAGATTATTTCTTGGCAAAAACGGGACAACGCCCTAATGTGGATATTGAAAATCCCGATTTATTGATCAATTTTCACGTGTCAGAAGAAACATGCACGCTTTCGTTCGACAGTTCGGGCGAATCGCTCCACAAACGGGGCTACCGAATGGAACAGACGGAAGCTCCCCTCAACGAAGTTTTAGCAGCCGGCATCATCCTCAAAACAGGCTGGAAAGGCGATTCAGACTTTATTGACCCGATGTGTGGCTCCGGCACTTTTCTGATTGAGGCGGCGTTGATTGCCAAAAACATTGCGCCAGGAGTCTATCGAAAATCCTTCGCTTTTGAAAAATGGGAAAATTTCGATTCAGAACTCTTGGAAGAAATATTCAACGACGACTCTGCGGAACGGGAATTAGCGCACCAGATAATCGGTTCCGACATCGACCACAAAGCCGTAGCCATATCCAAAGCCAACATCAAAAATGCTGGTTTGGCAAATATGATACAAGTGGAAGTGAAAGACATGCAGTCCTACGAAAAAGCTCCATTTGAAACCGGATTGCTTATCGCAAACCCGCCCTATGGAGAACGCTTGAAACCCGAAAGCCTCGACAACCTCTACTCCATGATCGGCGAACGCCTGAAGCACGTCTTCACGGGTTACACGGCTTGGATTTTGAGTTACAAAAAAGAATGCTTTGACAAAATCGGACTAAAACCAAGCAAAAAATTTCCGTTCATCAACGGATCTTTGCCATGCGAATTAAGAAAGTACGATATCTTTGCAGGAAAAAAATATGCGGATAAACAAGTGAACTTGTGACCGTGCAACTAATCTCTTGTTTGCGTGTTTACTTATTCACAAAAAAAACATTCAACGATGACAATAAACGACTTTAAGAACGAAAATTTCTTCCTGATGGCGGGTCCCTGCCTCATTGAGGGTGAAAAAATGGCACTCGACATCGCGGAGAAAATTGTGAAAATAACAACTGACCTCAATATTCCCTATATTTTCAAGGGATCTTACCGCAAGGCGAACCGTTCGAGGATCGATTCATATTCGGGAATCGGGGACGAAAAAGCCTTGAGAATCCTGAAAAAAGTACGCGACACATTTGGCGTTCCGGTGGTGACTGACATTCACGAATCGGACGAAGCCGCCATGGCTGCCGAATACGTGGACGTATTGCAAATACCCGCATTCCTGTGCCGTCAAACAGAATTGCTTATTGCAGCTGCAAAAACGGGCAAAATCGTGAACATCAAAAAAGGGCAATTCCTCTCGCCACAAGCCATTCAATTTGCGGCTCAAAAGGTGGTGGATGCGGGCAATCCGAACGTGATGCTTACCGAAAGAGGCGTTTCCTTTGGTTACTCCGACTTGGTGGTGGACTTCCGTGCCATCCCGCAAATGCAAGAATTCGGATTCCCTGTCATTTTGGATGCCACGCACTGCCTCCAAAAACCAAATCAATCGACGGGCGTGACTGGTGGACAACCTCAATTGATCGAAACGATGTGTAAAGCCGGAATTGCGACCAATGTGGACGGCTTGTTCCTCGAAACTCATCCCAACCCGGCCGAAGCACTTTCTGATGGAGCAAACATGTTACCACTAGAGCAACTGGAAGGATTGTTGAAGAAATTGATCCGCATCAAACAGGCGTTATAGAATATGGATTTTCTCAAGCATTACGATATTATTCTGGCATCCCAATCACCCCGGCGCAAGGAACTTCTGTCTGGCTTGGACATCGATTACCGCATTTTGCTGCTTCCTGACATCGACGAATCGTATCCAGACCAACTTGAAGGCGAAGAAATACCAAAATACATTGCCCAGCAAAAGGCGGAAGCATATCGAAGCCTGATGAAAAAGGATTCATTGGTAATCACCGCCGATACGGTCGTACTTCTGGACGGAAACGTGTATGGAAAACCGATCGACGATGAAGATGCCAAACGAATGCTCTCGGAATTGTCTGGCAAAAAACACCTTGTCATCACCGGCGTTTGCATCACCACCTTAACCAAGCAAGCGACATTTGCCGCCACCACCGAAGTCAGTTTCGCCACACTCTCGGAGGAAGAAATCGATTACTATGTGTCACACTACCATCCGCTGGACAAGGCTGGAGCTTATGGAGTCCAGGAATGGATCGGATACATTGCCGTAGAAAACATGTCTGGCTCCTATTTCAACGTGATGGGATTACCGATCCAACGACTTTACAGGGAGCTAAAAAAGTTTTGACCTTTTTCCGGTAATCCGTTAATCACTAAGCCTCCAAGGACAGCTAATTCATTATCAATTTTTTCTATTGATAGACAGCGAAAAAAGAAGAACAAATAGTTATTTCTGTAAAAAAATAACGTTAAATTTGCAGCACGATACAGGTTCAATCTATCCAGACCTGGAAGATTGAAAAAAGGGAATCAGGTGAAAATCCTGAACAGTCCCGCTGCGGTAATACTATAAAAATGGATTCTGCAACACTTTTGTCACTGGTGGTTCTATAACTAAGGACTCTGACTGGGAAGACAGCATGATATCCAAGTTAAGTCCGAAGACCTGCCTGCGATCGAATCTTTTTCACTCTCTTGCGAGGAACGGAGGTTGGGAAGTTCGTGTGACTTTTTCGAATCACATTGTATTTTTTAGAAACAAGAACAACGGGTTTCTTTAGGTAATTATGTACCCGTGTGTTCGTTCACATCTGCCTTTTTTGCGTCTGTTCTCGGCAAACATGCGTACAATGAGGCTTAGATTAAAGATAAATGAGGCATAAACTTCGGCAGAGTTTGTGCCTCGTTTTATGAGTAAGCATAGTGAAGGAGTGACCAAGTAATCGAGTGACCATGTAGCCTAGAATGTCATCTTTGCGTTCTCGGCAGGCATTTCCTTTGCGACTCTGCGTGGAAATAGAGATTCTTTCACGCAAAGACACGAAGTTTTTTCGCAGAGGGCGCAGAGATTTTAATTTCACCTGCGATCTCTGCGTGCATTTCCTTTGCGACTCTGCGTGAAACAGAAATTCTTTCACGCAAAGACACGAAGTTTTTTCGCAGAGGGCGCAGAGATTTTAATTTCCCCCGCGATCTCGGCGTGCATTTCCTTTGCGACTCTGCGTGGAAATAGAGATTCTTCCACGCAAAGACCGAAGGTTTTCAACTTTTTTATGCAACCCGAATTACGCAATAGTGATTCTATGACTTGGGTTCTTTCGAAGCATTTGCCTCAGAAGCATAATCAACGCCACCGGCAGCATTCGGTTTGTCGATATATTCTTTTTTGAAAAAATCCACGAACAAGCAAAACAAAGAAAGGATCAGCGGGCCAAAGATGATGCCCCAAAAGCCGAACACATAAAGCCCGACCAAAACGCCAAACACGGTTATCAGCGGATGGATATCACCCATCTTCTTTTGGAGGATAAGGCGCGCCACATTGTCCACATTCGATATGACCAACAGGCAATAGAGTGTCAATCCAATAGCATTTCCCCAATCCTTGGAAATAAAGAGGAAAATGCACACCGGCACCCAAACCAAAGCCGTCCCAAAAATCGGGATAATCGTTGCAAAACTCGTAAACAGAGCATAAAGGAAAGGTTCGTCCACCCCGAAAATAAGATAGCCAACATAAGCAAAACCTCCCTGGATGAGCGCCAGCAAAGGGATTCCAAAGGCATTGGAATTAATAATCACCCTGGCTTCGTGAAGCATTATTTTCTTATTTTCGTCCCGAAACGGGAGCAAATCATACATGTATTTTTCAACCTCCTTCTGACTTACAAGCATGAAATAGAGAACAAATATCAACAAAATGACATTGATAAAAAGACTGCTAACACCGCTCAAGAGCAATTGGAGGATTTGACCCGTGATTTTAGGTATAGAACCTATTGCGCTTGCATTCAACAAATCGAAGCCGGTTTTGTCCTTGATGATTTGCAAATACTGGTCCATTTCCTTTATCAGGAATGAGAGATCAATAGTGGTGTTTTGCAATTTGTTGATAAGCAGCAGCACCACGGCAACCACCGGTATCAGAAAAAAGATAGTGACTTCGAGAAGCAGCATCGAGGCAGCCAGTTTCTTCCCGATGTTCTTCTTGCCGGTCAACCAAAGAAGTTGGCCTCTCACCAACACATACAACGTGAAAGCTCCCAGCACACTACCCAAATAAGGCCACAAGGAGTAAATATTGATCATTCCCAAGACAACGACCAACACGATCAAAGACACCAGCCAGTACTTTTCTCTAAAACGATTTTCCGTAGATGAATTCAACATATTGCATTTCTGTTTTAGTAATTGAATCTTTCTTGATTTTCAATTCCGAAAGAATTGCCTATTAAAAGCAAAGCCGACAACGGACACGGCAAATCTAAGCAAAAAACCTGAAACGTGCTGCTTCCACGCTTCAGGTTTATGTATTTGTTGAGAATAAGGAAGGTCGAGATTGAATTACGATTTTGTTGACAGCTTTTCGTCGTCCAAGGTGGTAAGCCTGCTGGCTCCCATCATTTGATGGATTGTTTTTTGCATTCCATCTGTTGATCCATCCAAGAAAATAACATTTCCCTTTCCATTTTCCGCAAAGTTTTTGATGGCTTCCGTCCACATGCTAAACAAAAGGAAAGACGCATCCAAGTCCGCATCTGACATTTCCTTTGCTGCGCTTGCCATCCCTTTGGCCACTTCCTGACGGAACAAAGCTATCCCCTGCCCTCTTTGCATGGCAGCCTCTTTCTCCGCCAAAGCCGAAATCTTGATCGCATTCCCTTCAGCCTCGGCAGCTTTGGTTTTGGTTATCAAAAGGGCTTGGCCTTCGTTTTCGGCAGCCGCCTTCAAATTGTTAGAAGCCACCACCTTGGCCATCGACTTGATGATTTCTTCGTCAAATGTAATATCATTCAACTGAATATCGATCATGTGGTAGCCCCATTGCTCCAAAGTGCCATCTAAATGAAGCTTAACCTCTTCCACAATTTCGGTGCGAAGCCCCAGAATTTCCGCTTGTTTTTTTGTTGCCACAAAACTACGGATCGTACCCTCGATGGTGCGGATCAGCGCCTGCATGAAATTTCGCTCATCCACAAATTTGAAAGCCACGTTTTTGATCGTCTCTTCACTTTGGTTGATGACGGCATACAGCAACATCGCCTTGAAGTAAACATTTGCCTGATCCTGAGTAACAGCCTGAAATTCCAACTCGACGGAGCGGTTCTGGATGGAGATTTTCCGGTATATCTGCTCAATGATCGGGATGCGCAGGTTCAGCCCCGGCGCCATGATACGGCGGTATTTTCCGAAAACCGTGATCACTGCCACGTAGCCTTGGTTGACGGTCACAAAGCCTGATAATATTATCATAGCAACAATAGCTATCAAAGCCCATAAAAAATAACTCATGATGTGTTTCGGTTTATTTGGTTAATACTATGCGAATGTAAGCATATTAATTTGGTTTTCTGAAATAAATGGAAAAAATCGGAACGCGCGCCCACTGTTTTTGCGAATGGAGAAGCGACAACGGGGGAGAGTTGTAACAGCAACGAGGCGAGTTATAACAGCAACGGCGCAAGTTATAGCAGCAACAGTGTGAATTGTAGCAGATACGGCGAGAGTTCAAGCAGATACGATGATAGTTCAAGCAGTCACAGCAGGAGTCAAAGCATATACGGCGATAGTTCAAGCAGTCACAGCAGGAGTTCAAGTAGATACGGCAAGAGTTCAAGCAATCACGGTTGGAGTTCAAGCAGATACGGTGGGAGTTCAAGCAGATACGGTGGGAGTTCAAGCAGTCACGGTGGGAGTCCAAGCAGATACGGCGAGAGTTCAAGCAGTCACGGTGGGAATTCAGACAAACATGAGGTTGCCACTCACCGACCTTGAGAAAGCCAATCTAAAAAAGAACAAAGTCAAAATAGTTGAGATCCTTAACTATGCAACTGACGAACTGGAAGTATTGCTAAATTCAACAACAGAAAGAACAAAAGAAATTTACGCTTTGGCTGAATTTCAAACGGTTCCTTCCATTGGGATAAAATTTGCCGAAGATTTAGTGTTTTTAGGATATTATTCTCTTAATGAACTCAAAGATAAAGACGGAGCAAAATTGACAGACGAATACGAACAGAAAAAAGGATATTGGATAGACCCATGCGTTGAAGACCAGTTCAGATTAGTGGTAAATTTTGCACAAAACCAGGACGCTAAAAAATGTGGTGGGGCTTCACCGAACAGAGAAAGAAAAACCTTCTTGAAAATGGTTATCCAACAGGCAGACCGACAAAGCCATGGCACGAATCAATTGAATATAAACAAATAGACAAAAAAGGTCGCAGCTAGCAGCAGAACTCACACCCCTCGTGTATTTGCGGAACGTTAGGAGCCGGCAGAAACGAAGACAAAGATTGGGATACGTACCAATTTTTATACTTTTGGAACATAACAACGGCCAATGCCGATTGCCTCTCTATCTTTGGCCCCGCAAACCGCCAGGCCTCTGAGGTTACGGACATGTACTAAAAATATTTGCAACGATGAGACCAATAAGACAAAGCCCGAGCCACCAACACAGGCTATCTACATTGGCTGTGTCGAAAGCGGTTCAGATTGCAGGATTTGACTACGCCGATTTTCAGTCCCGGGCAAGCTTTTTCTACTTTTTGCCAGACAACCTACCCCAAATCGGTCAAATACAGTTGGCCTCTGTCGTTATTTCCTGCCATGCTCAATGAAAAAAAAGGCGTATTTTTTATACCTTTGCATCCTATTTAAAAGGAACCACCAAACGTATGTCCCAATCTTCATTATTAGAAAAATTAGAGACTTTAGAAATCCGATTTCAGGAAATCGCCACGCTTATCACCGACCCGGAGGTGATTGCCGACATGAAACGGTATGTCAAACTCAATAAGGAATATAGCGAACTCGAAAAGATTTCCAACGCCCGAAAAGAGTACAAACAACTTTTGGACGGCATTGACGAAGCCAAAAATATTCTGGAAAACGAGAACGATTCGGAGCTGCGGGAAATGGCCAAAGAAGAGTTGGACATCAACACCAGCCGGATTCCGGAATTGGAGGAAGAAATCAAGCTCTTGCTTATCCCAAAAGATCCTGAAGACGACAAAAATGCCGTAATGGAGATCCGCGGCGGGACAGGTGGTGATGAAGCGGCTATTTTTGCTGGCGACCTTTTGCGCATGTATCTCAAATATTGCGAGTGGAAGGGTTGGAAAACAGAAATCACAAGCAGCAGTGAAGGTAGTTCGGGCGGATTCAAGGAAGTTATCTTCACCGTCACCGGCGACAATGTTTATGGGATACTAAAATACGAAAGCGGTGTGCATCGTGTGCAACGTGTCCCCGCCACCGAAACGCAAGGCCGTGTACACACTTCGGCAGCGTCCGTAGCCGTGCTTCCCGAAGCCGAGGAGGTGGATGTGGAGATCAATCCGGCTGACTTGGAGATTCAAACGGCACGTTCGAGTGGTGCGGGTGGACAGAACGTGAACAAGGTGGAGACAAAAGTGCAGCTTACGCACAAGCCGACAGGGATCATGATCCAATGCCAGGTTTCCCGTTCGCAGGTGGCCAACCGTGAAATGGCCCTGCAAATGCTTCGGACACGTTTGTACGACATGAAGTTGCAGGAGCATTTGGCTGCCATCTCCTCCAAACGCAAGACAATGGTTTCCACCGGCGACCGTTCTGCAAAAATCCGTACGTACAACTATCCGCAAGGGCGCATCACCGACCACCGCATCAATTACACCATCTACAACTTGGCGGCATTCGTGGGAGGCGACATCCAGGATGTGATTGACAAACTGATTATCGCCGAAAACACAGAACGGCTAAAAGAGAGCGGATTATAATAAAACAATGATAAAATGGCTTGAAGCCAGAACAAAATAGTAAAATTAAAATGACCAAGCAAGAATTATTTGAGAATATCAAACGGAAAAAATCATTCCTTTGTGTAGGGCTGGATACTGACATCCATAAGATTCCCGATTATTTACTTTCGGAAGAAGATCCCATTTACACCTTCAACAAAGCGATCATCGATGCCACGGCCCCTTACTGCGTGGCTTTCAAACCCAATGCCGCTTTCTATGAAGGAGAAGGGATAAAAGGAATCTGGGCGATGGAAAAAACGATTGAATATATTCGCACAAAATATCCCGACCAGTTCATCATACTCGATGCCAAACGCGGCGACATCGGCAACACTTCCGAAAGATACGCTTCTTCGGCTTTTGAAAAAATGAAGGCCCATGCCATCACTGTTGCGCCCTACATGGGAGAAGATAGTGTGAAACCGTTTTTGAAATACCAAGGCCGCTGGGTTATTCTGTTGGCTTTGACTTCCAACAAAGGCTCGCAGGATTTCCAATTGATGGAAGACGCGAATGGCGAACGGCTGTTTGAAAAAGTGTTGAAGAAATCACAAGAATGGGGATCGGAGGAACAAATGATGTATGTGGTGGGAGCCACGCAAGGAAAAATGTTTGAAGATATTCGGAAAATTGCACCCGATCATTTCCTGTTGGTCCCTGGCGTAGGAGCGCAAGGCGGTAGCTTGGAGGAAGTGGCCAGATATGGCATGAACAAACAATGCGGATTGCTCGTGAATTCGTCCCGTGCCATTATTTATGCCGACAACACCGAGGAATTTGCCAACGCAGCCCGTGCAGAAGCTAAAAAGGTGCAGGCGGAAATGGCGAAATACTTGAGCCAACTAAGTTAAAAAAAATGCCGACATGAAACGAGCTTAAAATGATTCGCATAGATTCTCAACTTAAAAGTAAAAAGATAGAATATGCGCAAAATATCATTTGAAGATTGGAAAAACAGTATGTCATTCATGATAGATGACGAATTTGACAATAACTTTTTACATTCAAAACCATCGAGCAAACAGGATAATCATGCTGAATTACTGCGATGGTTTTGGTTGGGTTGGTCGTCAAAACGATTTACACCGGATTTATGATGCGAGTGATTTTGTTTTCAATCAGCGCACATTGCATGTTCTTGATGAAGTGCTGAATCAATATTATCCAAATTCTTGATTCTTTCAACAATCCGAGAAACGACATATTCAACTACAGGAATGGCTACCGTATTTCCCAATAAGTCAAAGGCATCATATTCCTTTGTTGGTATTTCGTACCATTCGGGATAGCCAAACAATCGAAGACCTTCCCTAATGGTTAGCCTTCTTAGCCCATTTCCATCCGGAACAGCAAGACGAGAGACATCAGTTGCGACTAATGTTGGAGCGATATTGTCAGGGTCTAATATTTTATTAATCTCAAAGCTCAGTTTTCCTGTAACAATATTGTATCCTTTGGGTTTTGTTTCATCGTATTCACGATACGATGAAATACCGTCCTTGGTGCTTTCTTTAACTAACTTTTTGGGATGCTCAAACTTTAAATAGCCTTTGTTTACAAGGTCGTCAAGCATAACCTTTAATTCTTCTTTGGGCTTATTAATAAAGGTATTTATTTGCTCAAGCGTTAAAGTCATTCCATCCATCCAGTCGATGCCAATTTCTAAAGCCCATTGTTTTTTTCGGCGCTCTTTAAACAATTTGTTCAATAAAACACATTGCTCTTTAGATACTTCGCCTTTCAATCCAATGTCCCAGCTGTGGATATTGTTGTCGCCACCTCTTTTATCTTTTATTGATTTTCCATACAATTCGGATATTTCAAAATGTGACAGCAGTTTTTCTACAAACTTTGATTCTAATGTTGGTAACCCTTTGTCCAATATACTATCAAGTTTTTTTAATACAGGAGTATTTCCAGTTAAATCAATTTTGTCATTTAGCGTACCAACAATGAAAATGCGTTTCCTTGACTGTGGCAATCCAAATTCTAAGGAATCAAAGACTTTCCATGAGACTTTATATCCCAAATCATGTTCAAGAGTGTATAGTATTGTTGAAAGTGTTCTGCCAATTTCATCATGTTTATTTGCCAAATCATGTTTAACAAGCCCTTCAACATTTTCCAAAATAAAACCATACGGTTTTTTTGCCCTTAAAATTCGTTCTATTTCAAAAAACAAAGTGCCTCTTGTATCAAGAAAACCCTGTCTTTTACCACTCGCACTAAAGGGCTGGCAAGGAAAGCCACCCAAAAGAAAATCAAAATCGGGAATAAATTCGTTGCTAATTTCAAAAATATCACCAGCTAAAAAATCATGTTTAAAATTATGTTGCAGGGTTTTTATGGCATAAGGCTTTATTTCAGAAGTCATTACACATTCTGTTTCAAAACCATTCGAGTTAAATATATTTTCAAAACCAAGCCTTATACCACCAAGACCTGCAAATAAATCAATAAATTTGATTTTAGAATTTTCCATTGCTTGATTTTTTATATTCGACATTCGGTTCTGCGGCAACTGACAATAAGTTTTCAAACTCTTGGACTTCTATCTTGTTGCATCCAATTACGGATAAACATTGTAAGAAAAAACATGCGCTAAACGTACCTCTACTTATTTTGCTATCAATACTTGCTTTTGTTTCATGTATATCAATTTCTTTCAAAAGCATCACTAAATCAGCATTTGAAACGCCTCTTTTCATCAGTTCTGATTTTAATATACGTTTAACTTTATCGTTCCAGTTGTCCATATTAAAAAAATGTTTTGCAAATTTGGATAATTATTATCATATATGCAAATAAAATGAAGGGAATATAAAATACGCTTTACAACACTACGCTTAAGATATGAAATTTAATCAATTAATACTGAATATCTAATGCAGCTACCACAGTTAGTAAGTTCATGCTGCTTTCACAAGCTGCCTTCCGACATAGACGGCCGCTATTCCCAAGAAAAAGCTGAGTCCTACATAAAGCGACAGATTCAAAAAATCTTTGTTTTGAAGAAGCGTCAAGGATTCGTTGGAGAAGGTGGAGAAAGTGGTGAATCCCCCACAAATACCGACCGTAAGAAACAACCGCAGGTCGGGCGACATAAAATCTTCCTTCTCCGAAAGGCCATAGAACAATCCTATCAAGAAACTACCCAATATATTGATTGCAAATGTTCCCCAAGGAAAATCTGTCGGCAAATTCAACTGAAAATACCTTGAAATAAGAAACCGAAAAGCCGTGCCGACAAACCCTCCAAGTCCTGCAATAAATAGCTGTTTCATCATAATATCCGCTCTCTGAAATAAATCCATACAAATTTAGCAAGTATTGTTGAAAGTCAGCACATCCTATAAAAACTGAAGCCTGAAATGTTCCGTTGATAAGGAAACTATCTTCCACCTCTAAACTTCACCTCGGACTTCGAGTTCCTAAGCCACCTTTCTCAAATCTGACTTATTGTCGCCTAAGCACTACCCGACCCTTTTAAACTTAACCATTTCGTAATTATTTTGTAACTGCATCATGATAATTCTGCTATAATATTGCACAGGAAATAAAACATTTTTAAATCTAAAATAAAATGAGAAAAATTGGATTATTCGCAGTAGCGTTGGCAGTGATTTTTTCATCGTGTAATTCCGGATCCAAAAAATCCGAAAATACAAAGCTTTCAGGAGCGGGAGCTACCTTTCCTGCACCGTTTTACAGTATCGTGTTCAAAGCTTATACAAAAGCTGCGGGCAATGATGTAACTTATGGAGCTGTGGGCAGTGGCGGCGGAATCCGTAGCCTAAAGGACAAAACGGTAGATTTTGGCGCATCGGACGTATTCCTCTCTGATGACGAAGCCAAAGAATTCGGTGTCCCTGTCGTGCACATCCCCACTACGATGGGAGCGGTGGTTGTGGCATACAACCTGAAAGGGATTCCCAGTCTAAAATTGACATCGGAAGTTATCTCCGAAATATACAGGGGAAAAATCACCAAATGGAACGATGCAAAACTAATGGCCTTGAATCCAGGTGTTGCCTTGCCAGACAAGGCAATCACTCCGGTTTATCGCTCGGATGGTAGTGGAACAACTTATGTTTTTTCTGACTATATGTCAAAAACTGACGAAGCTTGGAAAGCAGAACTTGGCAGCGGCAAATCGTTGAAATTCACAGTGGGTGTCGCAGCAAAAGGCAATCCTGGTGTGTCCGGTGTTGTGGCCGAAACGGATGGCTCTATCGGGTATATTGGTTCTGAATATGCCTTGGCTCAAAACATTCCTTCGGCACAAATCAAGAATGCGGCAGGCAACTTCATCGAAGCTTCCACAGCCAGTATTTCTGCTGCCGCCGACGGCGATATCCCTGCCGACACACGCTTGATGATTACCAATTCGGCTAACCCGAAAGCTTATCCAATCAGCACATTCACGTGGATTATTGCCTACAAAGAACAAAAATATGGCAACCACTCAGAAGCACAAGCAAAAGCATTGGTTGGATTGCTAAACTACATCATCAGCAAAGATGCTCAGGACGTGGCAGCAAAAACACACTACGCTCCCCTTCCCGAGGCAGCCATTGCTAAAACAAAAGCTATCATCGAGTCCATCACGTTTGACGGTAAATCAATCGGTAAATAAATTGAAAGGTGAATCTGCGAATTTGCACTTGTGCGGATTCGCAGATTTTATGTAGATCCTTTCCTTTTCAAACTCTCAATGGAATGAAAGACAAATTATTCAAATACCTTCTTTTTGGAGCCTGTTGCCTTATTTTACTGCTGTCCGGAGGTATTATTTATGCCTTAGTAAGCAGTAGCGTGGAGGTGTTTTCGCATTTTGGCTTTTTCAATTTTATCCAATCCACAGAATGGGATTCCCAAAACCAAAAGTTTGGAGCCTTGCCCTTTATAGCGGGAACAATGCTCACCTCGCTGCTTGCCTTGTTGTTTTGCATCCCTTTTGCATTTTCAATCGCTTTGTTCAACGGAGAATATTTCAGAGAAACAAAAATAGCGGCAGTAGTGAGTTCGATAGTTGATCTGTTAGCGGGCATACCTTCTATTGTTTTCGGATTGTGGGGATTTTATGTTCTGCGTCCGGTGATGGTCGATTTGGGTATTAATGCCCAGGGATTTGGAGTCCTGCTTTCATCCATAGTATTGGCAATTATGATTATACCTTATGCCTCGTCGCTGAGTACCGAATTTATTTCTGTAGTTCCCAATGAATTGAAAGAAGCAGCATACAGCCTTGGAGCAACCAACTTGGAGGTTATTCGCACGGTGAGCATTCCTTTTGCCGGTTCGGGCATTTTTGCTTCGTTTATCTTGGCTCTGGGACGTGCATTGGGAGAAACAATGGCTGTAACGATGCTGATTGGAAACACGAACAACATCCCGAAAAATTTGGCCGACACGGGAAACACCATGGCAAGCATCATAGCCAACCAATTCGGTGAGGCTTCCGGTCTTAAACTTAGTTCACTCATTGCAATGGGATTGCTGCTGTTCGTCCTGACGGCCATCATCAATCTTATCGCCAAGTATATAATGAAACTGGTGAATAAATAATTCCGGACTAAATACAGATTGACAATAAATAAGAGTAAACAAAATAGCCAAGCAAAGTAGTTGATGTGCGATTCCATTTTTAGGCACATTGGCATATTGAGGCATCGGCACATCAAGAAACTTATGTCATCAACAATACAATATAGACGTGCAAAAGACAGAATATTCTTAGGGGTTGTTTGCGTCTTGTCTTCACTGACAATGATACCATTGTTTTTGATCTTGTGGGAATTATTGAAGAAAGGATACAAACAAATCAACCTGAGCCTGTTCACCGAAGTGGCTCCCAGCTCGATGGATGCGATGTTGGCTCGAATCAGCAACGAACCCATTCCCGGAGGAATCCTGAACGGATTGAGCGGAACAGTTCTGATGCTGTGCATGGCCATCGTGATGTCGATACCTGTTGGCATTCTGTCTGGAATTTATCTGGCAGAACACAAAGATTCAAAATTCAGCGGCGCAGTTCGTTCTTTGACAGACCTTTTGCAAGGGGTTCCCTCCATCGTAGTCGGCGTGGTAGTGTATGCCTGGGTGGTGCGTCCGATGCACAGCTACTCTGCATTTGCCGGTAGCGTGTCGTTGGCGATCATGATGCTCCCGATGATTATTCGTTCCACGGAAGAAAGCATGAAGATGGTGCCGGGCACCTTGAAAGAGGCCGGATTGGCACTCGGGGCATCTTATTCGACAATAATTCTACGGATACTTGTTCCGGCGGCATTCGGCGGATTATTCACCGGATCGCTTCTCGCCATTTGCCGTGTAATGGGAGAAACCGCACCACTTCTGTTGACCGCACTGGGTGCATCTTCGGTCAATTTAAATGTGACGGAACCAACAAGTGCCATCCCACTTCTAATCTGGGAGTTCTACAACGACCCCAATCTGGCAAATTTGATTTGGACAACTTCCTTGTTGCTGCTTGTCTTCGTGTTAGTTATAAACATTATTGCTAAGAACATTGCGAAAAAATGGAAAATACAATAAATACACAAGTCCGTGCTGACTCGGAGTCTCAACTGTCTCCAAACAGCGAATTGCTTCTCCAATTGAAAGACGTAAGCGTGTCTTACTCACCGGATAAAAAAGCTGTTCAAGATGTTAGTGCCGACATATTCAGCCACACCGTGACTGCCATCATGGGGCCTTCCGGTTGTGGGAAAAGCACCCTGCTGCGGGCCATCAACCGGATGCACGAACTCTATCCGAACATCAAAACAGAAGGAGAAATCCTACTGAAAGGAGAAAATGTGCTGGATATGAACCCGATGAAGGTACGGAGAATGGCCGGAATGGTTTTCCAACGCCCCAACCCTTTCCCAACAATGAGCATCTACGACAATGTGCTGGCAGGCTATTCGTTGAACAACATCAAATTGAACAAGCAGGAAAAAGACGAAATAGTGGAAACAACGCTTCGTGGCGTGGCCCTTTGGGATGAAGTGAAAGATTCGATGACAAAGAAAGGCTCTTTCCTCTCGGGAGGGCAACAGCAGCGGTTGTGCATAGCCCGCGCCTTGGCTTTGAAACCTGAGCTATTGCTGATGGACGAACCAACATCGGCACTGGACCCTATTTCAACGAATCGCATCGAAGAATTGATCCTTGATCTAAAACGACAGTACACCATTGTGATCGTGACTCACAACATGTCGCAAGCTGCGCGGATTTCCGACAATTCGATGTTCATGTATCTCGGAGAATTAGTGGAATACGACTCTACGAAAAAGATGTTTACCAAACCAAAAGAAAAGCGTACCGAAGATTATCTGACCGGAGCATTCGGTTGATGTGATTTTTTTGATGCGAAAAATTTAAAATCAAACATTAATTGTTACTTTTATGGCATTAGACAATATAAAGACAAAACAGCTTCAGCTTTTGCTGAACGAATTTGAATTGATGTCAAAAACAGCACTCACTCAATTCCAAATCACGTCGAAATTGCTCGAAGACAACTCGCTGGAAAGCTTGTATGAAGAAGCCGAAGCCAACGAAATGATTATGGATCGCTTGGATGTGAAAATTCGTGAGGAAGTTGTTTTCACCATATTTCAATTCAATCCGATGGCTGCTGATTTGCGAAAGATAATCACGTATCAGGACATCACCACCAATTTGGAAAGAATTGGCGACATGCTATTGAACATCATACACTTTTTGGGTGAAATCCATTTAGAAAGTCCTATATTCGTAGAAATAAAGAAACACCTGCAGAGCATGTTTACCCAAGTGGGAGAGATGATGCGCAATTCTATTTTCTGTTTCTCTAACGAAGACAGCGTGGTAGCCTACCAAGTGATTGCGGACGACGACAAAGTGGACGAAGAATACCGGACTATCAGAACCATCTTGCAAGAAATTTTCGCCAACAAGCTCTTGGAAAAGTCTGAAATTAAGAATATTATGACAATCAATGCCATTGCCCACAACCTCGAACGCGTAGGCGACAGCACAACAAATATTGCTGAATCTGCCATCTATCTGGCTGAAGGAAAAGACATACGACATGGAAACAAGTGAAAAAAAACAGCGGATCCTCATCGTTGACGATGAAGAAGATATCCGTGAAATCCTACATTTCAATCTCGAAAATGAAGGATACGAAATCGATCAGGCGGAATCGGCTGAAGAAGCCTTGAACGTGCTGAACGAATCACACAACCTGATATTGCTGGACGTGATGATGGGTGGCATGTCGGGATTCAAATTGGCACAATTGCTGCGCAAATCAGGCAATAACGTTCCTATTGTTTTCCTGACAGCAAAAAACACAGAAAATGACCTTTTAAGCGGTTTTTCAATCGGTGGGGACGATTACATTTCCAAACCTTTTTCGGTGAAAGAGGTGATTGCGCGTATAAAAACGATACTGAAAAGAGCTGGATCCTCCAAAGATGAAAAAAACGTAGGCCAAAACATTGTCGTCGATGGCTTGATTATTGATTTGGAGAAAAAAATAGTCCAAGTCAATGAAGAAGCTGTGGAACTCACCCACAAAGAATTCAACATCTTGGTACTTTTGGTGCAGAACCCAGGAAAAATATACACCAGAACAGATATTTTGGACAAGGCCTGGAGTGACAATAGCATCGTGCTCGACCGTACTGTGGACGTACACATCACGCGTCTCCGCAAGAAAATTGGTGAATATGGGAAATACATCATCAGCAGAACCGGCTACGGATACAGCTTCTCGCAAAAATAATATCCGTAAAAACATGGATGTGTGAATTTGCAAAACCATCCATATGAAACAAACAAATTCTGGAATCTACGACTCCCCATTAAAAACAGTTTGCACACATGAAGCTTTCATACAAACAACGGATTTTCGTTTACTTTTTTCTCATTTTTGCTGTTTTTTCGGTAGCAACTATCTATTTTGAACAAAAACAGGAGAAAAACTACCGAACCCAAAACCTCGAAAGTCGGCTTGGGAGTTATGCAGAGCTGATCCATAAATACATGGTTCAGAAACAACTAAATGATAGCAATATCATTCAGTTATCACAAATGATTGAAATGTTGCCTACAACAGAACTTCGAGTCTCGGTAATTCGACTTGACGGCAAGGTGATATTCGACAACGAGGTAGCCGACTTGTCCAAGCTTGATAATCACAAAACCCGACCCGAGATCTTAAAAGCTTCTTACAAAGGTGTAGGTTCCAACATCAGGTTATCAGCATCAAAGAATCAAGAATTTCTCTATTTCGCTCACGCCTATCCAGACTATTTTGTGCGCGTGGCATTGCCCTATAACATCGAAACCAAAGCACTGCTACGAGCAGACAATTTATTTATATACATAGTATTAAGTCTCTTCTTTATAGTAATGCTGCTGCTCAACTTTGTAGCAGGCACTTTCAGCAAGTCGTTGAGACAACTACGCACTTTCGCTGTCAATATTCGGGAAAACAAACCTCTTCCTGAAGGAAAATTTGACTTTCCGAATGACGAACTGGGAGAAACAGGAAGAGAGTTGGTTGAAATATTCAGGCAGAAAGCTCAAAGCCGCCGGGACATTGAAATTGAACGGGAAAAGCTGATTCGACACCTACAATATTCGGGAGAAGGGTTTGCTATTTTCTCTTCGGAACGGAAGAAGATTTATGCAAACACGCATTTCATACAATACCTGAATCTTCTAAAAGAAACCCCAACTTTTGAGATAGAGTCTCTGTTTGAAGACCCTCAATTCAAGCCTTTAACTCAGTTCTTGAATTCATCGGGAGACGATGAGGATAAGCATTTCACATTTCCATTGCTGAGCAATGGAAAGACATTTCAAGTGCAAGCCTTGAAATACGACGATAAAAGCTTTGAGGTGACAATCAAAGATATTACCAAGACCGAGAAAACAAGACTCCTAAAACAAGAGATGACCAACAATATTGCCCACGAACTCCGTACACCTGTATCTAGTCTGAGGGCTTATCTCGAAACAATTTGCGACAAAGACTTACCAAAAGAGAAGCAAAGGCAATTCGTAGAAAAAGCATACAACCAATCGGTCAGACTCTCTGAACTCATTGAAGATGTGAGTCTGTTGAGTAAAATAGAAGAGGCCTCGGTACAGTTTTCCATGGAACGGGTGGATCTGCATGAACTGGTGAATAACGTCCGGATTGATTTGACTGACAAATTGGAAGCCAACAACATCAAGTTTATCTCCACCTTAAGGGACAACCTGTACATTCATGCAAATTATTCGTTGATCTATTCGATTTTCAGAAATTTGGCCGACAATTCCATCAAATATGCCGGGAAAGACATTGAGATCCATATCGACAACTATACTGAAGACAAGGAATACCTCTATTTTTCTTACTACGACACGGGCAAAGGGGTAGAAGAACAGCACCTGCACCGCATCTTTGAACGCTTCTACCGGGTGGACAAAGGCCGCACACGCGATGCCGGAGGATCGGGACTCGGGCTTTCGATCGTAAAAAATGCTATCTTGCTGCACAAAGGAGAAATTCAAGCGCGAAATCGTGAAGGGAAAGGATTGGAATTCTTATTTTCGATAAGTAAGAATATTGGGTGACACATCCACGCAATATAGAAAATAGAAAAAGGGCAACCCGTAAAATAAGCGGTTGCCCTTTCTTGTCTCTCTACAAATTATTTTCTCCCGAAACAATTCGCTCAATCGAGTTTATGAATCACTAATCCCGAACGCAATTTTGGTTCAAACCAGGTAGTTTTTGGCGGCATGATGTATCCAGTATCGGCGATGTCGATCAATTGCTGTATCGACACGGGATATAGTGCCAAAGCCAAGCGCATTTCTCCGCTGTCAACCCGGCTTTTCAACTCTCTCAAACCTCGAATTCCGCCCACAAAATCAATTCTTTTGTCGGTGCGAAGGTCTTTGATTCCGAGAACCTCATCCAAAATATATTTCGACGAAATTGTCACATCCAATACTGCAATGGGGTCGTTATCGTCATAGAATTCAGGTTTTGCAACCAAACTATAACATTTTCCATCCAAATAAATGGAGAAATGATGCAATGCCTGCGGTTTCTCCATGTTTTTCCCCTGTTCGTTGATCGTGAAATAAGCTGATATTCTTTTCAAGAAATCATCGTGCGACAAGCCGTTGAGATCTTTCACCAAACGGTTATAATCCATGATATTCAACTGGCTATCAGGAAAACAAACGGCCATAAAATAGTTGTATTCTTCATCTCCCCGATGATTTGGATTCTGCATTGCTTTCTCTGCTCCCACCAAAGCTGCGGCTGCCGAACGATGGTGGCCATCAGCAATATACATCTCCGGTATTTGAGAAAAAAGCTCTGTAATTCGCTGAATATCTTTATCTTCTTCCACGAGCCAAAACTGGTGGCGAATTCCGTCGTGCGAAACAAAATCGTATTCCTGAGGTCGGCTCGTGACTTGTTGTGCAATCTTTTCCAGTCCAGCATTGTCGGGAAATGCAAAAAACACCGGTTCAATGTTCGCATTATTCTCACGCACATGTTTCATCCGGTCTTCCTCTTTGTCCTTTCGGGTCAACTCGTGCTTCTTGATCTTTCCGGAGAAATAGTCGATCAAATGAACGCAAACCACCCAACCATATTGGGTACGGCTACCCATTGTCTGGGCATACAGGTAATACATCTCTTTGGCATCTTGCACCAACCACCCTTTTTGCTGGAAGAGCTCAAAATTCTCAACAGCCCGTTGGTAAACAACTTCATCGTGTTCATCCACCGACAAATCAAAATCGATCTCGGGCTTTATGATGTGATAAAGTGATTTAGGATTTCCTTCAGCTTCCTTGCGCGCCTCATCTGAACTCAGTACGTCGTAAGGGCGAGAAGAGACTTCAGCCACAATATCTTTTGGAGGTCGAAGCCCTTTGAATGGTTTAATAATTGACATATAATTTAGGCTTGTACTCGTCGTTTGATTGATATCTAATTGGATGAATCGTATTTTTTCATCCTAAAAATAGTCTTAGCGAACCCCTTTGTTCATGCAAGGCTTATTCTTCCAATGCACTTTTGAAAATCTTGGTTTTCTTCAATTTTTTTCCGCTCAAATTGAGCGATTCGCTAACCAAGCCAATCATGATGTTGTGTGTGTAAAGATGCGAAATGAGACTGTTGGCCCTGGTTTGAGTGAGCGAACTTTGAAACCCGAGTCTAATTGTCCAATTATTCAAGGGAAAATCCACCGAGAAATAACTCTGCAAGGCACGCTGGTTGTGAATCGATGCAAAATGCACACAATTGGGATAATTCCCCAACGAAATTTCATAATACGATTCACCGTATTCAGGAGTAAAAAACACACCGGCAAGAGGCGTATCCAACTGCCAACGGAGCAACATACTTTTCCACCGGAAAAAGGACTGCACAGAAGCATTCAGATTTGAATAAGCCTTAGCCGAAGCCGGATTGTTGGAGTTGCGCCCGTTGTAAATAACGCCCCCTCCAAAATTCCATATTCCACCTGCACGAAAGCGGAAATTTCCTTTTTGCCAAACAGGATAATGGACGCCCAACCGGTATTCTCCTATCACCGAATAAGCTGTTGCATTTTTTGCGGGATTTTGCGAACTGGTAAGATTGATGCTGAACAGTTGCTGCTTGATCAATTTATTATCAAAAAAATGAGTTCGGCTCACCCGTTCGTGAAGAAAAGAATAAGAATTGCCTTTATACTCTAACGGGGAAAGATAAGTGTCATACACGCTGGCGGAACCATATCCAATGGAAGTGGTCTTGTTGACAGCCCAAAGAGGCTTTGTTAACAAAACGGTATCATTTTGAGCCAGTGCTATACCACCGCAAAGCCACATCAATAAACATGAAATTTTCATTCTCATCCAATTTTTTCAGTCTCCCGATTCTTTTTTTATTCAAAATCAATTCGATGCTGGCCAACTATGTCATCAAGCAATTCATTATCTGATTTGAAATTTTCAGGAATATCCTCCACTTCAACGTCCTCCTCTTCCGCAACCGCTTCTTCCGGCTGAGGGAAACGCAACGGCTCCAATTCCGCAATAGCTTCCACCTGAAATGTCGATACCCGTTTGCCTTTTGCCTTGAAGCTTTTCACCCCGATAAATTCTTCAGCATCCAAATCCAACGCTTCCCGGTAGCTTTCTGTTCCACCAAAGACAACCGAAACCCTTGGATATACTGTGTCTGTCAATAAAATCAATTGGGAATTCGGATTTTCACCCAAGAAGCTTTGTTTTTTGGCCGAAGGCTCCAATTGAAACCGTTTCAAATAATAAAACTTCTGATCGGCATCGTAGAGCGCACAAGTCCACACCTTATTTCCATCAAATTTCTCGATACGAAGAATATCCTTGTCGTAGTGGTTTGTCAAATCGAAATTGGATGTGTAGAACTCTCCCGATTTGCTTACTATAAGTATTTGGTCATCGCTCTGGAATTCGCCCAGATAATTGCCCCGGCCATCGTAGTTCAACCTCAGGACATCCGGATCGAACCACACTTTGCGACCACCCAAAGTGGAACCGCCTTTTTGTTTCAAGGTTATTTTATGAACATCGGCTTTGGTCAGAATATTTCCCATCGATTGACGGCCTTTGATAACAATGTCGGTAAAATCTTTTTCGAAACTCAAGATTTTCTGGCGAGGTTTTGGCTTCAGAATCACTTTCACCGTTTCGGCTTCGCCGTTTGGATTGGCGGTGAAATACACAACCTTCGATCCCGCCTCTCCCTGTGTCACGTCATACTCTTTATCGCGAGTGATACCAATGACTGAAAAACGTTTGATAAAATACGGCCCGATTTTTCCATGACGATAAATCACATTGTAAATCGTCCGTTTATCGTTCCGCTTGAACACGTCCAAATGGAGGATATTTTTCCCGACAAACATTTTCTCGGAAACTTTCACTACCTTGAATTTTCCGTCTTTGTAGAAAATAATGATGTCGTCTATGTCGGAACAGTTCGCTACAAACTCGTCCTTTTTCAAGGAAGTACCAATAAATCCTTCTTCGCGGTTTATATAAAGCTTTTCGTTGGCTTCAACCACTTTGGTGGCCTCAATCGTATCAAAATTCCGGATTTCGGTGCAGCGGGGAAAATTCTTCCCATATTTTTCTTTCAACATCACAAACCACGAGATCGTGAAATCAACGATATGCAGCAAATTGTGGTCGATTTCTTGCACCTGCTCCTTGATCTTGGCAATCAGTTCTTCCGCCTTGTCCGAATTAAATTTCAGAATCCTGGCCATGCGGATTTCCATCAGTTTGAGCAAGTCGTCGCGGGTGATTTCGCGGATAAATATCTCCTTGAAGGGAGCCAAGCATTTTTCGATATGCGCCAAAGCTTCGTCCATGCTTTTGGCATTTTCAAATTCTTTGTCCTTGTATATCCTTTCCTGAATGAAGATTTTCTCCAACGAAGCAAACATCAAGTTTTCAAGAAGTTCCGCCCTTTCAATCTCCAGTTCCTGCTTCAGCAAAGCCATCGAGTTGTCGGTCGTGCGACGGAGTACCTCGCTGATGTTGGTGAACCGGGGCTTGTTTTCCTCAATCACACAGCAGTTGGGCGAAATGCTTATTTCGCAATCGGTGAAGGCATACAAGGCATCAATGGTTTTGTCGGAAGAAACACCCGGAGCCAAATGAACATGAATTTCCACATTTCGTGCGGTGATGTCATCCACTTTCCGGATCTTAATCTTGCCCTTGTCGTTGGCTTTCAGAATGGAATCTACCAACGAAGAGGTGGTACGGCCAAATGGCACATCGGTGATAACAAGCGTTTTGTTATCTAATTTTGAGATTTTCGCACGAACTTTCACCGAACCGCCGCGTTCTCCATCGTTGTATTTGTCCACATCGATGTAGCCTCCCGTTTGAAAATCCGGAAACAATTGAAAGCTTTCCCCTTGAAGGTAAGCCACGCAAGCCACACATATTTCATTGAAGTTATGCGGCAATATTTTTGAAGAAAGCCCTACGGCAATCCCTTCAACCCCTTGTGCCAAAAGCAGGGGAAACTTCACGGGAAGCGCCACCGGCTCCTTGTTTCGACCATCATAGGATAGTTTCCAATCGGTCGTCTTTGGATTGAAAAGCACTTCAATGGCAAACTTTGACAAACGAGCCTCGATGTATCGGGGGGCCGCCGCACCATCTCCGGTGAGCACATTTCCCCAGTTTCCCTGGCAATCCACGAGCAAATCCTTTTGCCCCAATTGCACCAAGGCATCCCCAATGGAAGCGTCTCCGTGAGGGTGAAACTGCATGGTGTGCCCAATGATGTTCGCCACCTTGTTGTAGCGGCCGTCATCCATCCGCTTCATGGAATGCAAGATACGACGCTGAACGGGCTTCAATCCATCAACAATGTGGGGAACAGCACGTTCAAGAATCACATAAGAAGCATAATCCAGAAACCAGTCCTGAAACATGCCCGAAAGATGAGTTTGACTATCCCCTTCCCTCAATGGAACTTTGTAATCAGAATGTCCGGATGAAATCTCCCCCTCAGAAAGTCCGTCTTGCAGCTCTCCATCGTTTTCGCTTTCGAAATCTTCAGTATTTTCAGTAAAATCGTCTTTCGGAAACATATGTTAGTTCATTCTTTTGTTGGCTGATGTCATAATGGTGAATCCACGGATTTGCAAAATTGCAAATAAGCGAATTCGCCTCCAAATGAAAATTTCTCAAAGTTAGTTTTTTTGATGTTATTTTCAAAATCGCATTTTTATTCATTTCATTTCATTTTTAACGACTCATACGCTTATCTTTGTTCAAAAATGTTCCATTATGTACGTAATTGGTATTGCCGGTGGTTCCGGTTCGGGAAAAACAACCCTGGTGGAGAGCGTTCTACGCCGAATTCCCTGCGAAAATATCGCTATTTTGCCTCAAGACGCATACTACCGCGACAGTTCCCACCTTCCGATGGAAGAGAGGCTTAAACTTAATTTCGATCATCCGAACTCCATCGAATGGGAATTATTGTTGAAAGATATTCAGAAACTCAAGCAAGGATTCGAGATCCAACGTCCCACTTATTCCTATCTGACTTGTGAACGGCAAAAAGAAATCATCCCGGTGAAACCAAAGAAAATTTTATTGGTTGAAGGCATCCTGATTTACACCTTTCTGCCTTTGTGTGGAGAAATGGACATGAAGGTATATCTCGAAGTCCCGGCCGACCAACGATTGACCCGTATTATTGAACGCGACATGGAATCTCGGGGACGCACCACCAAAGACGTGATCGACCGTTATTACAAAACGGTGAGACCCATGCACGAAGAGTTCATCGAACCTTCTCGCCAACAGGCGGATATGTTGGTGATGGGTGGAGGATTGAACGAGAAGGCTGCCGACTTCATCGCATCGGCCATCCTTCAGAAAATCAGTTGTTAAAAAAAATGAGAGATAAAAAACACCATGCGAATTGACATTATAACCGTTTTGCCGGAAATGCTCGAAGGCTCCATCAATTGCTCCATTTTGAAAAGGGCCAGGGACAAAGGCCTTGTTGAGATTCATTTGCACAACCTTCGCGATTATTCGACCGACAAGCACCGCCGCGTGGACGATTACCCATTTGGAGGAGAGGCCGGCATGGTGATGACTATCGAACCGATAGACAACGCCATATCTGCCTTAAAAGCAGAACGGAACTACGATGAAGTAATCTATACTTCTCCCGACGGGGTTCTGTTTGACCAAAAAACGGCCAACTCCCTATCGTTGCTCGAAAACATCATCATTCTTTGCGGGCACTACAAAGGGATAGACTACCGCATCCGCGAACACCTTATCACGAAAGAGATCTCGATAGGTGATTTTGTGCTGACAGGGGGAGAGCTGGCCGCTGCTATGATTGCAGATGCTGTGGTGAGGGTGATCCCCGGTGCAATCGGAGACGAACAATCTGCACTATCCGATTCTTTCCAAGACAACCTGCTGGCACCACCCGTTTACACCCGCCCGGCGGAATACAAAGGCTGGCACGTTCCCGACATACTTCTTTCGGGACACGAGGCGAAGATCAGCGACTGGAAACACGAACAGGCTGTGGAAAGAACCTTGAGGTTGAGACCTGATTTGTTGAAGTAAAATAGAACCAAAACCACACACTGCCAAGATTTCCTCTTAAAAAACAAAAAGGCTCAATGATTGAACATTGAGTCTTTGTTTCTTCAGAGAGAACCTATATGTAAACCATACAGGTTTCTCTTGTTTGAGCTTGTTTGCCTTGCAAAATTATTTCACAGCAGCAGAGTCAGCAGCAGCTGAATCAGCAGGAGCAGCAGCAACTGAATCTACAGCAGCAGCAGTGTCAGCTACAGCAGTTGTATCAGCAGTAGCAGGAGCTTCAGAAGCAGCTTTTTTGCAAGAAGCGAAAGAAATTGCTACAAGAGCAACAGCAAATAAAACTAATTTTTTCATTTTCTTTTTCTGTTTAAACGGTAAATGAATTTTTTTATGTTTCCAATTGATCTCTCAACCGAAATACGGGACAAAGTTATATAGAATTTTGATATGTTACATAACATGAATCCCTTTTTTTTTCAAAATCTTGTTTTTTTTGTGATTTTTCCTAAAATTCAGTAATCAGATTCGAATTCAAACATGAATAAGATCATTTTAATCTTAAAAAACAAAATCACATTTCATATAGATACCTTTTGATACTCTTTTTGGGAGTTTTCTCAAATTCATTGGGATAGATCTGGATTCCTGATATGTTTTCATAATTAGCCAAAGACTCATTGAGAGCAATCTTGTTTTCAGCCATTATAGCCGATAATTCCCTATGGGACACTCCCGTAGCATCCATTGCTTCAAAATCAGGATACACCAAAGCCACCAGCTTTCCGTTCCGCTGAATAACGACACTCTCCTTAATATAAGGCAGATTGTTAATTTTTGATTCTATCTCTTCCGGGAAAATATTTTGACCGCTAGGCCCCAAAATCATGGATTTACTCCTTCCACGTATAAAAATACGTTTATTCTTATCCAGAGTCCCCAAGTCGCCGGTCCTAAGCCATCCATCTTCGGTGAAAGTGGCTTTAGTAGCTTCTTCATTTTTGTAATAGCCCTTCATCACATTCTCTCCCTTTACTTGAATCTCACCCAATACACGGTAAGGATCCTCCGAATCAATCCGAACGTCCATCACATCTTTCAAAATCCGTCCACAAGAGGTTGGTACAAAAGCATTTGCCAGATCAAATGAGACCAGAGGCCCACATTCAGTCATTCCATATCCAACCGAGAACGGAAACTTTATCTTATAGAGAAATGCTTCAACGTCTTTGTTTAGTGCTGCTCCACCTATAATCACCTGCCTGAAATTTCCACCTAACGAATCGATAAGCTTTTGGCGAATTTTTGCATGGACTTTTTGTTCCAAAAATGGTACGCTCAATGCGAGCTTAGTGGTTCTTCTTGAAATTTGAGGGAGAATTTGCTTCTTGTAGATTTTCTCAATTATCAACGGAACACAAATAATGAGCTTCGGCTTCACGTCAGCCAAGGCCAACAGCAGGACTTTTGGGGAAGGGGTTTTCCCAAGCAAGGTCACATGAGCACCAACTGACAGAGAATATAAGAAATCGAATGCACAGCCATACGCATGGGCCAAAGGGAGCAACGCCAACATCCTTTCGCCTTTGAACAAGAGGTTCAGGTTGCGGACAGAACTTATATTGCCAATCATATTGTTGGCCGTCAATATTACCGCTTTGCTGAAACCAGTAGTCCCTGAAGTATAGCTCAATATCACCTCTTCCGAATTGTCAACATGGGCATATCTGATGTGTTCTTTTTGGAATCCATCGGGATAACACTTGCCGAATGTTTCATTCAGTTCCTGGTCTGCACGATTGGGACTCTCATTCTTTTGTTGGTGGATGCAGTGCATGTTGGTCAAAGAATAAACACCTAAAACATTGCTAATCTGAGTATCCTCTATGTTCTCCCATATTTGTTCGTGTGTAAACAACATTACCGACTCCGAGTGGTTGATAATATGAACAATATTGTCAATATGAAAGTCCTGAAGGATCGGCACAATAACTGCCCCGTAGGAAACGGAAGCTAAATAGACCGAACACCAATGGCTATTGTTTTTACCGACAAGAGCTATTTTATCTCCTTTTTTAATATTATATTTGGAGAAAATCGTATGAATAAATGCTATTTCTTTTGCAAAATCACCGTATGTGAGAGTCCTCTTCTCGGCATAATCCGTCAAGGCAGGCAGCTCCCAATTATCTTTAAAACTGCGTTCGTAGAGTTTAATAAAATTTTCTGCTATCATGCGCTATAAATATTGCTCATTTGAGGTAAATTTGTGCAAAAATAGCATAATCAACATGAATATCCAAGCTTTTATGCAAGAAATAAAGGCATTTATGTATTTTTGCATCAAAATTTGAAGAAATAGGAATTTCGGAGTTTGTCAGCATATTCCAAAATCTATATTCCTCGATAAACATTTAATTATAAATATGATAGATAACTCTGTTTTTGAAAATAAAAAAGCTGCATATTTCACATTGGGATGCAAATTGAATTTTGCCGAGACATCTGCCATTGGGCGACAATTGAAATCGGCGGGAGTACGAAAAGCCCGAAAAGGCGAAATAGCCGACATATGCGTGATTAACACTTGCTCGGTGACTGAACTAGCCGACAAGAAATGCCGCCAGACAATACGGAAAATGATTAAAGAGAATCCCGGCTCCTATGTAGTTGTGACGGGATGTTATGCACAACTGAAACCTGACACCATCGCGCAAATACCGGGTGTTGACATTGTGCTGGGAGCAGAACAGAAGCTAGATGTGATTTCCCACTTGGATGAATTGCGTAAAAAAGACAAAGGAACCGTCCTAACAACAAAGACAAACAACATCCGGCAGTTTGTCCCTTCCTGTTCGAAAGACGACCGAACAAGGTATTTCTTGAAGGTGCAGGACGGGTGCGATTATTTCTGCTCGTTTTGCACCATCCCTTTTGCTCGAGGCAGAAGCCGCAACGGCACCATTGCGGAAATGGTGTCCCAAGCCGAAGAAGTGGCTGCCGGAGGAGGAAAGGAAATCGTTCTGACAGGTGTAAATATCGGCGATTTTGGGAAAACGACTGGCGAGACTTTTTTCGAGTTGATCCAAGCTTTGGACAATGTGGAAGGAATTGAACGCTACCGCATTTCGTCCATCGAGCCCAACCTGTTGACAGATGAAATCATTGAATTTGTGGCTACTTCAAAACGTTTTGCACCCCACTTCCATATTCCGCTGCAAGCCGGTTCGGACGACGTTCTGAAACTGATGCGCCGCCGCTACAATACAGCCCTTTTCCGCCACAAAGTAGAAAAGATCAAGCAGGTGATTCCCGATGCGTTCATCGGCGTGGACGTGATCGTGGGTACACGTGGCGAAACTGAGGGATATTTTGAAGAAGGGCGTGCATTCATCGACAGCCTTCCCATTTCCCAACTCCACGTCTTCACCTATTCGGAACGTCCAAACACCCAAGCCCTTAAAATTGAACACGAAGTAACACCTCAAGACAAGCATGAAAGGTGCCGCACTCTTCTCGACATTTCAGACAAGAAACTGCGTGAGTTTTATGCTTCCCAACGAGGAAAAGCCAAACAGGTTTTGTTCGAGCACAACGATAGCGGCACTTGCATGCACGGATTCACAGAAAACTATGTCCGTGTGGAAACAAACTACAATGAGCTGAAGGTGAATACTATTGAAGAGGTAAAACTCAGCTCTTTCAATGAAGAATTAACGGCTTTTTTAGTTTAACTTGCAGCAAAGAAATAAATGAAATTCATAAACAAGCTACTTTATCGATTGCTCTATTCGTGGATGTACATCCACGCACTATTGCCATTCAAAGTGCTTTATTTTCTTTCGGATTGCCTATACATTTTATTGTATTATGTGGTTGGATACCGAAAAAAAGTAGTCCGGACAAATTTGAAGAATTCTTTTCCGGAAAAATCGGAAAGTAAATTGCTTGAGATTGAAAAAAAATTCTACAAACATTTTTGTGATTATTTCCTGGAGACAATCAAGCTTTTGCATATTTCAGACGAAGAAATACAAAAAAGGATCGTTTTCGAAAATCCAGAAGTGCTCCAAGCCGAAATAGACAAAGGCCGTTCCGGATTCCTTTTTTTAGGCCATTATGGAAATTGGGAGTGGGTTCCTTCACTCACACTTTGCTTTAAGGAAGATTTGACCTTGGGGCAAATCTACAAGCCGCTCAAAAGCAAAGCTGTCGATGCTATATTTCTCAAAACAAGAAGCCGGTTCGGCTCGGTGGGAATACCCAAAAGCGATACCTACCGGGAAATAGTTAGGTGGAAACACGAAGGAAGACAGTCGCTTATCGGCTTCATGGCCGACCAAACTCCTTCTTACAACAACATACACCACTGGACGAATTTCCTGAACCAAGACACTCCTGTATTCACTGGCGTTGAACGAATTGCCCGAAAGGTGGGTGGATATGTGGCCTATATGGACATCCAAAAGGTAAAACGCGGCTACTACCGCTGCCGTTTCGAGATGTTATCAACGCATCCTGAGACTGAGGAAGAGATGGCTATCACCGAAAATTACATCCGCATGATTGAAAAAACCATTCTGCGAGAACCCGCCTATTGGCTGTGGACCCACAAACGGTGGAAATATCAAAGGGAAAATTAGAATAGAAACAAATACAGCTATTCGATTAGCGGAGCAACTGATGACTGTTAACTGATGAAAACCTCTATAGTTATTCTTAATTGGAACGGGAAAAAGTGGATGGAAAAATTTCTTCCCTCCGTCATCCGTTATTCACAATCGGAAGATGTAGAAATTGTGGTGGCAGACAATGCTTCTACCGATGACTCCATCATTTTCCTTACCGAAAAATACCCAAACGTCAGGCTCTTGATTTTTGAAAAAAACTGGGGGTTTGCAGAAGGATACAATAAAGCTTTGAATGAAATAAAATCCAAATATACCGTCCTTTTGAATTCCGATGTGGAAGTGACGGACAATTGGTTGGCAACGTTGACCACCTTCATGGATGCGAATCCTGATGTGGCAGCCGTGCAGCCTAAAATCCTAGCCGAGTTAAACAAAGACCGTTTTGAATATGCTGGCGCAGCTGGAGGCTTTATCGACCAATACGGCTACCCTTTTTGCCGGGGAAGAATTTTTTCGGAAGTGGAACAAGACAAAGGCCAATACAACGATGCCGTGGATATTTTTTGGGCAACAGGGGCTTGCCTGATGATCCGTACCGATGTGTATAAATCAACCGGAGGATTGGATGGCAGTTTTTTTGCACACCAAGAAGAAATTGACCTTTGCTGGCGGCTTAAGGCAAGAGGCCACCGCATCGTTTGCCTACCAAGCTCGACGGTATATCATGTGGGTGGAGGGACGTTGGCACAGGAAAGTCCTCGAAAAACTTTCCTTAATTTTCGAAACAACTTGTTGATGCTTTATAAAAATCTACCTGAGCGCAAACTCAAAAGAGTGCTAAGAATCCGCACGCTATTAGACCTTATCGGCTTTGTTCAATTTTTATTGTGCGGGAAAAAGGAGAATGCAAAAGCTATACTTGAAGCAAGGCGGGAATTCAAAAAAATACTGCCCGAATACAAATCAAAACGAAGAGAAAACATACAAAAAACAACGTCGGAAGATATTCCAGAGATGTACAAAGGATTGTTAGTTATTTCATTCTACCTGAAAAGACGGAAATTATTCAAACATGTCATTTGGAAATAGCCTTGTTCCCAGAAAATTCACTCGAAATTCAAAATAAGGCTTATCATCCGCGATTTGCCGCTATCCAACGCATCGGTATATTTTTGAAGATCGGTATCTGTCAAGTCTTTTCGTTCCTTGTCGATCAGGTCGCGAAGCCCAAACGAAAAGCGCAATTCGGGACAGAACTTGAAAAGAGGAAGATAAAAATTACACCCAATCCCCAACTGAAGGCCGTAATCAAAGTTTTTCAATCTGACAGCCTGATTCTTCACTCCACCCAACTCCGAACTCACATAAGCTCCTCCCATCACAAAGGGGCGATAATTATTAATACGTTGGGCGTTGAATTTCAGAAGGACAGGCAAGCTCAAATAATTGTTGCGGATGGTGGTGGAATATTCATTCAATGAGGTTTGCTCTTTAAAAACATAATTTTTCTCACCAAAATAAAGTGTCGGCAACACCCGGAGGTTGAAGTATTCGTTCAAATAGCGATCGGCTATGAATCCCACGGTGAATCCCATAGAATAACTGGGGATCTCGGCAAACCAAGTTTCCCCGCTCGAAGTTACAGCTCCCGTGTGCTTAAGAATCAAGTCTTCAGAACACAACCCCACAGAAAACCCAATATGATACATTTTCTGGTCTGCATAAGGTTGGTTTTGAACTTTTTGCGTTTGACCTATCAGTTGCAAATGCCAACATAGCAAAGCGAAAGCAGCAAGGATACCTCTAAGGCTATATTTACGGATGGTCTTCAATAGTCTTCTTTTTTACTCTTTAATAACGCCATTTTTAGAATCTTATTGCATCCTTTTGAAATGCAGAAAACTATCTTGGTTATTTAAAAAGAATAAAAATTGCAATCCAAAGATTACAATCTGAACAAATAATAAAAAACTGTAAACTACTAATTATTTGAAACTTAATCAAAAAAAATAACAAATAAAACCGGCACACAATAATCCATAGATTTTACAAATATCCCATAACCTTGGATTAATTCGAAAAACTGCATAAATTTGTCCTCAGATAATAGTAGTAACAATTTAATTTATTCGAAGTCATGGCATACGTAATTAGTGATAGTTGTATCGCATGTGGTACTTGTATTGATGAATGTCCAGTAACCGCAATCTCTGAAGGTGACATCTATGTAATTGATCCTGACACATGCACAGACTGTGGAACTTGTGCAGATGTGTGTCCAACAGAAGCTATTAGCCCAGCATAAGATTAGTGCTAAAGAAAAAACAAAGAAAAGAGTATTCGACCTGTCGAGTACTCTTTTCTTTGTTTTTCTCCAGACCAGCAAAATCCCATTTCTTTTTTTTAACGAAATCATTCTTCTTTAGAGGCTTAAAAGACACATGCAGAAACTATTAATTTTATCTTTGCATCAAAATCATCTTTAATCTAAAAAATACTCATTATGGAAAAGCCTTATGCAATAGGTGTCGATATCGGTGGAACTAATACTGTGTTCGGAGTTGTTGATAAAAGAGGTCAAATTATTGAACAAGGTGCGATTAAAACTGGGAAGCATTCCGAAGTGAACGCTTATATAGAGGAACTTGTCATAAACCTGCAGGTCATGATCGATAAAGTGGGTGGAAAATCCAACATCAAAGGAGTTGGAGTGGGTGCTCCTAATGGAAACTTTTTCACTGGTTGCATCGAATTTGCCCCAAATTTACCATGGAGAGGAGTTATCCCTTTAGCCCAAATGCTAACCGACCGTCTAGAGATCCCAGCATCCCTAACAAATGACGCAAATGCCGCAGCTATTGGAGAAATGACTTATGGTGCTGCCCGGGGCATGAAAGACTTCATTGTAATCACCTTGGGAACTGGTGTTGGAAGTGGCATCGTAGTGAATGGACAATTGGTTTACGGCCATGACGGTTTTGCCGGAGAACTCGGCCACACCACCATCCGCCGTCAAAATGGACGCTTGTGTGGCTGTGGCAAACACGGCTGCCTCGAAACATATGCTTCTGCCACAGGAGTTGCCCGCACGGCTCGCGAATACCTGGAGACAACAAAAGAAGCAAGCGTGTTGAGAAATCTCGATCCAAAAGAAATCACATCTAAAGATGTGTTCGACGCTGCGCAAAGTGGCGACACCTTGGCAAAAAAGATTTTTGAGGAAACTGGCACTATATTAGGGGAAGCCTTTGCCGATTTCATCGCATTCTCCAGCCCTGAAGCCATCATCCTTTTTGGAGGTTTGACAAAAGCAGGCGACTTGATCTTCAACCCGGTGAAAAAAAGCATGGAGGATAATTTACTCCCAATTTACCGCAACAAAGTGAAATTACTTCATTCCGAATTAAAAGAAAGTGACGCGGCCGTCCTCGGAGCAAGCGCACTTGGCTGGGAAGTGAAAGACATTTGATAATTGACATTTTCAGAATAAAAATACCGAAAGATCAGATCAGTTCTTTCGGTATTTTTATTTTGAAAGACCACTATCCCGCAATACTTCACATCCAAACAACAAAAACGTAACAACTGGCTATTCTAAAAAAACGCCCGGACAGAACATGGAATCAATGAAATAATGTTCAAAATGCTTTATCAACTGAACAAAATGAGTTAATTTTGTGTGCCATTTTGAGAAGGCTGCCGAAATTCCTTTTCAATGGCTGTCATATTTAGTAATGACTTGACTTTATTAAGTACTGAAACAGTTTTAATATTTACATAATTACCTATAAATAAACTGATAATATGGCTAATTTAAAAGAGAAGCTTTTCTCGGATTTTCCCGCCACTTCTACCGAAGAATGGATGGCGAAAATTACTGCCGACTTGAAAGGCGCGGACTTTGAGAAAAAATTGGTTTGGAAGACAACCGAAGGTTTCAAAGTTAATCCATTCTACAGAAGCGAAAACATTCAAGATCTGAAGACAGCCGATGCTCTTCCTGGAGAATTCCCTTATGTGAGAGGAACAAAGAAGCACAACGACTGGTTTGTTCGCCAAGACATCGTGGTGAAAGATGCCAAAGCTGCCAATGCCAAGGCACTTGACATTCTTTTCAAAGGAGTGAATTCTTTGGGATTTATTATCGAAGGTGAAGATGTGACTGCCGAAAACATCGCGACACTTTTGGACAATATCCTTCCCGAAGCTATCGAACTGAACTTTTCGACCTGCAACTGCCACACAGTGAAATTACTCAACATCTTGGTTGCCTACTACAAATCGAAGAACGTCGATTTATCGACAATCGCTGGTTCTGTCAACTACGATCCATTCAAATCTATTCTGAAAAAAGGAGCCGACAACGCTGGTTGGGTGGCACAAGCGCAAGAAGTGTTGGCTGCCGCCGAAGCACTTCCAAAATTCAGGGTGTTGAATGTGAACGCCGTGAAATTAAGCAATGCAGGATCTTACATCTACCAAGAATTGGGCTATGCATTAGCTAACGGAAACGAAATCCTAGCCAAATTGACCGAAGCTGGCTTGGATGCATCTGCCGTTGCAAAGAGAATAAAGTTCAATTTCGGTATTGGCACCAACTATTTCATCGAAATAGCAAAATTCCGTGCTGCACGCTGGTTGTGGGCTGAAATCGTAAACGCTTATGGTGCCGACCATGAAGCTGCCAAAATCAACAACCACGCTGAAACTACCACTTTCAACAAAACCGTATTTGACGCACACGTGAACTTGTTGCGTACGCAAACCGAAGCCATGTCGGCAACTATCGCCAATGTGGATTCGTTGACCGTTCTTCCTTTCGACGTGACTTACCAAGAGTCGGACGACATCGCCGAAAGAATTGCCCGCAACCAACAATTGTTGTTGAAAGAAGAATGCCACTTCGACAGGACCACAGACCCTTCTGCAGGTTCTTACTATATAGAAAACTTGACTGATTCTATCGCCGACCAAGCTTGGAAATTATTCCTTGCCACAGACGAAAAAGGATTTTACGAAGCATTGAAAGCCGGAGAAGTACAAACAGCAATCAAGGCTTCGTCGGACGCCCGATTCGGTGCTGTGGCTACCCGCCGCGAAATTTTGTTGGGAACCAACCAATATCCTAACTTCACCGAAAAAGCAGGCGACAAGATCGTTCTTGATGGCGAAAACGGCGGAAACGGGTGCAATGCTCCTGCAGACTTGCTTCCTCTTCCAACCACCCGTTTGGCTAGTGCTTTCGAAAAACTTCGTTTGGCAACAGAAAAGTCAGGTGTTCCTAAAGTATTTATGCTCACTATCGGAAATTTGGCCATGCGTTTGGCTCGTTCCCAATTTTCAAGCAATTTCTTTGGCTGCGCAGGTTACAAGATCATCGATAATCTTGGATTCGACACAGTGGAAGAAGGCGTGAAAGCTGCCCTTGAAAAGCAGGCCGACATCATCGTGCTTTGCTCAAGCGACGACGAATATGCTACTCTTGCTCCCGAAGCATACAAGCTGGCTGAAGAAAACCACAAGTTCTTCGTAGTGGCCGGTGCACCTGCTTGCACGGATGAATTGAAAGCACAAGGTATCGAACACTTCATCAACGTGAGAAGCAACGTGTTGGAAACATTGAGGATATTCAACGCTAAATTGGGAATTAATTAATTAAAACAAGCCATTAGCTATTAGCTATTAGCCCTTTAAACTAATAGCTGTCAGCTAAAAGCTATCAGCTAAAAGCTAAAGAAAATGAAACCAAATTTCAAAAATATAGATATTAAAAGTGCGGGCTTTGCTGCAACAAATGCAGCAAAATGGCTTGCAGACAACGGTATAGAAGCCGATTGGACTACGCCCGAGTTGATTCCGGTGCGTCCGGTATATACCAAAGAAGACTTGGAAGGAATGGAACACTTGAAGTATGCGTCCGGTATTCCACCATTCCTTCGCGGACCCTATTCGGGGATGTTCGCCATGCGTCCTTGGACAATCCGCCAATACGCCGGCTTCTCCACGGCAAGCGAATCAAACGCATTCTACCGCCGCAACTTGGCTTCCGGCCAAAAGGGACTTTCCGTTGCCTTCGACTTGGCCACTCACCGCGGATACGATGCCGACCATCCTCGTGTGGTGGGCGACGTGGGTAAGGCTGGTGTCTCTATCTGCTCTGTGGAAGACATGAAAGTGCTTTTCGATGGTATTCCGTTGAACAAGATGTCCGTATCCATGACCATGAACGGTGCCGTTCTTCCGATCTTGGCGTTCTACATCAACGCAGGTTTGGAACAAGGTGCCAAATTGGAAGAAATGGCAGGAACCATCCAGAACGATATTTTGAAAGAATTCATGGTGCGCAACACCTATATTTATCCACCCGAATTCTCCATGAAGATTATCGCCGATATCTTCGAATACACTTCTCAGAAGATGCCTAAATTCAACTCGATCTCTATTTCGGGTTACCACATGCAGGAAGCGGGTGCAACTGCCGACATCGAGCTGGCTTACACCCTGGCCGACGGTATGGAATACTTGAAAGCGGGTATCGATGCAGGAATTGACGTAGATGCGTTTGCTCCTCGTTTGTCCTTCTTCTGGGCCATCGGCATGAACCACTTCATGGAAATCGCCAAAATGCGCGCCGGACGTTTGTTGTGGGCGAAGATCGTGAAGAGTTTTGGTGCTAAAAACCCAAAATCTTTGGCTTTGCGTACCCACTCTCAAACTTCAGGATGGTCGTTGACCGAACAAGATCCTTTCAACAACGTCGGACGTACTTGTATCGAAGCTATGGCCGCCGCTTTGGGACACACCCAATCCTTGCACACCAACGCTTTGGACGAAGCGATCGCTTTGCCAACTGACTTCTCTGCCCGTATTGCCCGTAACACGCAAATTTATATCCAGGAAGAAACCCAAATTTGTAAGGAAATCGACCCATGGGCTGGTTCTTACTATGTGGAAACTTTGACCAACGAATTGGTTCACAAAGCATGGGACTTGATTCAAGAAGTTCAAAAACTGGGCGGTATGGCCAAAGCCATCGAAACCGGAATCCCTAAAATGCGCATCGAAGAAGCTTCTGCCCGTACTCAAGCCAGAATCGACGCTGGAACCCAAACCATCATCGGTGTCAACAAATACCGTTTGGAACACCAAGATCCGATCGATATTCTTGAAATCGACAACACAGAAGTTCGTAAACAACAAATCGAACGCCTCAACCAAGTGAAGGCAAGCCGCGACAACGAAGCTGTGAAGAAAGCCTTGGCTGCCATCACAGAAGCCGTGAAAACCAAACAAGGAAACTTACTCGAATTAGCCGTAGAAGCAGCTCGCTTGCGTGCCACCTTGGGTGAAATATCCGATGCTTGCGAAGAAGTGGTTGGACGTTACAAAGCAATAATCAGAACAATTTCAGGCGTGTATTCATCAGAAACTAAAAAAGACCCGACTTTCCAAGAAGCAGTAGCTTTGGTGGAAAAATTCGCAAAACAAGAAGGACGCCAACCCCGTATCATGATTGCCAAAATGGGTCAGGACGGACACGACCGCGGTGCAAAAGTGGTGGCTACAGGTTATGCCGACTGCGGATTTGACGTGGATATGGGACCTTTGTTCCAAACTCCGGAAGAATCAGCCCGTCAGGCCGTAGAAAACGACGTGAACGTGTTGGGAGTTTCGTCTTTGGCTGCAGGCCACAAGACTTTGGTGCCTCAAGTGATCGCCGAGTTGAAAAAGCTTGGCCGTGAAGATATCGTGGTTATCGCCGGTGGTGTAATTCCTGCACAAGACTACGATTTCTTGTACCAAGCAGGTGTTGCAGCGATCTTTGGCCCAGGTACTTCGGTGACTAAGGCTGCGGTAAGCATCTTGAAAATCCTGTTGGGAGAATAAGTTTTCCGAACAAATAATCCTTATATAATTTCAGGCCGCTCCGAAAGGGGTGGCCTGAAGTTTTTTTTTCAGATGGAATTTATTAGAATAAACGTCATTCTAGATATATCTTGATTTTGAATTCCCTTCGGAATGTAATTTTGCGATATTGCTAGGAAAAACTTCAGTAGCTCTTAGGTGGTGATTAAGTAGCATTTCGGAACACTTAGGCAAGCGTTCAGCTGCAGTTAAGTTACCGTTCGGAAGAGTTAAGTAGGCTTTCGGAAGAGACAGGTAGGTATTCCGCGGTTGGGGAGTAAGCGTTCGCTATAGTTAGGAAATTCTTAGAAGGTGAGTAAGTAATGCTTCCGTCTCACGAAGCGAGTATTCCGGACGATTAGAAAGTTAGAACAGGGTGGAAGAAGCCATCGCTCTCCCACCCAATCCATTTGTCTAATTATTTCACGGGCAAATTCACCTCGAAGGTCAACGAATTATTGTAGCTTTCCCACAGGTTATCGTCTATTTTTTTATGAACGGTGACAAACAGTAAAAAGATTCCGGCCCTGGAGGGAGTAAAAGAAAAGGTCCCTTCCTTATCGGCATGTAAATTGCTCCCCCTCACATTCTCCACATCGTAAAGGTCTTCCACCCGATGCTTTTCGTAGTGTTCGTAGCCATACACCACCACTATGCGCGCATTTGGAACCGGCTTGCCATCCTGATAGACTGTGAAAGATATTTTATCATTCACAAAGACTTGATTTGGGGATGATAATGGAACAATTTCCAAGCCAGTGTTCATTCTTCTGGGCTCGTAGTTGGGGTTTCCTTTTGCAAGGTAGGTGTCTGCGCTACTGAAGTACTGGAGGAATGTTTTCCGCCCTTCTTTCTTCTCCATATCTTCTGCAAAATAAAGCTTTCCTTCCGCAGTTTCAACAGCTTTATACTTTGGTCCTTTTCTTTCTCCAGCATTAATGCGGTAAGTGCCATTGTCTTTGAGTACGGGTTCCAGATACACGGCCGCAGAGGTTTTTGCAGCAGGCACAATCGGCGTTTGCTTGCCGCTGGGATCGATTATCGAAAAAAGAGGCGAATCCATCGCAAAATCGGCTTGGAAAGGGAATTCGGTAAACGAAGACTCAATTAGCAAGCGGTCGTGATGCACGTTGAACTGGTTAGGCTTCAAAAAGGGAACATGGGCACTTGCTGATAACGTCAGGGCACTGAGAACTGATAAGCTGATGGCTTTTAATGAAATCATAGATGTCTGTTTTAATTGTTTGAAACTATTGCCATGTGCCAAATGATGATGAAACGTCATTTGGCACAGATTAACATACTGAGATATTCCAGATTCAATGAATCTAGAACGAAAATCGGAGACTAATGAGGATACAAAAGGAGAGACAGACATAATTCAGAAACCATCCTCCTGCCTTTCACCCGAAAGCCTGGATTTATGTTGCAAGCGGCAGGTCTTCTGACTCGCTCCGGTTATTGAACGCCTTCCCGCACCCCCACCCAACCTCCCCCAATAGGGGAGGAGTTTGGATTGCGCAGTGGCAAAAGTATGTTCAATACCTTGTTTTCAATTAAGCCACTAACGGGCCCTTGTCAACGAATATCTGTTAACTGAAGGCTGTTAACTGCTAAGTGAAAGTGGAGCATACAGCTACGGGTATAGTTCCCGATTTTCACGGGATTCCCTTTTCATCCCGAACAAAGTATTTTGTCCGGAAACCGTTTGCAGGACAAAGGTAGCGAATTTTTCGAATTAGTGATTTCCCAAAATGAAATACCTCCGCATTCTTGGCTAGGCAGAGGCTGCGATTGATGTTGGTTGTTGTAAACAAAGCCATTATAGAAACCTAAAAGGCAATAAAAAAACCCAGTAAAGATTGCCCGTAGGCTATCTCCACTGGGAAGGACTTGGAATGACTATTAGGAATAAAAAATTGACGATGTTGTCGAGCTAACTTCTAGATATTGAAAACCATTATGCTGTTGATCTTAGTCAAAAGTGGATTGTATTCCAAATACGATCAAATAAACGAACCAAAGGTTTCTGTCCATCCGGCCTCCGACGGTTAAACTTCTTGATAAGTCAAAGGGGGGAGTGATTGATTGCCTATTAGTTTGTTGGAATTAAGAAAAACTCCAATTGAAGAGAGGAAAGCCTATATGGGTTGTGTTTCGAAACGAATACCACTGACGTGCTCCTCCTGTAGTGACGAACAAGTATTACTGTCATCATAGGCTATCGAAATATGCTTGAAGAATAGCCGAAGCGAAATAATGGTATGATGGGGGTATTTCATAAATAGGATTATTTTAAGCATGTATGACTTTACATTTGCAAATGTATGAGTGGAAAGACAAATACACAAGAGGGAATCTGGGAGTGTAGCGTGTTTAACTTTGAATTAAGAAATATATAATTGATTATCAGATATATGAATTATTTTAATGTAGCACATTTTATGGACAGGAGAAGGTCGTTGAATCAAAATTTAATGCAAATACATACTGATTAAACTCGGAGAAACGTTCTTCTTAACACAAATGTATCAAAAAAAGCGTTGTTAGCGCCGGAAGTAAGCCGTTGTCCTTTTCTCAAGCAAGCCGAGGAAACCGCCTACAACTCCCCGCCTTTGAAACCGAAACTCTATCAGAGCAAGAAGAAACCTACAAGACAGTGTAGATTAACCGCGTGTTAGCCTTTGCTTAAGAAACAACCCCATATCGGATTTGCTGTCGTTCATACCTATCTTTTGACGCAACCGTGTACGATATGTTTGAACCGAACGTTCACTCATATGCAAAATGATGGAAGTCTCCTTGATGTTCATGCCAGCATAGGAAAGTACGCAGATGCGGTATTCTTCGTTTGATAGATTCGGAAATTCGAAACGGAGACGCGCCCATAAGTTTTCCTCGGTCAGATTAATCAAGGAGACAATGTTGTCCCACAAGTCCTCTTCGTTTCCGTCATAAACTATTTTGTGAAATTTCTTTATCAATTGCGAAGCATTGAGCTTTTCTGTTTCTCCATTTTGAAGGAGAGCCGACTTGGTTACCACATCGAATTTCCACAGTAGTAAATCACGGAGGCTCTGCTCTTTAGCAGCTAATCTTTGCTTGTGCGAATGTTCCATTTCGATGGCTATTTTGGTAAGCATGGCAATTTTGTCTTTGGTTTCTATTTCCATTTTATGTCGGCGAATTGCATACCTGAAGAATACAGCCCCAACGACAATAATAACGCATAACAGGCAAACTACCCATATCAGATAGCGAGTGGCTTCTTTCTGGTGACTATTTTTCAATAATTCGAAATTGTATTTCTGCATGACATCAAGGACTCTATTTGCGTTATTTTGATCGATAATGCCTTTATATACATCAATTTCGGCATCCTTTAGTGCCGCTTCCTGCTTGTAGTTACCATCCTTGTGCTCCATTCGGCCAAGGGAATGAAGGATACTCAATTTGAAATAGCCATCTTCAAGAGTTTCGCTTTTCTGCTTCACCTTGCCATAATAGAACCGGGCAGAGTCCATATATCCCATCTGAGAATATAAATCTCCAAAATTTAGCCAATAGCGGGGAATCTGTGCCGAATCTACATTCAAGGCGTAAGATTTTTTCAAGAATGAAAGAGCCTGAGAATATTTTCCCTGCTGCGAATAGGTTATGCTTAGGTTTTGCATCAAGAGGGATTGGCCTGGTTTGTCATGGATTTTGGTGGCCAGTAACAAACCCTCTTGAAAAACAACGATGGCACTGTCTAACTTATTCATCAACACATAAGACTTACCGATGGCGCCTAAGGACTTCACTTTGTTGATCGGGAAACTGGAATAATAGATGGATGCTTGTCGATATTGTTCTAATGACTGAAGGAGAAGGAGTTGCAACGATAAAATATCTCCCATGTTGTTTTTCACTAGTCCTTTCAGGTTGTTGTCGTTTGTCTTTAGGGCTTGATCCATTGCTTCGGAGTATGCATGCATTGCTTTTTCAAGATTTCCTTGTTCACGATAGACACAGCCACTGTAGAAAGCAGCCAAAGCAGTACCGCGTGGCATGTCGGCTTGGTTTTTGTAGTACCTCCAGGCTTGAAAAATGGCCGTGTCCGCTTTGATGTCACGGAATCCTTTGTAACGAAGCCTCACATAGGTAACGAGATAACGCATATAATCTTTCTTTCGAAAACTTTTTTCGGGATAGAAGATCGAGTCGATCAGATGAAGCCCGCTATCCACTTGCTCCTCATCCGCGAAATGTTCGGCTTGTTCTAGCAGTTGCTTGGCTTCAGGTTGAGGGTTACAAGCAGTTAAGAACACTAGGAATAAAAGGAAAAGAAAGAATGTACTTATTTTGCTTAAATATGCCATGATGGGAGCATTGGTTTCAATAACAAAGATATTATTTCCCTAGCAAAGGGAGCCACCGATCCCTAATAAAATCTTATCTCTGCAAAGTTCAAAGGGGGTACAAAAGAAACACGATGGTGTATCCACCACTCAGAGCCTTTTCATCCCGGAGAAAGTATCTTGTCCGGAAACCCGTCCACAAGACAAAAGTAGGGTACTTCCCTGAATTTCGCTTGTCCTCAAAATCAAACCATATTTTTTGAGCTTTGCGAATTATTCAAGATATTTGTTCATTTCCAGTCCTTTAAAATTTCACAAGAATGAGATATTTCTTAATTCTGTCCTTTCTGCTAATCTGCAATGGCACGATTCCTTGCCAAAATGGAAGCAAGAAGCTGAAAAGCAATCTGACAAACTGCACCATTCCATTGGACAGGTTGGTAGATTCTTTGAAATTGGACAAAAGGAGGACGAAAATACATGTGTCAAAGCTGAAATAGGTGTTGTCGATCGCAATCGGCTCAAAAACGGTCAAAAACTACCCGATCGTTTTGCATCGATGCCCGGCAAAACTGGACATGGGGGTGCATTTCCCTAAAGAACAAGGATGTCAACAAGATTTATAAATTTGCATTTGTCGGGATGATGTTCGAGATAGAGAAATAAAATCTGCCCACAAATCCATCCTAAAATTTTCTCCGAAATGTGGCTCATCCTTTGCCAAAAACATGCAATAGAAAATTCGCCTACTACCCCATTTTAAGGCTACAACTTCCCTCTTGATTAGATTCAGGAGAAAGGTCTGTACTTAAAAATATAAAAAAACAAGCCTTTTTGATTTCTCAAGCAGGGGTAAAACCTTGCTTGAGAGTTTTATGATAGAGTGCTTCTGCGTCCGTTCATCCTCCGAATACGTCTCGTAAGGCATACATCAAAAAAGACGAAGAGCATGATTTTTCCTAGAAAGCAGTTGTTGATCCACCTCCTACCCTTCCTCGCCGTTCCGCCTCAACTGGCCAATGCCCAGAATTTGTTTGCCGGATATGAGAATCTGTTCGCAAGTCCGCGTTCCTACGTGACCATGCACACGATCATTCCACCCGTCATCGATGGGAATATGAACGAAGAGGCTTGGGGAAATATCCCTTGGACTGATTTTTTCCAGGACATCGAAGGAAACGAGGCCAAGCCAAGCCCGCGGTTGAAAACCCGGGCAAAGATGATGTGGGATGACAACAACCTGTATGTGGCCGCCGAAATGGAAGAACCCGATGTGTGGGCCAACCTCACGGAAAGAGACCAGATCGTTTTCCACGACAACGACTTCGAAATTTTTGTCGATCCCACCAATTCGACACACAACTACTTTGAAATAGAGGTCAATGCCCGGAACACCATTTTCGACCTTTTCCTGTCCAAGCCCTACCGAAATCAAGGAGGTGTCGTCTTCGGCTGGAACGCACCCGGCATGAAACATGCCGTCCGAGTGAATGGTTCGCTCAACCACCCCGGAGACAAAGATCGGGGATGGACAGCCGAATTTGCCATTCCGTGGACTGCGATCACCGTAGGCGGAGGAAAACACTTGCCAGCGAACGGCGAAATATGGCGGATCAATTTTTCGCGGGTAGAATGGGATGTGGATAAGATTGGGGGCGCTTACGTGAAGCAAAAAGATGCCTCGGGGAAGGTCAAACCCGAAAACAACTGGGTGTGGTCCTCACAAGGAGTGATCGACATGCACCGCCCCGAAAGATGGGGATACCTCCAGTTTTGCGCGACGCCTGCCGGAAGCGAAGCCCCCGCATTTGAACGTCCTTACGCCGAATATCAACGGGATTATTTGTGGCTGGCATACTACAAGCAGAAAGACTTTCAGGGGATCAACAAGCGGTATGCTTCGACCCTGCAGGAATTGGGCTTGTCATCATTGGTTCCGGTTTGGTTCCGAGGGAGCAAGGCAAGCAACAAACTATCGATGGAAGCCACTTCGGGACAATTCCGGGTATCCATCTCGGATGGGGTAGCTCCGTCCATTTCGTTGACCGAGGATGGGCTTATTGGGAAATAAATCGACGCCCTCTTGTCTTAATTTCCAGCATATTTCCGATACATGGCCTCCACCACTTTCAGCTGGTCGTCGGTGAGGTTACCCGCGGTGAAGAACACAACACCGTTCGCTCCATTGTCCATGGCCGATTCGATGCCTTCCTGCAACGACTTGGGATCGGGCAAGGCTCCCATATAGACACCCGCATGAAGGTCTTTCCTGACTGCCATCGTGGCAAGGCTTTCCTTTACACATTTGCCGATCCAGTCAATCCCTTCGTCATAAAAATTGTTGTATATCATTGGGCAAGCCGCATCGATCTTGAAACGTCCCCAATCCTGGCGAACCATCCGCTTGGCCATTTCAGGAGTGGGAAATACGGCAGCCGTCACCATCTTGCCCGTCTTTTTCTTCACCTTCCCGCTTATCGAATTTGCAAGGTCCACAATGGCTTGCAGCCTGAATTCGGCCCAATCTTTGCTCGATGCCGGATCGCTCATCGTTATCGGGTCTATGCGGTTTTTCTTTCTGAAGGCCTCCCGGCATCGGTGACAATAGCAAAAATCGTAATCGGGCATTTCGTAGGTCTGATCCAAGTGATATTTCGGTTGCAAGGTCTTTGGCAAGTAAATATCGCAATAGCGGATGTAGTCGAAATGCACTCCCGCCACCCCATCAATTTTCGCATATTCGAGGTATGTTTTTGTCAAATACTTGATAACCTTCTTCTCCCTCGGGCAAAAGATGCGGTAGTATCCGGCATAAGGCGCTTTGGTGACACACGACACCCCGTTTCGGTTGACGGAATACCAGTCTGCGTGTTGGTGCATGAAAACAGAATCGGGCATAATCATGGTCGGTTTCCAAACGTGAAGTTGAATGTCCACCCGCTTGGCGATCGGAGCAATTCGGCGGATAAACTGCGGTTTTCCCTCCATGAACAACCCGTCAATGTGACTCCGCTTCAGGCGCAGAAGATAAGCCTCTACGGCCGAATCGTTTTTCATGGCCTTGAAGCTCCCTTCCCCATCCCAAGCCATGAACAAAGGCAAAGAAATCTTGGCGGGTTTACCCGCCATCGTCATCAGGCAGCTTAACAGCAGCAGGCTAAGCCCCACAAGTCGTTTTCCCATCAAAGTATTTTTTGTGGTGTGAATAATTTATGTTACGGATGTTCGAAATTACAATTGTTTGTTCTGAGTTATGGGGATGTGCGGCTACCAGATAAGCATTTGGCCTCTGTTGCGAAAATATCTTGTTAAAATATTGCATGGCGAATATAGGCAAATAATTTCCAACGCGTCGCTACCTCCGGTTGAATTTGATAATTATTAGCAATTGCAAGAAGCTGTCTCAAAATAATTTGCGTAATCCGAACAATTTGCGTTCAAAACCTCTTTTGAGACAGCACCCTCGGCAGCATGATGGGAAAATTCGCCGCCATGACGGGGAAAAACCTTCGACGAAGGCAATTTCAATCCGATGGATGAATTTGCATAACTTGCGTTCAAAACAAAAAAGACAGGATCAAAGATCCTGCCCTAACAAAATGGAATTGAAATAAAAATTATATCCGTCAAGAATAAATCTCCATTTTGATTCTTATTTGACAATCAGTCTCTGATTGTACAACGTATTGCCTTGGCGAACCGAGATAAGATAAACACCTTGATTCAAAGATGTGACATCCACAGTCTCCAATTCGCTATTCTTCGCAGCTTTATTCAGCAATGTTTTTCCTGTAAGATCTTGGATCTGAATAGTTGACACACCGTCGTATGTTGGCAACACAACATTCACCTCGGACACAGCTGGATTTGGATAAACCGTAAGAGCATTATTGCCTGATGAGGAAGAAATGATTCCAGAGGAAGCGTCCCAGTAAGATCCGGCAAGAAGCGGGGAGGCCGATGTCAGGGTAAAATCTGGGGCATCCAGAGAGAATGGGTCGGCAACATCCAAAGAGCTATTGTCCGTATAGAGCGTATTTGCAAATGCAACGGTTGAATACCACGATTGCTCATCGGAGGTGGCCCATGTCTGGCTTGAGGGAACGCTGAAGTTTGTCTTCATGCCCGACATAACGCTATTTTTCAAGACCAAATCGCCATTTGTGGCATTGGCTTGCGTTTGCACCCCGTCCACCATCAAGCCGATAGGCCATCCTGCGAACACAGCATTGTAGATTTTTAATTCTGAGCTTCTGCGCAAGTGCATGGCACATTGATAGAGCGCATTGATCGTGGTAGAAGACGTTACAAGCGGGCCAAACGAGCTGATATTGGAGAAGACTGCGGATGTAAACGGCGTGCTTGTCGAACCGGAGGAATCGTTGTCCGATTCAAAGCTGTTGGACTTGCTTTGGTCGGCAACATCGGGGTCACGTAGGGAAACTCCGTATTGTACCATTCCCGAGTAACCATTGTCCGTGTCGAAATCATCGTCCCAGCCACGGTAAGCGATCAAGTGCTTGCAATTGACAGTTCCTCCGAACCACTCGTAAGAGTCGTCTCCCGAATAGGATACCTGCACGTAGTCGATGGAGGTTGTTGAACCCACGCCACCCATTGTCAAGCCATTGATCTCGTTGTTTGTGGCGAAAGCGATTCCAGGGAATTCGATGCGCACATATTTCAACACGCCGGAACTGTCGGCCGCGTCGGTGCCGCCGTATGTAACCGCAACACCACCTTCGATCGTTGCAGAGCCGCCGGAAACGTTGATCGGTGCTTTTCCGCAAAGGATCACGCCGCCCCAGTCGCCGTAGGTGCGGCTTCCTGCCGCTTGGTTGGAAGTGAAAACAATGGGCTGAGAGGCTGTTCCCTCGGCCACCAGCTTGCCTCCTTTTTCAACGATGAGGGCTGCTTTGTTGGTCATGTCGCCACGGATAACAACACCAGGATTGATTGTAACTGTCACGCCATCTTTCACATACACCCATCCGTTAAGGAGTAGAGTACCATAAGGTCTAAAATCTGGCGCAGTCAAATCAAATGGTTGGTTGATAGCCAATGATGAATTATCAGTATAAGTTGAATTGTTGTAAGCTGAAGTGCCATACCACGATTCCTCATCGGAGGTGGCCCATGTCTGGCTCGAGGGAACGCTGAAGTTTGTCTTCATCCCTGTCATCACAACATTTTTCAAGACCAAATCGCCATTTGTGGCATTGGCTTGCGTTTGCACCCCGTCCACCATCAAGCCGATAGGCCATCCTGCGAACACAGCATTGTAGATTTTCAGTTTTGAGCTTCTGCGCAAGTGCATGGCGCATTGATAGAGCGCATTGATGGATGTGGAAGACGTTACAAGCGGACCAAAGGAGCTGACATTGGAGAAGACTGCGGAAGTAAACGGTGTGCTTGTCGAACCGGAGGAATCGTTGTCAGATTCGAAGCTGTTGGATTTGCTTTGGTCGGCCACATCCGGGTCACGCAAGGAAACTGCGAACTGCACCATTCCCGAATAACCATTGTCCGTGTCGAAATCATCGTCCCAGCCACGGTAAGCGATCAAGTGCTTGCAATTGACAGTTCCTCCGAACCACTCGTAGGAGTCGTCTCCCGAATAGGACACCTGCACGTAGTCGATGGAGGTTGTTGAACCCACGCCGCCCATTGTCAAGCCATTGATCTCGTTGTTTGTGGCGAAAGCGATTCCAGGGAATTCGATGCGCACATATTTCAACACGCCGGAACTGTCGGCCGCGTCGGTGCCGCCGTATGTAACCGCGACACCACCTTCGATCGTTGCAGAGCCGCCGGAAACGTTGATCGGTGCTTTTCCGCAAAGGATCACGCCGCCCCAGTCGCCGTAGGTGCGGCTTCCTGCCGCTTGGTTGGAAGTGAAAACAATGGGCTGAGAGGCTGTTCCCTCGGCCACCAGCTTGCCTCCTTTTTCAACGATGAGGGCTGCTTTGTTGGTCATGTCGCCACGGATAATAGTACCGGGCTCGATGGTCAATGTCGCACCATCTTTTACATACACCCATCCGTTCAGCAAATACACATTGTCATTTGTCCATACCGTGTTTGCTGTGATATCTCCCGCACTAATCGTTACAGTAGCATCTGGATATACAGTGTTCTGAGGATCAAAATTGGCCCACCCGGAAGTCCAATCCGTTTGTCCAAAAGCTCCAATATAATCTACCTTAGTGAAGAATGAATCTTTCAGCACGTCATCCGAAAAAGAAGCTGGAGCATAAGCCGGAGAACCGGCTGTCTTGTTTTCAGTGATATCTCCTGCGTCAATCGTGTCTTGGGCCGAAGCATAAACAGTATTTTGAGGATCAAAGTTGGCCCATCCGGAAGTCCAATCCGTGGTCCCAAAAGCTCCACGATACATTACCTGGTCAAAAAAACTGTTATCAATCGACTGCGAAAACAACGTGCCGGATATTGATAACAAAGCGACAAAAAGTAAATTTTTTTTCATTTGTTGTTTGGAATTAGTAAAAAATAATTCATATTAAAAAGTAAGAGTAACACCTAACTTAAATTGCCGCCCTGGATTATAGCGTGTGGTAATTTGTCTTCGCTCGGCGGCATTTCCTCCGGTATCGGTATATTTTTGAAATTGCTGGAACAAGATATCATCATCAAGCAAATTTTTGACACCAAACTTCACGCTTACATACTTTCCTATTTTCTTTTCGGCCGTAACATCCAACGAATTGAAGGGCATCTCGTAAATGTGGGGAGTATCAATATCGCCTACGGTTTCAATTCGCTTGCCCACCGTGTTGTACATAGCGCTGAGCATCAAGCCCGATTTTGCATTCTGGTAATAAGCTCCCAAATTTACGATATAGGGTGATTGTCCTTGCAATGGCCTTTCTGTTGTGCCAGTTGTCACGCTATCCGTTTTTATCGTCGATTTAATCAACGAGGCATTGGCCACAATTGTAATATCTTTCAAAAAGCTAAATGCTCCGGCATTCTCAAACTCGTGCAGAGTCTTCCGTATATCCACTTCGAGTCCGTAAGAAGTAGCTTTTGGGGAATTTTCAAACGTGTAATTCCACCCTGAGCCAGAATAAAGGATTGTGGACTCAATCGGGTTTTTGAATGATTTGAGGAAAGCCCCGATTGAAACAATTTCGCCATCTGTTGGATACCATTCGAAACGGAGGTCGTTGCTGATTATGTAGGAATTTTTCACATCAGGATTGCCGTACGTAGTGGCATTCTGGTCGAAATCGTAGAATACGAAAGGCGATACCTCCCTAAATTCAGGACGATTCACTGTCTTCCCAAAAGAGTAGCGGAACATATATTTGTCCGAAAGCTTGAACGTGGCATTCAAGGAAGGGAAAAAATCCAGCGAGTCAATTTTCACATTGACTGGATTACTATCAGTTCCATCACGTTTGTATCCATCTAATGTCAGTTTGTTATGCTCTGCTCGAACGCCCACATAGACATTGAACGTTTTGCTAAATGGTATATTTACAGCAATATAACCGGCCTTGAGGAAATTATCGGCACTATACGAATCCGCCTTTTGAGTCACTTCCTTTACTACCAGACCAGTGCTGTAATCAATTTTTGTAGTAAACAATTGATCGATCGAAGCAAACATCGCATCATCAAACCCTGCCGAGCCATTGTAACTATCCACAAGGGAGTAATACAACTTGCTGGTTCCTGACTTGACATAATTGAAAATGCGGGAGTCAAAAGACCTCTTTTTCTTATCGAAATAAATCCCGGCTTTCAATTCCGGTTTGATCTTGCCTAGATGAAATAGCTGCGAATAGTTCGCCCCTCCGTTGTAAACAGTTTCTTTGTTGTGAAAGAAAAGCCGACCCAAGGCATCCGAAGCTCCTTGCGTTGAAAAATTAATCATGTATTGAGTCCCATTCTCAGTGTCGGTGGCCGTTGTCTTGATCCGGCGCAAGTCTGGCCGGTCCCTATTTGCCGAGGAATATCCGAAAACCCAGTCTAGCTTTATTTCTTCGTTCTTGAAAGTATGGTTGCCCGCAAGTTGGCCAGAATAGGTAGTCCTGGATTCGTAACCAAGTTCATATGAACGCTCGGGCGACTGTGTATAAAAGTCGTACCCCTCTTTCAGCACCACCCGGGAAGTTCCATTATTGTTGAAAAGATTGCGGAACTCAATTCGCTGATTGTTTCCAAAAGTTAGCATCCAGTTGGACAAGGCAGTCAATCTCACCTTTGCGGCATAAGACGTTTGGTTATATCGATAGGATGTGTCGGGATACGCCAAATAAGCAGCCCTGAATTTATCCTCAATCACATTGGATGAATTATACCCAAGAGCCGTGATAGTCCCCAGCGTGACATTCCCTATTGGAAACCTGTGATTGACAGCCAGTTGAATATCCCCATCGGGTTTCGCCTTTTTCACATAAGGTGTCATTATCGTATTGAACGACTGGCTTATCTCGTTTATCTGTGCCTTCTTGGTATCGTCCACCTGATCAAACAAAGCCTTGTAGTCGGCAGTTGCGGGAACGGCCGCAGGGACAGTCCTCACAGAATGATCGTATCCGAGCCAATCGGTATTGCTTCCCTTGTAGGTGTAAAAGTTCTTGCCCGTAGTTCCTTGCAGATAGCCAAAGTTATACGACAAACTGATACTATTCCTGTCTATCAGGCTTTTCGTTTTCACGTTAATCATTGCCCCAGCAAAATCCGCGGGCAATTCGGGTGCGGGGCTTTTATAAATCAGGATGTTGTCAATTTGACCGCTCGGTATCACGTCGAACGAAAAAGCCCTCACGTCGCTTTCGCTGCTCGGGGTGGACGAACCGTTTAGCCACACAGAGTTGTAACGCTCGGTGAGTCCACGGACAATCACAAACTTTCCGTCCCGGATACTTACGCCTGGAATACGGCGGATAACTTCCGAAGCATCCTTATCCTGCGAGCGTTGGATTTGTTGTGAAGATATTCCACTGACAATGGTCAGGCTCTGCCTGTTTGCAGAAATCATCGAGAGCTCAGAATCAGTCCTGCGTTGCGCCGTTACCACAACATCACTTATGGTGTTGCTTAAAGGTCTTAACTTTATATCAACACTTAGCTCGCCTGCCTTTGAAACAACTACTTTCTGGATATGCTTTTCGTAGGACAACAAGGATACAATGAGGTTATAGCTACCACCCGGCACATTTTTTATTTCAAATGTACCATCTTCATTTGTGACATTTCCCATTGTTGTTCCCTGAAGAAGGACACTACAGCCTAGTACAGGTTCCCCTGTCTCCAAATCAACAACAATGCCTTTTATGGAATTTAAAGCAAATAGGCCTACTACGAAATTTGTAAATAAAACGAACGTAAAAAATCTCTTCATTTATCTCTTTTTGGTGTACAAAAGTATTTCTCTAATGTTTAGCATATGTGAATCTAATGTTACGTTAATATAAAGACTCACATCGCTGCAAGCCTTGATGACCATTGTTTGTTATAAAAATTAAAATTGGCAGGTCCACAATTTTAGGAAAGGAGCTGAAAGCTACGAAACAGAAATAATATCTTAACAATTTACTTATTGAATTTGTAGTCAACCCGATATCTTGAGTGATAGGGGTAATTTTTAGTCGAATCTATAAGCCATTGCTATTTTTGCAATTACCTACATTACCAATAAGATGAGGTGAAATAATGCACGAAAATAATTGGTGATGAATTTTTCTTTTGATCAAATATTCCATAGTTATCTTCCAAAATCATATCCAGACCCGCATTTGCGGCAACTATATTTTCAAAAATATCTTTTAATACAAAAAAAAGATACTTTGCAGCGATTGTATAGAAAAAAAAGATTAATATTGCAAAGTAATGGGATAGAAAAAAGCCCACAACTCATGAACAATATTTCTTTTTTAGGTTTTACAGATTTATATCATATCGCCAATGAAAGGGTTGTCTTCATATCCATCAATTCGAATCAAACAAATTTATAGTTGTTGTCCGAGTGAAGTCTGGAAAGCAATTTCAGACGAAAATGCATTGAAGAAATGGTTCTTTCCTGTCGAAAACTATTCATTTCAAGAAGGAAAGGAATTTTCCTTTTGGACAGGAGAAGATCCATACCTAACGTTCCATAAATGCCGCTTTTTGTTTATAGAACCGTTGAATACAATTGAATACAGTTGGGAGTTACCAAATGATTCAAAGGGGATTAGCATTGTGCGTTGGGAAATAAGCGAAGAAGATGGTAAAACCCTGCTCACTTTCACCCATGATGGCATCGCACATTTGTCGGATGCCAGATTCAGAATCGACTACGAGTACTTTTCCAAGAAGTGGAATCACCTCATATTAAATTCTTTGTGCGAATACTTGTACAAAAATCTGGCTGTCATCGATGTACTTTATTAGTTTCCACAATCAATGACTAAAAATAGAAAAGCGAACTCCAATCGAGGGAGTTCGCTTTTCTATTTTTATAAAAGAATTGAGATTTAATCGTGAGTTTCAGGTTCAACAGCTGGCACGATCAATTTGTAACCTTTTCCGTGAATATTGATAATTTCAATTTCAGGATCAGCCTTCAAGAGTTTTCTAAGCTTGGTGATATAGACATCCATGCTTCTTGCGTTGAAATAGTTATCATCCACCCAAATTTGCTTCAAGGCATGGTTCCGTTCCAAAATCTGGTTTGCATGAGCACAAAGCAAAGCCAAAAGTTCAGATTCTTTGGTCGTCAACTTGGTTTCTTGATCCCCAATGGTCAAAATCTGCTTCTGAGTATCAAATTTCAAGTTCCCAAAATTATACACCTGCTGTTCTTTCACTTTTTTACCTCTAACGCGACGAATGATAGCTTCGATACGAAGCACCAGTTCTTCCATGCTGAAAGGTTTAGTGATATAATCGTCAGCACCAGCCTTAAATCCTTCCAAAATATCTTCCTTCATGTTTTTGGCGGTAAGGAAAATAATAGGTATTTCCGAATTGATGGCACGGATTTCTTTCACCAATGTGATTCCGTCCTTTTTGGGCATCATCACATCCAACACACACAAATCGTATTTCTCTTTCACAAAGCCTTTGTAGCCTGCTTCTCCATCAGGAAAGAGATCAGTATCAAAACCTTTTGCCTGTAGATACTCTCTTAACAACATGCCAAGATTTTCGTCATCTTCGCATAAAAACAATTTCAATTTTTCTTCCATTTTTTAGTCCTATTTAATTATTGGTAAACTTATAATAAATTTAGTTCCAACACCCAAGTCACTTTCAGCCTTGATGCTGCCTTTATGATCCTTGACAATTTTAAAAACATAAGCCAATCCTAATCCAAAACCTTTGACGTCATGGCGGTTTCCAGTAGGAACCCTATAAAACCTCTCAAAGATCTTTTTAACATATTCCTTCTTTATTCCGATTCCGTTGTCTTCAACAGAAAGGTAAAGTTTTCCATTCTCATTCCATGTCTTTATCATCAATTTGAGAGATGCGTCTTCTTTTCTGTACTTCACGGCATTGTCCAACAAATTGAACAAGACATTCGTAAAGTGCATCTCGTCAATTTCCGCAGTTGAATCTTCAGCCTGAAGGTCAATATCTATCTCTCCCCCAAATTTCTCCACTTTCAACTGGAATGTATTGGCAACGCTCACCACAATATCGTTAACTTCCATTTCCCGGAGCTTGAGGGTAGCCTTTTGTTTTTCAAACAAAGACATTTGGAGGACTTTCTCCACCTGAAAGCTAAGCCGCTTTGTCTCGTCATTGATTACACCGGAAATGTGCTTGAAAATTTCCGGGGATTTCATCACGGCGCCGTCTTTCAACATCTGGGCCGCCAATGATATGGTGGAAACAGGCGTTTTCAGTTCGTGGGTCATGTTATTAATGAAATCGTTTTTCATCTCAGATAATTTTTTCTGCCTGAATATCAAATAAATTGTAACAATGAACGTCACCAATAAAACGATGGTGAAAGCCACGGATGGCACAAAAAACGAAATGGCACTTGCAATGTATTGTTCTCTTGCAGGAAAGTTTACTACTAAATGGTATTGTCTTGCAGGGGGGTCGTTTTGGAACAATACTTGCGAATAAACGTCTGCCGGATTTTTCACTTCAAAATTTGGCTGAGAATAGATGTCCTTTTCATCTTTATCTACAATCTTAAATTTGAATGGAAGGACGATTCCATTATTTGCCAGTTCAGCCTTGATCGATATATTCAGGCTTTTATAATCGATTCTTTTCTCAATAGGCAAAGAACTCGATTTATAAAGCAAATTATTAATCACATCATCGACCAAATCTTTCTGATAGAAATATCGTTTCTTCCTGTCTTCTTGCATTTCAAACGATGTCTTCGATATCGATTTAGACCTCATCTTGCCGTGTTTGGGAGAAATAAACACTCCTTGTGGCTGCTGGGTTATAGTCGTTGTATAATCATAAGTGAGGACAGCACTTCCATCAGGCAGAGAAAACTGCATTCGCTGCCGTTGGGTTATCCGTTTTGACTTTGAAACATGGCTTCTAAAGAGGTCTCCGTTTTTTTCAGCCTCCACATACCCCTGTTCCAAATAGCGTTTGGTTTGCTCAAGTTCCAAGTTACGCATAACTTGATAGAGACTCCTACTTACCGCTTCGTCAAACTGACTGCTGCGTAATTTGACCGCTTGGCTAATATAATTAACCTGTATGAACAAAAGTCCAAAAAACGCAAATGCCATCACGCATGCCAACAACCAAATGGTTGATTTCTTCATTCTATCAACACTCCTTTCTCAGGATTATATCCCTTATCTTTTTATTAAACAAAAATATACCTTTTTTTGTTTAATCAGAAAATAAATCGTAAAAATAAAGTTTAGTTTTGTATTATTAAATCAATATTTATATTATTTATCTTCCATTTACAAGTTGTTATTAAATGGAATCTGCTAAAAGAGCAGGCTCAAAACAAGTAAAATAAAGGATAGTGGCAGACTAATGCCTAGAAAACAGTCATACTTAGAACGTAAGGTTATTTGTATTTATTGTACATTTGTATCATACAATCAATTTTTAAAACAATTGAGTTAAACAAGAAATAAACAAAACAATATTATGCAAAGTTCATATTTCCGGATGTATATATACTTGTTTGTTGCATTATATGGGACATCAGGTTTCTACAGTTGCAAATCGGACGAAGCATCAGATATAAATGGTTATTGGAAAGTAATCTCAATAGAGCTGCCAAACAAAATGTCGATAGCTGTTGACTCCCAATTTTATGCGTTTCAAAAGAAATATGTTTTTTCATTCACCAGATTAATTGACGCGAGCAATGCCGCCATCTCTTACGGTTACATAAATTATCCCCAAAAAAACGAAATCCATATCTTGATGGACAAAAATCAGACAGAAGAAGACTTCCCGCTAAAATCACAATGGCAAGCATTTGAAGCCACATTCACGATAAACACGCTTTCTGGCAACCACCTTATTCTAGAAAAAGGAGACACCTTATTTATCCTAAAGAAATACTAATGAAACAGGTTCTGTTCTATTTTTCAATTATAATTTTCAATTTGAGCCTGGCCTGGGGACAACTACCTTCTGAAACCGCATACAGCGCGGAGGCCTTCGGCTCTGTATCCAGCGGCGCACGCGCTCCTTTTTGGATGACAAGCCACACTTGGGGATTGGTCCCACTGAGTGCTGACAACGGCTATATACGAGGAGAAATAAAACACAGGCAACAACTTAGCTCCCATTTCTCATGGAATGCCGGGCTTGATTTGGCTGGATCCACCAAACACACATTCAACACTATATGGCTGCAGCAGATTTATGCCGAAGCAACATGGAGGAAATGGAATCTACGTGTCGGGCCAAAGCAGAGTTACATTTCTTTCCTTGATGAAAGCTTGAGTTCCGGAGATTTTGTAGTTTCGAATAATGCCCGCCCGATTCCTGAAATAAATCTTTCACTCAACGATTTTGTAGTGGTGCCATACACAAAAGGAAAATTTTATTGCCGTGGAGATTTTGCGCTCGGAAAAATGCTCGACGGGAACTATGTGGAAGGAATAGCAAAGCCTGCTGGAGAAAACTATGCAAGAGACGTTTATACGCATCACAAATCGGCCTTTTTCCGCTTCGGAAACTTCGAAAAGCAAGATAAATACAGGTTTACTTTTGGATTAAATCATTATTCTTATTGGACAGGAACTGCGCTCATCGATGGAAATATAAAAGTTTTTCCCCGAAAATTTTCAGATTTAGTGAGAGCCTTTTTTGCTGCACAAGAAGGAGGAACACCTGGCGTGGGAGATTATTTCTATGTTTCAGGTTCACACTGGGGTGCCTACACGTTCAAATTGGATCACAAGTTAAAGAATAACGACGAACTGAGTGTAAATTGGCAACATTTTTTCGATGACGGTTCGGGAATGGGACCCCAGAACATCAAAGACATGCTGCTTGGAATCCAATACAAAAACAACAAGAAGCAGCCAATATCCGGTGCTGTCATAGAATATATCTACACAAAAGACCAGTCAGGTCCTGTGCATTTCAATTATGGGATGGACGATAGTCATCAAAACCTGGTAAGCAAAGGAAACGGAATGGATGACTATTATAACAATGTCCAGTACATACAAGGGCCTTCTTATTATGGACGAAGCTTTGGAACACCACTTTTTCTCTCGCCGGAATACAATACGGATGGAACTGTAAATTTCAAAAGTAATCGTATCATCGCGTACCATGTAGGTGTCGAAGGCTACCTAAACAACAAATTGAGCTACCGTTTGCGTACCACTTATGGGGAAACTTGGGGAAGATATAAAATACCATATATCAATGTCAAAAAGGGCATCGCCTCTTCCATAGATCTTACCTACCATTCCCCTAAAACAGAAGGCTTGGACTTCAAATGCATAGTAGCATTCAACAACGGTAGCTTCTTCGACGACAACGCTTTCGGTACCGGAATTTCAATCATCAAACGTGGCATCATCTCAAAAAAATAAGCTTAACAAAACCTATGTGTGAGATTATCCCAATAGAGAAAGCTTATAACTGTTTTTTTTTGTATGTTTGCAGCGAAATAAGAGCCTAAGCATGGTTTAGGTTAAACAATTCAAAACAAAACTTTAAGCAAGACAATATGCCTAAGATTTCAGACAGAGGCTGCGAGATGCCGAATTCCCCGATCCGCAAGCTGGCTCCGCTTTCAGATTCGGCCAAGGCCCGCGGACTGAAAGTGTACCACCTGAATATCGGACAGCCTGATTTACCAACACCCAAAGAAGGGTTGGAGGCTATCAAGAACATTGACCGCAAAATATTAGAATATAGTCCAAGCGACGGCTATCGTTCCTATCGTGAAAAACTAGTGGGCTATTATGCGAAATACAATATCAATGTTTCGGCTGACGATATCATCATCACCACCGGAGGTTCCGAAGCTGTATTGTTTGCATTCCTTGCTTGTTTGAATCCAGGTGACGAAATCATCGTGCCCGAACCCGCTTACGCCAACTACATGGCATTTGCTGTCTCGGCAGGTGCCGTGATCCGCACAGTGCCATCCACGATAGAAGAGGGTTTCTCCCTCCCTCCAATCGAACGTTTCGAAGAACTAATCAATGAACGCACGAAAGGAATTATGATATGCAATCCGAACAACCCTACCGGTTATCTTTATACCCGTGCCGAAATGAATCAAATCAAACATTTGGTTCAAAAATACGACTTATACCTGTTTTCCGATGAAGTATATCGCGAATTTATTTATACAGGTTCTCCCTATATTTCCGCATGTCATTTGGTGGGAATTGAGGAGAATGTCGTCTTGATTGATTCTGTATCCAAACGATACAGTGAGTGCGGGATACGTATCGGTGCGTTGATTACAAAAAACAAAGAACTTCGCAAAACGGTGATGAAGTTCTGCCAAGCACGTCTAAGCCCACCACTTATCGGGCAGATCGTTGCCGAAGCTTCGTTGGATGCCGATCCCGAATACCTACTCGACACCTATGAAGAATACGTGGAAAGACGTAAATTCCTGATAGACAGGCTTAATAGAATTCCAGGAGTATATTCTCCGATCCCGATGGGGGCATTTTATACGGTGGCAAGGCTTCCCGTGGATGACACAGACGTGTTTTGCGAATGGTGCTTGTCCGACTTCGAATACGAAGGCCAAACCATCTTTATGGCACCCGCCTCGGGATTCTACATGACACCGGGATTAGGAAAAAATGAAGTCAGGATCGCTTATGTGCTGAACAAAGAAGACTTGGGTAAGGCCCTCACTGTGCTTGAAAAAGCATTGGACGCTTACAACACCTTGAAGGAATCACAAAAAAACAACAAGGCCATTAACAGCCGAATCATTACGTTTTAAGTTGTGAATTTAGAACTTTTTCTTGCCCGCAGATTATACTCCAGCCACCAACCCTCAAAGCGCATTTCATCGCCGGCCATTCGAGTGGCGATGCTCGGCGTGTCCATAGGCATCATCGCGATGATTCTATCGGTTAGCATTGTCGTTGGCTTTAAAAATCAAGTACGGGAAAAAGTGATCGGTTTTGGTTCGCACATCCAAGTCACCTCCTACGACAACAAGGCCACTTTCGAAACCAATCCGATAGCGTTTAGCGACAGCGTTCTGAACGCCTTGAGAACGACAGACGGAGTCGTGCATATGCAACTGTTTATAACCAAACCGGGAATCATCAAAACCGATGAAGACTTCCAAGGAATTGTGCTGAAAGGAGTTGGAAAAGATTTTGACTGGACTTTTTTAAAACAAAACATTGTAGAAGGAAGAATCCTGAATCCGAATAACAACAACGAAATCGTTATTTCCCGTTATATCTCCAATCGGCTGAATCTGAAATTGGGCGACAGCTTCCTTACCTATTTCATTAAAGATGCAGTAAGTGCCAGAAAATTCAAGATAGTAGGTATCTACGAAACAAATTTCGAAGAATACGACAAACTATTTTCCATCACTAATCTCAACATTCTGCAACGGCTGAACGGATGGGATAAGGATCAATATAGCGGCATTGAACTCACGATAAAAGATTTTGAACAACTAGATTATGTGAAGCAGAATATTTTCTTCAAAATGTCGATCATCTACGACAGGCAAGGGCATTCTTATTTCACCAAATCGATCAGGGACATGAATCCCGGTATTTTCAGTTGGCTCGAACTTCTGGATATGAACACCATCATCATCATCATACTGATGCTGATCGTGTCAGGCGTAACCATGATTTCAGGATTGTTGATTATCATTCTGGAACACACCAACCTGATCGGAATACTGAAGTCGATGGGCGTGCGTAACGGTAAGATTCGGAAAATCTTCCTCTATTTCGCATCCTTTATTATTCTCAAAGGAATGTTTTGGGGAAATCTAATCGGCCTCGCCTTGTGCTTTTTGCAAAAACAATATGGATTTATAAAACTAGACCCTTCCACCTATTACCTATCCCAGGTTCCCATAGAATTGAATATCTGGTACATTATTATTATAAATATTGGCACATTGATTATCTCGATGGCAATGATTGTGGGGCCGTCTTATATGATTGCGCGAATATCGCCGGCTAAGTCCATTAAGTTTGAGTAAAAGAGCCAGAGAAAAGTATTACCTACAAGCTAAAAAAATTCGCGCAAATCGTCAGAACATCCATTTTGCAGATATTGTTGTTTCGGACTGCCTCTTTTTTAGGTAGGATTGAAAGAATTTGTGGAATAAGTGACAATCCTGTAGCTGGGATTTTATTCATCCAAATTAGACAAATTCACATTCAAAACCACTTTCAACAGAATGGAATATAACCAAAAAACTTTTCTTTATCGAAATATTCAATTAACCATAAACGCCAACTAAATCGGTTGCTTTCTTCTTTCTCTGTATTTCAAAACAAATTCATTATCAATTCAAAACAAATTAAATCTCCAGACCTTCCATCATCTTGCTGCATGCTGCACCGATCTCGGGAAACCTTAACTTTCGAATATTTTCTTCCTCATTCTCTACCTTTGCTGCGCTCAATAAAGTTTCCTCCAGATAGTACTCAAAATTTCAAAAATGTTGAAACAACAACATTCTCTGGCTTTCCAATTGGAATCTTAGGCAGCAACCAGATAGGTCAATTATAATTCGTTAAAACAGTTAGTTTACCATGCCAGTATTACATAACCGTATTTCTAACGAAGAGCTCAAGACACGCATGTTGCAAGAAACAGAGCCACGCGTCACGATCTCTTTCTACAAGTACTTTCACATCGAAAACCCTCAACAATTCCGCGACGATTTGTATCTCAAATTTGATTCGATTCAAGTTTTTGGACGTGTTTATATCGCTCAGGAAGGGATCAACGGGCAAATTTCCGTTCCGGTATCAAACAAAGATGCCTTTCAGGAAATACTTTATGCTGCCGACCCTGCATTGAGTAGAATCCGCTTGAATGTGGCGGTGGACGATGACGGGAAATCTTTCTGGGTACTCCGCATGAAGGTACGCAACAAGGTTGTGGCCGACGGAATCGACGACCCGACATTCGACTCTTCTAAAACTGGCAAATACCTAAAAGCCAGCGAATACAACAAAATGGCAGAAAGAGAAGACACCCTAATCGTTGACATGCGCAACCACTACGAATACGAAGTGGGACATTTTGAAAACGCAATTGAAATCCCCTCCGACACTTTCAGGGAGCAACTACCAATGGCTGTGGAGATGCTGAAAGAACACAAAAACAAAAACATCGTCATGTATTGTACGGGAGGTATCCGCTGCGAAAAGGCAAGTGCCTACATGCTGCACAACGGCTTCGAGAATGTGTATCACGTGGAAGGCGGTATCATCGAATATGCACGGAAGGCTCGCGAAGAAAACCTTCCTATAAAATTCATTGGGAAGAACTTTGTCTTTGACGAACGCCTCGGGGAACGCATTTCGGATGATGTGATAGCCCATTGCCATCAATGCGGCGCTCCCTGCGACACCCACACCAACTGCAAAAACGAAGGATGCCATCTGCTTTTCATCCAATGCGAAAAATGTGCGGCAGAAATGGACGGTTGCTGCTCGCAAAGCTGCAAGGACACGATCCATCTTCCTGAAGAATTTCGCAAAAAGCTCCGTAAGGGAATCGACCGTGGACAAATGGTTTTCAACAAGTCAAAAAACAACCACTTGCGCCAAAAGACGCAAGTGTAAAACTGGTTTTCGTGTTACTTCGATAATTATTTTATCTCTTTCTTGATTTCGACAGAGTTTTTGGGTTTCACCTTAATTCCGCTTCTCTCAAGCAAAGCATCAATCGAAGGCTCTTGGCCACGAAAACCTACATATAGGTCCATAGGATCTTCCGTATTTCCCTTTTCCAAGACATTTTCACGAAAAGATCCTGCCGTTTTCTTGTCAAAGATTCCATTCGACTTGAAAGCGGCAAAAGCATCCGCATCCAATACTTCCGACCATTTGTAGCTGTAATATCCGGCGGCATATCCTCCTGAAAAGACATGGTTGAAAGCAGTCGAAATGCTTGTGCCTTCCACTAAGGGAAGAAGTTGGACATTTTTTGTTGCTTCTTGTTCAAATTTCTTCACATCGCCTTGATAAGGAGATGAAAGTGTGTGCCAAGCCATATCCAAGTAGCCAAATGCCAACTGGCGGTAACACAAATACCCAGCATTGAAATTAGCTGCATCCACCAAACGTTTCACCAAGGATGCGGGGATTTTCTCACCTGTTTTGTAATTTACGGCAAACCGGTCAAGGAATTCCTTCTCTGTGAGCCAATTTTCCATCACTTGAGATGGCAATTCCACAAAATCACGCGAAACATTGGTCCCGGAAAGGGTTTCGTATGAACATTTAGTAAGCATACCATGCAAACCATGGCCAAATTCATGAAGAAATGTTTCCACTTCGTCAAATGTTAAAAGAGCTGGCTCTGTTTCAGTAGGACGTGTGAAATTCATCACCAGCGACACATGCGGGCGAGAGTCTTCTCCATGGCTGGTGTATTGCCCCTTGAACTCGGTCATCCACGCACCTTGACGTTTGCCTTCCCGCGGATGAAAGTCGGTGAATAAGACCGCCAAAAATTTCCCATCTGCATCAAAAACGTCAAACGCCTCCACTTCGGGATGATAGACGGGGATTTCCGTATTCTTTTTGAATGTGATTCCATACAAGTCGGTAGCCAAACCAAACACACCTTTTTTCACATTTTCCAATTCAAAATAAGGACGAACCGTTTCATCACTTACTGAATATTTTGAATCTTTCAGTTTTTCGGAATAATAGCTCCAGTCCCAAGGTTCGATGGCCACCGGTTTGCCCTCCAACTTGGAAGCATAATCTTGCACTTCTTTCACGTCTTTGAAAGCAGCATCTTTGAAGGCCACATTCAATTTATCGAGGAGCTTGTAAACATTATCCTTATTTTTAGCCATTTGATCACGCAAGGAATAGGTGGCATAATCGGGGTATCCCATCAGCTTGGCAATTTTGAGACGGGTTTCAGCTATTTTTCGAATATTTTCCTGATTGTCAAATTCGTTTCCTTTCACGCATTTGCTCGTAAATGCGAGGTAAAGTTCTTTGCGTAAATCCCGATTTTTGGAATTTTTCATGAAAGCGACATAACTCGGAGCCGAGAGATCGAACATCCAACCTGTTTTGCCTTTCGATTTTGCTTTCGCTTTCGCTGCATCAAGTACACTTTTGGGAAGCCCGTCCAATTCTTCTTCATTGGTTAGCAACATCTCGTAAGCATTCGTTTCTTTCAATACGTTTTGCCCGAAATCGAGTGTATATTTGCTCAAGCTTGTTGACAACTCACGATAGATTTCTTTGTCGTTCTCGGAAAGCGTAGCCCCGCTGTCTTCAAAACCTTCATAAACTTTTTCTATCAACCGGATTTGCTCGGATGTCAAGTTCAAGTTTTTCCGATTTCCGTAAACTGCTTTAACCCGAGCAAAAAGCTGCGAATTCAAGCTGATATTGTTCTGATGTTCGGATAATTTGGGACTCATTTCCTGGGCAATTTTCATCATCTCATCGTTGCTCTCGGCACTGAGCATGTTAAAAAATACAGAGCTAACACGTCTCAGCAAATCTCCCGAACGCTCGTAGGTCTCAATCGTGTTGGCAAACGTGGCAGCTTCCTGATTGGATGAAATTTTGTCGATTTCAGCCTGATGATCTTTTATGCCTTGTTCAAATGCTGGCACATAATGCTCTATTTTTATCTGGTCAAACGGAGGTGTTTGATGCGGCGTTTTGTATGCCTTGAGAAACGGATTTGCTAGTAAGGTTGTCATTGTCAAGTAAAAAATTGATAAACAAAAGATATATTTCTTCATAAGTTGTAAAACCAAAATAAATTGATACTAAAAACTCAAAAGAAACAAAGATACACTATTTTGTTAATAAATAATATACCTTATCCTATCCGAAGAATCTTCAAAAAAAATTGGCATATGCATATCGAATAAAATTGATGTAGGTAAATTTCTTGTCAAATTGACATTTAGAATATTGTAAACATTTATTGTAATTAGCATCGCGAAATTCACGTTTTTTTTATAGAAATCTTTGCAGCTACACAATTCTTTTAGCAATAGATTTTATACCTTTGCAGACTAATTAAAAACAAGTTATATTTACAAGAAAAACATGTCTTCGGAAAGAAAAATAAAAACAGCGCTTGTGTCTGTCTATCACAAAGATGGATTGGATGACATTCTGAAAAAACTACATTCAAATGGTGTACAATTTATCTCAACTGGAGGAACGAGAAGTTTCATCGAGTCTTTGGGATTACCATGTCAGGCTGTTGAAGACCTGACAAGCTATCCTTCCATTTTGGGTGGCCGTGTAAAAACGCTTCATCCTAAAATTTTTGGAGGAATTCTCTTCCGGAGAGATCTGCTTGAAGATGTGAAACAAACAAAGGCTTACGACATTCCCAACATTGATTTGGTGATTGTTGACCTGTATCCTTTCTCCGAAACAGTTGCTTCGGGTGCTGAAGAAGAGGAAATCATTGAAAAAATAGATATCGGCGGAATTTCGCTGATTCGCGCAGCCGCCAAAAACTTCAAAGACGTAGTGATCGTTGCTTCCAAAAAACAATACGCCCCCTTCTTGGAACTATTGGAAACCAAAGATGCCGTTTCGGATATTGAAGACCGAAAATGGTTTGCCAAGGAAGCATTCGCTGTTTCATCGGGCTACGACACAGCCATTTTCAATTACCTGGACAACTACGAAGGCACAGCTTTCCGCTATGCCGAAGACAATGCAAAGCACCTTCGCTATGGAGAAAACCCCCATCAGAAAGGTGCATTCTATGGAAACTTTGACGGATTGTTCGAACAACTCCACGGCCGTGAAATATCTTACAACAACCTGCTTGACATTGAGGCATCGGTGTCACTCATCGGTGAATTTGAAGAAACTACCCTTGCAATACTCAAGCACAACAACGCTTGCGGAATCGCTTCCCGCCCCACGGTGAAAGAAGCCTGGATAGAAGCCTTGGCAGGCGACCCTGTTTCGGCCTATGGGGGAATCGTTGTAACCAACCGCCCGATTGATGCCGCTGCTGCGGAAGAAATCAATAAGATTTTCTTCGAAATCATCATTGCCCCTGCTTACGATGAGGAAGCTTTGAAAATACTAGAAGTAAAGAAAAACCGGATCATCCTGGTTCAGAAAGACACATTGAAAGGCGACAAGCGATTCCGCTCGCTGCTGAATGGCGTTTTGGTGCAGGATAAAGATTTAAGCATCCAGACTTCGAGCGATTTGACATTGGTAACTCCCCGCGCAATTTCGGCACAAGAAGAAGCAGACTTGCTGTTTGCCAACAAGTTGGTGAAGCACACCAAATCGAATGCCATTATCTTGGTCAAAAACAAACAGCTTTGTGCGGGAGGAACGGGACAAACTTCACGGGTGGATGCCCTTCGCCAAGCAATCGAAAAAGCGGCTTCATTCAATTTTGACCTGAACGGAGCTGTAATGGCCTCCGATGCGTTTTTCCCTTTTCCCGATTGCGTGGAAATTGCGGGAAAAGCCGGAATCACAGCAGTAGTTCAACCCGGAGGATCAATCAACGACAAATTGTCTATTGAATATTGCTCACGGAACAATATTTCGATGGTCGTGACCGGCGTTAGGCATTTCAAACATTGACGCGTAAACATCCACCAACAAATTATCTGTAAGTTATAAACACATAATATAAATATCTTGACATGGGATTATTTTCATTCACACAAGAATTAGCCATGGACCTTGGAACAGCAAACACGATCATTATCCAAAATGGAAAAGTCGTGGTTGATGAACCCTCCATCGTTGCCCTCGAAAGAAGAACAGACAAAGTGATTGCTGTGGGCGACAAGGCTCAGCAGATGCACGGCAAAACACACGAAAACATACGCACAATCCGCCCTTTGCGAGATGGGGTAATTGCCGATTTTGCTGCGGCAGAACAAATGATCAGGGGAATGATCAAAATGATTAGCAGTAAAAACCGCTTCTTCTCGCCTTCATTAAGAATCGTGATTTGTGTTCCTTCCGGCAGCACAGAAGTGGAGCTTCGCGCTGTGCGCGACTCTGCCGAACACGCAGGTGGACGAGACGTTTACATGATCTTCGAACCTATGGCCGCGGCCTTGGGTATCGGCCTCGATGTGGAAGCACCCGAAGGAAACATGATCGTTGACATAGGCGGTGGGACAACCGAAATTGCCGTAATTTCCCTTGGCGGCATTGTCTCGAACAAATCCATCAAAATAGCAGGCGACGACTTAACGGAAGACATCCAGGAATACATGGGTCGCCAGCACAACATCAAAGTGGGCGAAAGAACTGCCGAACAAATCAAAATTGCAGTGGGCGCCGCCCTCACGGAACTTCCTGAAAACGAAGTGCCCCAAGACTTTGTAGTGCATGGCCCCAACCGCATGACTTCCTTGCCGATGGACATTCCTGTTTCTTATCAGGAAATGGCACATTGCCTTGAAAAATCGATCTCGAAGATGGATTCGGCTATTTTGAGCGCATTGGAACAAACTCCACCCGAATTGTACGCCGACATTGTTCGCAACGGCATCTACCTTACCGGGGGCGGCGCTTTGCTCAGGGGTTTGGCAAAACGTTTTTCAGACCGGGTTGGAATTCCTTTCCATGTGGCAGAAGATCCCCTTCACGCAGTGGCAAAAGGGACCGGAATCGCCTTGAAAAACATTGCTAAGTTCAATTTCCTGATGAGATAAAGAATATAGTAGGAGCTCGTCTGTCAAAGCGAAAGTATGACATATGCTCCTTCGGTTTTGGGAATACAAACGAGATCCTATATTTAATCGAAAAATAAGATTTATTTGTCAGAATATCAATCCGCCTATGAGCAAACAATGTTTTAGGAAAAGGATATATAAAAGGGTGGATTTCGTTTATGCGTAATTTAATTGCATTCTTAGTTAGAAATTCTTCGTGGTTTGTGTTTATCATCCTCGAAGGAATTTGTGTTTTCTTACTATACCAGAATAATTCTTATCAACGCAGTATTTTTTTCAACTCTTTCAACGAAATCTCAGGGAGGGCGTATTATTTTTCCGGAAGCATTAAGACATTTTTGAATCTGCAAACAACCAACGAAGAGCTTGTTCAGCAAAATGGCAAGTTGGAACAACAGGTATTGGCTCTGGAAAACATATTGCGCAAGCAAGCACAGGATTCCGTAAAAGTGAATGCTTTTCTCAAAGACTCGCTTCATCGGGAAATGCCTTATGACTTCGTTGTGGGTCATGTTGAAAACAACAGCGTTTCGCAAATCAACAACTACATAGTTGTGAACAAAGGTTCTAAAGATGGCATCAAACCCGACATGGGGGTGGTTTCCACAAGTGGGATTGTCGGCATCGTGAGAAACGTTTCTACTAATTTTTCACTGATTCTGCCTGTGCTGAATCCAAAGTTCCGCCAAAGCTGCAAGGTGAAAAACACAAACAGTTTTGGAACACTTTCGTGGGAGGGAAAAGATTCCCGGTATGCAATCCTGGATGAATTACCTCGCCACCAGATAGTAAAAAAAGGAGATACGATTATAACAAGCGGATTTTCAAGCATTTTTCCAGAAGGTGTGCTTGTGGGAACAGTTGAGGGATTCAACAAGAAGACAGATGATAACTTCTACAACCTGAAGGTTAAATTATTCACCAACTTCTACAATCTCAGCTTTGTAAGAATTATAAAAAACGATTTGACAAAGGAACGTCAAGCTTTGGAAATGGAGGTGCAAAATGACAAATAATTACGTAAAGCTTCTCGTTCAATTTGTCCTGCTCATCCTTGCACAGGTACTCATCTTGAATCAAGTATCGGTATTCAGTTATGCCGTACCTCTGCTGTATGTCTATTTTATAATCAAACTTCCTGTCAATTTCAACCGGAGTTTAACCCAGCTCATTGCGTTCATTCTCGGCCTGAGCATCGATGCGTTTACCAATTCATACGGAATCAATTCGGCGGCAACTATTCTAGTGGCATTCCTTCGCCCCTATATTCAAAAACTATTCTTTTCATTAGAAGATTTTGATGATGTGGTGCCAAGTGTCTCGAAATTGGGTGCAGGAAATTTTTACAAATATGCCGTGAGCATGGTCCTCGTGCATCACTCCGCTATTTTTCTGATTGAATATTTATCGCTTAGAGATGCCTCATCCTTATTGTTGCACATTGGATTATCTTCTGTATTAACATTACTGATTGTTAGTGCTTTGGAAAGTTTTTCTTACAAGCAGAGAGCAAGAAATGAGCGACGATAGCAAACATATTTATGAAGACAGAAAGTCAGTTATTGCAATCATAGCAATAGCTGTTGTTGTTATTTATACCTTCCAACTTTTCTACCTCCAAATTTATCAAAACAAATACAAAGATTCGGCTGACAGTAACGCATTCTTTAAAAAAACGTTGTACCCAGCTCGTGGAACCATATCGGATAGGCATGGAAAACTCTTGGTTTACAACAAGCCGACCTACGATATTGTATTCATTCCGAAGGAAGTTCGCAATTTCGACACACTAGAATTTTGCAAAATCATGAATATTACAGTCGAGGATTACAAGAAACGGATGGATAACATTCGCGATTTTCGTTTCAATCCTGGATATTCCAACTATACCCAGCAAACTTTTATGAGCCAGCTAAATGCACAGGAGTATGGTTTGATACAAGAGAAACTATACAAATTCCCCGGTTTTTCTATCCAAAACCGAACAATGCGCGAATACAATTATCCTAACGCTGGCAATATCTTGGGATATGTTGCAGAAGTTAGCCGGGAACGAATGGAGGAGGACGACTTCTACAGAAGGGGAGACTACGAAGGCAAATCGGGAATAGAAAAAACATATGAAGAAACGCTGAGAGGAGAAAAAGGAGTTGAAATCCTGCTCAGGGATGCCCATGGAAGAATCCAAGGAAAATACAACAATGGATCGAGTGACAAGTCTCCTATTTCTGGAAAAAATCTCACCCTATCGGTTGACATGGATTTACAGGCCTATGGAGAATACCTGATGCAGAATAAATTAGGCAGCATAGTTATGATTGATCCGGAAACAGGAGAAATACTTTGTTTAGTATCGGCCCCGTCTTACAATCCAGCCATGCTGACTGGTCGAGAATTTGGAAAGAATTACAAGGAACTTGAACACGACCCACTCAAGCCACTCTTCAACCGTCCTGTCCTTGGTGTATATCCTCCGGGATCTACCTTCAAACCAAGTCAAGGCCTGATATTCCTTCAAGAAGGCATTATCACCCCTGCTACTGCTTTTCCCTGTCATCGCGGATACCCTCCATTGGGCGGGCATCCAGCATGCCATAGCCATCCTTCTCCCTTGAGTCTTGCTCCAGCGGTAGCAACATCTTGTAATTCCTATTTCTGTTATGGTTTGAGCGGAATGTTGAGCAATCGGCAGAAATACAAGAATATCAATGAAGCTTTAGATGTTTGGAAAGATTATTTGGTCAAGATGGGATTCGGACATAAATTAGGAGTAGATCTTCCCTCTGAAAAGCAAGGATTTATACCCAATAGCAAATTTTACACAAAACTCCATCACACTGCGAGATGGATGCCCTCTTTCGTCATTTCCATTGCTATAGGGCAAGGGGAAATCACGACTACTCCGTTACAAATAGCGAACTTTGTGGCAACCATCGCCAACCGGGGGCACTTTTATACGCCTCATGTGGTAAAAAACATACAGGGAGGTGCTTTAGACAAAAAATACACCGAAAAAAGATTGACAGGTATTGCTGCATCTCATTACGAGCCGATTATAGAAGGGATGTCCAAAGCCGTGACAAATGGAACATGCCACGCCATCAACCTGTCACCAGAATTTGAGGTCTGTGGAAAAACAGGAACAGCGCAAAATCCACATGGACGCGACCACTCCCTTTTCATGGGATTTGCCCCACGCAACAAACCCAAAGTGGCCATTGCCGTTATTGTAGAAAATGCCGGATTTGGAGCCGATTTCGCCGTGCCTATTGCCCGTTTGATGGTAGAAAAATATCTCAAAGGAAGTATTCCTGAAAGAGACAAAGCTCTCGAAACTCGAATGGCAAACACGGTGATGTTGCCAGGGCTTCATAGTTTGAGAAAAAAAGTAGTAGCTAAAAAGGCTACTGAAGATGACGGAACAACTTCAGGCGATGTCGATAAGCAAGCGGGTTCCGCAGAAACCACAGTAGCCACTAAACAAGATTAAAGCAAGGAATACCTGGAGACCCATAGAGCCATAACAATTATGAGATATACGAAGCAAGAAGACATTATTAAGGAAAGTGTGGATTGGGTAGTGCTGGGACTCTATCTGCTGATGGTGGTATGCGGATGGTTTACCATCTACGGAGCGAGCCATCAATTTGGAAACACTTCATCGTCCTTCGATATGTCAAACTCTGCACAAATGCAATTGATTTGGATTGGAGTGAGTTTGGCTGCCGGATTTATGCTTCTGAAACTGGATGACAATATTTTCGATGTATTTGCCTATTTTTTCTATACCGTTTCCATGATTTTGTTGCTTGTGACTGTATTTGCGGCTCCCGACATCAAAGGCTCCCATTCTTGGTTGGTGCTTGGACCGGTACGTCTTCAGCCTGCTGAACTCGCAAAATTTTCCGTAGCTTTGGCATTAGCCCGATTTATGAACGAGTACAACTTTAAATTGATGACCCCTAAAAACCTGGCATTAATTTCAAGCCTTATTCTGCTGCCGATGCTGTTAATTATTTGCCAGAAGGAAACAGGATCTGCATTAGTTTACACAGCATTTGTGCTGATGCTCTACCGAGAAGGCTTGCCTGGATTAGTGTTGTTTTCTGGCGCTTGTGCAGTTGTGCTTTTTATTGTAGGCTTAAAGTATTCTGACGTTGCTATCGGGATTCTTACCCAAGGAGAATTTATTTCCATCATAGTCATCATTTTGATATGTGCGAGTTTGGTTATAAGCTATCGGCGTGATTTTCAAGGGGCACTCTACATTGGTGGTGGCTCTTTCGGCTTCTTACTGATCGGCTACATCGTATCATCTATTTTTGGCGTTAACCCTCATTATGACATTATTTCACTTGTCTGCTTAGGGGCCACCATCGGATATCTCATCTACATAGCTTTCAGCCGTATTGTGAAGATATATTTTGTCGTGGTATTAGTGGCCGGTTGTGCCATTTTATTCAGCTTATCGGTGAGTTATGTGTTTACAGACATTCTGCAGCCGCACCAACAGCAGCGGATCAAAGTCTCACTGGGCATGGAAGATGACTTGAAAGGTGCCGGATACAACGTGAACCAGTCGAAAATAGCCATTGGTTCAGGAGGTTTCTGGGGAAAAGGTTTTCTTAACGGGACTCAGACAAAATTGAAATATGTGCCAGAACAAGATACCGATTTCATTTTTTGCACGGTTGGCGAAGAACAAGGATTTATCGGTTCTGTAGCAGTATTACTTCTATTTCTCACTCTGATTTTGAGATTACTTTATTTGGCAGAAAGACAAAAATTTGTTTTTGGCCGGGTCTTTGGCTATTGCGTTGCCAGCATTTTCATTTTTCACCTGGTCATTAACATTGGGATGGTAATTGGCATCACTCCCGTCATTGGAATTCCCCTGCCCTTTTTCAGTTATGGGGGATCTTCATTATTAGGTTTCACTACTCTTCTATTCATTTTCCTACGGATAGACATGGCTAGAAAAAGAAGATAATCCTTAATTTGAGGGAAAACCGACAGAAAAGAGATCTGAAAAAATTTATCTGGAGGTTTCGGTTAAAATAATCGGTTTCCCCGGTTCTCATTGCTGAATGCTTGATTCTGATTGATAGTTATCGGGGCTGCTCTTGCAACAGGTAATTCTCATTTTCCCAACTCTTTCAAGCGTATTTTGGTCAGCACCTGTTTTGTATTTAATGCGAAATCGGCATCCATCATCCAAGCATAGAAGCTTGGCTCATTTTTCAACACCTCTCTCACGGGTTTACCTTTATGTTTCCCGAAATTAAAAACTTCCACACCTTTTTCATCCAAAATGATCCGTCCAGCAAGATCCACATTGTTGTTGAAGAAAGAATATTCGGAAGCTAACTTTTCAATGTCGTTTTCCAAATCTTCGTACTTGTCGAGTTGTGCTTTCAGCACTTCGTAAGTGGCTTTGGTGTCGGCTTCCGCTGAGTGTGCATCTTCTAAGCTTTTGTCGCAATAGAATTTATAAGCAGCTTTGAGGGTGCGTTCTTCCTTCTTGTGGAAAATGATTTGCACATCGATGAATTTGCGCCTGCTGAAGTCAATGTCCACATTGGCTCTCAGAAACTCTTCTGCCAACAGGGGAATATCAAAACGGCTCGAATTGAAACCGGCCAAGTCACAACCTTCTATTTGGTCGGCCAAAGACTTGGCTATCTTTTTGAAGGTGGGGCAATCCTTTACGTCTTCATCCGTAATGTGATGGATTGCCGTCGCTTCTGCAGGAATCGGCATTTCAGGATTGATGCGACGGGTTTTGACTTCTTCTTTGCCGTTGGGAAAGACTTTCAAAAATGAAATTTCAACAATTCTGTCGTGCACTACGCTCGTGCCAGTTGTCTCAAGATCAAAAAATACAAGCGGATTCTTTAAGTTTAATTCCATATGGTTCTTTTCGTGGAGCAGCCTATTGAAACAATAGGACGCTCCCAAGTTAGTTGGATCAGTCGTTGAGCATCATTGGCATCAGCAACATAAGGATGTCTTCGTTCTCTTCATTTTCTACTGGAAAAATCAGGCCCGCACGTGATGGATCCGATAATTCCACAGAGATGTTTTCGGATGAAATATTATTCAGAATATCAATTAGAAAACTCGATTTGAAGCCAATATTCATGGGAACTCCGTCGTATTGGCAGGAGACTGATTCTTCTGCAGCCGTAGAGAAATCTAAATCTTGGGCGAACACTTTCACCGAGTCGGCACTCAATTCGATCTTAACCAAACTGCTTGCCAAATTCGAAAATACCGAAACTCGTTTCAAGGCATTGAGAATTGACAGACGGTCGAGTATTACTTTGTTAGGATTGTTTGTCGGAATCACAGAAGAATAGTTTGGATATCGTCCTTCGATGAAACGGGAAGTCATCACATAACTGCCCAATGTGATATAGGCGTTGTTTTCGTCAAATTTGATTTGAACACTGCCAGTTTCTTTGGGAAGAATCCCTTTTAACAAGTTGGCTGGTTTTTTGGGAAGAATGAACGAAGAACGCTGTGCACTCTTCACTGAAGAATTTTTAAGGCGAACCAGTTTATGACCATCCGAGGCAACAAAAGTGATGTCGTCGGGCGTAATATCAAAATAGACCCCGTTCATCACCGGGCGTAATTCGTCGTCGGCAGTAGCAAACAAGGTGCGGCTGATTCCCGACAAAAGGACTTGTGGATCGATGGTGAGGGTAATAGCTTCTGGATTCAATGCTTTGGGCTGGGGGTAATCGTCCCCTTTCTGGGCAACAAAGTTATATTTCCCATTGTGGAAATAGATAAATACCTCTAGGTTGTCGTCATTGATCTGGAACGTGAGCGGTTGGTCGGGTAGTTCTTTCAACGGATCCAACAAATTACGCGCATTCACAGCCAAACGTCCCGAACCCTCCACGTCGTTCACTTCCAATGAGGTCACCAAGCGGGTCTCGCTGTCCGCGGCCGTTAATGTAAGCGTTGTTCCATCCAAATCCAATAGGAAACAATCTAAAATGGGTAATGTGTTCTTGGAGTTAATTACCTTGCTGATGGCTTGCAAATGGCTATACAAAGCCGTACTCGACACAACAAATCTCATATATCTATCTTTTTAAGTTTTCAATGTTTTTTAATCAAGCAAATTTATGAAAATATTTCACAGTTGCAAAAATGTTGGGAAAAGACTTGCAAGAATATCTTTTCTCCTAAGTCGGTCATTCTATTATTGAAAAATATTTCAATGCTTTCCATATTCCATCATTATCTACCGTGTCGGTCACATAAGATGCTGTTTGTTTCACGATATCCGATGCGTTTCCCATGGCGATGCTTGCCGGCACATGCCTCAGCATCTGCAGATCGTTTCCCCCATCGCCAAATGCCATCGCTTCATCCAGTTCGAACCCATAGTGTTCGAGCACCTTGTCGATGCCTACCTGTTTGCTGATTCCTTTGGATACTATGTCGGCAAAAAGAGGATTCCACCTTGCCGCTTCGCATCCAGGCAACACATTCTTCATAATTTCTTTTTCTTGGTGTTCTTTAAAAAAGGCGACCAATTGAAATATTTCCCGATCCACTAGCTCTTCCAATTTCTTATTTTGAGGAAATGGAAAATTTATTAGGGTGAATATGTCTTCGGCATCTTTGTTGATCTTGTTGATGAAAATTTCGTTTTCGGTGGCCACCATGCAAGGAAACTCTCCGCAGGTTTGCTGGTAATCCAAGAATGAGCGAATTTCTCCGGGAGGAATCGATTGCTTGAAGATGGTTTCTTTTTCGGCTGTCATGCAATAGGCTCCATTCACGGTGATGAAACCGTCAAATTCGCAATCTTCCAAATTGTTGACAGCCGCAAAAGGGCGGCCGGTGGCAATGAAAACCTTGATGCCTTTTTGGCGTAATTGCAGTATTGCATCTTTTGAGGATTGTGGAATACGGTGTGTGTCGTAACTGACTAATGTTCCATCTATATCAAAGAATACTGCCTTAATCATATTATCTTTTTTAGTGATACCTCTGTTTTTGAAGGAATAAAGATAGCAATTTTTTTGAGTAAAACGGCTTCGGCCGCTTGAAAAGGTGATGGTGAATTGTGTTTGAGTTGTAGAAACGGGACAGTTATTTCTTCCCATTTTGTCCGTTTGCTTTATAGGTGAAAAACTTGGCTCTTTGTGTTAACTAAATAATCGGTTATACAAGGAAAGCGAACATGCCAAAAATGCGGAGATAAAAAAACGGGAGACCAACTTTCCGTCGATCTCCCCTTGTCCCTATTGTAGAGGAAGGCTTATTTCTGCAATTTCAATTCCTGGATCAACCGGGGGCATTTCATGAGCTTGTCAATCGTGTAAAGCACGTAGCGGATGTCCACGCTAATGGTGCGTTGCACTTTCGGTTCGAACACGATGTCGCCGCTCAGGGCTTCCCAGTTTCCATCGAACGCCAATCCGATCAATTCGGCTTTGCCATTGAACACAGGGCTTCCCGAGTTTCCACCGGTTATGTCGTTGTTGGAAAGGAAGCAAGTGTATAACGTGCCGTTTTGTCCATATTGTCCGAAATCCTTGCTTTCCAGTTCTTTTACCAGATAGTCTTGCAAATCAAATTCGGGATTGCTGTGGTCCACTTTTGCCAAAACGCCTTCGGAAGTTGTTTGAAAATTGTATTTCACGGCATCTGCCGGGCTATATCCTCCTACAGAACCGTAGCTCAACCGTTGGGTGAAATTCGCATCGGGCGAATAGGCCTTGTCCGGATCCATCGCCAATAAGCCGGCCATAAACAGGCGCTCGCCTTTTTGAATGTCATCGTCCGATTTGTTGGCTTTCATCTGAACCACCATGCGAATTTCTTGTACGGATAAAGCCAGTTCCACTGCCGGATCTTTCATCAAGTCTTGGTCCTTTTTCTTTTTCACAGCATCCAGCACTTTATTCAGGTCAGTGAAAGCTGTCTTGGAAAACAACCAGTCTGCATACTTGTTGTAGTCGCCTTTGAATTTCTTTTGGATAGTTTTATAAACATCCGGAAGAAATTCCGGAGGAACACGACCAGCATACAGTTTTAAGAGAACGGGAGTTAGTTTTTTGTCCAGCGACGGTTCATAGTCTTTATATTGGCCTTCGAGTGAGGTTTTTAGGTTTTGGATTTGCTCGTCCTTGTTTTCTCCTTTGAGAGTGAGTACGGACGCTCCCAATCGGGCAATTTCAATTCCTCCGGTGAATGTTTCATTGAAATAAGTCCTCACCTTTTCTATTTCAGAAGAACTTTCGAATGCTTTCTCCAGTAAAGGAAGTGCTTCGCCATATTTCGCATTTGCGGCAGTATCTTTTTGAAGGTAAGCCGAGAATTTATTTTCCAAGGCTTGTTTTTCTTTCACCACATGGAGCTTTGCCAAAGCGGTGTTCATTCCCATGGCATTTTTCCAGTAGTTGGAACTGCGTGCATATTTCGAAGCGTATTTGATTCTCACGGCATCGCTGGCCGACATCGCCTCTTTCCAAATGTCCTGTTTGGCTGTGCGGACTTCGATGCGAGGTTTGTTGATAGATTCAATCAACCGGGTAATTCCCCACGAAGAAAGATAGCGTTGCGTGCGACCGGGATAACCAATCGTCATCGCATAATCCTTCTCTTTGTATCCGTTTAGGGAAACGGGAACAGAGTAGCGGGGATGATAGGGCTGGTTGTCGGCGTTGTATTCTGCCGGTTTGTTTTCTTTGTTTGCATACACACGGAAAACGGAAAAGTCGCAAGTATGCCTTGGCCACATCCAATTGTCGGTTTCGCCACCAAATTTCCCAACGGAGGAAGGCGGAGTCAATACCAAACGGATATCTTTGAACACCTCATACACCACCAGGTAATACTTGTTCCGTGAATAAAAAGGTATTACTTTGGCACTAAGGAAGTCGTTGCCTTCGTATTCTTTCAGAATTTTTTCCCGAGCCTTGGAAATTTTGCTGTCTCTGGTTGATTCGTCGTCAGCTTCTGTCACTTGCGATAGAACTTTTGAGGTGACATCTTCCGTTTTCTTCAAAAATTGAATGGTAAGGTCTTTGCAGGGCAACTCTTTTTCAAACGATTGGCTGACAAATCCATCTTTCAAATAATCGTGTTCCACCGAACTTAGTTTTTGGATGGCCTCGTATCCGCAATGATGGTTTGTGAATACCAGGCCTTCATTGGAAACCGCAACGCCTGTGCATCCTGCTCCAAATATGATAACTGCATCTTTCAGCGACGGATTCTGCTCATTGTATAAACTGTCGATTGGGAAAGTGAAGCCGAGTTCTTTCATCTGGGCTGCACTTTGACGGTTGAGTTCTTTGAGCAACCACATTCCTTCATCGGCCAGAAGCGAATGGGCGAGCAAGAACACCCCGAATAGGGTCAAAATTGTTTTTCTCATACTTTTATTTGTGAATACGTAAATTTGTAAACTTCTATTGATCTTTTTGGCGAAATGTTGGCAAAGTTTTCTTCGCAACAAAAGATAGCATTACGAATAGCAACAATGTTCGGAATCCAAGACGAAGATATTCATTCTCGATGGGAACATACATTCCGAGGATATAGAACACGGCCGCCATGATGAAGTAGAATGAGATGCTGGGCATGTCGTAACGGATCGGGTAATACTTTTGGCCGATCAGAAAGGATAAAAGCACCACCACCAAATTGCAGATCAATGTTGCCCAAGCACTTGCAATGTAACCAAACATCGGCACAAAGACGATATTCATCAACACCTGGATGACGCATCCTAGCACGGAAAAATAAGCTCCGTAACGTGTGTTGTCCGTGATTTTATACCACACCGAGAGATTGAAATATATTCCGAAAAAGATTTCGCCCAGCATCGCTATCGGCACCACCTTTACTCCTTCGATGTAGTTTGCACTGACGATGTATTTCAGTATGTCCATGTAATACATGACACCGACGAAAACCAATAGCGAGAAAAGAATGAAATATTTCATCGCATCTGCATATGATTTTTTGTTGGCATCCTCGTTATTCTTATCCTTGTTTTTGGCAAAAATAAACGGCTCGTAGGCATATCGGAAAGCTTGCGTGAACATGGTGATGATAACGGTGATCTTCAAGCAAGCACCATAAATCCCCATCTGGCTGCGCGCTTCGTCCACACTGTTGAAAAGATAAGGATACGTGATTTGGGAAACGGTCTGGTTTACCACTCCTGCTATTCCGAGAATCAACAAAGGGAAAGAGTACATCAGCATCTTTTTTAGTAATTTCCTATCAAACTCGAACGGAGCTTCAAGAATATGCGGCAACAACAGCAGAAGAACAGCGGAAGTACTCAGTAGGTTGGCCAAAAAGATGTAACCGATGCCGAATGAAGGGGAATAAAACCAATCCACCAATGCCGGAGCGGTTTTCATCAGCCAAGGACATACGACTAAGAAAAGGAGATTGAAACCAATGTTCAAAAAGATGAAAGCCAGCTTCAACGATGCAAACCGAATCGGACGCTTTTTATATCTCAGATAGGCAAACGGAATGCACATGAATGCATCCAATGCAACAGTCACAAACATCATCAGGATATGCTCCGGATTGTCGGTGTATTTTAGCCATCCGGAAATAGGCGTGATAAAGGCAAAACTTAAGAGAATGAACAGAAGCGAAGTAACTCCCAACGAAATCATCGATGAGGCATAAACTGTGCCGGCGTTTTGGTCTTTGCTGTTGATAAAACGGAAAAAGCCTGTTTCCATCCCATAAGTGAGCAACACCATGAACACGGCCGTAAATCCATACAATTGATTTACCATCCCATACTCCACGGGGTTGGTGAAAATATACACATGCAACGGAGTCAGGCACCAGTTCAAAATACGCCCCAAGATACTACTGACACCATAGATGGCGGTGTCTTTTGCTAAACTTTTCAGATTGTCTGCCATGCCAAAACAAGCGGTTGGGTTATTTTTTTAATGATTTGCAAAAGTAATACAAATCAGTGGACAGATTGCTTTCGAAAGTAAAGATTAGGGAAAGAATTATCGAAAATAGATTTTAAAAAAATCGTATTAATGGAAAAATGACAGTTTTGATTTGTGAGTTAGGTGCAGGAGCATGCTGCAAAACATACAATATGCTATTATTTTTGCTTAATATATAAAAAACGAAAAGGTAACATTCCCGAAATAAGCCGTAACTTTGCACGAACCAAATCAACAGAATTGAATCATGAGCTATAATCACCTGGCATTAATGATCCACCGTCAAGCCGAAAAATACGGTGATCGAACTGCCTTGACTTATTACGACAAGAAATTAAAAAAGTGGAAAAATGCTTCATGGAGCCATTTTTCGCGCAGGATTATGAGTGTCGCTTGGGCCATGGCCGAGATTGGAGTGGAACCCAAAGAACGTGTTGGCCTCTATTCTCAAAACATGAGGCAGTATCTCTATACCGATTTCGCCATTTACGCCAACCGCGGCATTATGGTGCCCATCTTTGCCACCTCCTCGCCTTCGCAGGTGGAATATATTGTCAACGATGCGGAGATACATGTACTGTTTGTGGGCGAACAGTTTCAATACAACAATGCTTTCAAGGTGCAAAAGCAATCCAACGTCTTGAAAAAGCTGATTGTCTTTGACCCGAATGTGGTGTTTCATCCCGAAGACAAAACCTCCGTCTATTTCGACGACTTTGTCGCTTCAGGCGAAAATTCCAATACCCAGGTGATTGTGAATGTGCGTATGAATTCCGTCCGCCCGGAAGATATTGCCTGTCTGATTTACACATCGGGAACTACCGGCGAGCCAAAAGGTGTTATCCTGCATCATTACAGCTTTTTGGAAATCTTGCGTACGCACGACATGCGATTGACTTATGTTTCCGACAAAGATGTGTCGATGAGCTTTCTTCCGTTGGCACATATCTTTGAAAAAGGTTGGACTTACTTCGCCTTGCATAAAGGGATGACCATCGCCATCAATTTGGATCCGAAACAAATCCAAAAAACGGTAAAACAGATCAGGCCCTCCTGCATGTGTAGCGTTCCCCGTTTCTGGGAAAAAGTGTATGTTGGGGTAAAAGATATTATCGACAATGCTCCCAGGCCACTCAGGTGGCTGATGAACGATGCTATCAGAACAGGGGCAAAACATAATCTGGATTATTTGAACAATGGACTCAAGCCGCCGGTTTTCAATTCGATTAAATTCTTCATCTACAACAACACTGTTTTCCGTTTATTGAAAACGGTCATTGGTATTGAAAAAGGGACAATTTATCCTTGCGCCGGAGCTCCATTGTCGGACACAATCAACCGGTTTTTGCAGTCGGTGAATATTCCCTTGGTGTATGGTTATGGATTAACTGAAACAACCGCTACGGTCACCTGTTTCATCAAGAATAATTTTACATTCGGAACCGTTGGAACAATAATGCCCGATTTGGAAGTGAAAATTGGAGAAAACAATGAGATACTTGTTCGGGGAAAGACCGTGATGTCGGGTTATTACAACAAACCAGAAGAAACAGCCAAGGCATTCACCGAAGATGGCTTTCTCCGGACGGGCGATGCCGGCAGCATTACCGAAAAGAATGAAATCATTATCACCGAGCGCATCAAAGATTTGTTCAAAACGGCAAATGGAAAATACATTGCCCCTCAAGCCATTGAAATAAAGCTTCAGGAAGACAAATACATCGATCAAGTTGCCGTTGTCGCAGACAAACGCAAATATGTTTCTGCGTTGATCGTACCTGATTTCGAGCAATTGAGAAACTTTGCGTCGAGGCACAGCATCAGCTATTCGAGCAACGAAAATTTGATCCAGAACGAAGAGATCGTTAAGCTCATTGGCAATTGCATCGAATGCCAGATTATCAATTTTGCCAGTTACGAGAAGGTAAAACGCTTCACCTTGCTTTCCCAACCCTTCACAATGGAGTCGGGGGAGTTAACAAATACCCTGAAAATACGCCGCCGGGTAATTGAGGAAAGATACAAGGATATTATTGATTCGATGTATGATGAGGTGGTTCCTGATTAACGGACTTCCACAAATATAAAGATACAAAAAGGCACTTCCAAGTCATGGAAATGTCTTTTTTTGTTTAAATGAATTATTGTCCATCTAAAGGTTAGATCAAGAATGCCTGCTCAATATTTTTGACCGACTTCCTAGGTTATAAGACAAGGCATAACTATTTACCATTGTGATTGATGGGCGAATGTCACCGGTTTCTTTGTCAATATCATTTTCCCGTATGTATCTCCTATGTGTAGAGAACACTCTTGGCTGATGTCTGCCCTATCTCTTTTTATGCGTTTTTATTTCAAAGTTATTGTAGCTGGAAAATGATGGCAAGACCAAAAATATGGCGCAATTCATCAAGCAAAGGTAGCCATAATAGAATACTGGTTAGAGAAGTTTCCCCCAATTTAGGCTCGATGAACATTTTGTTTTTTAAACAAGTGGTTCTTGTATTATTCGGGGTTGGTATGGATATAAAGGAATCTGATGAAGTCTGTTTTGTGAAATCAAGGTGAAACAAATCTTTTATCTTGATTTTTATGTATGTTTGCAGCCAAAAAATATTCTTTTCATGAAACATTTCAAATACATTGTTTTTGTGCTGCTATTTGTCGGGGGCTTCATTGGTTGCAATCCTCAGCCGGAGGCTTCCAACCTTCTGGCTCAAGCCGAACAGTTCGCAGACAACGAACAAGCAGACAGTGCAATTGTCTTAATCGATTCTATATTTTACCCCGAGAAAAGTTTTAACGAAGAAGAGTATATGCAATATTTAGTCACGCGCACCCGTGTCAGATTCAAGGCATATAGGGATATTAAGGGCGATACGGCCGTTTTCAAAGCCTGGGCCTACTACAAGGACAAAAAGACAGCCCCTCGATGGACAGCCTTAGCTGCTTTCTACAGCGGTTGCGTTTATCGTGAACAAGGTGATAAAAACAAGGCAATGCGTGCTTATATGGAAGCATTGTCGGAGGCAAAGGAAACATCCGACAATAGCCTCAAGGGCCTGGTGCAAACCCACATCGGAGGCATCCTTTGGCAACAAGGATTGAACCGGCAGGCGCTTGAATCTTTTAAAAGAGCAGAAAATTATTATCAAAATTATCCGGAGCAAAGGATTATCTCGATATGCAATGTTGGTCGTTCCTTCCTGATGATGGGGCAAACCGACAGTGCCATAATCATGTTCAAAAGAGGACTACAGCTCCCCAACCTCAATTCAGACTGGAAAGGCAAAGTTTTGTTGGAGCAAAACATCAGTGTAGCCTATTCGGAGCAAGGCAAATATAATCAAGCTCTCCCTTACCTGAAAGACGCCTTTAAGAATAATTTGGACACAAATTCCGTTGTCCGGTTTTATCTTAATTTCGCCAACCTATATTCATTGATGGGGCTCAATGATTCAGCAAAATACTACAACAATTTAGTCAAGTCAACAATCACCCATGTCCATTCTTTAGATCTCAAGATAAGCATATATGGCTTGTTGGGTCAGACGGAGGAAAAGACAAAAAACTACCCACTGGTGATTGAATATTTGAAGAAAGAAATTGACGCATATGATCAGTTGTTAGAATACCGGAATAATAGTGCGATTTTGGATATTCAGCAAAAGTATAATTTTGAGCTTTTAAAGAATTCATATCAACAAGATGTGAGCAAATATCAATACGTAGTGATTGTTTTGCTCCTTATCCTTATCCTAGGCATCATTGTATTTGCCAAATATCGGATCAACCAGAAAAACAAACTTATAGAGACCCATGAAAAGATTGTAACGCTTTCCCGAATGGCATCAGAACTCGAACACCTTTCTTCTGCAAAAATGGCTTTGCAGGAAAAAAATATGCGTGAGTTGCTTATGTGGAAGTTTGACGTAATCAGGAAAGCAGTGCTAGTTACAAAAATTGACTCGGATAATGCTTCCACTTTACAGTTGGCAAAAAGGTTTCATCAAATTGTATATCATAATCCACAACATGATGTATGGGTCGATTTCGAAGACATAATAAATCATATAAGTAAGAATCTTTCAAAAAGGATGCGTGATTCATTTCCCAACCTTTCGGAAAAAGAGTATCGAATATGTTTGCTCACATATGCAGGAATGAATGTCAAGGAAATTGCTATGATATTAGAACTTAGCTCAAACTCAATTCAAGCATATCGAACATCCATTCGTAAAAAACTTGGCATCGATAATGTAAAAGTAGATACCGAGGCGTATCTCAAGGAGACTCTCAACGGATAAAATAAAAATCGGGCAATATTAGGTTGGTCAAATACCTGGTATCCCTTTTGAAAGAGGTCGGGACTTTTTCGATATCATGATGTGAGCCAATCCCAATTATTACGAAAAAAAACGCTTTAGCGACAATTCATAAAAGGTGAATTGTTGCAAAAACCAGTTATTTCGTTCCCCTTTATTGAGCTTCATAGCAGAGTTTGTAAAAAAAACACATCAAGACACCTATATACCTTTTTTGCAACACTCTTAAAACCAACACATTAATTGATAGGCAAAAGTTAAACACCCTATATACCCCGAAAATGATATTGACTGGCAGCTTTAGAGTCTTTACTTTTGTCAAAGTATCAAGAAAAAGGCGAAAATTAAAAAGAATACAAAACGAAAAAACAAAATCATGAAACGGATTTATTCATTTATCTTTATTCTGGTAACAGTGTTATTCTCGGCAAGCCTTCAGGCAAAAACGAAAATAGAACTAATGGGCAGCATCCTCATAGGTGAACCCAGAGCGCTTGTTCTGGTTGATACAGTTTCCACAACCTCTACCTCTTCTGTGAGTGAGGCTGATCCGATCGAGGCGTATAATGTTTCGGGGGCTGTGTACACCGCCTTCAATGCCGACTTGGGCTACGTGCTTATTGAAATTGTCTCTTCTTATACAGAAGAAGTGGTCTATTCTACCATAGTAGATTCTGGAGAAGAAGATTCTTTCATCGCACCTGAAGGAATAGACATTAATTCTGGGGACTATTACATCCGCTACACGACAGTCTATGGAGATGTGTCGGGAGATATTTAAAGCTTTGTCAATATTTTTTAGGTGTGGATTATTAGTCAAAGACTTCAATTTCTCAAAAATAATTTTCCATAAATACAAAATACTATTCAAGGATACGGCTTTTTGCTTGTAGTGTTTGACTTGTGAAAATGAAGTAGAAAGTCGATTGGATTTTTTCAAGAATGCAACACTTTGTGACCAAAGCATTGCATTCTTGAAAAAATATTTCCCCCACTATTTAAAGAATACGCTTTATGGATAATTGCCATTTTTTATTGTTCTCGGATTCCATTGGGACTTTTTGTCCGACTGATTGTATTTCACGTTCTCGACCTCGAGGCGTGAGGTATTTTAATCAAGAGAGAAGTATATATTATATTCCATATATTTCTTCCAAGATGCAGTCTATATTGTTTGCTCTGAAAAGCAAATCTATGCTTTCTCTCGAAGCAGTATTTCCAGCTAGCAAGAAACGGCTGTTGAGATACACTGAAACAATATCGACATTAGATTATATTGGTGACACTGTTCATCTTGATATTGGATATTCATATTTCACAGACATCTACAAAGATAGAAAGGTGTATATTTCTCCACAATCAGCACAAAATTTGGGACTTAAGCCCGGGGTCTTTTACGCTACTTGTAGAGCTGTTACCTACAAGTTAGTAAAAGACAGGCCTATATCGCTTATTCCTCCTCATAATACCGACATAATGGGTATCAATCCTGAAACTTTGACTGAGAAGGGGTATTCTTATACGATGGAGCGAACTGCCGAAAGCAAATATTCGTATGTGTTTGTCACCTATATTTTGGCTCTCTCTTTGCCGTGCGGTAATGGAGTGCAGGAATTGGAGTGGATTTGCAAGGATTCCAACAGTAATATTGCGAAGAGTTTTGTGAGAGTTATCGATGTGGAAGAATATATGAACAATTTACAGTGGAGGTATATATATTAAGACCTAAAGACCTCTACTCTCATGGTGATAAGTTGAAGCATTCTCCTCCGCGCAACGGGAGGTGCTTCAACTTTTTTTTATAATATACTCATAACATGCCTATTGTGATCTTTGTTCTTAGATCGGTTGCCGTGTGGATTCAAATACTTACCTTTCTTGATACCCTTCCTGTTTTTCAAATTTGATAAAGAATTGCCCTATCCGCTCATCAGCCAATTGATGTTTTGGCAGGCAAAAGGGAACCGCGCCTAAAGAATGGTCTTTGCCTGCAATCTGTTTCGTCTTCAATAATAAATTGTACATTATTTTTTATTAGTTTTGTGTAAACAAAAAATTAAACAACGATGAAACGCACGATTCGTCTTTTTTTCGGTGTCATCCTTTTGGCCACTGCTTCTCTTTCGGCGCAAACCACAGTGAAGATGTCCGCTGTGAAGGGCAACAACTACGGAGTGGCTTACACTTTGCCGAAAACTTCGATTACAATAACTGCAACTATCCTCAAAACGACCCGTACGGCAGGAGAATATTATCAGTATGCAGAACGTTATTTGAATATATCTAATCCGATTCGTCAAGATGAGACTATCTATGAATTGACTAACATTACTTCTTCCAGCAAAGGGATTCCGGATAAGGGAAACTCGTTTTTGGTAGAATTTCGATCCAACAGCACCTCCCCTTTTATTACTCTAACAAAAGATGGTGTGATTTGCGCCATCAATAGCGATGCCGTGTTTGAACCCAAAACAGCAGAGGCCACAGAGCTTGAAAACTCTGCACCCGATGTTCTGCCAAATCCACGCACATTCCTTTCGGAAGAGATTCTTTCGGCTGGGTCCACCGCCAAACAGGCGGAATTGATCGCCAAGCAGATTTACAAATTGCGTGAAAGCAAAAACAACATCCTCACAGGCGAGGCCGACAACATGCCTCCCGATGGGAATGCGTATAAGATTGTGATGGATCAGTTGACACAGCAAGAGAAAGCACTTACTCAAATGTTTATCGGTCAAGAAACTGCTGAAACATCCAGTGTGGCATTTACTGTTGTTCCTTCAGACAAGAACATTGACAAACAAGTCTTGTTCCGTTTTTCAAAACATTTAGGTGTTGTGCCGGCCGATGATTTGTCCGGTGCGCCAGTCTATCTGTCGTTGACGAATAAAACTCCGATTGTCAAACCGATTCTGACACCGAAAGAAGAAAAGGCCTTGGCCGAAAAATTCTCCAAGGGAATTATTTATAACATCCCAGGAAAGGCTAACCTGAGAATCTCTTTCGACTCAAAAGAATTTGTAAAAAAGGAAATTGATGTCGTTCAATATGGTCAGCAAGATGTGCTTGCTGAAAAAATGTTCGACAACAACAAGCAGCCCGTCAAAGTGATTTTCTTTCCAGACCTGGGTGCTATCAAGCAAATTATACAATAGCGGGAACGATTATGGTTGGGATTGAAATCGAAAGAAAATTTTTGGTCGTTGGCGACTTCAAGCCCGCAGCCTATGATGCCAAGACCATCAAACAAGGGTATATCCTCTCCGAAGGCAAAGGGCGAAATGTTCGTATCCGCGTGAAAGGCGATAAAGGTTTTATCACCATCAAGGGGCCAGGTTCGGATTCTGGCATGAGCCGTTTTGAGTGGGAAACGGAGATTCCCGTGGACGAAGCCGAACAATTGCTCCAAATTTGCAATAAGGGAAAGATTGAAAAAGTCCGCTATTTGGTGAAAATTGGCAACCATACCTTTGAAGTGGATGAATTTCATGGCGAAAACCAAGGGTTGATCGTCGCGGAAGTGGAGCTTGCCAGCGAGGAGGAAGAATTTGTTCAACCCGAATGGCTTGGCAAGGAAGTCTCTGGCGATGTTCGTTATTACAATTCGTATCTTTCTCAACATCCTTATTCTGAGTGGAAAAATGATAGAGACCAATGTCAAAATACATGACAAGTTTTCGTTCGAATTTAAAATCTCTTTTATTTCGGACCAAACGACAGCTGATAGTCACGAGGAATTCAGCATCAATACCTGGCTGTTTGTCCCCAATAGTCTTGAGATCAATAGCGACACTTATTCCAAACAAGATTTTTTCAAGGATGTCAATTCAAAAATTCGGTTTATAACACCTGATTTCCTCCTTCCTGAGATTATTTCTTCTCAGCCAGGAAGCCCTAGAAGCAAACTGCTCCACTCCCTTCAGCTGGTATTGAAGGAACCCGCTTCGGATGAAAAAGGAGAACAGTTTGTTCACGAGGTGAAAGTGTTCGCTAATATCTGCAAAAGCTCGATCCGTGATGAGGTGACCCGGATTGTGTCCTTGCCGAATGCCCAGGGAGCAAATAGGTGTCGCCAATTTGTGGCCGATCTGCAGCGTATCGTCCAATTCTACCGCAACCTCTACTCCCAGGTTCATCGTAAAGATTTGTCTGATGAATGGAAAGAATATTTTGCCTATGGAGACAATTTCATTAGCAACGTCATTGAACAGCATGCCTTTCGGCTGATGCGGCATTTTGAAAACGAAGACAATTATGCAGAGATCAAGGATATGCTTCTTCCTCTGATCCTCAGCGAAGAACAAGAACGAAGAAAGAAAAAATTCCCCAACCTAGAGGCCAACAACCCGGAAAACAACAACTGGGTGGTGATGCAATGGGGAATCCTCAAAAAGGTGATTGAAAGTGTTCTTTTTTTACACATCAAGAGCAGTCGCGACGGACGCTTCGCGGAGCAGTTTTTCTATAGCATTGCAGCGGGTGTTTCCATGCTTTTTGCTACTGTTGTTACATTCAAGGCGCAGCAACATTATCAACAATACACCTTGCCCCTATTCCTGATAATTGTTGTCAGCTATATGTTCAAAGACCGAATAAAAGACCTCATGCGCTATTATTTTAGTTCCCAGCTGGGAAAGAAATACTTCGACCGCAAGCGCAAGCTCAGCACACGTGCTATTGAAATCGGTGTGATCAAAGAATCGGCGGAATATGTATCGGAAGCAAAATTGCCCGAAGAGGTGTTCAATCTTCGTCAGAGAATACCCATTGTGGAAGCGGAAAACAGGATTTACAATGAACAGATTATACTCTACAAAAAGTTGGTGACACTCTCTGTCACCAAAATATCATCCCTCAAAGAATATAATTACCGAGGAATCAACGACATTCTGAAATTTCATCTTTTCCATCTCACCGAAAAAATGAGCGACTCTTCTTTGCCCCTTTTTGTGGCCGATGAACAAAACGGATACCTCTCATTTAGAGGACAAAAAGTGTATCCCCTTCATTTTATTTTGCGGGGAGAAAGCAACAAGAAAGTCTTTTACCGCAAATACCGGGTACTCTTCAACCGCGATGGAATCAAAAAAATGGAAGAAGTTGTTGCCAATTAATTATTCTTCAATGTCATTGTGAAGGTGGCTATAAGATTGTTTTGCGAAATAAAGATCTTATGCCTAACTTTGCATCGGAAATAAATCATTTCCCGTGTATCTTAGTATCAACCACGTAAAAAACGAAGAAAAATGAAACTCAATCTCGCCCTTGAAGTCCTACAGGCTATCTTCACAGCCGATTTTGTATTCTTCTTATGCTCCGTTTCGTAGCACGTTTTTTTCAAAAATTGATATTGAGGTAAGTTGTTGTTTAATAAGCGTGATCTAATTAAACGTAGATTACCCATCAAATACGTTTTTATGAAATACAACGAACCAGCTTTGGTCCTTTTCTCTGGAGGACAGGACTCAACCACTTGCCTCTATTGGGCATTGAAACATTTTTCAAGTGTCCGGGCGCTTTGTATGAGTTATGGACAAAGACATTCAAAGGAAATTGAAGTGGCCCAAGGCATTGCGGAACGTGCAGAAGTACCTTTTCAGGTGCTTGACGCTTCCCTTATAAGCAAAATTTCGGTAAGCTCGCTGACCAGCGACATGGAGATGGACAAGGAAAAACCCGCCGACAGCTATCCAAACACATTTGTTCCCGGACGCAACATGATGTTCCTGACTTTCGCGGCTGTCGTCGCCCGCAGCCACGGCATCCGTCACATTGTCACAGGAGTTTCGCAAGCCGATTACAGCGGATATCCCGATTGCCGCGACACATTCATCATGTCGGTCAACACAAGCCTGAACCTGGCTATGGACGAGCAATTCAAGATCCATACCCCGCTCATGTGGATCAACAAGGCTCAAACATGGCAATTGGCTGACGAACTCGGCGCATTTGACATCGTCAGAAACGAAACGCTGACTTGCTACAACGGCATCATCGCAGACGGTTGTGGCGAATGCCCATCCTGCAAACTCCGCCGCCACGGATTGGAAGAATACCTGAAAATAAGAAACAAACAAGACTAAAAATGAGTGACAAAGACATAGAAGGCCTTAGCCACCTAGGGGGAAAAACCGAATACAAAGACAACTATGCTCCCGAAGTATTGGAGGCATTTGACAACAAGCACCCCGAAAACGATTATTGGGTTGCTTTCAATTGCCCGGAATTTACCAGTTTGTGTCCCATCACAGGGCAGCCCGACTTTGCAACCATCCATATCAACTATCTGCCCGACATCAAGATGGTGGAGAGCAAAGCCCTGAAGCTCTATTTGTTCAGTTTCCGCAACCACGGCGCTTTTCACGAAGATTGCGTAAACATCATCATGAAAGATTTAATCAAGCTGATGGATCCGCGCTACATCGAAATAATAGGGGTTTTCACTCCACGTGGAGGAATCAGCATCTATCCGTATTGCAACTACGGCCGTCCGGGAACCAAATACGAAGAAATGGCCCGAACCCGCCTTGTCAATAGAGACCCTCAGCAGGGGTATGAAAGATAAACCGTAACAAAAGTTTCGCAAACTATTGTTTCTATCCTAAAAAAGACCTATTTTTGCATCCGCATTTCGGGATGTAGCTCAGCCCGGTAGAGTACACGTCTGGGGGGCGTGTGGTCGCAGGTTCAAATCCTGTCATCCCGACGAAATGAAAACCTTGACAATCTTACTGATTGTCAAGGTTTTTTCTTTTAATTGTTTATTGTGAAATTGGGCGGTTGATGTGCTGTGTTTTACACAGTTTGTGTAAAACAAGGTGTAAATCAAAAAACACTTGCCAATGGAAAACATCCCCTGATGTTGAGAATTACTAAAGCAAGAAAGAGAACCATGAAAGACCTAGGCTTATCTGTAAAAGTCAAGCATTGAGATTTAAAGAAGAATCGACCAATAACATCTTGACCGAATAAGGAAGAAATTCAACAAATTATCTTAAGTCTTCCCAACCTTAACTTTTTCCTACCTACAAAATGAAACCAACTCCCCCGCCATCAAACCAGAAATATCTTCCAGCTCACAAAGTTCGTCTTTTAAATTAACCACCAAAACATACGCTTTTGCTGATTTTTCCGTTATAGAATTAAGCTAAAAACAATTATACATTTCGCCGGATTAGATATTCATATTGGTGATTGTGTAATTGCTAATTCACATGTATTAGATTATGATTGATTACATCAAAGGGGAAGTTGCAGAATTGATGCCGGCATCGGTGACTATCGAAACAAATGGTGTTGGCTATTTTGCCCAAATCTCGTTGAATACCTATTCGGCAATCAGCGCCAAGAAAGAGGCGAAGCTTTATATCTTTGAGTCGATCCGTGAAGACGCATACCAGCTGTTTGGTTTTGCAGACAAGCACGAAAGGGATGTTTTCATCCATTTGATAAGCGTTTCGGGTGTCGGTGCATCCACGGCAAGAATGATTCTCTCTTCGATGACCACGCAAGAGCTTGAAAGTGTGATTGCTTCCGGAAATGCGGATCAATTGAAAACCGTGAAAGGTATCGGTTTGAAGACGGCCCAGCGGATTATCGTTGATTTGAAAGATAAAATTCAAAAAATCGCCGGTGATCCAGCTCAGAATGCCCTATTGGGCAACAATACCATTGTGGAAGAAGCCGTTGCAGCACTGGTTATGCTTGGGTTTACACAAAATGCGTCCCACAAAGCTGTCACAAATATTCTTAAGCAAACTCCCTCCGCAAGCATTGAGCAGGCCATCAAGGCTGCCTTGAAGATCCTTTGATAAAAAAGAACTTGCCAATTAGCAAGTTTTGAATAAGATATATTAAGTGCGTACTACTTACAAATACATACTGGCTTTCAGTTTTCTGATTCTTTTCATTGCATTTATTCTAGGAAAAACCGAATATAGTGTAGTGCCGGAAGTTCTGTATAATCCGCAAGACACGATTCACGAAAAACCTCAAGATCAGAGCGAGGGTAAAAAAACACGCTATCCCGTGAAAAAAACGCAGGTTGAATCATACGATGACATTGACAAAAAATTTCCAATCGATTTGCGCGATCCCTCGAATGTGAAAACCGAGATTGTGTATGACACGGAAAACAATTGCTACATTTTCCGGACAAAAATTGGCGATGAGGTGATCGAAACTCCTTATGTGATGGATTCTGGAGAGTTTATCGAATATACCAGGAGGCGGCAAATGACAGATTACTTCAAGTTGAAAAACAAAGAGCTTGCCCAAAAAGGGGAAAAATCGGGAGATGATTTTTCATTGAAGAATATTCGGGTCAACTTAGGACCTGCAGAGAAAATTTTTGGTCCCGGCGGTGTCCGGATAAAAACTCAAGGATCGATAGAATTATCCTCTGGCATAAAACGGACTTCTATCGACAATCCGGCTCTCTCCCAAAATAACAGGACAAAAACATTGTTTGATTTTGATGAAAAAATTCAATTGAGAGCCAATGCTTCCGTGGGAGACAAAATGAACTTCAACCTCAATTACGACACCCAGGCTACATTCGATTTTGATTCAAAAAAAATAAAGTTGGCTTACGAAGGCAAAGAGGACGAAATCATAAGGCATCTGGAAGCGGGAAATGTGAGCATGACTACCAGCAACTCCCTGATTAATGGCGGTGCAGCTCTCTTTGGCATCAAAGCCGACCTTCAGTTTGGAAAGCTAAAGGTGAATGCTGTCATTGCACAGCAGGAGTCCAATTCCCAGACTGTTAGTTCGAAAAATGGTGTTCAAACATCCTCATTTGAGATCACTCCCGACCAATATGATGTTAACCAACACTTTTTTCTCAACGAATATTTCCGGGATATTTACGATAAATCCCTAAGTGCCCTTCCTTACATAAAGTCTGGAATCACAATCAATCGGATCCAGGTATGGGTCACCAACAAAAAAGCCGTCTATGATGAAGCACGCAATGTAGTGGCTTTCGCTGATCTAGGTGAGAAAGACCATATCCACAACAGCCTGTGGACATCCACCTCTTCTTCATCCATTCCCCAAAACGGTGCTAATGATCTGTATTCCACGATCAAGTCGAGCTACCCTACTGCCCGTGACATAAGCCAAGTTACTTCAACCTTTTCCGGTGTATTGACCTCTGGAAAAGACTACGAAAAAATAGAAAGTGCCCGGCTTATGTCATCTTCCGAATATATAGTCAACACAAAACTTGGATACATCTCGCTCAAATCCAAATTGCAAAGTGACGAAGTGCTTGCTGTTGCATACGAGTACAAGATGAGTGGCTCAACTTACCAGGTAGGCGAGTTTTCGTCAGATGTCACTTCATCTTACAGCGATACGACGACCAATTCCGGTGCTTTATTCCTGAAATTAGTAAAGCCTACGTCTTTGTCTCCAACATCTTATTTGTGGAATTTGATGATGAAAAACGTTTATTCATTAGGTGCCTCACAGATTCAATCTACCAACTTCACCTTGCATATTTCCCGACAGGTTGACACCACGGGGGTCTATCTGAATTATTTGACAGAAGGCGATGTTGCAAAAAAACAACTCCTGCGAGTTCTAAGGCTGGACAGGCTTAACAGCAATAAGAACCCGTATCCAGACGGCAAGTTTGATTTCGTGGATGGATACACAGTGCTTCCATCCATGGGGCGTGTGATTTTTCCTGTGTTGGAGCCTTTTGGTTCCTTTTTGAAAACAAAGATAGGGGATGAAACTATTGCCGAAAAATATATCTACCAGGAATTATACGATTCGACACAAACCAAAGCTAAACAATTTACCGAAAAAAACAAGTTTAAGTTGTACGGCACTTACCAGGGCAGTTCCAATTCTACCATTAGCCTAAATGCCACCAATGTGACGCGCGGCTCTGTGGTTGTCACAGCAGGAGGCACAACGCTTACAGAGGGTACCGATTATACGGTTGACTACGTTTCGGGAACGGTTGCGATCATCAACCAATCCATCATTGATGCAGGAACAAGCGTGAGCGTAAGCCTTGAAAGCCAAGGATACAGCACACAAAAGAAGACGCTCACCGGACTGAACCTGAGTTATGACTTCTCGAAACAATTAAGTATGGGGGCTACCATCATGCATTTGTCGGAAACACCCCTCACGACAAAGACTGCCTTTGGGAATGAATCGGTCAACAATACTATTTTTGGCATGAATGTCAACTATAACGCGCAATCAACTTGGTTGACCAACTTAGTGGACAAACTGCCTTTTGTTAATGAGAGCCAGCCCTCGCAAATCAATTTTACAGGCGAATTCGCCCAGTTGATTGCAGGCCACAATAGTAGCAAATATGGGGACTATTCTTACCTTGATGACTTTGAGACGGCTGAAAGCTCTATAAGTATCATGACACCGTCTTCGTGGTCTTTAGCTTCCACACCCTATGATGATTCATCTTCCGCCCTTTTTTCAGAAGCATCCTTGAGCAATGATGTTAATTATGGTAAAAACAGAGCTTTGCTTTCGTGGTTTACAGTTGCACGCTTGTTCACACAGAGTAGCTCCTCAGCGACACCCAAACATATTAAGAATGACAAAGACCAGTTGTCAAATCATTTTGTGAGACAAATCAGCGAAACTGAGCTTTATCCCGAAAAAGAAATTTCGACAACGGATGTCACCTACATCTCACCCTTGAACCTGTCTTTCTACCCGACAGAAAGGGGACCATACAATCTGGATGCTACCAATATCGATTCGAATGGGAAGCTCACCAATCCCACAACACGCTGGGGAGGAATAACTCGCAAGCTGACAACCACCGATTTTGAAACAGCAAATATTGGGTACATCGAGTTTTGGATGTTGGATCCTTTTGTGTATGACAGCTTGAGTACCGACACGGAGGCCGGAGGAGATCTATACTTTAATTTGGGAGAGATCTCGGAAGATATCTTGAAAGATGGCAAAAAATTTTATGAAAGTGGCCTTCCTATTGATGGAGACACTACAACTGTCTCGGAGACAGTCTGGGGAAAAGTCCCCAAGCGGACATCAACAACGGTTGCTTTTGACGATTCCAATGGCACGACATCGCGCAAGTTGCAAGATGTCGGACTTGACGGACTCTCTACCGATGAAGAACTTGAATATTCTACCTATGCTGATTATCTCACAAGCTATAAGAAGAAGCTTTCGACGGCAGCATTAGATACACTCGAGAGTGACCCCTTTTCTGCCATCAATGATCCAGCAGGCGATAATTATCATTTCTATCGAGGAACAGATTACGACAATGAAGAATTGAGTATTCTCAACAGGTACAAACACTACAATGGAACAGATGTAAATTCGGTAGATGATTCTTCGGAATCATATTCTACGTCTGCAAAAAGCACACCTGACGTAGAAGATATCAACGGTGACAACACCTTGAATGAAACCGAGTCATACTACCAGTACAAAGTGGAATTATATCCCAGCAAAATGGTCGTAGGCTCCAATTATATCGCTGATTCAAAGACCGTATCTGTGAGCCTGGCAAATGGAAAAACAGAAAGCGTGAAATGGTACCAATTTAAAATTCCAATCAGTGATTATGAGAAAGTAGTGGGCGATATAGACGGATTCACCTCCATCCGCTTTATACGTATGTTCATGACTAATTTCCCGAAAACAACCTTTTTGAGGTTTGGAACTTTGGATCTCGTGAGAAATGATTGGCGGGAATATGAAAATTCGTTGATATCCTCGGGAAGTGTCACAGGGAATGGAACAATTGATGTCGGTGCTGTCAACATTGAAGAGAACTCTGACAAGACACCAGTAAATTATGTTCTACCTCCTACAATTACCCGCTCGACAGATGCATCGCAATCTCAAGTCATTGAGCAAAACGAGCAGGCAATGTCTCTCAAGGTGGAAACTCTTGATCCGAATGATTCGCGGGCTGCTTACAAAACGGTGAATTATGATTTGCGCAAATACAAGCGGCTCCAAATGTTCACTCATGCCGAGGAACTGGCAGATGGGACAACACTCACCAAGGGAGACATCGCCGTGTTCATCCGCTTAGGTACAGATTACCGGAATAACTACTACGAATACGAAATTCCGTTGACAATAACCCCTGCGGGGACTTATAGCAATGAGTCTAGCACCGACAGGTATATTGTTTGGCCTGACGCCAACATGTTTGATTTTCCTCTTGAATTATTAAAAAATATTAAATTAGACCGGAACAAGGCAAAGAAAGCTGGCGAAGAGGGAGTCTCATACACCAGCCTCTATTACGAGTATGATCCTGACAAACCCAATAACAAGGTAAGCGTGATGGGAAACCCGTCGTTAGGAGAAGTGAAAGTGATGATGATTGGGGTTCGGAACAAGTCAACCATACAGCAATCGGGAGAGGTCTGGGTGAACGAATTGCGCCTGCACGGGTTCAACGACGATGGGGGCTGGGCCGCAAGGGGAAGCTTGAATGTTGTTTTGTCGGGTCTGGGAACAATCAATCTTTCTGCGAGAAAAGAGACGGATGGGTTCGGTGCATTGGATCAAGGCCTGCAAGAACGAAGAGAGGACACTTATGAGAACTACAATATTTCGACGAATCTTGAGTTAGGCCGCTTTTTGCCCGAAAAAATGAAACTTTCGGCTCCTTTCTATTATAATTACTCAAAAGAAATAAGTACCCCCAAATACAATGCGTATGACACAGATGTTACCTTAAAGGAATCACTGAGCTCCTTAACCACAAAGCAGCAAAAAGATTCGTTGATGGAACTCAACACTACTCGAACAACTACGAAAGGGTTGGCCTTTAACAATGTCAAATTTAATATCAAAAGCAAAACCCCGATGCCTTACGATCCAGCCAATTTATCGTTTAGCTATTCTTTCAACGAGACAAAATATATCGATCCTATTACGGCTTATGACTCCAAGCAAAATATGAAAATGAGCGTATCCTACTCATATTCCCCGATAGTTAAGTCGTGGTCTCCATTTAAAAATACCAAAAGCAAGTCTCCTTCGATGAAATCTTTGAAGGAGTTTAGCTTTAATTTCCTGCCTTCAAGCATTGCCTTCAATTCTTATATTCAGCGAAGCTATGAAGAGACCAAGCTAAGGGATCTCAGTGATTCGGCAAGTACTTCTTCTTCCGATTTGCTTACTTGGAGCGATGAATTTTATTGGAATCGCGATTTCTACCTGACATGGGATTTAACGAAAAATCTCAAATTTGATTTTCAATCCGGGACCAAAGCAGAAATAGAAGCGCCTTACACACAAGTAAATAAAAAAGAAAACAGGGCTGCCTACGAAAACTGGAAGGATTCTGTGCTCAAAAGCATATTGCATTTAGGAAAACCGCTTTATTATCAACAAAGTATGAAATTAAGATACAACCTGCCCTTTTCCTATTTTCCAATAACGAATTGGATCAATTCTGCCGCAAATTACGAAAGCACCTATTCTTGGACAAGAGCAAGCACCGTTAGCAGTAGCGATGACGAAGATGACGAAGATGACGAAGACCTCGAACTGGGCAACACCATTACGAATACTAAATCATTGTCCATTAATTCGAAATTTAATCTAGTGGCATTATATAACAAATCAAGCTTTCTCAAAAAAGTAAATCAAAAGTTTGAGACTCCTACTCGTGCCAGCGATAATCGCGGCCAAAACAACCCGAGACAACCGAGGAGAGATGGTTCGGTAGATAAAAAGAAGAAATTCCAATCCAACATCGTGCTCAGGTTGGACACAACTGTCACCATCAGGCATAACCTTAATTCTAAAAATGTGCGGCTAAGCACACGGCACAAGGGAAAAGTATATCCTGTCAAGTTTAAAAAGATTGATAAAAATTCACTTCTAATTTTAACGAAAGATACCGTTCATTTGCAGGTGGTGGTGCTAAAGATTCTGGATAGCGAGGAATCCCCCTTGTATAAAATAGCGCAGTTTGTCACCCGGGGTGCAATGTCACTTCGCTCTTTGACTGTCAATTATTCGCTCCAGTCAGGCTCAACTATTACCGGGTTCATTCCTAATATTGGAGATGCCTTTGGGCAAAGTAAGTCAGACTTTGGGTTTGCTCCTGGTTGGAAATATGCTTTTGGAATGGAAACAGGGGTGGATTTTATAAAACGACTCCGGGGAAATGATTGGCTGGTGATGGATACGACAAATGCTACAGCATCGCTGCTTACACATACAGAAAAGTTCGACTTGAAAGCCCAACTGGAGCCGATAAAAGGATTGAAAATTGATCTGGAAGCCCAGCGCAGTTTGACCCGCAACACAGAAGTGGAATACATGTATTCGGGAATGCCTAAAACCTATAGCGGAAGCTATTCTATTTCAACAATTTCGCTGGCAACCTCGTTGAAATCAGTTGGGTCTAAAAATGGATATTATTCCAAGGCTTTCGAAACATTCCTGAATAACCGCTCAGTGATTGCCGGGCGTTACGACGAGGAGTATAGCCAATTGCTTTCGGGAACAAGCGATGAAGATCTGCTTGATGAATCCTCTTTGAACTCATCCGATGTGTTGATCCCTGCATTTTTGGCGGCTTATTCCGGAAAAAGTGCCCGAAAGGTGGCTCTAACGCAATTCCCGTCACTGTCTTCTATCTTGCCCAACTGGAAGATAACCTACGATGGTCTGATTACCCTTCCATGGGTTCGTGATAAATTCAAATCCTTACGGTTGAGCCATGGATATTCATCACAATATCAAGTTGGTTCTTATTCCTCTTATTCTGGCTGGACAGAACTTTCGGACGACAGAGGCTACGTCCAAAGTGTCTTGACGGGAAGCTATCTTCCCTCTTCACCCTATGATATTTCGTCGGTGACCATTACCGAAAAATTCAACCCTCTTATCGGCGTAGATGGCACGTTGAACAACAACCTTACCTTCTCGATGAAGTATAACAATGCCCGAACCGTAACCCTAAGTACGTCCTCTTACCAAATAGTAGAAGCTCTGAGTAATGAATTCATTATTGGCATGTCTCACAAAATTTCCGAATTTAACAAAACACTTGGCATTAAATCGAAAGCAAAAGGGGTAAACAATGATCTGGACATCAAAGTAGATTTTTCCCACAAAACGATTTATGCCTTGCTCCGCAAAATAGAAGATGTCTATAGCCAGGCAACAAGTGGAACAACCATAAATACCCTGAAGGTATCGACAGCATATACGTTGAGCAAATCAGTGACTTTGGGGGCTTATCTGGATCAAATCATGAACAAACCGTTGGTGTCGGCCACTTCTTACAAAACCACCACCACGAACTTTGGTTTGAGTTTGAAATTTAATTTGACACAATAGCTAAAATTTGGTTGTGCATCCATCAAATCACTTATTTAACAACCCCAAACCTCACCAACTGCACCAAGCTCTCTTTCTTGAGTATGGTGATTTCCTTCTTGTCAATAGAAATCCATCCATCGTGCTGCATATTGCTCAATTCCCTTTCAAGTGAAGGACGGGAAACACCGAAATATTCGGACAATGAACTCTTGGTTCGTCCAAATTCCACTGTAGGGGAAGATTGATTACGCGAGAGTTCCAACAAAAACATACTGATTTTCTGCCGAATGGTTCTAAACGACATGAAGTAGAGTTTTTGGCTCAGGCGGGAAGCAAAATCTGCCGAAATATCCAAATAATTTTTCAGCAACAACTCATTTTTGCCTAATAAATTAAGTACCGACTGCTTTGGAATCACCAAGGCTGTACAGTCTTCATCCGCCGTAGCTTGCACCGGAAAACGGCTGTTTGTGCCAAACAAGAACAAGATAGCCAAAGGATTCGGAGCCAAAATATCTTCCACTTTCACCACCTTTCCCGAAGGATCGGCCATCTCGGCCCGCACTTTTCCCGAAAGAAGAATAATCAGCCGGTTGCAAGCCTCGTCCTGTTCGGCAAGGATCGCCCCTTTCTTATACACCTTTTCTAAAGAAGATACATTCTCAAAAATATTTTCTATTTCAGCAGCAGGAATTCCCCTAAAAAGAGGTATCCGAGATAATATGGAATACTCCATCGGCTTCTTGATTTTGAACAAATACATGTGATAATTCCAAACAGATCGTTCCCTAATTTGCAAATATGCGAATTAATTTCCACAAGTGTAACATTTGATACATTTTCGAGACATCCTCCTATCCTACCTTTGCCTCAAACTAAAAAAGCAGATGAAAAGAACGATTATCAAGATAGATGAAGAAACCTGCAATGGATGTGGCAACTGCGTGGAGGGATGCCATGAAGGCGCATTAAAACTCATTGACGGAAAGGCGGTGATGATTAGCGAAATATATTGCGACGGACTTGGTGCTTGCATTGGTGAATGCCCTGTGGAAGCCATCACTTTGGAGGAAGTGGAAGCTTTGCCATACAGCGAAGTAGCTGTGATGGAGCGTTTGCTAACAAAAGGCGAGGCCGTCATCGTTGCCCATTTGAACCACCTGAAAGAATGTGGCGAAAAAGAATTGGTGAAACAAGGAATGGCTTATCTGGAAGAAAAGGGAATCCAAGTCGCTTTTGATTGCGAACATGCTGTTCAGGAAAATGAATATGACAAGCCGCATGCCAGTAGCGGATGTCCGGGGGCAGTGATGCGTGAAGTGAAAACAACAACTCCTTTCATCAGTCCAGCATTTACGATGCAAGCTGCACCGACCACAACACGAGTCTCAGAATTACGCCAATTTCCGGTACAACTTCACCTGATAAATCCACAATCGAACCTTTTCAAAAGATCGAACTTGTTGCTAGCTTCCGATTGTAGCGCCTTTGCCAGCGGCGAATTCCACAGCCGTTTCCTCAAAGGCAAGTCGTTGGCCATTGCTTGTCCCAAATTGGATATGAATCAAGAAGTGTATGTCAACAAGCTAACTACCCTTATGGATGAAGCCGAAATCGAAACCCTCACCGTGCTTATGATGGAAGTTCCCTGCTGTGGAGGATTGCTCCGATTGGCGGAAAAAGCCCGAAGCCAAGCCAAACGTTTCGTTCCCATCAAATCGGTTTACCTCGCCGTATCCGGAAATCTTCTGCACGAACAATGGGGATAAGCGGATCAGCAATTTTACAATTTCACAAATAAATAAATAAACAACCATGACCATGTTTTGCTATCAATGCCAAGAAGCAGCCAAAGGAGAAGGCTGCACGATTAAAGGAGTATGCGGGAAAGAACCAATGACAGCCGCACTAATGGACTTGCTGATGCACGCCACCCGCGGAGAAGCCATCATCAACCGCTCGTTGCGCAACGAAGGAGAAGCTAGCCTTGCCGCAAGCCGTCAAATGGTGGACGCACTGTTTGCCACCATCACCAATGCCAACTTTGACGATGATGCCATCAAGGCAAAAATTGAAAAAGCATTTTCCGTGAAAGACAATTTGCTCAAAACGGCACAAGCCCGAGGAATCGCTTTACCCGAATTGGATGAAGTCTTATTCGACGCTAGTTACAAAGATTTTGAAACCATTGCCCCGTCCTTGGGAATCTTGACAGAGCAAGACGAAGACATCCGTTCGTTGAAGCAATTGGCCATTTACGGTGTGAAAGGGATGGCAGCCTACATCGAACATGCCAACAACTTGGGATACGAAGATCCCAAACTGTATCACTTGCTGGAAGACACGCTTGCAGAAGTTTCCCGCGCCGACATCACAGTGGGCGAACTTGTAGCCTTGGTGTTGAAAGTGGGCGAAGGCGGAGTGAAAGCGATGGCCTTGCTCGACCAAGCAAACACCTCTTCGTATGGAAACCCCGAAATCACGAAAGTGAATATCGGCGTAGGCACTCGTCCCGGAATTCTGGTTAGCGGTCACGATTTGAAAGATCTGGAAGAATTGCTGGATCAAACGGAAGGCACGGGAGTGGATGTCTATACCCACAGCGAAATGCTTCCGGCACATTATTACCCTAAATTCAAGAAATACAACCACTTTGTAGGAAACTACGGAAATGCCTGGTGGCAACAAAAAGAGGAGTTTGAAAGCTTCAACGGCGTGATTCTTTTCACCACGAATTGCATTGTTCCTCCGGCTAAAAGTGCCACATACACCGACCGCATCTACACAACTGGTTCTTCCGGGCTTACCGGCGCAAAACACATTCCTGCCCGCAAAGAAGGCCAACCGAAAGATTTCTCGGAGCTTATCGAGCATGCCAAACGTTGCGCTGCTCCCAAAGAGATTGAAACGGGAGAAATAATCGGTGGATTTGCCCACAACCAAGTGATTGCCTTGGCCGACAAGGTGATTGAAGCAGTGAAATCTGGTGCTATCCGCAAGTTTGTCGTCATGGCTGGTTGCGATGGCCGGATGAAATCCCGCTCGTACTACACCGACTTTGCTACTGCCTTGCCCAAAGACAACGTGATTCTAACCGCAGGATGTGCGAAATACCGCTACAACAAATTGCCCTTGGGCGACATCGGCGGAATTCCCCGCGTGCTGGATGCCGGACAATGCAACGACAGCTTCTCGTTGGTGAAAATCGCCTTGGCACTCAAAGATGCTTTCGGACTGGATAACGTCAACGACCTGCCAATCGTTTATAACATCGCTTGGTACGAACAAAAGGCAGTGATCGTGTTGCTCGCCCTGCTTCACCTTGGTGTGAAAAACATTCACCTCGGCCCTACTCTACCCGCTTTTCTATCTCCCAATGTCATCAACGTGCTGGTGGAGAACTTTGGCATCGGTGGCATCTCAACTGTAGAAGAGGATATGGAGAATTGGATAAACTGACCTGAGGCCTGGCACCAAAATACAATATGACACTCTGCTATGGACTTGAATCCGTACTCGGAACAAGCCTGCCTCGCTACTGAGGCAGGCTTGTTTGCTTATTGTAATCAAGTCCAAAGAGATGTGATAAACATCGGACTTTTATCTTGTCCCACTTCCAAGCCACAACTTTGATAAAAAGGTATTTCCTTGTTATACGCGATCAATATTATACGTAAATAATCGCTGTAGTTTTCCTTTATCATCGTTACAAGCTTTTTTCCAATTCCCAGGCCTTGATGTTCGGGATTTATTAACAAGTATTGAATATATGCGTTCATTATACCATCATCCATGGCATTAATAAGCCCTACTAATTTCCCTCCATCCCATGCCGAAAACACAACACCGGAGTTTTTCATCGCTACGACCAATTTTTCAGGATATTGCCCCGATGACCACCCTACAGATAAAAATAAGCTCTGTAATTCTTCTGTACAAAAATCCTTCGTGTCTTGAAATATAATATTCATCTGAAATATCATTTAATTTGTATATATAAAATTGATTCAATATGCTTTTCTTAATAAAGAAAATTGTAATTTTGAAGCACAAATATATAGATAAATCAATTGTAAAACAACAAGTTACCATCAAGTATCATTTTAACCCAAAGGTTAGTATTACTATATATCAATAGCTTATGCCGAAAGATTTTCACAAAAAGAAGTTATGCTCCGAACGGTGTCCATTTAGAGTTGTAATGGACAGATTTGGAGACAAATGGTCAATACTGTTAATCAACACCTTGTCCGAAAATGGAATAATGAGATTTAATGAACTATCAACTTGTATTGAAGGAATATCACTCAAAGTACTTTCATCAACACTTCACATACTTGAAGAGGACGGCTTCGTCTCCAGAAAAGTCTATGCTGAAGTTCCGCCAAAAGTAGAATATGAGCTTACACAATTGGGGCAAGAAATGATACCATACATACAGTCTATATACGATTGGGCTATTCAAAATATAAAACCTAAAAAAATGGGACACTAAATAGCAATTCCACTCTACGGTGTGACTCGAAGTCATTCTATAGAAGTGGAATCTTATTAGAAGAACCCCACCGGCCGGATGGCTTTGAGTCTCATCCGGCCAGTGCGAAATACAGCTATTTAATCTTTGATACTATAAAGAATTTTCTGAAAATCAGCCTTGTACTTTTCCTTGCTATCCATTCCGCCATAACAAAGCAATTTGTAATAAGCATTCTTCGTCTCAACTATTCCTACGTAGTAATAGATGCTTAACTTTGATTCTTCATCGAAATAAGACGCATCACATTCCACATATTTATTTTGTCCAAGCGTATGAACGGTCGGTTGCGAGATTTCCCTGCTTTTTTGCCCCTCCAAAAAGTCTTTAATAAACAGGTCGTAGAATTCATTAACAGAGGAAAATTTCATATTGGCAAATTCCAACTCTTCCTTCGTATCAAAAATAATGAAGCCGGCAATATCCTTCACCGAGTTTTTAAATTGAATGCTCGCAGCATCGTTCAACCCCGTAGTTTTCGACATGTAATCGGGTAAACTTACATCAAACACATGGCCCGCCTTGTATTCTTTCATCACTGTTTGGGCAAAAATTGTGGAAGTAATGAAAAATAATGTTGTAGTTAGAATTGCGATTTTCAATTTCATTATAATTTCAATTAATTGTTATTTAACGCCTTGTCTTGGAATTTCATCAAGTGGAGCTTGAAATTTCTACCTGATATCTTTTGATTTAAAGAGATCTATCTTTGCTCAAAAGATTATCCATTCCTTTCCCCCTATTTCAATGCGATTCCGCAAATTCACTCCGTAAAAATATGTAAATATTTTAACAATCACTCCGAAAAGAGCTCCTTTTTTGAAAAAACTTGTCCCTGCTATCCTCACCTGTCCCGAACATTCCGCAGCCTGCCTCATCGGGATGCCCCAAAAGGAATAAGAAGAAAATTGTGCGAATCACACCAATTCCTCTATTTTTCATATAAAACCAACAAATTACGAAATAGCAAAATGTTTATCCAGCATAAATTTGGTGAAAATAGGGCAATTGACATTCTTATAAGTCAATTTCTAAGCCATCAACATCGCAAACGACTAACGGACATTTTGACCGAAATACATACCATTTATGCTTGTTTTTTTAACATCGAATAAGTTTCAAATCACTATATTTGAGGTTTGAAAGACTTGTTAGCTATTCATCAAAAATAAAATAAATGAGAAAAACAAGAAAAATCGCAACACTCCTCTTTTCGATGCTAGCGTTTCTAGCATTTTCCCAAGACTATAAATCAGGTCCTACCGAAAAAGATTTTGCAGGCTATCTTTTCACCTATTTCAAGGGAAATGACGTGAAAGATGAAGCCATTTGTTTTGCCATCAGTAGGGATGGATATAACTATAAAGCCTTAAATGGCAATAATCCGGTGATTGATTCGAAACAAATCAGTTCCACCGGTGGTGTACGCGACCCGCATATCCTTCGGGCAGAAGATGGCAAAACCTTTTACATGGTGGCCACCGACATGACCTCGAGCAAGGGTTGGGATTCCAACCGGGCGATGGTGTTGTTGAAATCGACCGATTTGATTAACTGGTCGTCTTCAATTATCAACATCCAGACCAAGTATCCCGATCAGGAAAACCTGAAACGGGTGTGGGCTCCGCAAACCATTTTCGACCCATCGGTTAGCAAATACATGATTTATTGGTCGATGCAGCATGGAAACGGTCCCGACATTATCTATTATGCCTATGCTAACAAGGATTTCACCGATTTGGAAGGCAACCCTAAACCATTATTCATCCCCCAAAATGGAAAATCGTGTATAGATGGCGACATCATCAATAAAAACGGCATTTTCCACCTTTTCTATAAGACTGAAGGCCACGGCAACGGCATCCGACTTGCGCTCACCGACTCGCTGACATCGGGAAAATGGATAGAACAACCGGGATACAAGCAACAAACACGGGAAGCGGTGGAAGGTTCAAGCGTGTTCAAACTCAACAACAGCGACTCTTATATCCTGATGTACGACATGTACATGAAGGGGAAATACCAATTCTGCGAAAGCTGCGACTTGGATGTATTCAAGGTGGTGGACCAGCAGATTTCGATGGATTTCCATCCCCGCCACGGAACAATTATCCCAGTGACGAGGCGTGAGCTGAAAGTCCTCACCGAGAAATGGGGCTTACCTGCTGGCATTGAATTGCCAACTGACAACAATCCGGTTCTGGAAGGATATTACGCGGATCCGGAAGTACTTTATTCCGAAAAAACGAAGAAATATTACATCTATCCCACCAGCGACGGATTTGACGGTTGGAGCGGTTATTACTTCAAAACATTTTCGTCCGCCAACCTCAAGGATTGGAAAGACGAAGGTGTTATTCTCGACCTTAAAAAAGATGTAACTTGGGCCAACCGGAATGCTTGGGCGCCTTGCATCATCGAGAAAAAGGTGAAGGGAAAATACAAATACTACTATTATTTCTGCGGAGCACAGAAAATCGGGGTCGCCGTTGCGGATGATCCTACAGGTCCATTCACCGATTCGGGAAAACCTCTTATCAACTTCAAACCCGAAGGCGTGAAAGGCGGTCAGGAAATTGACCCGGATGTGTTCACCGATCCAAAATCGGGCAAGTCTTACCTTTATTGGGGCAATGGATACATGGCTGCCGTTGAACTCAACAAGGACATGGTTTCTGTGAATAAAAGCACATTGAAAGCGATTGCTGTGGACAACACTTTCCGCGAAGGAATTTACGTGTTCTACCGTCAAGGGAAATATTATTTCTTGTGGTCGGAAGACGACACACGTAGCCCGAACTACCGGGTAAGATACGGATATTCAGATTCTCCCGTCGGACCAATAACGATCCCGAAAAATAATATCGTGATCCAAAAAGATGAATCGAAAGGGATTTATGGTGCAGGACATAACTCTATCCTTCAAATCCCAGGCAAAGACGAATGGCGCATCGTGTATCACCGAATCAGTCGTCCGAATGGTATCAAAATGCCGGATGGCGCAGGAGGATTCCACCGAGAAGTGTGCATCGACACCCTGGAATTCAATGCAGACGGAACGATTAAAGAAGTGAAGCCAACACTATAGGAAATAAATTGTAACCTTGTGACCTTGTAACCGAGTTATCTCGGTCACAAGGTCATTTGTTTTACTTGCTCACTTCCGCATCGAGTTGAGCTGCATGGAGCTTTCCTTCTTTCACAATCCTCATACGGTTCCACACCATCATTAGCAATGTGAACAACACCAGTATGGCAGGGCCAACATATTTAATGGTGACGGTCAAATGATAGAGCAGCCAAGAAAACGGACTGGATGCGAAATCGAGCGCAGCAGCATCCGAAAATCCGGCAGGAATTTTCACCGCATCTTTAACAGACTTATCTCCAGCATTTTGATACACATCCACTGCCGCCTTTGTGAACGCAGGAGCTAGGTTGGTGGTTATATAAAGTCCCGCCACAAGAATAATGAGTCCGATAATAAAGGATTTAAACACATTTCCTTTTGTAATTGGAAGAATTAATGGAAACAAATAAAACATTCCGGCCAACGATGCCAAAGGTAAAAACTGGTTGCCGGGAAGAATTACCGCCAAAACAAGGATGACCGGGATCAGCAAAAGAGAAACCACCAGCGTGGTGGGATGCCCAATCACCAAGGCGGGAGTCATACCGATATAGAGGCCTGAACTTCTCTTGAATTTGCGGGCTATCAGTTCTTTTGTGGCTTCCGAAATAGGCTTGAGTCCTTCAATAAACAAACTTGTAATGCGAGGAATCAATTCCATAACGGCACCCATCGCCACTCCCAAAGTCAACACTTTCTGCACATTGTAGTGGGCGAATATCCCAATGCCACAACCTACAATAACCCCAAGAAATAAGGGTTCGCCCAGTAAACCAAATTTTTTCTTCATTCCTTCGGCATCAATATTGATTTTGTTAATGCCGGGAATCATGTCAAGGGCTTTGTTAAGCACCAAAGCAATAGGTGCAAAACCACCACAAAATGGCTGTGGAATAGAAATCCCGTCCATGTCTTTGTAATACTTTTGAAAACGGGGCGCCATCCAGTCTGCAATGACAAGGGTGAGGATGTAACAAATAATGGCACTAAAGAATCCCCACAAGATACTTTCGGTTGCAAAATAAGTCAAAGCCCCAACAAATGCAAAATGCCAATAGTTCCAGAGGTCGATATTCACCGTCTTGGTGGTTTTTGTCAGCAACATCAACAAATTCACACCCAAGCAAACAGGAATAATGAATGCACCAACAGAGGTGTTGTAGGCTATGCCTGCAGCAGCAGGCCATCCCATGTCAAAAACTTGCAATTGCAAACCATATATCTCAACTACGGCCCTTAATGCCGGCCCCAAGGAGTCTGTCAAAAGTTTTGTAATAATTGAAAGACCCACAAAGCCCACCCCTACGAGGAGACCGCTTTTGACCGCTTTTGCAGGTTTAATTCGAATGCAGATACCCAAAATTGTGAAAATTATAGGCATCATCACCGACGCACCTAATTTCACAATGTAACCAAAGATTTCTTCCATAGCAGATAACGATAGATTAATAATATATTTCAGTCATGAGTAGCAAAAATAACAATAATAGGCGAAGAATCGCTGTTGAAGTTGAAAATTACACAAAAGCCTATGGATGTGTCACAACCAAAGATGTAGCACATGATCTTGACGCCGAAATACACAGTTGGAAAATAATTGGCAAAACACAATATCAAATGGTGGAACCCACCGCCAATATGCTTAGCCTGACATCTCCGCATTCGAGCAATTGCCTGGCACAGGATTCCAAGGTGGAGCCTGTTGTGAAGATATCATCAACAAGCAAAATGTGTTTTCCTCGAAATTGATCCGGATTATTTACAGAAAAGATATTCTTCACATTTGCCCACCTCTCCGTTCGCCCGAGTGTAGTTTGGGAAGGATTATCAATGACTCGCACCAAATGATCGGCAAACACAGGAATACCGGACGATTGCCCTAAGCCTTTCGCAATGTGATAAGACTGATTGTATCCCCTTTTATCGAGCCTTTTTGGATGAAGAGGCACCGGCACAACGCAGTCGATGGAGTCAAAAAAACTGGCCGAGCTATTTTCCCTGTATATCCACTTTCCTAAAAATTCACCTAACTCGGGATTATCGCCATACTTGAGTTCGTGTACAATTTTTTGCAACATTCCCTCCTTCGAGAAATACGCAAACGATGCCACCCGCTCAAAAGGAACGCGGCCTGCAAAAAACACTTCAAGCGGATTCATCGGTCTGCTGATATAAGATGTCCGGGGAAGCGAATGAAGGCATTCGAGGCAAAGGAATTGCTCGCTATCTATTAATTTCTTCTCACACGCAACGCAAAGCCGTGGAAAAAACAACTGAATAAAATCATTCCAAATCCCCATCTTCTTCTTTTACTATTTTATCCAAGCAGCGGATGATTTCGTCCATCTTATACCCTTTGCCAGTTGCAAAACGAATTAGCTTCACCCTTCTTTCATAATTGCCCTGAGCCTTCACGCAGTTATTTTTCTTGGCTAACAATCCAGCCAAAATTGAACCAGCATCTTCTTCATCTAATACTGAAAGAGATTCACGGATAATCGTTTCCGAAATCCGCTTTTTACGAAGTTCAAATTCAATCTTCACCACGCCCCATTTCCCGAAACGAGACTTGTCCCTCACAAATGCGTGGGTATAACGCACCTCATCCAAGAATTTTTCCTGTTTCAACCGGGCGATGATCGTCGAGGAGGATTCCTCGCTAAATTCCCAGGAAGACAGTTTTTTCCAGATGTCCCATTCGCAGCGTTCTGCTTTTGAACAATAAGCTGCTAATTTATGTAAGGCTTGTGATTCGGTCATTGTTGCTAATCTGTTGATTTGTAAATTCGTGAATTATCTCATTGGCATGTTGGCTGTTTACCCGTTCCATACAGCCTTCACCATCCGGTCGTTGCCCGACAAATCTCGCCTCAACTCCACATCACGGTATCCCAGGTCGGTTAACAATTCCACCGTCTCTTGCCCTTTTGCCGCATTTATTTCATAAAACAATGTGCCGAAAGGCTTCAATGACTGTTTTCCAAATTGCGCAATCTTCCGATAAAAAAGCAAAGGATCATCGTCTTCCACAAACAAGGCCAAATGAGGTTCGTGTTCAAGCACATTCCGGTGCATGTCTTTCTTTTCCGAATCAAGAACATAAGGAGGGTTGCTTACAATAATATCTAACGGAAAACCCCTGTCTTTATTCACTGACAACACATCCACTTGCTGAAAAGCAACATCCACACCGTTTCTCCCAGCATTTTTTTCCGCCATAGCGAGTGCTTCCGCAGACACATCCCAAGCTTCTACTGCCGCCAAAGGCAACAGTTTGGCCAAAGCCACAGCAATGCAACCGCTTCCCGTGCCAATGTCCAAGATGTGTACTGGTTTGAATCGGTATTCCTGAACCACCCAATCGACAAGTTCCTCCGTCTCCGGACGAGGAATCAGCACATCCGGACTCACCGAAAACTGCAATCCGTAGAATTCTGTTTCTCCAATGATATATTGGAGGGGTTCCGATTTTTGCAGCCGTGACAGAATATCATCCAATCGTTTTTCCTGTTGTTCATTTAATTGCTTACTTTTGTCGGAAAGAAAAAAAGCAGCCTGCATCCCGCTAATCTCCTCCAAAAGGATGCGGAACAGGGAGTGGATTTCATTCTCCGGATAAATGCCACGGAGTTTGCCACAAACATATTCTTGGTAATTTTGCATAGACAAAAAACACATATCAACAAAGATAAAAGAAAAATGACGACCGACGAAAAATTTATGCACCGATGCCTGCAACTCTCCTTGCTTGGCAAAGGGCATGTGTCGCCAAACCCTATGGTGGGAGCCGTGATCGTAAGGGAAGGTGAAATCATTGGCGAAGGCTACCACCGGCAATACGGCGGCCCTCACGCCGAAGTGAATGCCTTCGAGAGTGTGAAAGACAAAGGCCAAATAGCTGGGTCAGACATGTATGTTTCTCTGGAACCTTGTTCTCATTTTGGGAAAACACCACCGTGTGCGAACCGCATTATTCATGAAAAGATCAAACGTGTGATTATTGCCATCATCGATCCCAATCCGCAAGTGGCGGGAAGAGGGATCAGGTTGCTTCAAGCTGCGGGGATAGAGGTGGTGGTGAATATCCTGGAGAAAGAAGCCAAGGAGTTGAACAAGGAGTTCTTTGTTTACCAAACCCTCAAACGACCCTACATCTACTTGAAGTGGGCACAGACTAAAGACAATTTTATCGATAAAAAAAGGATTCCTGGACAAGTATCCGAACCGACAATAATTTCAACAGATTTTCACAAAATTTTAGTTCATAAATTTCGAGCCGAAGTGTCTTCCATCATGGTGGGGACCAATACCGCCATCAATGACAATCCTTACCTCACCACTCGGCTTTGGGCGGGTAAAAATCCGACCCGCATCGTCATCGATCGTTCCGGGCGAATCCCACCAAACAGCAATATCACCAACAACCAAGCCAATACATTAATATATACCGAAGCCGTTGCTTCTGAACAACAATCAGGATCAACAACCTACATACCAATTGGTTTCGAGGAAGATTTGTTACCCAAAATAGTGAGAGACCTACGGGTTCGTAAAATAAACTCACTGCTCGTGGAGGGAGGACGTCATTTGCTCCAAAGCTTCATTGATGGGGGTTTATGGGACGAAGCATTCATAGAAATTACCGAAAAAGAATTTTTCGAAGGCACATCCGCACCCGTAATCCACGGTGAAATTAAGGGAAATGAGAAAGATAATAGCTCATCCATCATTCATTTAAAGAACATAATATCCACAAATTAATTTTAATTATTATTGTCTGATGCAATTCACCCAAATTTCTTTCTATTTTTGTAAACTCATTAAAAAAAATGTTTTTGAATGGGTGCTTACTCAAATATGAGTGGAGATCAGATACTTTTAGCGAAAAAAAAGCGTTTAAGGAGAAATGACTTTGATTCGGAATAATGAAAAAAGAATTTCAGACAAGTGCTTTAATACTTATTTTCGCAAGTTTTCTTTTATCAGGAAGTGCTAATGCTCAGGAACATATATATGAGGCCGGAGGTTTTATTGGAACATCTTCCTATATGGGCGATGCTAATAAAGAAGCCTTATTTAAAAGCCCGGGAATGGCCATTGGTGGTATTTTCAGAAAAAATATCAACTTTCGCTGGGCTTGGAAAGGAAATTTGGCTTTAGGAAAAGTATCTGGCGACACACAAAGCAGCGGCAATGCATTTCCAGACGGAGCTCAAGTTTCATTCAGCAGGTCATTTGTTGAAATGGGAGCACAAATTGAATTTAATTTTTTTAGTTATAGCGATAAATATAATTATTTGGGAACAAGGCGTTTAACACCATATATTTTCACGGGACTTGGGGCAACACTTGCAACAGGGAGTAATGCGAATGTTTGTATGAACATCCCTCTAGGAATGGGAATGAAATACAAATTAAAGAACAGGCTTAATTTGGGATTTGAATTTTCAATGAGAAAACTTTTTGGAGATTCATTTGATGTTATGAATAAAGACGGATTTTCGCTGAACAATCCCTATGGTATCGAGAGCAGCACTTTCAAAAACAAGGATTGGTATTCCATGACAATGGTAACATTGACGTGGGACTTTGGAATACGCATCGACCGCTCATGTCACAAATAATTTAGTATCGAAGCATGTCGTTAATAGAACAAATCGATAAAAGCAGAATTCCTCGTCATGTCGCTATCATTATGGATGGAAATGGCAGATGGGCCAAGGCACACCAACAAGAAAGATCGGTGGGACACCGTGAGGGCATTGTCTCTGTACGAAAAGTAATAGAAGCTGCCGATAACCTGAAAATTGGTTATCTTACATTATATACGTTTTCAACAGAAAACTGGAACCGTCCAAAAGAAGAAGTGGATACACTCATGTCGTTGATGGTGTTTGCTATTGTTCAGGAAACGCCCGGCATGATTAAGAATAATGTCAGATTGCTATCCATTGGCGATCTTAACCGTTTGCCAGATGACACCCGGGAAGCTTTTAAGAAATGTATCGCCGACACAGCTTCCTGCACTGGACTCACCATGGTTATTGCCGTAAGCTATTCGGCACGATGGGAAATGAGTCTGGCTATCAAAGAGATCGTGTCGGATGTCGAAAATCATAAATTGGAGAAAAAAAACATTGGAGAATCAACAATTTCTGATTATTTATCCACAAAACATATTCCCGATCCAGACTTGCTGATCCGAACCGGGGGTGAATACCGAATCAGCAATTTCCTTTTATGGCAGTTGGCTTATTCGGAACTCTATTTCACGGATGTTTTCTGGCCCGAATTCAGAGAAGAAGAATTCTACAAGGCTATACTTGATTATCAGTGTCGTGAACGTAGATTCGGTAAGATCAGTGAACAAATCGGAGATAATAATCACCAATAATTAGAATAAAAACCAGAGATAAATAGCGGTTCTTGACGAATTTGCTAAATTATAAAAACCAACATGGCTAAAAAAGGTATTTTCATCCTACTCACATTGTGTCTGGCATTGAGTGCTAATGCTCAATCATTGAAGACAGATTCCACCCAAACATCTTCCTCGCAAGAACTTCCAGTCTTCTCTTATGCGTCACCGAAGAAGTATGTAATCGCTGACATCAAAGTAACAGGCTTGATTAACAAAACTTATGAAGACTATGTTATCATCAATTTCTCGCGTTTAGCCATTGGCGACACAATAGAAGTTCCGGGAAAAGAAATTACAACCGCCGTAAAGCAATTCATCAAGCAAGGGCTATTTGCTGATGTTGCGATTTTTCCGGTGAAGGTTGAAAACAACAAGATATGGCTCGAAATTCGACTGAAAGACAATCCCAGAATTACAGACATACATTATGAAGGGATGAAGAAAAGCGAGCGGGAAGATATTGAGAAAAAAATATCGATGGTGAAGGGAACCCAAGTTACCCTGAATATGATCGACCGTGCCAATACAATTATCAAATCCTATTTTAATTCCAAGGGATTCAACAAGGCCACTGTGGACATCACGCAAACACGTGATCCTGAAAAGCCGAACGAAGTTTATCTTAGTATAAAAGTTGATAAAAAGGAAAAAATAAAGGTCAACAACATCATCATCACCGGAAATAAAGAGCTTTCATCCCTAACTTTGGAACAAGCGATGAAAAAAACACGCCACAAACACACGTGGAGAGCCAAAATCCGCAACTTCCTGCGTTCTACGAACTTTATACCAGACAATTACATCGAAGACAAAAAGAACCTGATGGCAAAATACAATGAGAAAGGGTACCGCGATGCAGTTATTGCCTGGGATACAGTTTATAATGTCAGCGACAAGAAAGTCAATATTGAAATAAAGGTAGAGGAAGGCAAACAATACGTCATCCGTAGCATTACTTGGGTTGGAAACACTAAATTTAGTTCTGAGGACCTGCAGACTGCCCTCGACATGAAAGCTGGAGATGTGTACAACCAGACAAAACTGAGCAAACGCCTGTCGGACGATGAAGACGCTGTTAGAAACATATTCTACTACAACCAAGGATATATATTCTCTTCTGCCGAACCTGTGGAAACAAATATAGAAAATGACTCTGTGGACCTGGAAATACGTGTTACAGAAGGTGTTCAAGCCACAATCAACAGGGTTACCATTTCGGGTAATGACCGAGTGTACGAAGATGTGATCCGTCGGGAGTTGAGAACCAAACCAGGAGCTTTGTTTAGCCGTGAAGAGTTGATGCGTTCACTTCGTGAAGTGGCACAAATGGGGCATTTCGATCCAGAAAACTTGAAACCAGATGTAAGCCCTGATCAGGAATCCGGAACTGTGGATATTGGCTATCCTCTTGTGTCGAAAGCAAATGACCAAGTGGAGCTTTCGGCAGGATGGGGACAAACAGGTATCATCGGACGTGTAAGCTTGAAATTTACGAATTTCTCAATCAAAAATTTATTTAACCCAAGTTCCTACAAAGGCATCATTCCACAAGGAGACGGACAAACATTAACCCTGAGCGGGCAAACCAACGGCCGATATTACCAATCTTATTCGATTTCCTTTATGGATCCATGGTTCGGAGGGAAACGTCCGAATATGTTGTCCGTTGGAACATATCTTTCCTACCAGACGGACATGTCAAGCTATTACAATAAATATAATAATTACAGCACGACTTCAACATATAGTAATTATTACGACAACTATAGCACCACTAGTTCCAGCTTGTATAACACAAGCAAACATATCCTTATGTTTGGGGGAAGTATTGCTTATGGCAAGCGCTTGAATTGGCCGGACGACTATTTCCAACTGCAAGGAGAATTATCCTATCAGCTCTATTCGATGAAAGATTGGGACTATTTCATTGTCCGCAATGGCAACTGCAACAGCTTGAGCTTGAATTTCACCTTGAGCCGGAACTCGATGGACCAACCAATTTACACACGTAAAGGATCTCAATTTTCTTTGAGCTTGGACTTCACTCCTCCGTATTCTTGGTTTGACGGCCGTGACTACGCTTCGATGACAACAGATGATGACGGATATCAAAAAGCGAAAAAATACGAATGGATAGAATATCACAAATGGAAATTCAAATCCAAGACTTTCCACCCCTTGATCCCTTCCATACAAAAAACTCCCGTGTTGATGACACGTGCCGAATTTGGAGTGCTGGGATACTACAATGAACACAAAAAGTCTCCTTTTGGAACGTTCTACGTGGGAGGTGACGGTATGACTGGATATTCGAGTACATATGCCACTGAAACAGTAGGACTTCGAGGATACGAAAACGGATCCATTGCCACCAATGCTAGTGCCTACACCCGATTGGGGCTTGAACTAAGGTATCCGGTAATGCTCGAACCAACATCTACGATTTATCTATTGTCGTTTATCGACGCCGGTAATGCATGGAGTTCCGTGAAAGACACGAATCCATTTAGCCTGAAACGTTCGGCTGGATTTGGCGTACGCATCATGTTGCCAATGATCGGGTTGATGGGTATCGACTGGGGATATGGCTTCGACAAAGTTTCCTCCAACGGGACCATGCAAACGGCAGGTGGTAAATTCAACTTTATAATAGGTCAAGAGTTTTAATCGATATAGGTAAGCTGAAGCCTTAACAATATTTAATCAGATTGAAATTAAACATTAAGATATTACCCCCATCTAAGATTCATAAACTCTAAATTGAAGTGAATTATGAAAAAAAGTATCTTTTTATTCGGACTATTTCTCGCATTATCCGCCAGTAGTTATGCACAGAGATTCGCTTTTATTGATATGGACTATATCCTTAAAAATATAAGTACGTATGAAACGGCCAACCAACAACTGGAGCTAACTTCCAAGAAATGGCAAGCAGAAGTTGACAAGTACCAGCAAGAGCTGCAAAGATTGTATAAGTCTTACCAGTCCGAATCGGTATTTTTGTCGGCAGAACAAAAAACCAAGCGTGAAAATGAAATTGTAACCAAAGAAAAAGCTTTGCAGGATTTAAAGAAGAAATACTTTGGTTCAGATGGCGAACTTTTCAAGAAGCGCGAAGCCTTGATCAAACCTATCCAAGATGAAATCTACGTGGCAGTAAAAGAAATAGCTACCGCACGAGGATATCAGGTGGTCGTGGATAGGGCTTCGGCATCAAGCGTCATCTTTGCATCGCCAACAATCGACATCAGCAATGAAGTTTTAACTAAGTTAGGATATTCCAAATAATTAAATTAATTTTGCTGCGCTCAAATATGAAATTTAAAAACAAAACAAATATTATTATGCTTAAAAAATTAGTTATTCTATTATTTGCAATTGCCCCAATCGGTGCATTTGCGCAAGAATTGAAACTAGCTTACATCAACACCAGTCAGGTATTTGCATTGATGCCAGAAGTAAAAGATGCTGATGCTAAATTGGCTACAAAACAAGAACAGATTAAGAAAGACTTAACTGCCATTGAAGCCGAATACAACAAAAAGGTGGAAGAATTCAAAGCTTCAACCATTGACCCGACACCAGCAGTTACAGCAGATCGCCAAAAACAATTGGAACAATTGCAAGAAAGATATCAATCTTATAGCCAAACAAGCGACGCTGAATTTCAGCAATTGCGCCAAACGCTGTTGGCCCCTGTTCAACAAAAATTGCAACAAGCTATCAAAACGGTTGGAGACGAGCAAGGTTATTCTTTTATTCTTGAAGCTTCTGCCCTGCCATACGTAGGAACAAAGGCTGTGGACGTAACCCCACTCGTAAAAACCAAATTAGGAATAAAATAAGCGGGATAAAATAGATAAGAAAAGAGGATGGTAAAACGATAATTACCATCCTTTTTTCTTATATCCCCTCAAGAATAAAAATTAAAAAAAATGGGTAAACAGTCAAACTTTTCATTACTTTTGCTTCTCAACATATTAACTTAATAACGATCCACAAAAGCTGTTACTATGAAATTTTTTAAATTTGCAATTCTTGCAATTCTTGCCGTTGGCACATTGGTTTCTTGCAGGAAGTCTTCCGATAATTTAGCAGAATCAATTCCAGCGGGAGCGGAATCCGTGACCCACATCAACATGGAATCGCTCATAAAAAAATCGAATTACAATATCTTCGAAAATGCAACTGTCAAACGTGGAATCAATATGGCAAAAGCGATGTTGAAAAGCGAGTCGGCAGTGAAACTAATCGAAGATTTTGAGAAAAACTCGAGTGCGTTTGGGGTTACGTTAAACAAGGATGCCTATTTCTTCACCAAGGGTTCTTATTTTGGCCTTTTGTTGCCGGTGAACGATGCTAAAAAGATAAAAGAATCGCTTACAAAATTCAATGTGGATGCATCGTCTATAAAATTAGAGAAAGGAGTGTATTCTTTCCCGCAAACCGCCACATTCAATGTGGTATGGAACGATGAGAAACTGTTAGTACTAGTTCAGCAAACAAGCTTAGGGCAAGACACCACACAATTGTCCGCCATCAAATTATTGACGTTAGATCAAAAAGAGAGTATTCTTTCGGACAAGAATTTTGAAAAATTCTCAAAAGAACAACAAGATATTTCCGTCTATTATTCCTCCAGTCTTTATGCGGATCTATCCTCCAAATTCGAAAATTTGAATAAATCGCCTTACACTATAGGTGTCGATAAAACTTCACAAGAAGTAGCTGAAGCGTTCAAAAAAATCGCTGAGGAGTTCAAGGGAATATCTTTCGGCTCATTTATCTCTTTCGAAAACGGGAAAATCAAAACCCACACGCAATACTACTTTGAAACTCCAGAAGTGGAAACGAAAGCAAAAAAAATGGCGGAACAAACCACAGGAGAAATTTCCGAAAAATATTTGCAATGCATTTCCCAAGCTCCCATTCTTTCGTTTGTCGCCAATCTAAAAGGGACTGGCTATTATAATCTTTTGACTCAATTAGGCCTTTCCAAGACAATAGCAACCCTGACTAAAGAAAACGGTATTGACCTTAAATCGCTAATTGAATCTGTAAACGGAAATGTTGTTTTCTCGCTCAACGAATTGACTCTGATTCCTAAAGATAAAAATTTAAGCGAAATGGATGCAATGCTCACTTTGCAAGACAACACCGCAAAGCCCAAATTCAAGCTTTCACTTTTAGCTGAATTGGCTCCAAACAATAAAATTGGGACATTCATTGATTCACTTTTGGCAAAACAATCGGCTGATATAATCAAGAAAACAGGCAAGGCACAATACTCTGTCAAAAAAGATGATCTTGAAGGATTCTTTGGCGTAAAAAACAATACCTTCTATTTCACAACCGAAGCGGCCACTGTTGCCAACCTCGGAAACACAAACCCGAAGAACACCTATGCCGACAAGGTGAAAGGCAAAAGTTGCTATCTATATGGAGATTTCCGCCCTTTGAGAAAATTTGCTCTCGACTACTTCACGCAAGAAGGTGGGCCGCAAGCTGCACAATACAAAGATTTGGTGACAGATGGATTGTCTTTGATTGAGACTGTGGAAGGCTATGTGAAACCCGACCTCACCAACGAAGCGACCGTGAATTTTACAAATAAAAAAGACAACAGTTTGGCTTCCATCTTTAAATACCTCGACACGGTATTGACTAAACTTGGAGCACAACAAGGATTATAAGAATGAACAAGATCGTTTTATCAAATTCCAGGCCACGGGTTTTTTTCGACTTGGAATTACATTCTGATGTCTGGGACAAAGACCTGGCATTTGAAAAGGGAAAATCTTACTTGATTGAAGCTGAATCTGGCACCGGGAAAAGCTCTCTCTTCAGTTTTATCTACGGTTACAGAAATGATTTCCTGGGCAACATATATTTTGATGAGCGAAACGTCAATGACATTGCATTCAAAGAGTGGGACGATATAAGAAAGACCAAGCTCAGCCTCCTGTTTCAGGAATTGAGGCTTTTTCCCGAATTAACCGCATTTGAGAATATTGAGTTGAAAAATCAATTGACTCGTCACAAGTCGCACGAAGAAATAGTAAGCATGCTCGAGCTTTTGGGAATTGGCGACAAGAAAAATATACCCTGCGCAAAACTATCTTGGGGACAGCAACAGCGTGTGGCCATCATCCGGTCGTTATGCCAGCCATACCAATTCTTATTGTTCGACGAGCCGATAAGCCACTTGGACGACAAGAATGCAGCCATTATCGCCGATTTGGTGGAAAAAGAGGCCAAGGCACAAGATGCAGCCATTATCGTTTCTTCTATTGGAAAACAGTTACCCCTACCCTATCATCAACGTTTTGCCTTATGAAACTTGTCTGGAAACTTTTAAAACAAAATATAAGCATGGCCCAAATGGCGGGCTTTTTTATCGCCAATTTGGTTGGATTGACCATCGTGCTGATTGCCTTGCAATTTTTCTTTGATGTAAATCCATTCTTCTCGCAGAAGGACACATTGTTCAAGCGGGACTTTTTTGTCATCACCAAAAAAGTTGGAATCATAGGCAATACAGGCTTTAGCACAAAGGAAATCGAGGAAATCAAACAAGCACGCTTTGTAAAGGAATTGGGGCAATTCACCTCTTCTCAGTTCAGCGTTTTTGGAGGCATTTCGCAACAAGGCGGCCAAAGTTTCAGAACGGAAATGTTCTTTGAGTCGGTGCCCGATAATTTTATTGATGTGAAATCAAAGGATTGGAAATTCTCCCCTTCCGACACATCCATTCCGATCATCATTCCTAAAAACTACCTCGACCTGTATAACTTCGGTTTTGCCGAAGCCCGCTCCATGCCCAAAATATCGGAAGGATTGGCTAGCTTGGTGGGGATGGACATCACCCTGGTTGGCAACAACAATACCCAGCAATACAAGGGAAGCATCGTGGGATTTTCAAACCGGATCAACACGATCCTAGTTCCCGAAAGTTTCATGGCTTGGGCCAACCAGCATTATGGCAACAAAAAGAATGCGAACCCTGCCCGGTTGATATTGGAAGTGAGCAACATTGCCGACCCGCAGATCGCCACATTCTTCAAAAGCAGAGGCTACGAAGTGGAAGGGGAGAATCAGGCCGTCGGGCGAATGGCTTTCTTCATGCGCGTGATTGTCGGAATTGTTGCCGGTGTGGGAATCTTGATTTGCGCCCTATCTTTTGCGATCCTCATTTTGAGTATTTACTTGTTGCTCCAGAAGAACATGAAGAAACTCCAGAACCTACGTTTGCTGGGATATTCCAAACCGGTTGTTTCCCGTTCGTATGAGGTGCTGTCGGTCGGGATAAACTTTGTGGTATTGATCGGTTCGATAGCTATTGTGGCTGTTCTGCGGAACTATTATGTGGACACGCTCAAGACAGTCTGGAGCAATTTCGAACAAACGAGCATCCTTCGCGTAAGCTTGATTGGCATTGCCATCTTTGCCTTTTTGTCGGTGGTGAACGTGGTGATTATCCGAAGGAAAATAAAATAACCATTTCTTGGAAAAAGAGCAAAGCAGAAATTCTTACTATTGGAATTTCTGCTTTGCTCTTTTGGCATTGAAAAGCTGGAGTTACAAATTATAGAATTTCATCAGAACTTTCAAATTTTTCAATCCAAATCATCTATCTTTGAATCTAGAAAGGAAACTAGGATGCACCTTGTTTTCTGAATTCAATTTTATTCAATTAACTTCCTGTTGATTAAATGAATACGGATAAAATACCTTTCATCATCAGATTGCCCTTGGTGCTGGTCAGCGTCATTGCCATCGGCTATCTTCTTTCGCTTGGGCAAATCATATTGGCCCCTCTCACATTTGCGATATTCACAGCAACCATGTTTCTCCCATTTGCCAATTATTTGGAGAAAAAACTGCGCCTGTCAAGAGGTTGGTCAACCGTTATCTCGGTGTTACTGCTGATCATCGTCCTGTCCGGAATATGTTATTTCTTCGCATACCAATTAAGCGATTTGGTAAATGACTGGCCTAAACTGCAAAAACAGATCGAAGTTGTTTTTCATAGGATGCAGATTTGGTTTTTCCACAACTTCAGCCTAAATCTGGACGATCAGATGGAGTACCTGAAACAAGCTGCTGAAAAATTGGCATCGACTAGTAGCCTTATAATTGGAATAACGATCGGAATGTTTTCTTCGAGCGTGTTTTTCTTCTTCCTGAGCATCATCTTTTTCATGGCCGTACTCAATTACAGACGGATTTTGTACAAATTTATTAGGGATGTGTTCACCCAAAGGCACATCAGCAAGGTGGAAGAAATCCTTTCCGAAGTTCAAATAATGGTGAAGCATTATTTAGCCGGATTAATCATTCAAATCATCATTGTCTTTGTCATTGTTTCCGCATTTCTAACGATAATGGGCGTGAAATATGCCATCCTGTTGGCTGCAATCACGGGATTCCTCAACGTTATTCCCTATATTGGGATCGGGGTGTCGCTGATCATCACCCTACTCATATCATTTGCGACTGGAAGTTCGGCCAATATATTGATTCTCGTTCTAGGTTTCCTTGCCACACATTCTATTGACGCAAATATCACCCTTCCGTTCGTAATCGGTTCGAAAGTGAAAATAAATGCCCTGTTTTCGTTCCTCGCAATTCTTGTAGGAGAAGCCATTTGGGGAATTTCGGGAATGTTTTTGTGCATTCCGATCCTGGGAGTCTTAAAGATTATCTTTGACCGGGTAGATGGGCTTCAACCGTGGGGGTTACTGATTGGAGATGATGAAACTCATTCCAGAAGGAGGAGGAAAAAAGAGATGAAGCAAGAGGCCAAAAGAGTTGAACTCGAGAAGACGGAAGAATAAACTTCCATAAATAATTGTGCAAATGGAATATATATACATGGATGTGTGATATATGCAAATGCAGCTTGAATATATATAAATATGCATCGATGGTCTGTTAATCGGATTTGGATATATATAAATTGAGTGTGAATATATACAAATGCAGATTTTATATACATAAATATAGATTCGATATATGTAAATTTAGATCGGATATATACAAATAAGGATGGCATATATATAAATGATCGAAGATGAAAGATAAACCAAGTAGGGATATATATATTTCAGGTAGCTATAATTAGAAAAGCAGATGCAATTTGGAGTTATGATCTAAATACTATTGGCTTGGATGATATATAAACAGAAAGTGCGGAATCAGGTAACGATTCCGCACTTTCTGTTTAGAAGATACATGAGGAGCTAATTGATTGAGATTTTGGAAATCTGCTTGTACTCTGTGCTTGTAGTTCCAAATAGGGACTTGATATAGGCTTTGGCATCGGATGCTGTTTTAGCCAAGCTTTTATCAGAACCCCGAACAATGTCCTTTCGCTTGTTGCGGGCCACAGTGAGTTGCACAAAGGCAGATGTCACATTTGTATTTTTTTCTTGCAATTGATCGGCTAAGGTGGAGAGAGCAACTACCTTAAGCTCTTCTTCGTTGGGGTTGTAGGCTGGAATGGTAGAGAGCAATGATATAGCGTTTCGCATGTTAACAATGCGATCGCTGTAGCCCATCTGAGAAACAGAAATTTGATTCACGGTTTTGCCTTCGGCTTCCATGGCCGCCTTTTCTTCTTTGGTGAGTTTGGCCGATGCCCGTTGCCCTTGCAGCTTGCGGAAAATGGTTTCGGCAGTTTGATTGTTTTCAGCGGTGCTGTCTGATGCCTGGAGGGCATTTCTGACACGGGTGATAAGCTGCCCTATGGGTTTGAAGGCATCTTTTTGTGCATCTACGCTTGTGGAATAAGCAGATTGGGCAGTGGCATACTCTACCAAAGATTCGTTGGCTTGGGCAAGCAAGGTTTCTATTGCAGGAATCTTGATGCTTTCCTTAACAGGATTGTAGGCCAATCCAAAGGAACGGATCGTAATCAGTAAACTCTCGAAATTAGCTATGCTCCTGGCATAGGACGATTCTGAAATTGTGGTCATGTTTTGTAAAATTTAAGTGATACATAGTGTGTAAATTAAGGAATCGCAAAGTTTGATAACGCAAATATAGTAGTTTGTTTCATTATTTATATCACTAAAAATGTGTTCTTTGGCATAAAAAAGAGGGGATTATAACCTATGTTGTAAAAATTAGTACTTAAATATCAAATATTTTTAACAAAAATAAGGTTTGATGGGGAGAAATGGATATATTTGCAAAATGAGGAGAAAGAAAAGTTTTCAGCTACACAAAAGGATTGATTTTCAAATTATACTGCTGCATGAAGTGAGATATTGGATGATTACAAATAATAGTAGAACATTCGTAAATGGAATAGAATGAAAACGGACACATTATACAAAATAGACAAATCTGTTTGCAAATGTTATAAGTTTTATATTTACGAATGTTGAATATGTACTTCGTAAATTAGACGTTGTGGCTAATTATAAAAACCGTCTCGTGGCATAATTTATCTTGATGAAAAACGTAAAAGCATATATCGATGAATTTGGTAATAGTGGATTGGATTTTGATAACCTACAAAATTCAACCCATTTTATTGTAACTGCTATTATTGTCGATACTGAATCTATACCCAAGATAAATGAAGACCTTGAAAAAATTAGAGTTATTAACTTTCAACAAGGTGAAATAAAATCTAGCAAAGTTGGAGACAATGATAGTCGGAGAATAAGAATTCTGAAAGAAATATGTTCTCTAGATTTTACTATATATGCTGTAATTGTTGATAAAAGACAACTGTATTCCGAAGGCTTTAGATACAAAAAGTCGTTCTATAAGTTCATCCACAGTTTAGTTGATAGAGAACTATATAAAACTTTTCCAAACCTTGAAATCATAGCAGATGAACATGGTGGGAATAGTTTTATGACCGAATTCATAGAGTACATTAGGAAAAATCATATTCCCGATTTGTTTAATCAATCTTCTTTCAGATTTTCCAATAGTAAAGATTTAAGTATAATTCAAATTGCTGATTTTATAAGCGGAACATTAGCTCGTTGTTATGACGAAACCAAAATTTCAGACTCTAAAGAAACGTTTTTATCTATAATTAGTGATAAGGTAATAAATATTAAGCTTTGGCCGAATAATTATAAACCATATACCTACGACCCCAAAGATTTTAAAGATTTTTCCCCTGTGATTTCTGAGCTTGGGATTAATTTGGCGCAACAATATATTGATAAAAAAAGTGGTTCAAGAGAACCTATGATTTTAGACCAAATTGTTTGTTTACAATATTTAATGTTTTATTTCAAAAATATAAATCCAACTTATTATGTTCCTACATTTGAACTTATTAATCGCGTAACTAAAGTTCGAATGAGCAAAATGATTTCTATGCATTATTTTCGTTCAAAAATCATCGGACCACTTAGAGACAATGGAGTGATTATCGCTAGCTGTTCCAAAGGTTATAAATTACCTTCATGTGAAAGTGATTTATATGATTTCTTAAATCACAGTAATTCAATAATCGTACCTATGATTTCTAGAATCGACAAAGCAAGACAAGCTGTATTATTAGCAACACAGAAAGAGATAGATATTTTAGATAAAAGTGAATACCAAAACTTGAAGAATTTAATAAATAACTAGCCACAACATGGGCTCATACGCCACTGGGGTTTAAGTGGTTAGGCGTGATTCGCTCTCGCTTGCAAGCTTTCTGCACGGGTGATAAGTTCGCGCCCACGTAGTCCCCAACTGCTCATAGCCCCGACCGTTAGGCACAAGACAAAAAAAATGACTGCATCAAATGATTAGCAAAAAAGAAATCATAGGTTTTAGCAAAATCTTCGATACCGAAAATTATGAAGATTATTTAAGTCGCATTAATGAAATCCCCAAGAATTTATTAATTGATGTATCTACTCATTTACTAAGTTTTTATCATGCAGATTCATTTGTAAGTGACCATAGAGAGTTTTTAACTAAATGGTTTTGTGCAGAGAATAATGAATTGGCTAATGAAGTAAATACCAAAATCAATGAATACATTGAAGAGGCTAATAAGGAAATCGGAATAATTAATGCGAGAACGAGTCTTACTTTATTTGAGAAAGTACTTTCATCAGAAAATAATCCCCCTGAAATAAGTAACGAAAATTTTGAGGTTTTACTGTTCAAGATTTATTTAGCGTTAAATGAAAAGCTAAATCAAAATGATGACATAGTAATTGACTCAATAAAAGAAGATGTTGGATATCCTCGATTGATTTGTTTAGCAATAGCCAATTCATTACCTACTTTTGACATTGCAAACTATGATATAAATAGTGTTTTTATAACACAAGTAATAAAGACAATTTATCTACTCGAATTTCTAGAGAGTAGAGAAGATACCAAGCAACTACTCACTGACTTTTATAATAAGTTTGAAGTTCAAGATTATAAAGAATTTCTTGGCAAACTATTACCGATTTCTTTTAGTGTTATGCCCTCAAAGAATACTGGTAAATTTGATATTGTAGTTAATGAAAATGATGATTTTGATGTTAATGTGTCATTTCTAGATAAGCTTGTTATTAATCAAATTGAGTCAGAGGAAGAAGACGTTGATTACTTAAATCTGAGAAGTAATCCTTTAATAAAAGTTAGCGAGAATATTTATCGTATAATTTTTCCTCTATTTGTTCTTGAAAAGAATTTTAATGGTCTGTATTTCTTGCTTAAGGAAATTAATGATGGGTATGAAAAGAAAGAGAGAATTAATCTACGCCAATTAGTAACTTTTGACTTTTCAGAAAAGCATATGTTGTACTCACTTATTGAAAGAACATATGCAAAAAAGTATCTTAAGTTATCTGGAGAACAAATGTCAACCCCCGGCGCACCAGATTATTATATTAGAAATGGTAATAAGATATTCATTTTTGAATCAAAGGATATTTTAATAAATGCATCAATTAAAGAGAGTTATGACTTTGAGGAATACGAGTCAGCATTAAAAGATAAATTATATTTTCATGTAGGCAAGAAAAAGGAATCAGCAAAGGCTGTAAAACAGCTTGCAAGTTTTTCGAAAACCATTCTAGAAGGAACTTTCAATGAAGACTCCAATTATAAACCCAAATCAGCAAAAATTTATCCGATAATATTGCTTCATAATCGACAATTAGATATTTTAGGATTAAATAAACTTATTAATATTTGGTTTGAAACAGAATTGGACTCAATGAATAATGAAGCAGTAAATATTAAAAATCTTAGGATGCCAACTATAATAAGCATAGATACACTTATATTAATACATGAGAGATTACTTAAAGGAGAATTTAAATTGGAAAACCTTCTGGACGAATATCAGGATTATATAGATGAAGAAAGACTTAAAAAGAAGAAGTTTAAAAATGAAGAACAACTTCATGCTGAAATACAAGACCAATTAGCTTCATTTAACATGTATATTATAAACAAATACGGTTGGAAAATGCCTGAATTATTTAGAGAAAAAGGAATATCAATACTAACTGAATAAAGCCCAGTGCCTAATCGAGTAGACCGCCCTGCCAGCCAAAGCTGACAGGGAGAGCCTCTCACACCACTGTACGTCGGTTCTCGTTCTCCCCCTCGTTTGCAACGAGGGGGGAATGGTGAAACGTTTGCAACGTAAAGAAAGACATAGTCAAATTGATGACTATGAAAATCTTTCACTAAGATATTTTGAACAGCTATTGATGCGAGTAGATGTTATATCTTTGTTGTAAAAACAAAGGACCAGCAACCCCTCGTTGCAAACGAGGGGCAGTGAGTGAGGATAAATTAAATAAACGAATTACAAATTCTAATAATAGAAATGGCTGTGATTGCAAATCATAGCCAATGAGGCAACAATATTTTCTAATATAAAAAGAAAAATGAGTAAATATCACGACCCATCAGAATACATTAGAGGTTTACAACAATTACTAATTTCAGATAAAAAGAAAATTGCATTTTTATTTGGTGCAGGAACTTCTTTATCAAAAAAAAATAAGGATTCATTTAATGTGCCAGCAATCGGTAAACTTACAGATGAAATTGAAGTTGAAATTTTAGAGGCATTTAAGGATATATCAAGAATTTGCAAAGCCTATCTTGAAATAAAGAACGAGATAGCGAAAGAAAAATATACTATTGAAACAATTCTTTCATCTTTAGAATTGAAAAAGCAAGTTGTTGGCAACAGTTTTATTAATTCCATTAATAAAACTGAATTTGATGAATTAATTGATGCAATAAAGAAAAGAATTAGAGAAAAGATAAGTATTCATACCGCAATAGAAAAAAAAATTGAAAATGTAATACATGCTGATTTAGCCGATTGGATTAAAAAAGCAAATAGAAAATTTGCAATTGAAATTTTTACTACTAATTATGATTATCTTTTTGAGATAGGCTTAGAAAACAAAAATGTTCCTTATTATGATGGATTTACGGGAAGTTACAAACCTTTTTTTCACCCAGAATCAGTAGAAGATCTCAATTTTCTTCCTCACCAAACAAAATTATGGAAAATACATGGTTCGTTAGGTTGGCACTTTGATAATGAAACAAAAAAAGTGTGGAGGAAAGATTCCGATTCTGAAGACATGCTTATTTATCCTTCTACATTAAAATACAATGATTCAAAAAAACAGCCCTATACAGCATTAGGAGATAGACTCACTCATTTTTTGAAGCAGCCAGACACAATATTGATCACATGTGGCTATTCGTTTGGTGATGAACATATCAATGAAAGAATACTTACAGCATTGTCTTCAAATACAACAGCTCATGTATATGCTTTATATTATGACATATTATACAAGGATGGTAAAAAGAGCGGATATTTACTAACAGAAAATTCTTATTTAAGTCAATTAGCAAAAGGTAATAATAAGTTATCTGTATTTGGTTGTAAAAATGCAATCATTGGATGTAAATATGGTGAATGGCGATTAAAAAGAGAACCAGATAAAGATGACACTCTTAATGTTAATTTATATTTTGATGAATCTTTTTCTCCAAATTCCAATGATGAAATCAATGTTGAATATAAAGAAAGTGTACCTTGGTCTGGGGAGGGTGAATTGTTTCTCCCAGATTTCAAAAAGTTTGTTGATTTTTTACAATCAATGATCTTTGATTCCAAAAATACTAAAGAATAAGCATTATGCAGAAAAATGATACTGAAGTGGGTGATATTATTAATGTCAGTGGAAATACGATCACAGTTCAATTATCTGACACTATAAAATCAAATATGCCTGTTATTGGTGGGATAGTTTATAGAATTGGTCAGATTGGCTCTTTTTTAAAAGTCCCACTTGGCTATGCAAATTTATATGGTATTGTAACTCAAATTGGTGCTTCTGCAATTCCAGATAAGCTAAAAGATTTAATTGAAGATGACTACTCAAAACTTGCTAATCGTCAGTTTTTGAATATGGCTTTAATTGGAGAGCAAATTGGGAAAAAGTTTGATAGAGGAGTTTCACAATCGCCAACTACTGGTGATAAAGTACATTTAGTTACCTTAGATGATTTAGATATTGTTTATGGTGGATATGATGAGAAAAATTCTATTACTGTTGGAAATATAAGTGTTTCAGAGAGCCTAAATGCTAAAATTGATTTAAATAAACTCGTTTCAAGGCATTGTGCAATTTTAGGCTCAACAGGAAGTGGAAAATCAAATGCAGTTGGTGTGCTTTTGGATTCTATTGCGAAAAAAGAGTTTAAGAATTCGAGAATTTTAGTCATTGATCCTCATGGTGAATATGATAGTGTACTGAAAGGGAAAAGTACAGTGTACAAAATACGTGCAAATAAAGCCGAGGGAGAGGAAGAACTATTTATTCCTTTCTGGGCACTTCCTTTTAATGAGCTATTAAGTGTTTTTTCAGGTAATTTATCCGATCAAAATAAAGAGTATTTTCGAACTAAAATTGTTGATGCTAAAATTAAAGCTGTTGAAACAAATAAGATTGATATACAACCAGAGCTTGTTACAGCAGACACGCCAATACCGTTTAGCATTAAACAACTTTGGTTTGAATTAGATGATTTTGAAAGGCAAACATTTCAGATAAGTAGAGTTATAGCATCAAAGAATGAGCCTACCAAAACCGGAAATGCTGAGAGTTTAATTTCAAATGAATATCCACCTGCAGGAGCAGGGGGTGGGACTCCATTTTTGAATCATCAAGCAAAAGCAATATTGAGTTTTTTAGATAGCGTAAGATTAAAATTAAAAGATTCAACTTTCAATTTCCTATTTTCACCAGGTACTTATACACCCAATTTAGATGGAACTATAGAATCTGATTTAGCAAATCTTCTTTTTGAATGGCTGGGAAGTGATAAACCAATCACAATTCTTGACCTTTCAGGTATTCCAAGTGAAATTATGACCTCAATATCTGGAACGTTATTAAAGATTATATACGACGCATTGTTTTGGGGACAAAACCTTCCAAATGGTGGTAAAGAACAACCCTTATTAATAGTATTAGAAGAGGCTCATAATTACTTAAAGGCCGGAGAAAATTCAATATCTTCAAGAGCAGTGCAGAGCATTGCAAAAGAAGGTCGTAAATATGGAGTTGGTCTAGCTTTAGTAACACAGCGACCTTCTGAACTAGACGAAACTGTGTTAAGTCAGTGTGGAACTATTATAGCACTTAGAATGAATAATGCCAAAGATAGAGGGCATATAAGGTCTGCAATTCAAGACGAACTACAAACTATGGTAGATTTATTACCCAGTCTAAGAACAGGTGAGGGAATTATTTCTGGTGAAGGTGTGAAAATACCATCAAGAGTACAATTCTACAAATTACAAAATGCACCAAAAGGATCTGATCCTAAAGTCTCAGAAAAGTGGGCAAAGGTTAATAAAACAAAGATAGAAGATTACAAACAATTACTTTCTCTTTGGAGAAATCAAAAATTAAAGGAGGATTAAATTATGGCACTTGAAGATGTTACAATGCAACCAGTAAGTTCAAGCAATATTGCTGAGGTAGGTTACGATGATGCAGAACAAATAGTTTATGTTAGGTTTTTAAATAATACTCTTTATGCTTACAAAGGAGTTAATCAAATGGAGTTTGACGGGTTCATAAATGCACCATCGTTAGGTTCATATCTACATCGCAACTTTAAGAATGTATATCCTTATGAACGAATTGAATAAAGATCCAATTAAGCTTAATCAGCAGCTCAAGCGAGTAGAAATCTCCAAAGTTTGATAACCGTATCCAGAAATACCGGTTTTGGCAAGACAAAAGTCATCCTGTTGAATTGTCAACAACGGAGATGATTGAGCAGCGCATCAACTATATTCACGAAAATCCTGTGAAAACGGGATTGGTTGCCTGTGCAGAAGATTACTTATATAGTTCCGCACGGAATTACGCAGGTCTTGACAGCGTCATTGAAATTGATATGATTTAGAGGCATGGGAGATCGTTATTGTTATGAAACAAGAAACCATTAACTCCTCGTTAGGAACGAGGAGTAGTGATTTGGTTATGAAGATTGTCGGAATTTCTCTCTACCTGTTCCTTCAATTTTTGATTCATCAAGTGAAAACCTTTGAGGGTTTTGTTTTCAATCGTGTCGGAAAAAAGCGGCACCAAAATGCCCGAGAAGGTTTCGGACTGGATGAAAGTGGTTGTGCCATCGCCATTTTCTAACAATTCAAAGGAGTGCCTGCCGTCGAAAAGCCCTTTGAAAAAGAGGTGCCCTTCCCAGCAAATTGTACGGTGCTCGACAAACCGCAATACAGTTGGTTTGAATGTCATTGCTGATCCGTCCACCGGTTTAATCCGGGCTTCTATCTTCTGGTTTTCCGCCACCGTGCCTGTTAGCGAAAGGATAAAAGGATTCCATTGCGGGTATCTTTTAAAATCCACCAGCACATTCCAAACATCAGCCGGAGAAGCTTGGATACAAATTTTCGATTTTATACTTTTCATCATGTTTTCCGCTTAATTATCTGGTGCAAAGATAAGCGGCACAGAATGGTTGTTCCTTGACAATTGTCAAGATTTTCCGTTGCCACGGATTCTGCTCAATGTTTCTGCAGACATACCGAGCATGGAGGCAATGTAGTGGAGGGGAATTTGGTTGAACAGTTCCTTGTTGTTCTCAAAAAAGCAGGCATAGCGTTCTTGGGCCGTTTGGGAAAGAAATTGAAATATACGGTTTTCCATTGTCGTGAAGCAGTGCACGATAAACTCTTTTTCCAGGGCCAGCCAGCCTTCCACCAATTGGTTCATGATCAAGTAATCTTCCTTCGTGATGGTATATAGCGTCGTGTCCTTGAGGCATTGCACGTTCCACCTCGCACGGCTGCCAAAAGTGAAGCTGTCGAGCTCGGTAATGAAATATCCGGGTAGGGTGATCCATTGGGTGATTTCCTTTCCATCGACCACCGAGAAGAGGCGTAGCGCACCGTCCTTGACGAAGGAAAACTTGTCGCAAACCTTTCCTTGAAGGAGGAAAAAGTCATTCTTTTTCAAGGTTTCTTGACTAAAAAGGGAAGATACGGCTTCAATGTCTTTCTCCCCTATGCGGAAATACAATCTCAAAAATTCATGCAGGTCATCCATTTTTGTCAATGTTGTTTTGCAAACAAAGTTAATTATTTCGTAGCGAATGGAGATTACCAAAGGGGGATAGCCTTTCTTTCATGAAATGAACAGGAGGTATTCCCTCCTGGTGGTTTGTAACGAGGAGGAGGGGAGAAGAAATTCAGAACGGAAATCTCGCAGATTAGGCAAACCTCTAATCATTTCATTGAAAATTATTTGGCTGTCGTAAAAATTGATCCAGCCAAAAATGCGCTCTGTAGCTTGTTTGCAGATTTGCTAAAAAAACATGGCAATCTATTCTAACCACAACTTAGCGTTCTATTGAGACAAGCGATTGTTGTTTTCTTGTCGTGCAGAAAAGCAAACTAGAGAACGTGGCGTCTATCTATTCTGCCGTAGCCTAATTTTATCCTCGTCTCCAATCAGCCGATTTGATCCAATCGACTACAAATTTGACGTTTTCAAATGGAGTATCGGGCAACACACCATGACCAAGGTTGAAAATCCATTTGTGCTCGCGGCTTCCAAAAGGGAGATACGCTTCGAGAGCCTTCCGAATCGTCTCTTTGTCCGTGGTTAGGATGCGCGGGTCCAGATTGCCTTGCACGCCCATTTCGGGACCCACCATTGCCTTTGCATCTTCTATCGACATTTGCCAATCGACACCTACGAAATCGAAGGATTCGTTATGCAATGCGCTCATTCCATGACCTAAGCCTTTCGGAAAAAAGATCACCGGAGTTCCCGTTTCGCGCACCGCTTTCAGGATGCGCCTTACGTGAGGAAGTATCATTTCGTTGTAAACTGCATACGGCAGCAATCCGGCATGCGTGTCGAACAGCTGAAATGCGCTGACACCGTGTTTTACCTGTTGCAAAGCGTATTCTATCGACAAGTCGGTAATAGCAGTCAAGAGTTGATTGGCTGTTTCCCGATCGCGATAGATCAGATCTACTGCTGCCGGAAACAAGTGGTTGGAACTGATTCCCTGCACCATATAGACAAATGTAGTGAGTGGAGCACCGCAGAATCCAATCAACGGGGTGTTTTCAGGTCGTGAGGAAACAATCACATCGATGGCGGCATACACATGCTTTAGTTTGTCTGGATTGGGATGAAGAACGGAAAGAGGTTCTTTGACATTTTTCAGGGGAGCTGCAAAGCGAGGGCCATGGTCGGTAAATTCCAGTTTCATCCCCATAGCTTCGGGTATCACCAAAATATCAGAAAACAAAATGGCAGCGTCCACACCCAATTCATACACGGGTTGGAGGGTTACTTCGGCTGCCAGTTCGGGTGTTTGCATCAACTCATGAAAGCTGTATTTCTCTTTCAAACGGCGGTAAGATGGAATAATCCTGCCTGCCTGGCGCATAAACCACACAGGTGGACGCTCGGTTTTGATTCCGTTGATAGTATCGCTAAATATTGAATTCATTGTAGAAATTTTTGTTTAAAGAGAAGGGCGTGAACATGTAAATTTGGCAACCTTGGCCACTTGATCAGTTGGCTACCTTCTTCATCGCTTCCAGACTTGCAGCAAGCGCATGATCGATGTCTTCATCTGTGTGTGCCTGAGAGATAAACAAAGCTTCGAATTGTGATGGAGCTTGGTAAATCCCGCTATCGAGACACGACCTGAAGTAAGCTGCATATTTGGCTGTGTCGGAAGTCATGGCCTGATCGAACGACCGAATTTCCGGCTCCTCCGTAAAAAAAAGGGTCAACAGCGAACCAACCCGGTTGACTACCCCCTTCAAGCCAGTTTTTTGGAGGTTGGCCTTTAATCCTTCTTCCAATCTTTTTGCTTTTCTATCCAATTCTTCGTAAAACCCGGGAGTTTCATTCAATGTCCTCAGCATGGCCAATCCAGCGGCCATTGCCAATGGATTACCCGACAAAGTGCCAGCCTGATACACGGGCCCTTGTGGCGCCAGCATGTCCATTATCTCTCGTTTGCCTCCATAAGCACCCACAGGAAGTCCGCCACCGATAATTTTCCCTAAAGTGGTCAAGTCGGGAGTCACTCCCAGATATTCCTGCGCCCCCCCTGGCGCCAAACGAAATCCAGTAATCACCTCGTCAAAAATAAGCACCGATCCGTATTGGCTCGTTAGTTTTCGTAATCCTTCCAAAAAACCTTTGACTGGAGGAACAACACCCATGTTGCCCGCTACCGGCTCCACAATGACTGCCGCAATGTCGGAGCCTTGTTCCAGAAACAGTCGTTCCACGGAGGCCAGATCGTTGTAATTGGCGACAAGGGTATCTTGTGCAATAGCGTTGGTGACGCCCAAACTGTCAGGCTGCCCCAAGGTGATGGCTCCCGAACCAGCCTTGATCAAGAAGCTGTCGGCATGGCCGTGGTAGTTTCCCGCAAACTTGACTATTTTGTTTCGTTGGGTATATCCTCTAGCCAGACGCAAAGCGCTCATGGTTGCCTCCGTACCGGAATTGACCATCCGCACTTTTTCCACAGAGGGCACCATGCTCACGATTAGTTCAGCCATTTCGGTTTCCAAGCGAGTGGGTGCTCCAAAACTAGTTCCTTTGAGGGCAGTGTCATTGATTGCTTTCAGAATTGCCTCGTGGGCATGTCCCAAAATCAGTGGTCCCCAAGACATGACAAAATCGACGTATTCATTGCCATCAATGTCGCTGATATGGCTTCCTTTGGCACTTTCTATGACGACGGGATCGATTCCAACGCTCTTGAAAGCTCTTACGGGAGAGTTCACCCCACCAGGAATAAGGTGCTTTGCCTTGGCAAATTCGGCGCTGCTTTTTTCGTGATTCATTGCAGATATCTGTATTTTATTTGTTTTCCCGTTTCAATATCTCTGCCATTTGGGCGGCATGATACGTGATGATGATGTCTGCACCTGCACGCTTGATGGAGGTCAGGATTTCTTTGACAATGCGTTCCTCATCCACCCAACCATTGGCAGCGGCAGCCTTTACCAAAGAAAATTCGCCGCTCACGTTGTAAGCCACAATGGGAATATTGAACGTATCTTTCACTCTCCGAATAACATCCAAATAGCTCAGGGCAGGCTTCACCATCACCATGTCAGCACCTTCCAGCAAGTCTTGCTCCACTTCACGCAAAGCTTCGTTGCTGTTGGCGGGATCCATCTGGTAGCTGGCCCGGTTTCCAAATTTGGGTGCACTTTCGGCAGCTTCGCGGAAAGGGCCATAGAAAGCGGAGGCATATTTGGCTGAATAGGCCATAATGGGAGTGTTGTAGAAACCATTTTCATCCAAGGCGGCACGTATTCGCCCCACACGTCCGTCCATCATATCGCTTGGGGCAATGAAGTCAGCCCCAGCTTCGGCCAGCGAGACAGATTGCTTGGCTAAGGTTTCCAATGTGGAATCGTTGTGTACATCTCCATCCACAATGGTTCCACAATGGCCATGCGTGGTGTATTCGCAGTTGCACACATCGGCAACCACCAACATATCTTTGATTTCGGCTTTGATGGCACGGATGGCTTGCTGCACAATCCCGTTGTGTTCGCAGGCAACCAATCCATGTTCGTCCTTGTGGTCGGGAATACCGAACAACAAAACCGACTTGATACCCAAATCGAACAATTTTTTACATTTTTCCACCAATAGGTCAACAGACAACTGGTCGTTTCCGGGCATCGATGTGATGGGGTTTCGCACGTTTTTGCCAGGACATACAAATAGCGGCATAATTAAATCATCTACCGATACTACAGTTTCGCGTATCATGTTTCTAGTAATCTCCGTTTTTCTCAGTCTTCTGAGACGTGTCTGCGGGAAAGCCATAACTTTTTCTTTTTTTGAATTATTATTCAGTATGTTGTTATCAAACAATCCGTTTAGAAATTGTCTGCATTGAAATATTCTTTTAGTTTCGATACCAATCCCTCTTTTCCCGAAGGAAAAGCTTCCACCCTGGGGACTATGCTTTCGGACAATAGGGCTTCGGTAGTAGATCGACCAAGAGATACGGCTTTAAGCGTTTTCAGATCAATACTGCTGGTATCTTTAGCCAATTTAGCGAAACTTTTTACGCCCGAAGGACTTGTAAAAAGGATCAAATCATATTCACCTCTTGCTATACGTTTCAAGATGGATTCGTCCACTTTAGCGGTGGCTAATGTTGCGTAAGCATTTATCCGATCAACAACGACTTTCTCCTTCAACTTTTCCAACAAAGTGTGAGGAGCCAAATCGCCCAATACCAAGAGGACTTTGTCGTCGAAGCTCAACAAAGACAGCAAATCCGGGATCAATTGAATCGCTGAGTTACCCCGATTCACCAAGTCAGGCTTCCATCCTTTCGCCAACAAAGTTTCGGCAGTGCGTTCTCCAAAAACTGCCGTGTGAAAAGGCAGAGTTTGAGTCCATCTTTTAGCGAGAAGACAATCAAAAAAACTGTTTACTCCATTTTGACTTGTGAATATGAGCCAGGTATATTTTTTTTCGAGAAAGATGTCGTTTTGTGCCTGATCCGGAATCGTAAGTGGCAAAATTTCGGTGAGGGGCATCAACAAGACATTTAGGCCAAGCTCTTCCAACGCTTCCGTTATACGATCTTCGGAAGCCAGAGGTCGGGTGTTGATGATTATTTTGCCTTCCACCTTTGAAATTGTTAGTTGTCTGAATTCTTACGTATTTGCTCCAATATCTCGTTTGCACCTTGTAGCGCCATCTTTTTTGACACTTCGAGCGCAATATGGATACCCTCGGAGAGCAATCCATTGCCCGTTTCACGAATCACGCGATTTCCATCAAGAGTGGAGACAAAACCTGTAAACCGGATAAAACCGTCTTCTACACCGGTGTAACATCCTACAGGCACCTGGCATCCTCCGTCCATCGACTTGAGAAAAGCACGTTCGGCCAAGGCAACCATCATTGTTTGGTGGTGGTTTACAGCATTCATTATTTCATCGACACGAGGATCCAGCTCTCGTGTTTCTGTGGCAATGATGCCTTGGCTGACAGCTGGAACAACAATCTCCGGATCTATAATTTGAGTGATCCGGTCATCTAATCCCAGCCGTTGGAGACCGGTGGCAGCCATAATCATTGCATCGCAATAGCCGTTATCCATTTTTGCAAGCCGGGTATTTACATTGCCCCGAATGTCCACGATCTGAAAATTCGGATTATAGGCTAGGAGTTGTGCCCTACGCCTTAAGCTCGAAGTGGCAATCACATCTTCCGGAGTGAGTTCTCCCAGCGTTTTCCCATGTTTACTGACAAGGGCATCCCTCACCTCTGCCCGCTTTAACACAGCTCCCAACTTTAATCCTTCAGGAAAAAAAGTGGGCAAGTCCTTGAGGCTATGCACCGCCATGTCAATTTCGTTGTTGAGCAAAGCCACTTCCAATTCTTTGGTAAAAAGGCCTTTGTCCCCGATCTTCGAGAGAGCGACATTCAAAATTTTATCCCCTTTTGTATGAATCACAACCACTTCGACAGTTAGCTCTGGAAATGCAGTTGCGATCGCCTCTTTCATCGCGTTGGCTTGATAAAGTGCCAGCGCACTACCACGAGTACCAACCCTGATTGTATTTTTATTTTTCATTGGTTGCAGTTAGTTCAAACAACCGGTTGATCATTTGAAGGTATTCTACATTTTTACCGTTGTCAGTGAGGTGTTTGAGGTTTTTGATAATGAGTCCCGAATATTTGTCGGCCATATGCGAACCATACAGCTCTACCATTCCAAGATCTGGTTCGTTCAAGTTTTTTTGATAGTTTTTGATTTCAAGGGCATGAATTTTACGAAATCGTTCTTTAATCTGGTGGATGGTAGGGGAAAGGGAAAGAGACACTAGCCAATCCATGTATTCTTCGACCAAAATTTCGATAATCTCGTTTGCTTTTTTGATTTCTGCTTTTCGTTTTTCAAGAGTTTCACTTATCACTTCTTGCGTATCATCTACATCGTAGAGCGTGACGTGATCCAATGTTGCCACTTCCTGCGACACATTTCTCGGAACAGAGAGGTCGATGATTGTCAATGGGCGGAATTTACGTACAGGCAAAACTTCGCGAATCATTTTTCCATCAATAAGTGGAGTGGGTGCCGAAGTGGCCAGCATGATGATGTCGCATTGTGCAATAAACTGCTGCATATCCTCGAAAGGAACAGCTTTTGCGTGAAAATCAGCGGCTAATTCTTCCGCCTTGGCCAGAGTTCGATTCACGACATACAAGCTGCGACATCCTTTTTCAACAAGGCTCAACATAGACAAACGACCGGTTTGGCCTGCTCCAATCAACAAGACAGAGCGATTGGCAATGTCCTCGTATTTTCGCTTGGCAAGAGCAACCGCAGCCGAACTAACGGAAGCATAGCCTTCATTGATGTGCGTTTCCGTACGGACTTTTTTTCCAGCATTCAATGCTGCATTAAAAAGACGTGTCAATACAGGACCGGCACAATGTGTTCGCTCACTAATGGTAAATGCTTTCTTGATCTGACCTACAATCTGGTCTTCTCCCAACACCATAGAGTCGATGCCAGAGGCCACCCTCAAAATATGTTCAACGACATCCGTCCCGCTTAATTCATAAATATGGGTTTTTACTGCCGCATCCAGCTTTTTGAAATCAAGCAAGCTGAGAAAAAGCAATTCACTGCCTTCGGAAAAGGAAATATCATGGAGGTGGAAATAAATCTCAACGCGGTTGCAGGTTGACAAGACAACAACCCCAGATATTGCCTTGTTTTGCTTCAATTGCCTGACAAACAGCTCTGCTTCTTCTTCTGTAAACGACACTGTTTCGCGAATCTGAACCGGAGCTGACTTGTAATTCAGACCGATTACGCCAATCATCTTTTTCATTCTTTTTAGTCAATCAGAAATTGGGTACCCTCCTAATGGAAATAAACATACAAATTAATAGAAAATCTTGGAAATTCCATATCACTATTTGTGGTGATATTTATGTAAATCGAAAGAAAAAAATCAGGAAAATGCGATAAATTCTTTTTGCAAGCATTGATTGGCTAGGGTTATCTTTATAAAAATGCAATATTCGGGGGGGTTGGTAATTTGAGGGAACGAGCGCTCACTGAGTCTGTAATCGTTGTAAAATTTATAAACATGCATGAGGAAGATAGAAAGAAAAAAATTCAAGGGTACGGCTGCGGTTATTCCAGCCCAAGAGAGGAGTAATTGACGTTTTGAAATTTCATTTCATTATTCCACAATCAATTTATAGCCAATCCCCCTAACATTTACAATTTTGATCCTTTCGTCTTTGCTCAACCTGTGCCTCAGCTTCGTGATAAAAACGTGCAAGCTCTTGGTATTGAAGAAATTATCATCTCCCCATAAATCAAGAAGAATGCTTTGCGTTTGCACCACGTCGTTCTTATTGATGCACAACCGTTTGAGTATTTCCGATTCCCGGTGTGATAGCTCCTCGTGGCTTCCGAGGTAATTCAGTGCTTGCGTGACGGCATTGAAATGATAGTCACCGATACTGAATTCGGTACTATTTTCGTCTTTCTGTCCTATTTGGATTCGTCCAACCAAGGCTTTTATCCGCACAATCAGTTCCTGCATATTGAAGGGTTTCTTTAGGTAATCATTGGCTCCTAGTTCAAACCCAGCCACCACATCTTTGATGGCAGAACGTGCCGTGAGAAACAAGACAGGGGTTGCCTTATCCGTTTGTCGTATCTTATTGACCATTTCAAAACCGTCCACTTGCGGCATCATCACGTCAGAAACTAGAATATCAGGACGGATATCAAAAAAGAGCTTAAGCCCCTCATTTCCATCTTCAGCCAAAACAATATCGAAGCCCTGTTCGCTCAACGTGTCTTTGATGATCATGGCCAAAGTTTGCTCATCTTCAACGAATAATACTTTTATCTTCTCCATTATTTTAGTGGTATTTTTATTGTGAAGACAGATCCTTTTCCCAATACGCTAGAGAGTTGGATAATTCCATTGTGCTTCTCCACTATTGTTTTCACATAGAACAACCCGATGCCGTATCCCTTGGCATTGTGCTTGTTGCCCTGTGTTACCCGAAAGAATTTATCGAATACAAATTTTTGTTTGTCGGAAGCAATACCAATTCCATTGTCTTTGACTTCAATGACAGAGAAATTCGCCTCGTTGAAGGCACAGACATCTATGCGAGCCTCTTCTTCCTCAGAATACTTTATCGCATTATCGATCAAGTTACTAAGCAAATTATTAAGGTGCGTTCTATCGGCGTAGACAGTTAGATCATGGGGTTTAATATCAAAATTAAATAAGATCTTCTTGTCCGCTTTCATCCGATGTTGTTCAACCAGAATATCCAATACCGCTTTTATCTGAACATCTTCTTTTTGGAGTACAAATTTGGTGCGCCGCTCCATGCTCATTGACAAAATTTGTTCCACCAAACCACTCAGTTTTTCGAGCTGGCTTTTACTTATGGCTAAGTACTTTTCCCGTTTCTCTTTGTTCTCGCCTTGTCCAAAGTTGAGCAAAGCATCTGTTGCAGAATAAGCTACGGCAATCGGCGTATTTAATTCATGGGTCATGTTGTTGGTGAAACCCTCTTTCATTTCATCCAATGTTTTCTGCTGGAATATGGTTTTGATCAAGTACCAGAATGCAAAAACAAAAATCACAATGATAAAAAAGGTGGTGCTCAGAATTCCGAGCATCTGGGCTAAAATAGATTTTGTGAGTGACTCAATATAAATGCGGTATCCCAAATGGTTGTCGGAATCATAGGTGAAGTTAAATACGGAAGGAGCCTCCTTTTCTCTTGAAAAGCTAGCAGTGTGGATAACTTTATTTTTGGCTAAGTTCACAATTTCAATCCGGTATATGTGCGATTTTATTTCCTCCTTAACAAATAATTCAGAGAGCGATGAGTGTAAGATTCTCAAGCTAATCGGTGATTCTTTATTATCCAAAGTCTGGTGGATAGCTTCCCTGATCGACACAAGAATCTTGTTCATATAAACTACGTTGACCTTGTCTTTGTCTAATTCCTTTTCGGCTTTGATGGTATCGCCTTCCTTGACAACATTTTCCCGTTGTATAGTGAATTTTTTTTCAAATGGATCTTTTTCTTTGGAACTTCCCATGGATTGCTTGATAGAAATTTTCCCTTTACATTTTTTCGGTTTAGGGGCTTTATCCAAGCTATCTATTCGTTCTTGCAATTCCATTGAATTGGCTTCGTCCAAACAAGTAATCACTGATTTTTCAGTTTCTGCTTCTATGGTTTTGTAGAGTCCCCCCAGCCAAAAAATTTGAAACACGAGGGCTATCGACAGACAGCCAATAATACCGATAAGAATGTATTTGAAGTTAGATTTCATTGTTTTTCATTTAACACACACAAATGTAATCATAATAATACGACGAACCACAGACCGTTAAGACTAGATAAGACTTCATAAGTGAATGATAACCTGGACTCTTGTGTTTTCTGCTGACCTTTGCTCCATGAAACAACAAAAAACGCATCTCAATATGAAGAAGCTCACACTCATTCTCGTATTCGCAACCTCTATTTTGGCATTAAATGCGCAGAATATCACAGGGAGAATAACAGACAAAGAAGGACATGGTATAGAGTCCTCCGCCATTGTGCTACAAACGATGGATTCAATTTACATCGATGCTAGTTACAGCGATTCATTAGGTAATTTCTATTTTCAGAAAAACCTTACCAAATACCGATTAGTGATTCAAAACCTGATGTACAAATCTTTAGAGAAGGAATTTTGCAACCCAGACGCAGGTAATATCCAACTGGAAAACAAGGATTTGAATTTGCAAGAAGTGGTTGTGAAAGCCGAACGCCCTTTAGTGAAGGTGGTGGACGGCAAGATGACGTACGACATGACGCTTTTGTTGCAAAACAAAATAGCAAGCAACGCCTACGATGCCTTGTTGGAGTTGCCTGGCGTATCGGAACAAAACGATGCCCTGAATTTGGCTGGAAGCAATGGCGTCAGCGTGATCATCAATGGAAAAGCATCCTCGATGACCGCCGAGCAAATGACAGCATTGTTAAAAAGTATACCAAAGGAACGTATCCAGTATGCAGAAGTGATGTATAACACACCGCCTCAGTATCATCTGCGGGGAGCCTCCATCAATCTTGTGTTGAAAGACGGTGTATCGCAAACCCCACAATGGCAGGGACAGGTCAATGGAAATGCCAGCCAATCGCATTATGCCAATTACGACGCAGGTATATCCCTGTCATACAGCAGCTCGCTTTTTTCAACAGACTTCATGTATCAAGTAATGCAGACCGAGAAATATATGGGTTTAGGTATAGATTCGCATCATCTTTATGACGGCGAACTGTATGAAATCAATCAAGATAACGTGACAAAAAACAACAATTTATCCCATAATATCCGCTTAGGGAATGAATTGTTGCTTAGTTCGAAAGACAAAATTTCTGTAGTTTACACTACTCAAATCCAGACAAAAAACAGACCAACCGCATTTTCAAAAGGTTCTTTCTCTGATTCTGAAAACAGAGGGTATGAAAACACACCGATTCAATTGCATAACTTAGCAATGAATTATACTTCTGGGTTTGGCCTCTCAGTTGGTACCGATTATACTTCTTATAAAAAGCATTCGGGACAAGATTATGAAGAAAAACTGACTGGAAAGGAAACGGCATTCACCGCTACCTCCAAACAAGACATCAATCGGTTGACATTGAATGCAGACCAAAGCCATATCTTGGCAAACAAATGGACATTGAATTATGGCGCCAACTTTATCTATGCCTCCGACAAAAGTTCTCAAGTCTATTATTCAGATAAAGGCAAAGACCTCTCGTCATCCAACACCCAGAGTGCGTTGAACGAATATACATACCAGGCCTATGCCGGATTTTCAAAGGAATTCTCCGAATCTTTTTCTTTAAAGGCTTCGTTCACCGGTGAATATTATCAGCACAAAGACAAACGATATCGGAGTCTTGTCCCCCAATTGGACATGACTTACGTAATCGATCCCAACCGCATCCTTCAATTCAGCCTTTCTTCGGACAAAACTTATCCTAGTTATTGGGCGATGATAAATTCGGTTTCCTATTTGGATGGTTACACTGAAATAGATGGAAATCCCGATTTACGACCAACCCGTTCTTATGAAACCTCCCTGACTTACATTCTCAAAAACAAATATATCTTTTCACTGAATGCCAGCCTCGAAGATGACTATTCGATGCAATTGCCCTACCAATCGCAAGAACGCTTAGTTTTGATTTACAAAACGGTAAACTTCGATTACAAAGAAAATCTAGGACTGTACCTATTGGTGCCATTCCGCATCAGTTCCTGGATGGATTCTAAATTCATGCTTTATGGATATTATGACCAACAAAAAAATAGCAACTTCTACGAAACATCCTTCAATGACAATATATTTTCCGTTTACACGAACTTGAATAATACGTTTAATATTTCCTCAAAGCCGAATATCAAAGCCGAATTATCGGGAGCCTTTTGCACCAAAAATATCCAAGGACCGGCAATACTGTCCTCCATATACCAACTAAATGCAGGCTTAAAGTGGGCGTCCAACGATAGCAAAGCCGAAATCCGTTTCAAAGTGAATGATATGTTCAATAGCTGGACTCCCAAAAGCATGAAAACGCACTTTGATACTCAAAACTTGGACATCTCGATCATTTCCGACACCCAATACGTCAGCCTCTCTTTCTCCTACAAGTTTGGAGGGTACAAGGAAAAGAAACACAAGGAAGTGGATACTTCGCGGTTTGCAAAATGACGATTTGATCACAAAATAGTAGGACGGCTATTCAGCGTAAAATTTGCCAAGCTAGCGTTCTCTTGAGACATCCTCCTCATCGTACCACAAATCCAAAACACTACATAAATGTACTTTTTGACTTTTAATCCCTCTTTTTTGTGGGTTATTATATTTTCATATAACGAAATACGTTCTAAATAAATTTACAATAAACTGAATATAAATAATATAACTATAAAACAAGAACCTTTATTTCAATAAATATTTTTATGGCACGGTATTTGATTAGAAGCTAATGTAACTATCAACCCAATAACTTTATTTATTATGAAAAAGATTGCATTCTACGGAAAAGGTGGTATCGGTAAATCTACCACACAACAAAACACAGCAGCAGCAATGGCTTTTTTCCATGGACAGAAAGTATTCATTCATGGATGCGACCCAAAAGCAGACTCAACCCGTATGATTCTGGGAGGTATGAACCAAAAAACAATCATGGACACGCTTCGTGACGACGGTGCGGAATTGGTAACAACCGACAAAGTCGTGAGTACTGGATTTGGAGGCATCAAATGCACTGAATCGGGAGGCCCGGAACCAGGCGTAGGATGTGCCGGCCGTGGTGTGATTACAGCCATAGACTTGATGGAAGCACAAGGAGCCTACACTCCAGAATTGAACTACGTGTTCTACGACGTATTAGGTGATGTTGTTTGCGGTGGGTTCGCCATGCCGATCCGCGATGGAAAAGCACAGGAAGTGTATATCGTTTGCTCGGGCGAAATGATGGCCGTGTATGCCGCCAACAACATCTGCAAGGGTTTGGTGAAATACGCTAAGCAAAGTGGCGTTCGCCTGGGAGGCCTTGTTTGCAACAGCCGCAAAGTGGACAAGGAACGTCAATTTATTGAAGAATTTGCCGCTGCAATCGGCACACAAATGATCCACTTCGTACCCCGCGACAACATTGTTCAAAAGGCGGAATTCAATAAAAAGACCGTGATCGAATTCGACCCTCAAAGCAACCAGGCTCACGAATACAGCGAATTGGCCCGCAAAATCATCGAAAACCAGATGTTTGTGGTGCCTAAACCGCTAACCATGCCAGAATTGGAATCCATGGTGACAAAATACGGTATTATTGATTAACCTCTAAAGACAGGAGATAGCAAAATGAAAATGATTAGAGCGATTGTGCGTCCCGAAACTGCGGACGCTGTAACGGATGGCTTGGCGGATTCTGGTTTTTATTCAATGACCAAGATGCCTGTATTCGGTAGGGGGAAACAAAAAGGGCTGACCGTTGGCAACACCCACTACGATGAATTGCCCAAAATTTTAATTATCGTTGTCGTTGAAGATTCTTCAGTAGATGAAGTGCTCAAAATCATTCAGTTCAAAGCCTACACAGGCAGCGAAGGGGATGGGAAAATCTTCATCTCTCCCGTCGAGAAGGCAATCACGGTACGTACGGGGGCTTCCGGAATTTAATAAACACTGATCGTATGAAAGAGATAATAGCGATTATTCGCCCCAGCAAAATGAATGCCACCAAGAAAAAGCTGGACGAGATGGATGTACCTTCTGTGACTGCGATGCCCGTTTGGGGACGTGGCAACCAGCGGGGAATCAATCCGGTGCTGACTGGTATAGAAGTGAGCAAGGAGGCGATGGTGAAAGGCCATGTGACCGGAATGAAATTTGTGCCAAAGCGGATGCTTGTCATTGTAGCCAAGGATGAAGATGTGGACAAAATCGTCGATATCATTACCAAAACAAACAAGACCGGCTACATCGGGGATGGAAAAATATTTATTTGCCCAACCGACAATGCCATGAAAGTCCGCACCAAAGAAACGGGCGATGCCGCTTTGTAATTTACTGGAAGTTTTAAAACAATAAAAAAAAGAGAAATCATGCCATATCATCAATTCAAATGTAGCGAATGTATCCCCGAGCGGCTTGAACACGCCGTGGACAAGGGCGAAGGCGAGGACTTGACGCATGCTCTTCCACTCGGATACCTGAACACGATTCCGGGAACAATTTCGGAAAGAGGTTGTGCTTACTGTGGTGCTAAGCACGTGATTGGAACCCCGATGAAAGACGTGATCCATCTAAGTCACGGCCCTGTTGGTTGCACGTACGACACTTGGCAAACCAAGCGTTATATCAGCGACGATGGAAACTTTCAATTGAAATACACCTTTGCTTCCGACATGAAAGAAGCACACGTGGTGTTTGGTGCAGAAAAAATGTTGAAAAAGAACATTGTGGAAGCATTCAAGGCATTCCCCAAAATAAACAGCATGACGCTTTACCAAACTTGCGCATCGGCGCTGATTGGCGACGACATGAATGCTATTGCGGAGGAAGTGATGGAAGAAATGCCCGGCAAAAAAGTGTTCGTCTGCAACTCCCCGGGATTTGCCGGCCCAAGCCAATCGGGAGGACACCACAAGATCAACATGGCTTGGTTGAATCAAATGGTGGGCACTGCCGAGCCTGAAATTTACAGCAAGTATGTGATCAACTACATTGGCGAATACAACATACAGGGCGACCAAGAGCTGATGAAGGACTATTTCCACCGGATGGGAATACAAATCTTGGCAACATTCACCGGCAACGGACGTTTCGACGACCTCCGTTGTTTGCACAAAGCACAATTGAACGTGCTGGAATGCGCCCGGTCTGCCGAATATATCTGCGATGAACTTCGTGTCCGCTACGGTATTCCACGGATGGACATCGACGGATTCGGATTTGAAGCCACTGCCGATTCGTTGCGGAAGATCGGCTATTTCTTTGGCATCGAAGACAAAGCGGAAGAAATCATTGCAGAAGAATATGCCCGTTGGAAACCCGAATTGGACTGGTATGCGGCACGCTTGCAGGGAGTCAAGATGTGCTTGTGGCCTGGAGGGTCCAAATTGTGGCACTGGGCACACATGTTGAAAGCAGAAATGGGCATCAACGTGGTATCAGTTTACACAAAATTCGGCCACCAAGGAGACATGGAAAAAGGGGTTTCGCGCTGCGAACCAGGTGCCTTGGCCATTGACGATCCAAACGAATTGGAAAGCCTTGAAGCTATGTACGAACTGAAACCCGACCTTATCATGACGGGCAAACGTCCGGGAGAAGTAGCTAAAAAAATCCGTGTGCCTTACCTGAATGTTCATGGCTACCACAACGGCCCCTACAAGGGATTCGAAGGTTGGGTGCGCTTGGCCCGTGATATTTATAACTGCGTATATTCTCCGGTTCACAAACTGACCCTTCTGGACATTAGCAAGGATGAAATCCCCACGGGCAAAGGTTTTGAAACACCACAGTCGTATTCTGACCTCAACCTGAGCGATGACATCAAGCATGCAAGCGACTTGAGGCAATGCACCAGCGATTACGATCCCATCCCAAGATTGCGGGCAAAAGCGGAAAGCAACGTCTATACATTCCCTCATCCTGAAACAGGAGAATGGAGAGTGGTGCCGGTGGAGACATTGAGAAAGAGCAAAGTAGTGGATGTCGAATAATTAAAAGGGGGTTAGAGATGGAAGAAAATGTAGCCAAAGAAAAAATGAGCCAGCTTGAATGGTATATCACCAAACATTGTCTCTGGCAATACAATTCGCGTGGTTGGGACCGCTTGATTCAGAATGAACGTATTCTGACCAAAACAAAGCAAATTCTTAACGGTGAAAATGCCAAAGAGGACGATAGCACCTCCGACAGATATTATTGGAGCGAGGCGATGTCTTTGAGCAGGGCTTTCAAAAAATATTTCCCTTGGTTGGAAGAAACAAGCAAGGAAGATATAGCCCAGATTCTGAATCTGTTGAAAGAGAGAATGGATCACACGATGGTGCATGCCTCGTTGAACAAGGAACTCACCAAACAGCAGTATTGATTAGGTAAATGAGTGTTTCGAGGTGAAGGGATAAGGGCAGGGGCAAAAGGAGCAAATCGCCATTTTTTTTGACAAGCGTTATCTTATTTCCATACAACCCCTTCCTTCCCACCCCGAACCTGAAAGTGTTTAATGTAACAAAAAAGAAATCATGAGTTGCGAATTAAAACCAAAAGATAGAGTTGGGGTTATCAATCCGATTTTCACTTGCCAACCGGCAGGAGCCCAATTCGCCAGCATTGGCATAAAAGATTGCATCGGTCTGGTACACGGAGGCCAAGGTTGCGTGATGTTTGTCCGCCTGATTTTCTCCCAACACTTCAAAGAGAGCTTCGAATTGGCTTCTTCTTCCCTACACGAAGATGCGGCCGTATTTGGAGCCTTGCACCGGGTAGAACAAGGAGTTGACGTACTATTGATGCGTTACCCGCATGTGAAAGTGATCCCCATCATCACCACCTGCTCCACAGAGGTGATCGGCGACGACATCGACGGGCTTGTCTTGAAGTTGGAGGCCGGGTTGCTGAAAGAAAAATACCCCGACAGGGAAGTGCATCTGATCCCGATCCATACGCCCAGCTTCGTAGGAAGCATGATTAGCGGATACGATGTTGCGGTGAAAGACATTATTTCCCATTTTGCCAAAAAGGAGCTTGAAAGCAATGGTAAAATCAATTTGCTGACAGGCTGGGTGAATCCGGCTGATGTGACCGAGCTGAAATCGTTGTTGGCCGAAATGAAAGTGGATGCCACCGTGTTGTTCGAAATCGAGGAATTCGACTCGCCCATCATGCCTGACGGCAACCATGTTTCGCATGGAGAAACCACCATCGAAGACTTGCAAAGCACCGCAAACGCCATTGGAACAATTGCTTTGAACCGTTACGAAGGCTCAAGGGCTGCAAAATACCTCGAACAGGAGTTTGACGTGCCGGCAATCATCGGGCCTACGCCCATCGGCATCCGCAACACCGACACCTTCCTCGCCAATGTGAAGAAAATGACCGGAAAAGCAATTCCTGAATCTCTGGTGAAAAAGAGAGGCATTGCCCTAGATGCCTTGGCCGACCTTTCACACATGTTCCTCACCGGAAAAAAAGTAGCTATCTACGGAAACCCCGACTTGGTCATCGGCTTGGCTGAATTCTGCCTCGACTTGGAAATGGAACCAGTATTGCTTCTTCTGGGTGACGACAATGGCGGATATGCCAAAGACCCACGCATTCTGGCACTAAAAGAAGGTGTGAATTTCGATATGGAAATCGTTACCAACGCCGACTTCTGGGAATTGGAAGACAGGATCAAGAACAAGGGTTTGAAACTAGATTTAATATTAGGACATTCAAAAGGACGCTATGTTGCTATTGACAACAATATCCCGATGGTTCGCTTGGGATTCCCTGTATATGACAGAGCCGGAGGATTCCGCCATCCAGTTGTTGGTTATGCCGGAGCCATTTGGTTAGCTGAGGAAATGGCAAACCACATTTTCACCGACATGGAATACAAGCACAACAAAGAATGGGTGCTTAACGTATGGTAATTACCACCTACAGATTTATATAATGCTTTGCGTTCACCGGTACTTTTCAGTACGGAGGTATCGGTGGCCAAAGAAAAAATGACTGAATCACTGAATTATTCAATCATTCAGTCATTCAATTATTCAGTTATTCAGAAAAAAGAAAGGTTATGGTAGAATATGAATCGGAAGTTATTGACGAAGAATCTTTTGAGATTAACTTTGCAGACGCAAAGGCATACCACAACAGGGCATTACAATACAAGGACAGCGGGCAGCGTCCCAGCCTTGCATTCAATATTGCTTCGGTGGCACTCGAACGCTATTTGGTGGCTATTTGCGACTTGTATGGCGAAAGCCCGAGAAATCACAATTACATCACCTTGATGCAGGACGTGGTAAAGGTGGTGGAGGTACCTAAAGATTTGATCCGGAGAATAAAAGCCATGGATTGGATTTTCGGAATCTGCTCTATCGACGAATATCGCCACCCAGATCCAGACGCATCGGATATGGAGAATGTGCTTGTACTTTGCCAAGAAGTCCAAAAATTGTTTAATAATAAAAGAATTGCGGCCATCCGGCATTTGGCCAGCCAAATCTCGGAAGACATAGTCCATTCATTATAAACCAGAATATCAAAACTCTTAATTATTATGCAAGGAAGAATGAAAGAACATCCTCTTTCGCCGGAGGAAATCAAATCCCTACTTTTAGCGGAGCAAGTCGGTAATCTAGGAACAATTTCGGAAGGTGGATTTCCCTACATCACCCCCGTCCACTTTGTGCTGATTGAGGACAAAGTGTATGTACATGGATTGTGTATCGGACAAAAAATCAAGTATCTGAAAGCAAATCCGAAGGTTGGGTTTGAAGTGTTCAAGATGAACGGACTCATCCACGACCCCGAACTTCCTTGCGACACAAACACCGATTATCAGAGCGTCATCATCCTCGGCACAGCCAAAATGGTCGAAGACGACAGCCTCAAAATAAGAGTATTGGACGAAGTGGTGAAGAAGTTTACCCCGCAGCATGCCGGCAAATCTTATCCTGCCGCCATGCTCAAAGCAACGGGCGTGATCGAAATAACGGCTCTGGAAACCACGGGGAAATATTTTAAATAATTAACGATAAACTGTTAGCTTATAGCCATTAGCTGTTAGCTATTCGCTATAAGCTAACAGCTAACTACCAAACATGAAGATAGCCGTTTTTTTAGACGACAAGGAGCAAATTATCCCGTTCTATAGCTCGGGAATCATCGAGATTTATTCCGATGAAGAATCAGAGTGGGAATGCGTCAATCAAATTCCTCTTGACTTGACTGTCCAAAAAGACTTGGTGGATGTTCAAGTGAAGGTGCAGCTCTTGGCATCCGAGTTTGAAGATTGCAACCTATTGGTTGTCGAAAACATCAAAGGGTTGCCGCTGGTGCTGCTCCAGGAAGCAGGCATCGGCATCTGGAAAGCATCCGGAAAGTTTTCTCCCGAAATGTTTCATTTTGTCAAAGAGAAATTGGAGAAAGCCATCAAAGCACAGGAAAAGAAAGTGGTGCGTCCCACATTGGTTGGCAACGAACAAGAAGCCGAATACGAAATCGACATGATCCCCCTGTTGAGTGGAGACCGCTCGCTGAACTCGATTGACATATTGGTTCCCTTTATCCAGGAAACCAATTTCAAGAAGCTCCAAATTGTGTGCAGCCATTTGCCAAAATGGTTCAACAAAGCACTCGAAGAATTTGCCCTAACTTCCAAGTTGGAAGAGATGGAGCCCGATGTGTTACGGGTGACCGTGAATCCTATTGATTGGAGCGACGACATCAGTTTCCGCAAGCAAGTACATATTCCCGGCATGGGTGGAGGTTGTTCGTGCGGAGGTTGATCTTCGTTTCGGATTTCCCTAAAAAACTGGCGTATGAAGAATAAAATTGCAGCATTTGTGGACGAAAACGGGAACGCTTTGCCAATCAACTCGACAGGCTATATCCATGTGTATGAGATCCGTGATGCCAACTGGTTTTGCATAGACCAATTCCCTTTTGGCGTAGCTGGGGAAACCAGTATCGCCGAAATCCGCAAGCGCATCCACGAAGTAGCCGATCGTCTGGAGGGTTGTGCTGCATTGATCGTGAACCAAAGCAAAGGCATATTCAATTCCATATTTGAAGAAGAGTTGCGCCTGCGCATTTTTTTGGCCACAGGCAATCCGATTGCAGTGCTCTTTCAAGTGCGAGATATTATCCGCACGCAAATCATTCAGGCCATCGAAAGAATCGAAAACCGAAAAACCGGCAACGAATACATTGTTCCCGTGGTGATCGGAGAACAACCGGAAGGCTGTTTCCAAATCGACCTTCTGAAGATTCAGGAAAAAAACGAGAAGATTGATTCAAAGGAAATCATCCTGGCTTTTCTGCAAAACGAGCGCTTTCTCGAACTGGAAATCGTCAGTTTGGAACAGCCCCAATGGGTTCATCTCGAACTACCTGATCCCCAATTCGAAACAAACACAGAATATAGAAAAGATGGTCTTTGTCATACCTTTGTTAGACCTAAACACCGGGCCTCGGAATAGCAGCACCGACGGCACGGATACAGGAAAAGGCAAAAGGAGAGCAACCTTGCTCTCCGCCATCTTTTTTTGAACAATAATAAAATTTAATACCACAATCTCCTTTCCAGATCATAGGTTTTTGAACCTTTGGACGGAAGCACCTGGATAGTTGCTTCCGTCTTTTTCTAATCCTAAAAAACGGTAACGGAGAGGGACGTTACATGGTGTCACGTCTCTACGGAATCCGATGAGAACTCAACGTGAGTTCGATCTAAAGGCTATAGCGAGAGGGGCGTTTCGCCAAGAATAAGTTTAGTTGATTTTCTGGCAGCAAGCCGCATGGCGGCGACAACCTTCCTTGCCCTGTGCGCTAGCGCAGAGTAGAATGTAGTTCGCCTGAAAACGGAAGCCGCATAGCGGGGACAACTATCTTGGGGATGATGCGGTTCGGCTTCGGTGTATCCGAACAATGTCGCCACTGGCGTGGCTTAGGATCAACCCCGGATTCCTTTCCCTGCGCTTGCGCACAGGGCTACTAAAATGACGCCACTACGTGGCTAGGAATGCGTCCTCTCTTCGTGCGCAAGCCAGCTCTCCCTTTCCTTGGGAGAGGGGTTACTATGTCTAACTGAGGCCGGGATGCCCCCCAACAGATAGAGACGCAACACATTACGTCTCTACAGATTTACCTATGCGCACCTTTTTTGTGTGCGCAAGCCATTCCCCTCTCTTTGGGAGAGGGGTTAGGGGTGAGGCTTTAAAAAAAATCCTTACGGGCTTCACAGCCCATAAGGATCACAAAAAAATAAGTTTATTTACATCCCGGTTTCCAAACTTTCAATTCAAAAAATAACGTCCAAACCGGGATAAGCATCATCCCTCCCAAACTTCACAGCCTGCAAAGGGATGAACAACACAAAAACCACCCACAAACCGCATTGCGGCGAAAATGTGGATAGCCTTGTATTCTGTTATCCGTGATTCAGTTATTCTGTTATTCTGTTATTCTGTCAAATACCGTTGGCATAGCAGGGCAACTGCGGATGCGTCCGCTTCACTCGCCCGAGTAAAGCACCTTTACTCGCTCGGATAAACCTGCTTTATCCGAGCGGATAAAGCGGGTTCACTCGGGCGGATAAAGCGCCTTTATCTACGCCACGGTCAGCACTTTTTCTAACAGGGCTGTCCGAGGTGCTGCAAGCAAAGAACTCACAGCATACTGCGTCACCACCTCCACCACATATTCTCCGGCAGGCAACGCCGGAATCACCACCAGCACCTCCGACGGGTTATTGGTCAGCAGGTTATCGTAGAGATAAGCCCTGATGCGATGTAGGATTGCCATAATTGTAAGGTTTTAAAGATTAAACATGGATTTTGTAATTGGAATTCAATTCGGAATTAATCTTGGAGTGCGAGTCGAAGCCGCACCCCTAACTTAAGTATTGCATTATAGATTTTGTGCACAGCGGAGAGAGATACCCCTACTCCGAAGAGCATAATCTTGCCCATTAATTCTTATAGTAGCTCTAAAATCTAAAAAATAGGCTAAGGTGCTGCTAAAGCCTTGATTTGATGTGTAATCACCATAACCGCTGTTACCATCACTAGCAGAGTTAAAAGTGTACGAATCAGAATCATACCAGCCAGCCGCAGGTAAAAAAAGATAATCGTTTTTATTAGCGGTGGCTGGTACTACAGATGTTTTAAAGAATCGTCCATAATTAGAAGTAAAAAGTCCCCATGCAGAATTCACATCAACTAGGCTTTGAAGATTAGCCACTGTTGGAACGTGCCAATAACCACCCAGAGCATTATAGCATGGATCAGATGAACTGCCGACGCCACCCCATGTGGCAGTCGTCCCTGTCAAGTAGTATGTCCTATTATTATAGGGAGTTGTCGCTCCAAAATTCCAGTAATCCCCTTTCGTGTAGTCGGAACTATAATACTCCTGCGTACTCCAGATGCCAGTAGCTGAGGCTGTCTTATACAGGTTCCCTTTCGCCCATCTCACCCCGCCAATAATGAAGTTGTTCTTCAAATTGGCTCTCAGCGTGTAGCTATATCCCGCCACCAATGTTTTCGTAAATGCGAGCGTTTGACCGCTATAGGAGGTGGAACTGCCTAGGGTGAAGCCAAGTGTGAGTGTCAGTGAAGAGGCCGCATTGGTGTACACTGTCCGGGAGGTGCTTGTCACCGCTGTGTCTCCCAATGTGGCCCAAGACACCGTTTGTGTGGCAGCCGTACCGGTGGAGGTGACCACGCCACCCGGCAAGGCCATTGCCGCCTGGTATCCGGGAGAAACCGTGGCCGTACATGCCGTGATATTGGCCCCTAAAGTGCTGGCGCTGGTCACCACCGTCACCTTGCTGAACTTGTGGTCGAAGGTGACCGCCACCGGGTTGCTGGTGCCGTCGGTGACATTCACCGTGGTGGAATAGTAGAGCAGGTCCTTGTCCGGACTTACCGTCAGGCTCGTGGCGGAAGGGGTGTCCGCAATGTCATCCGATGTGTTGTACGAGTAGGCCACCACCTGGTAGTCCCCGGCATCCACCGGGATGGCCGCCGTGGCGGACTCGCTGCCCGCGGTGTAGTCCCGGTAGGCCACGTACGTGCCGCCGGAGGTGTAAACCAGCACCCGGTA
>Ga0316613_10000056_pt1 | contig 163962 bp, 139 predicted proteins | sample OWC_soil_day10_C_2_FD_207647 | JGI IMG/M metagenome (GOLD analysis project Ga0316613, IMG submission 207647) | Wetland soil microbial communities from Old Woman Creek delta, Ohio, United States - OWC_soil_day10_CT_b | ecosystem: Environmental > Terrestrial > Soil > Wetlands | place: USA: Ohio... | reverse complement strand
ATGTCATGATTCCGCTCCTGTCAGAAAACGAGGCGGATTGCCTCATTTCCCAACATAGTCAGAACCACGATTTCAGCGATTCCCCAACGGCAATTTGGAGCACCCTACCGCGCGAGCGGTTTAGTCCCGCGACCCTTAGCAGCCCGTCGAGGTATTGAAAAGCAGCCGTTTAATGTTCAAGTTCAGCGTTCAGGCTGCTGATGGTAGGCATCCTAGAAACACAACATGTGCGCAAGACGTCTCGGTTCCTTCTGGAAATCCGCATCGCCGAAACGAGTAATCAACATGAAGACATATGATAAAGGCATTGTGCTGGCCTACACTGCTATGCGCGTCGTTGATTTTGCGGCCCATGGGGCCTATCGTGTCATATTTATTTCACCAGGTATCGGAGCGCCGAATGATCATTCGTCTTCTAGTTGTACTCAGCAGCTTCTTCTCACTCCTCGCGTTCGGAGCGACGCAGACCGAGGACATTTATTCGGTCGAATATCAAAAGCAGAAGATCGACTGCATGGCGAAGTACTACAAAGTACTGATTGATACCGCTAAGCAAAGCGGCGACGAACAAGCGCGAATTCTTGCCGCCGAAGCGAGCGGCAATTGCATGGACAAGTATGTTCCCGCCTCAACTACTCCCCGCGAGCTTTCTTCTGAGCATCCCCTTGAAGACAAGCGTCCGGCAACCATCAAGGCGGGCGCTGAACCGAAAGCCAAATATAGTGCAACCAAGATCGGCTTCTCCGAGGAGGTAAACAGGTTCTTAGAGAACGCGCAATCCGCGTTGGCTGCCTATGGGCAAAATGATAGTGAAGCCTGGGAAAAGCTGGTGTGTCAAAGTCCGACAAAGCACACCTTCGAGTACGTGCGTCGCTTTATTGGCAACTATGAGAACGTTCGCCTTGTTACGGTAATGGATAAGCGGTCTGCGGCCAACACATCTCCGCAGCAATGGATCGAGGTGGGGTTCGAGGGAAAGGCAGACAATTATCCGATGCCCGATCACAAACTGGTCGTTAAGTTCGCGGATGTCGGGGCCGGATGCTTGTCCATTATGTGGTAGCAAGACAGACAAAAACCGGAGTTCTGTGACCGCGGGTTAATCTTCTCGGCTTGTGCTGACCCTCCTCCCCATCGCGGTTGGCCGCGCTAACGACCGCTTCGGGAAAAATTCGTCACGGTCCGGTTGTGGCCGCTTGCAGCCCTCGCGCCGCCCCCTACTTGAGCGCCAGCGGCAGTCCGGCAGCGACCAGCGTGACCTTGTCGCAGACCGCGGCGACGCGCTGGTTCAAGCGACCCTGTTCGTCGGTGAACAGGCGCGAGACGGCGCCCATCGGCACCAGGCCCCAGCCGACTTCGTTGGAGACCATGATGATGCGCCCGGGCAGCTTGGGCAGCGTCTCGATCAGCGCCTGCACTTCGCCCGAGAACAAGGCGCAATCGACCGCCTCGCCGGCCTCGGCCTGCTTGGCGGCGACGCCGGCAAAGAGCATGTTGGAGAGCCATAGCGTCAGGCAATCGACAAGCAGGCAGACGCCGGGCGCGGCGTTTGCGATCAGCGTCTCGGCCAGACCGAGCGGCGCTTCGACGAGGCCCCAACTCGCTGGACGGCGTGCCTGATGCAGCGCGATTCGCCTTTCCATCTCGCCGTCGAGCGCCTGTGCCGTCGCCACGTAAATGACGTGCAGGCCGCTCTCGACGGCCCGTTTTTCGGCGAGCGTGCTCTTGCCCGAACGCGCCCCGCCAATGATCAGTTCTCTCATGGCGCAAGCTTAGCATGGGAGGCGCGGCGTATAATCGCCGGCCTTGCCCATTGCCCCAAGCCGCCCTACCCCATGACCTTCGACATTCCCGCCCTCGACCACGCCCTCGATTCTGCGCTGCAAAGCAAGATCGACAACAAGACCAAGCCGCTGGGATCGCTCGGCCGGCTCGAAAAAATCGCGGTCCAGGTCGGACGCATCCAGAAGACGCTGACGCCGCAATTTGCCAATCCGCACATGCTGATCTTCGCCGCCGACCACGGCGCTGCGGCGGCCGGAATTTCGGCGTATCCGCAGGACGTGACCTGGCAGATGGTCGAAAATTATCTGGCCGGAAGCGCCGGTGCCAACGTCTTCGCACGCCAGAACGGCTTGAAGCTCAAGGTCATCGACGGCGGCGTCGCGCACGATTTCAGCGCGAGCGACAAGCGGCGCGTCGAATTCATCGACGCCAAGATCACGACGACCGGAACCCGCAACTATCTCGTCGAAGCGGCGATGAGCCTCGAACAATGCGAGCAAGCGCTGGCCACCGGCGCACGAATTGCCCATGACGCGGCCGACCAGGGCTGCAATGTGCTCGGCGTCGGCGAGATGGGGATCGGCAACACGGCCTCCGCGGCGTTGATCACCCACGCGCTGACCGGCGCGCCGCTCTTCGACTGCGTCGGACGCGGTACCGGCCTTGACGACAAGGGACTCGCGCGCAAGCGCAAGCTGCTGGCGCAGGCGGTCGCCCGCGCCAACCTCGCCGCCGACGCCGGCGTCATGAAGGTGCTCGCCGAGTTCGGCGGTTTCGAGATCGTGATGATGGCCGGCGCGCTGCTCGGCGCCGCCGAGCGCAGAATGACGCTGCTCATCGACGGCTTCATCGCTTCGGCATCGCTGTTAGCAAGCTCGCGCATCGCGCCGAACATTCGCGACTATTGCATTTTCTGCCACCGCTCGGTCGAACCGGGTCACCTCGCGCAGTTGCGCGACTTGGGCGGCGAGCCGCTGATCGACATCGGCATGCGCCTGGGCGAAGGCACCGGCGTCTCGGTCGCCTATCCGTTGGTCCGCTCGGCGCTGGTCTTCGTCGAGGAGATGGCCAGCTTCGAATCGGCCGGCGTCAGCAAGGCCGTCCGTTAGACTGCGATGACGGCGCGCAGCGAACTTCACTCACTGCTTGGCGCGATCGGCTTCTTTACGCGCCTGCCGGTTCCTGGCCAGCACGGGGCGGTCGCGCTCGAACGCGCGATCCGCTACTTCCCGGCCGTCGGTCTGCTGGTCGGCGCCATCGCCGCGCTCGTTTTCGTTGCCGCCTCGCTCGTCTGGCCCAAGACGCTGGCGCTGGTCGCCGCGATCGCGGTGGCGATCGCCGTCACCGGAGCGATCCACGAGGACGGCTGGAGCGATATGGTCGACGGCTTTGGCGGCGGCGCGAACCGCGACAAGGTGCTGGCGATCATGCGCGACTCGGCGCTCGGCAGTTTCGGCGCACTGGCGCTCGCCATGCTCATCATCGCGCGTTTCTTTGCGCTGCTCGAAATCGACGCGGCCTTGCTGCCGATCGCGCTGATCGCCGGCCACGCGGTGTCGCGGCTGTGCGCCACCTTCGTTCTCGGCGCGCTCGACTACGCGCGCAGCGAAGGCAAGGCCAAGCCCTTTGCCAATCGCCTGGGCCACGGCGAACTCGTTTTCGCGACGCTCTGCGCGCTGGCGCCGCTCGCCTTGCTGCCGCCGTGGCCAGCGCTCGCCGGCCTGCTGCTGGCGCTGATCGCGACGCGCTGGCTGGCTCGCCTGTTCAAGCAGCGCATCGGCGGCTATACAGGGGATTGCCTGGGCGCGACGCAGCAACTCGCCGAACTCGCCTTCTACGGCGGACTGCTCTGCCGGTTTTCGTAAGGTCGCAGCGTCAGGCGACTTCGACGCGGTCGCGGCCGGCAGCCTTGGCGCGCAGCAGCGCCATATCGGCGCGGTTGATCGTCGCCGAGTACGTCTCGCCCGGCTGGTAAAGGGTCAGGCCCAGGCTCGCGGTAATGCGGCCGTCGAAGAATTCGTGGCGCATCGTGCCGATTTCATGATGCACCCGCTCGGCGACTTGCCGCGCTGATTCGAGCGCAGTTTCCGGCAGGATGATCAGGAACTCTTCACCGCCCCAGCGCCCGCAGTGGTCGTATTCGCGAACGTGTTCCTGAATGCAGTGGGCGATCCGGCACAATGCCTGGTCGCCGGCGCCGTGCCCATAACTGTCGTTCACCGCCTTGAAAAAATCGATGTCCAGCATGGCAAGCGCGTAAGGTGAATTTTTTCGGTTCGCCCGCTCAGTTTCTTCATTGAGCCGATCGGCCAGGAAGCGCCGGTTGCCCAGGCTGGTCATCGGGTCGTGCAGAGAAGCTTCCCTGAGCGCTTCGCTCATCTCGCGCAGGCTGGCCTGATAGCGGTCGGAAATTCGCGCCAGCTTCTCGAGCCGCCGCAGTTGTCGGTCGTACTGCTCGGCCAGGGTCTGGCTATCGCTGCGCGCGGCGGTTTGGTAGCCGTCGGAAATCCGCACCAGGCGCTCGAGCCGATGCCGCTGGCCCTGGCTGTGCTCGAACAACTGGGCGAGCGGCTCGCGCAATGGATTATCCTGATACGCCGCCTGCGCCAGCAGTCCTTCGATGCGCAGAATCAGCGCTTCGTCATCGTGCAGCGGGCGCGGTTCACTGCTCATCGGCAGCGATCTCGAAGGGGAAGCTGCAGTCTTCGCGGAACTCGTCGGCCAGATCGAGTACCCGTTCGTTGCGCGGATCGTAATACCAATTGACGCTGACCTGCCGCCCCCGGCCGTGGGCGTCTTCAAGCAGGTCAAAGATGTCCATCATGGCCTTGACCGAACTGGTATTCATGTAGACCAGGCGCAGTTCGAGGTCGAACGGCGCTGCGGATTCGCTGAGATAGCGTTCGATCCAGTCGATCACCGGGCCGAAAAATTCAAATGAATTTTCCGGGTACGAATCGCCCTGCATGATGAGGCGTCCGAGATCCCAGTCGGCAAAGATGCTGGGGGTCGATTGGCTTCCTTCGATAGTCAAAGCGTTCATTCGTTCTGCACCTGATAACAAACTCATATAACGGCACGCAGCGTAAAAAAAGAGCGCGTCTCGCTGCAGCCCACCAGGCTGGCAGCGAGCGGCTGCGCCGACTTGCGCGCCACGTCGATCAAACCGAGCCCGGCGCCGCTCGCAGCGTCTTCGTCCCGGGGCTGGCGCAACTGGGTTTTGTAAGCGGCCTTGAGTTGCGCCTTGTCCATTTTCGCCAGTTCGTCGAGTCGCTGCAGCAAGGCCTCGCCGTCGCGCACTTCGACCAGATTGCCGGCCTGTACCACGTAGCGGCCCTCGGCGTCCCTGGCGACGACGATGGTCGCCGAGCTGTCGAGTTCGTCGTAACCGCGCGACAGCGCGTAATGGCGGATATTCTGGGTCATTTCCACATACGCGCTGAAGACATCCATCGCTGCCGAAGGCAAGACACTGTCAGCCTGCAGATAGTTCTTGAGCGCGTTGCCGATTTCTTCGATCAGGCTGCGTGAAATGGGACCGTTGAAGCAGAGCAGGATGCGGCTGCGATTGAAGTGCTCGCGCAGTCCGAAAAGATCGATGGATTCCATGGTTTCCCTGTCTAGTCAAAACGGAAGGAGAGTATCGTAATGTCGTCGCGCTGCGCATAGTCGCCCTGGTAGTCCTTGAGCGCCTGGTTGAGCGCGCTGGCTTGCTCGGCCATCGGTAGCCGGGCATGGCCAAGCAGCAATTGGGCAAAGCGCGTGTTGCCAAAACCATAACCCATTTCGCCGCCCGCCTGGTCGAGAAAGCCGTCGGTCGCCAGATAATAGGTCACGCCGGAGCGCAAGCTGACCAGCGTGTCTTCATAGTCCCCCTGATGGCGATCGCCGAGCGCCCGGCGCCCGCCCTTGATCTCGCCGACCTCGTCGCCATCGCTCCAGTAGAGACTGATCCTGGCGCCGGCGTAACACAGGCGGCGCTGTTCCCGATCGATATAGGCCAGGCCGACATCCAGATTGGTCGCCAGCGCCCGCGGTTGCTCGCAATCATGCAGCATGTCGCGCATGGCGCGGTCGGTATGCGAGAGAATGGCGGCGGGGCGATCGATGCCGACCTGGTTCATGGCGTGGTCGAGCGCCGAACGCGCGAGCATGGTCATCAACGCACCGGGGACGCTGTGGCCGGCGCAATCGACGACGCCGAGCAGATAGCGCTCGTGCTCGGCGCGAAAAACGTAGAAATCGCCGCCGACGACGTCGCGCGGATGCCAGATCACGAAAAAGTGCTCACCGAGCGCTTGTCGCAGTTGCTGGTCGGGCAGGATCGCGCGCTGGATCAGACTGGCGTAGTCGATCGAATCGTTGATCTGCCGGTGGGCGAGCTGCATATTCTGATTGACCGCTTCAAGCGCCTGCGTCCGCGCTTTTATCCGGCGCTCCAATTCAGCCGTATTGCCGCGAATCTGGTTGGCCATGACGGAAAACGCCCGGCTCAGGTCGCCCAACTCATCGCCACCGGGCGGCGGCAGCGAAACGTCGAAATCGCCCTGCGCCATCGCCGCAGCGGACAACTGCAGCTTGCGCACGGAGCGCAGTACCAGTTTTTCCACCGCGTAGCCGAAGGCCAGCAGCAGGATCACGATGACGGCCACCAGCGCCGCGATGGCGGCATTTCGCCAGTTCTTGTCGAGCACCTGAGCGGCCTGCAGGTCGACGGCGGAGACGATGTGCCATTTGAGCTCCGGAATGTACGACAGCGCAAGCAGTTGCTCTCTGCCGTCGAGCGTGACGCGCAGCGTGCTCACTGCGCCAGGGTGTTCCATCGCTCGCTGCATCGACTGCGTCAGTTCGTCGCGCTGCGGCCCTTGCGGCAACTGTCCGGCCAGTGTCTGATCGACGCGGGTCGAGCCACCGGCCTGGTTGATCGCGATCAGCGCCTGATTGCGGTGCGCCTGGATCGCGCCCGCCTGATTGACGATGATCGGCGTCACCCCGGCTTCGGCGGTCGACATGAATTCGCTGAGAAATCCGGTGAGGTCGATGCCGGCGCCGGCGATGCCGATTTTTCGCTCGTCGTGGTCCCGGATGCTCACATTGAGCCAGACCCGCGTGACCTGGAGGTGGGCGTCGTAATTGACATTGATGTTGTAGTCGTCGGCCTGCGCCAACGACCTGAAGAACCACGAGTCGGCCGGCTTGGCCGAATTGAGCTCGTAGCGCGGCTGATCGCTGTACGACTGGTCGCTGTCGTTGGCGTAAAAACTCCGGGACAACGCGCTGGAGATGAAATACGCGTGATCGCGAAAATCCTTGCGGTAGCCCTCGGCTTCCTCGAAGAACAGCGCTTTCTTCGCCGGATCATTTTCGTCCACCAGCCATTGCCGAACCAGAACCGAGTTAGCAAAACGCCGCGACAGCGCCAACTCGCGCGAGAGAGGCGCCAGGATGCTCTGCCGCTTGAGCTGCGTGAAATTGACCGCGTAGGCTTCGCCAAAATGGTTGCGTACGCTGTCCAGAACTTGCCAGCCGATCAGGCCGGCCGGAACGAAAGCCAACAGCGTGGCGAACACCAGCGCCAGCATCGCTTTGGCTCGCAGGCCGAATCTCCAGGTTGCCATCAAAGCCTCAGTGACGTTTTTACCGCGCCGATTATAACGTGCCGACGTGACCCCGATGCGGCAGCCCGTCTTGCGTGCTCATGGCCGGCGTCGCGACTGACTTGTCTTGGCATCGGCTATCTGCGTCTTGAGCAGGCTCAAGGCGATCGCCATTTCGGCCACCGGCGACTCCCAGTCGCCTCGCTTGGGCTGACGGAAGAGGCGAGTTTTTGGATACCAGGGATTGTCGTTGCGCCCACGCAACCAGCGCCAATCCGTTTTGAAATACGGCAGCAGAATCCAGCACGGCACGCCCAGGGCGCCGGCCAGATGCGCTATGGCGGTATCGACGGTAATCAGCAGATCTAGCTGGCTGAGCAGTGCCGCCGTATCGGAAAAATCATCGATGGCCGGCGCCAGATCGAGTAAAGGAAGCCCGGAAGGAACGCCCGGTAGAAGATCATCGCTTTTTTGCAGACTGAAAAATCGCACGCCAGCGACCGACCACAGCGGCGCCAGAACCGCCAGTCCGGGCAGCGAACGGTCGCCATCGTTCAGATGCTGCGGATTGCCTCGCCAGACGATGCCGACGCGCAGTCCGTCGCCCGCCAACAAAGTGGCTTGGGCGGCGACACGCACTGCGTCCGGCAACAAATACGGAATCTGCGCCGGAATATTCGTCAGATCCGTTCGCGCATGAAGCGGCAAGCTCAGCAGAAAAGTCCAATAATCGTGGTTTCCGATCGGCGGCTTGAGGTCGGCCAGCGAGATCACCTCGTCCGCTCCGGCCAGCGTTTCCATCAGCGCCAGCTGACTCGGCCAGCACACCAGCGTCACCCGAGACGCGCCCTGCGCCTTGAGCCAGGGAAGGTAGCGGCAAAATTGAATGGCATCGCCCAGACCCTGCTCGGGAACGACCAGAATCGACTTCCCCGGCAACGGCTCGCCCTGCCATTGTCGGCAACTCGCATTGCTCGGTGTGCCCGGCGTGGCATGAACGAACAGACGCCCCTCGTAAAGCGGCCATCCTTCGGCAAAGCGCTCCTGCATCAACAGCAGCAGACCCAGATTCATCCTGGCCGGCTGAAAATCCGGTTCGATCGCCAAAGCCGTACGATAGCAGGCCTCTGCCTCCGGCTCGCGCCCGAGGTCGGCAAGCAAGGCGCCAAGGTTGGAATGCGCCGCAGCATAATTCGGACTGAGCTGAAGAGCGGTCCGATACAGGGCCTCAGCCTCAGCGCTTCGATCGAGACGCTCAAGCAGAATGCCAAGATCGCTGTAGGCATACGCTGTCGATGGCGCCAGCTCGATGACGCGTTGCCAGCAAGTCGCCGCATAGGCGTAATCGGCGAGTTGCGTGGCGCAGTTGGCGGCAAATTCCCACAGCGCCGGATCATCGCAATACAGCGCCAGCCCCATGCGGGCGATGCGCAAAGCCTCGGGAAAATCCCCCAGCAGCAGCTGTTTTTCGACCTCGGAAACAAACGGGTTAGCCATGAAATCTCTTGCCAAACGCCATCATCCAGAGGAAACGCCTCGGCATGACGTTTTTGTCGCGCCGATTATAACGTGCCGACGGCCCGCTGGCCGGTAGACGTCCACCGCGCTGATCCGCACTGCGCGCTTGCGCTTTGGTCGTATGCCGCGGTACTGTGGCGACATCCCCGCATCGCGATGTTTCGGCCATTTCGACATCAGCTCTTCGCTGAATGAAGCACGTCCCGGCAAAGGAAGCGATTTACCCAATGCATCATTGCTACTTCGATCCAGACAAGCTGACCGACGCACAGCGGGCCCGCTGGAACCATGCCATCGCCGAATACGACAAGATTCTTAATCGCAATGTCGAGCGTCAAATCGGGCGAATGTCCGACCATGACAAGAAAAATTTCCTGCTCAGTTTTCCGACTTTCAGCGCCGGCGACGAGTCGATCGAAGAAGACGTCCGACAGGTTTTGCGGCTGTTCTATGGGATGTCCGGCGGCGCTGAAGGCAACCCCCGGTCGGCGCTGCTGGCCCGCCTGCTCGACGGAAAACCGCCACTGCGCGCGCCCCCGCCGAGTACTTTCCACCGTCCGTGGTACGAGGTCATCGAGGATGACGGTCCGTTCGAAGTGATCGTAAGCGACGCGCATTTGTCGTGCGCACCGTCCGATCATGGCGAGCATGACGCGACCCACAGTCTTTGCATCGATCGCTGTCCGTGGCTGGTGGTGCACATGAACGGCGCGGCGCGCCGGCTCTTCGCGATGCAGCAACGACTCGACGGCAAGGCGCGCCGGGAGCGCGGCGGCACCGCTTTCGGCTGGACGTCGGCACTGCTGAGCGACGTGCTCGCCGCCTACCGGGACGGTCCCGAGTTCATCGTGCGCCACGAAGAATGGCCGCCCTATCGTTTGGGGCTGCGCCGGCGTGAATCGATCGGTCATCCGGACCTGGTCATCCAGGACGCAACAGCGGAGTCATTGCGGCGCACCGAAACGGTTTTTGACACGCAAGCCTTGCGCCTTGGTCACCGTGTGCTGGGTACCGAGGACGGCACCAAGCTGCGCTACGAATGGCAAGGCTGGCTGCTCGAGAAGACGCAGTAAAGGCGTCTTCGACCTGGCTCGCCGGGCTGCTCCGAATTCAAAGACTCAAACGTCGATGACGTGGCTTTCCTTGGTTTCTTCCATCACCACATAGCTGCGCGATTCGATCGCCATCGGTAGCTTGAGCAGGATGCGGCCGAGCAGACTGCGGTAATCGCGCATGTCGGGAATGCGCGCCTTGATCAGGTAATCGAACTCGCCGGCGACCAGATGGCACTCGAGAATCTCGGGAACGAAGGCCAGTTCGCGCTTGACCGAATCGAAGATCTCGGAGGACTTCTTGGACAACCTCAGTTCGACGAAAACCAGGATGCGCAGGCCGAGGCTCTGCGGATTGAGATGCGCGTAGTAGCCGGTGATCACGTTTTCACGCTCGAGCCGCTTGACGCGTTCGCTGACCGGCGTCGCCGACAGGCCAACGCGCGCGGCCAGTTCGGTGATCGAAATTCGCGCCTCGCGCTGCAAAATCGCGAGAATCTTGCGGTCGGTTTTGTCCAACTCAATCATTTCACTGCTCGGATCGAAATACCGACGAAATTATAGCGACATTCTCTTCAATTGATCTAAAAGCAAGTCACTTTCACTACATAGTGCTCAATATACTTCACCAAACCGCCAACGTGGTCTGGGTCGCTCGGGACCGATCGAGCCGTCCTGGCAGCAAGCCGGTCCCGTGCAGTCCTTAATCCCATTTTGGAGCATGCCATGTTTGTCGGAATCCCGAAGGAAATCAAGAATCACGAGTACCGCGTCGGACTGACCCCCGCTTCGGTGCGTGAATTGGCCGAACACGGTCACACCGTTCTCGTCGAAAAATCGGCTGGAATGGGAATCGGGGCGAGCGACGACGACTATCGCACGGCCGGCGCAACCATCGTCGCCAGCGCCCAGGAGGTCTTCGCCAAAGCCGAATTGGTGATCAAGGTCAAGGAGCCGCAGGCGGCCGAGCGCGCGATGCTGCGCGCCGATCAGGTGCTGTTCACCTACCTGCATCTGGCCCCCGATCCAGAGCAGACGCGCGATCTGTTGGCCAGTGGCGCGACCTGTATCGCCTATGAAACGGTGACCGCGGCCGACGGCAGCCTGCCGCTGCTGGCGCCGATGTCCGAGGTCGCCGGGCGAATGAGCATTCAAGCCGGCGCACATTGCCTGGAAAAGGCCGTCGGCGGGCGCGGCATACTGCTGCCGGGCGTTCCGGGCGTCGAACCGGGCAAAGTGGTGATCCTCGGCGGTGGCATCGTCGGCAGCAACGCCGCGCTGGTCGCCGTTGGCATGGGCGCCGACGTCACCGTGCTCGATCGCAGCCCGGCGGTATTGCGTCGGCTGACGGTGCAGTTCGGCACCCGCGTCAAGACGCTGCACGCCAACCGCGATTCGGTCGAAGCCGCGGTACGCGACGCCGACCTGGTGATCGGCGCCGTACTGGTTCCCGGCGCGGCAGCGCCGAAGCTGGTGACCCGCGCCATGCTGTCCACCATGAAACCCGGCGCAGTGATCGTCGATGTGGCGATCGACCAGGGCGGCTGCTTCGAAACCTCGGAAGCGACGACGCACGACGATCCGACCTACGTCGTCGATAGAGTCGTGCATTACTGCGTGGCCAATATGCCTGGCGCCGTCGCGCGTACCTCGACCTACGCGCTCAACGCGGCGACGCTGCCGTTCGCGCTGGCGCTCGCCGACAAGGGCTGGCGCGCGGCGCTGCGCGACGACGTACACCTGCGCCAGGGCCTCAACATCTGCGCCGGCAAGCTGACCTACCAGCACGTCGCCGAGGCGCTGAACCTGCCTTACACGCCGGTCGACGCGCTGCTGTAGCGAACGCCCTCGGCGCCGCCACACGGCCAAGAGCTGATCGAACACGCTAGCGCAGGTGGAATCCGGACTCCGAACAGCGCGTTCGAATCAAGGGGAGTCCGTGCGGCTCCACGACTTGAGCTTCCAGCCGGCACGGGTGCTGCACGCGACGGTGGCGCCGACCGCCCAGAAAACGCTGGCGACGCCGATGGTCGCGCCGACCGCGCCGAAGACCATCGGCATCAGCACGCTCGAGACGTTGATCGACATCAGGCGCAGGCCGAGCGCCTCACCCTGGCGGTGCGGCGGCGTGATCAGATGCAGCGCGCTCATCACCATCGGCTGCACCGAGCCGAGCGAGAAGCCCAGCAGTACCGAGCACAAGCCCATCGCCAGCGGCGAACGCAGCAGCGGATAGACGCTGAAAATGAGCGCGGCCGCGACCATCGCGGCGGTAATCACCGCCCACTCCTGCAGGCGCGCCGCCAGCATCGGCATCACCAGACGAACGGCGGTGGCGGCGATGGCGAAGGCGCCGAGGATGGTACCGATCGCCGAGGCGCTCAATCCGCGTTCGTAACCGAGTACCGGCAAAACGAAAGTATGCACGTCCCAGCACGAGGTCAGCACCCAGTTGATCAGCAGCAGATGCCGCATGCGCGGGTCGGCGAGCAGGTCCCAGGAACGGTCGCTCGAATCGCCGGCGGGTTCCGCCCGCTGCTGCGGAATCTCGGGCGTATTGCGCACCAGCAGCCACGAGCACAGCGCGAGCAGCGCCATCAGCGCGAAAGCGGCGCGAAAACCGAAGTGGTCGATCATCAGACCGGCAAAGAAGGGGCCGACGAAGTTGGCGATCGCCGGCGCGATCGCCAACCAGCTGAAGACCTGCTTGAGTTGCGTCGGGTCGTTCGCCAATCGCCCCGCATGCCGTTGCAGCGTGATCACCACGGCGCCGGTCGCGCCGCCGGTGAGCAGCGCCGTGACGCAGAGCACTGGGAAAACCGGCCAGACCGCGACCAGAGCGGCACCGAGCACGCAAAATCCCATGCCGATGCCGACCAGGCGCTTGAGGCTGTGACGGTCGGCATAGCGCCCGGCGGGGATGGCCAGGAACAACTGAATGAAGGCGAACAGCGCCAGCAGCACGCCGACCGCCGCCGCGCTATAGCCCTGGCGCAGGGACAGCAGCGGCGCCGCCATGCGAATCCCGGCCATGCACCCATTGATGCAGACCTGGACGCCGATCAGGCAGAGCAGCGTCCGGTTCAAGCGAATATCGGTCTTCATTTTTATTTTTTCGATGATGCGCTGCGGCGTTGCGCAAGCGCAGACAGCGTCCTGCCCCGCGCAGACCGACACTATATACGAATGAGCGGCCCGAGACTTGAAAGCACACCAAGACGGCAGCGAATTTGCGCCACGGGTTCCCTTGGCGTAGACTCGCCGGATGACATCGATACAGCACGGTCCGGCCGCTCGGTCGGGCGCAGAATATTTGGCAGGCAACGGCCGCGCCAACACCCAACTGGCTAGCCCCGAGTTCAACAACGCCCGGCGTGCCCTAGCCAGTTTTTGCAGACCGGAAAACCTGGCAGCCCTGCGTCAACGAATGGCGGCAGAAGGCCTCTACGAACAGGCGTGGCAATCCGCATCGCGCCTGCTCGGCATCACCTGGGATGACGCGCCTGCCTACGTCAATATCGAGGTTAAAGGTGAGCTTGGTTTTTTGGTCGAGCGCCGAGTCTGGCAAAGCGCCGTCTTCGCCACTTTTGTCAAGTGCAATATCAACCCGACCTTCAGGCGTGGTGCGGTCGTTGAGTGGTGCCGGGCCGCTTTGGGCAGACGCACCGATTTTGCGATACTTCAGGAGTCAAAACACCTGCTGCCGCGCGAAGAAAACAAGTCGCTGCCCTGGGCCCCCCGGGCAGTCCGCGCCTACCTGCGGGCGTTGGTCAAATTGGGCTTTCTTGCCGCGCGTGGCGGCGGTCACTACGAGATCTTGCGCCGCTGAATTGGAGCGGGGACTGCCGGTAGCCCCCTGACCTTGGCCGCATTGCAGCTGACTTTCGCCACGTCGTAGCGGCGATCAAGCTACGACAGTCGCCTATTGAGTTCGTCACCCGCCCTCGTGCGCCGCAAATGAAACAAAAAAAATCCCAAGCCGTTAGGCTCGGGATTAAAGATCTCATCGTTGCGATGGATCAAGGAGGGGTCAAACATTGCCAGCGGGGGACGCTGAAGCAACGTGGCCATAGTACGGAGGTTCATCCGGCGCGTCTGTAGCATCTGTTCAGTGCTTGCGTAACGGAATGTACGGCGATGACGCTTTTCGCGCTTTCCAGGCACGGCAGGCCACTTGGCCGTCGCCTGCCTGAGCGGGCGAGCACGAACACTACGCCCAAGGCGCCTCTTGCAAGACGAAAAACAGAGGGGATCTGAGTAGCAGATTTCCCGTTTAGCTGGTGCCGACGATGAGACTCGAACTCATACGACCGAAGTCACTACCCCCTCAAGATAGCGTGTCTACCAATTTCACCACGTCGGCTAAGAACTACGGGCTGCTCTGCGATGGTGCCCAGGAGAAGACTCGAACTTCCACAGTGTTGCCACCACCAGGACCTGAACCTGGCGCGTCTACCAATTTCGCCACCTGGGCATCGCAAGAGGGCGCGATTCTAGCGACATTTTTCGATTGTCGCAAAAGAATATTAATTCCACGCGATGTCCGAGAGCGAAAACCTTGCCCAAAAATCGGCCAAAAAGGCTCTGCGACAGCAGTCTAGGCCAGGTATTTCCTGAAGTGCGCCAGCGTCCGTTGCCACGAGAGCTTGGCCGCGTCGTCGTTGTAGCGCGGCGTTGAGTTGTTGTGAAAACCGTGCTGCGTGCCGGGGTAGACGTACACCTGATAGTCGACGCCAGCCGCCTTGAGCGCGGCCTCGAAAGCCGGATAGGTCTTGTTGATCTGCTCGTCCTTTTCAGCCAAATGACACAGCAACGCCGCCTTGATTTTGCCGACGCTGGCGGTGTCCGCGGCGACGCCATAGCAGGGAACTCCCGCGATCATCGCGTCACCCAGCGCCGCGGCCAGGTAATTGACCACCCCGCCGCCATAGCAAAAACCGGTTACGCCGAGTTTGCCGGTCGACAGCGGGTGACTCTTGATGAAGCGCGCGCTGTTGAGCAGATCGATGCGCAGCTTGGCTTGATCGAGGCCGGCCTGCAAGGTGCGGCCGTCGTCGTCGTTGCCCGGATAGCCGCCGACCGGGAACAGACCGTCGGGGGCAAGCACAAGGAATCCCTCGCTGGCCAGGCGCCGGGCCACGTCTTCAATATAGGGATTGAGTCCACGATTCTCATGCACCACGAGGACGGCCGCAAACGGCCCGGCGCCGGCCGGTTGCACGAGATAGCCACGCATCGTTCCCGAGTTGCCACCGGGCGAAGGATAGCCAACATACGACGCCTTGATGCGCGCATCGGCCGACGAAATCGTTTGTGCTTGCGCATAACGCGGCAACAGTGCCTGCGCCATACCCAATCCGCCGACCACCGCCAAAGCCGCCGCGCGCGCCAGGAACTCGCGCCGGTCGATACGACCGTGACAGTACTCGTCGTAGAGATCGAACACTTGCTGGTCGATTTCCAATTGCGTGATACCGCGATCCGGCGTCGTCGCGGCCACTTGCGCGTTGCCCATGTTTTGGCTCCCTGAGTAAGCTGAATGCTGAGTCAGCGTCAGTTGAGATGCTCTGGTCAGATTCTCCAGGCGTATTGCCCGTTCTCGGCTCAAGGACCATTGACCGCCACAGCGCTTCGCCAGTTCCCCGCACCCCGGTACGCTTTCTTTCGCGTCAAGAAGACCTTGCTGCGCAAACGTCCGGCGGCACCTGTTTTGCAGTCGCAGCGCGAATCAGGCAAAGACGGCGCGCTCCCAGCCATGGTTGATGCGGGCGCTTGCCAACTTCATTCTGGACGGGCACAAAAAAAGGGCCCGCGCAGTTGCAGGGCCCTTTTTTCGATTTCGCGCAAGTCCGACAGACTTTACTGCTTGCGATCGAATCAGCTTACCAGTTCGGTTCGCGTTCAGGAGTCGCCGTGATTCGATGGATTGAAAGGTCAGCGCCATCGAATTCTTGCTCGCGGTCGAGGCGCAAGCCAAAGGTCGCCTTGAGCAGGCCATAGACCATCGCACTGCCGGTCAGCGCGACCGCGATTGCCAAGCCGGTCATGATCAGCTGCGGCATGAAGGCGATGCCGCCAGCGCCGCCCAGCGCCTTCTGCCCGAAGATACCGGCGGCGATGCCACCCCAAGCGCCGCACAGTCCGTGCAAGGGCCAGACACCGAGCACGTCGTCGATCTTCCAGCGATTCTGCGTCAGCGTGAACATCATCACGAACAAGGCACCGGCGACGCCGCCGACGACCAGTGCGCCCATCGGATGCATCACGTCGGAACCGGCGCAGACAGCGACCAGCCCAGCGAGCGGGCCGTTATGCACGAAGCCCGGGTCGTTCTTGCCGAGCACCAGCGCGACTAGCGTCCCGCCGACCATGGCCATCAGCGAGTTGATCGCGACCAGGCCGGAAATCTTGTCGAGTGTTTGCGCGCTCATGACGTTGAAGCCGAACCAGCCGACGGTCAGAATCCACGCGCCGAGCGCCAGGAAGGGAATCGACGACGGCGGGTGCGCCGAGATCCGCCCTTCCTTGGTGTAGCGTCCGTGCCGCGCACCGAGCAACAGCACGGCGGGCAGCGCGATCCAGCCACCCATCGCATGCACCACCACCGAGCCGGCAAAGTCGTGGAACTCTTCGCCAAAAGTCGCCTGCAGCCAGGCCTGGATGCCGAAGGCGTGATTCCAGGCGATCCCCTCGAAGAAGGGGTAGATGAAGCCGACGATCAGGAAGGTCGCGATCAGTTGCGGGTTGAACCTGGCGCGCTCGGCGATGCCACCCGAGATGATCGCCGGAATCGCCGCCGCAAAGGTCAATAGGAAAAAGAAGCGGGTCAGCTCGTAGCCGTTGCGCTGCATCAGGACTTCGGCGCCCGAGAAAAAATTGACGCCGTAGGCGATCGAGAAGCCGACAAAGAAATAAGCGAGGGTCGACACCGAGAAGTCGACGAGGATCTTGACCAGCGCGTTGACCTGATTTTTCTTGCGCACTGTCCCCAGTTCGAGAAAGGCGAAACCCGAATGCATGGCGAGCACCATGATGCCGCCCAGCAGAATGAATAATACGTCACTACCCGATTTGAGCGCTTCCATGTGGACTCCCGAAAAACGATCCGGGCACGTATGCAAGCTTCGTTCCACCAGACAGCACGCTATTTATTCAAAGACTTAGGGATCACCACCCGAGCCCGCCGCACCAATCAGGCGCACTTGGCCCAGTTTGAGCACCACAATGGAACGCGCTTGATGAACCCGCCTTCGCTGCCTCGTTATGGTGCAGCACCCGGCGGCAACAGTACCCACATCTGTCCCTGCTGCTTCATTTTCCCGGCCTGGCTGCCTGCGTCTGCGCCAAAGCCCCAGAAAAAGTCGGCGCGCACCACACCGCGAATCGCACCACCGGTGTCCTGAGCCAACATCAATCGCCGCAGGGGCGCCGCGCTGGCAGGTTGCGTCGTCGCCAGGAAGACCGGCGCGCCGAGCGGGACCTGGCGCGGATCGACGGCGATGCTGCGCTCGGCGGAAAGCGGCACCCCCAGCGCGCCTTGCGGCCCCTCGTCGCCCTTTGACTGCACTTCGCGGAAGAAGACGTAGCTCGGATTGGCGTTGAGCACGTCGTTAAGTTTTTCGGGGTTGGCGCGCGCCCAGGCCTGGATGTTCTGCATCGACGTCTGCTCGATCTTGAGTTCGCCGCGCTCGGCGAGCACGCGACCGATCGCCTGGTAGGGGTAGCCGTTCTGGTCGGCGTAACCGATGCGCACCATGCTGCCGTCAGGCAATTTGACCCGACCCGAGCCCTGGATCTGCAGGAAGAAGAGCTCAACCGCGTCGTCCACCCACAGCAGCACACGATCGGCGTAATTGGCCTCGCGCGCATTGATGTCGGCGCGCGAGTAGTACGGAATGACCTTGTTGCCTTGCAGACGGCCGCGCAAGCGCATTCCCTTGAGGTCGGGAAAAACATCGGCGAGCTCGATCGTCAACAGGTCGGACGGAACGCCGAGCACGGCCTGCGAGAAGGTCGTGCTGCGTCGGCGCGAGCCGTGCAACAACGGTTCGTAATACCCGGTGATCAAGCCGCTGGTCGTCGCGTCAGGGTTGGTCAGCAGATAGGGTTCAAAACGCGCTTCGAAGAAACGGCGTTGCGCTGCGCCGTCGTTGGTAGCGATCCCCTTGGCCTCGGTGCAGGCGGCGCGCCAGAGCAGCCATTTCGGTTTGCTGGCCAGCGCCCGGCACGACTGCAGGAAAGCCGGCCAGGCGGCGGTCAGATCATCGTCGGCCCAGCCCGGCAGATCGGCAAAACGCGCGACCTGCATCGGTTTGGCCGGCGGCGCCGTCGGAACCGCCGCCGGACAGGGCACGCAGGCCGGGCACGCCGGACAGGCGGGTGATGCGGGCGGCGCCTTGACCGTCGTACAGGCGGCGAGCAACGCGCCGATCAGTATCGCGGCGAGCAGGGAAAATGGTCTCGTTTGGCTTTTGCTCATGGTTTGGCTACAGTGCATGGGTTTTTGACCTCGCGAAGTATACTCTGCCCCGATGAACGACCCGACCTTGCAACTTGCCAGTTTTCTCGCGCGCGCCGAAAGGCTGCTCGAACGCATCGAGCCGCTGCTGCCACCCGCCTCGCCAATGCCCGACTGGAACGCGGCAATCGCCTTCCGCTGGCGCCGACACGGCAATTCCGGCTATCTGCAGCCGATCACCCGGCCATCATCGATGCGTCTTGCCGATCTGCACGACATCGACGAGCAAAAAGCGCAAATCGACGCCAACACGCGGCAGTTTGTCGGCGGCCGGCCAGCCAACAACGTGCTGCTCACCGGCACCCGCGGCTCGGGCAAGTCGTCGCTGATCAAGGCGCTGCTCAACGAGTACTCGCCGCGCGGATTGCGCGTCATCGAGGTCGAGAAGGGTGAGCTCGTCGACCTGCCCGACATCGTCGACCTGATCGACGGTCGCCGCGAGCGCTTCATCATCTTTTGCGACGATCTGTCGTTCGACGCTGGCGACGCGACCTACAAGGCGCTCAAGGTCGTACTCGACGGCTCGCTCGCCGCGGCGCCCGACAACGTGCTGATCTACGCGACGTCGAACCGCCGCCACCTGATGCCCGAGTATTTCGAGGAGAACCTCAAAGGCCAGCGGGTCGGCGACGAAATTCATCCCGACGAGGCGGTCGAGGAGAAAATTTCGCTCTCCGAGCGTTTCGGTCTCTGGCTTTCGTTCTACCCCTTCGACCAGGACGCCTACCTCAACATCGTCGCGCACTGGCTCAAATCCTTCGGGTGCGGCGACAAGGAAATCGCCGGCGCGCAGCGCGATGCACTCAACTGGGCGCTGATGCGCGGCTCGCGCAGCGGTCGCGTGGCCTGGCAGTTCGCCAAGGACTGGGCCGGAACGCACCAGCGCGCCAGCGCCAAGCGCCGAAAATGACCAAGATCGTCGAGGTCGCCGCGGCGATTTTGCTGCGCGACGGTCCCGCGGGCACCGAATACCTGCTCGCCTGCCGCCCTGAAGGCAAAGTCTACGCGGGCTATTGGGAATTTCCGGGCGGCAAAGTCGAACCTGGAGAGTCCATGCGCCAGGCGCTGGTTCGCGAACTGCAGGAAGAGCTCGGAATCACCATCGACTGCGCCTGGCCGTGGCTGTCGCGCACGCACACCTACCCGCACGCCAGCGTTCGCCTCAAGTTCTTTCGCGTCACGTCGTGGCACGGCGAAATCAAACCGATCGAGCACAGCGGCCTCGAGTGGACAAGGATCGGCGATGCAGCATCGGTCGCACCGGTCCTGCCGGCTAACGGCCCTATCCTGCGCGCACTCGAACTGCCGCCGCTCTACGCACTGACCAACGCCGAGCAAAACGGCATCGATGCCGAGCTTGCGCGACTCGCCGGCGCACTGGCGCGCGGCCTGCGTCTGATCCAGATTCGCGACAAGACACTGATTCCCGCGCAGCGCCTGCAGCTGGCGCGCGGCGCGATGGCGCTGGCCAGCGACTACGACGACGCCTGCGTGCTGGTCAATGACGACGAAGATCTGGCGCGCGCCGTCGGCGCGCACGGCGTGCACCTGTCGTCTGGCCATCTAATGAGAACCGCTCAGCGTCCGTCGTTTGAGCGGGTTGCCGCCTCTTGCCACACGGCCGAAGACCTCGCGCAAGCGGCAGCGCTGGGCCTCGACTTCGCGCTGCTCAGCCCAGTGTTGCCGACGGCCAGCCATCCGGAAAGCAGCGGCATCGGCTGGGACGATTTTTCACGCCTGATCGAACGCGCGCCGCTACCGGTGTTCGCGCTCGGCGGAATGCGTCCGGAGATGCTCGAAACAGCGCGTTTGAACGGCGCACACGGCATCGCGCTGATGCGCGGCTGGCGCTAACTACTCGACAGGCGGCGGTTCTGACAGCGGATCGGCGCTTTCCTGCACCGGAACGCGGTACGCTTCGGACGCCCAGGCGCCTAGATCGATCAGCTTGCAGCGCTCAGAGCAGAACGGACGATACTTGTTGTCCGCGCTCCACAGCGACTCGCCACCGCATTGCGGACAGCGCAGCTTGAGCGGCCCCTTGACCATCAGAGGTTGCAGAAGACCATGTCGAACTCGACGTCGGTCTCGGCGTGGCGCGGCCGATGGTCGTAGTCTGGACAGGTAAAGCGGATATTGAGCGCGTACTTGTTGGCGCTGATTTCCGGAACGTAGGCGATCTGCGGCTTGAGCGAGACGCGAACCATCTGCGCCGCGCTACCGCCGAGCATCATCTGGAAAGCGCCGCCTTCGGCGACCTGATGCTCCGAACGCCCGCTGGCGCGCAATAGCCGCAGCACGATCGCCAGACCGCTGCGCAGCGGCATGAACGGCTTGAGCCAGTCGAGCAGCGCCGCGCGGCGCGCCTCGGGGTCCTGGTGCTGCCAGTAGTGATACGAAGGCAGGTCGAATTCGCAGACGCCGCCCGGAATCACGGCACGGCTCTTGATCCCCATCAGCCAGTCGTTCTCGCGCAGGAACTGGCCGATCTTTCCGGTCATGCCGAGCAACGCTGCCGAGCACTGCTCGATTTCGTAGAGCGCACCCGACAAAGCCTCTTCGGAAATGTCCGGATTATTGCGAAAGATGAGCAGCGATTGACGCTGACGTTCGAGCTCCTGAATCAGGTCCATCTTGAGGTCGGCGCGACCGGCCACTTCGAGAATTTCGAACAGTGCCAGCAGAACGGCGTGATGTTCGCGCGAGCCCTGTTGCTCGAGGAAGTAGCTCGCCTTGTCGAACAAATCCTCAAGGCGCAGCAAGGTGCGTATGCGCTCGTTGAAGGGGTATTCGTATGTAATCACGCCGTCGCCAGGTAAAAAAACGGGAATTTGTCATTATTCTGAGGCATTTGCGACAAAACCTCAACAGTCTGCATTAAGTTATACGCGCTTTCCCGGCCAGCGCCGCAAGCTCAAGGTAACGCCGATGCAGCGCCACGACCTGAGCGTTCAAGTCATCGCGCCCGCCGCCGTTGAACACCACATCGTCAGCGACCGCCAATCTTTCAGCGCGCGACGCCTGGGTCGCCATGATCGCCTGCGCTTCCTCGGCTGAAAGGCCGCTGCGCGCAATGACACGCGCAAGTTGCGTCGCTTCGTCGCAATCGACGACCAGGATCCGGTCGACGCGCTGGCGATACGCGCCAGACTCGACGAGCAGCGGAACGACCAGCAGCACGTAAGGTGCGGCCGCCGCCAACCGACAGCGCGCTTCGCTCTCGCGCTGGATCAGCGGATGCAGGATGGCCTCGATCCGGCTTTTGGCTTGCGCATCGGAAAAGACCAGGCGGCGCATCGCGACACGATCCAGAGCGCCGTCATCACCGACCACCGAAGGACCAAAAGCGGCAGCGATCTGACCCATGGCGGCGCCTCGAACACCGGTCAACTCGTGCGCGATGACGTCGGTATCGACCACCGCGGCGCCGCGCGCGGCCAACAGATCAGCGACCGTACTCTTGCCGCTGCCGATGCCGCCGGTCAGGCCAACGATCAGGCTCACGGCATTGCCGGCTTCTTGCAGGCAAGCAGCCGGCCGTCCGGCAGCAGTTCGGCGATCGCCTTGCGCAGCGAATCGACCTGCGATTCCGGCCCGCGGATCTCGAGTTGGGCGGTCGCCGGTTTGGCGTTGCGCTCGCCAACCCGCGCCGACTTGACGCCCTGGTTGCGCAGCGCATCGAGGCGCGCCGCCGCGGCCTCCTTGGTCGAAAACAGCCCGAGCGAAATGGCCCATTTGTACGGCCCGCTGTCCTGCACGATGAAAAACTCCGGGACGCGCAGTTTTTTGAGCTCGGCGACCTTGTTGTCGGCGTCCTGTTTGCTCGCCAGCGCGGGAATATAGACCCAGTAGCTGGCGCTGCCCTCGAGCGTCGTTCGCTGCGCCTTGAATGCAGGCCACTTCTCGGCCAGCAGGCTTTCCACCCGCCCGCTGTCGGCGAGCGGCAGATCGGCGAGCGACAGGCACTGCTCGGCCACCGCTTCGGCTTTCACCGGCTTTTCAGCCTTGACGCTTTCCGCCGGCGCTTCGTCGCGCGCCACCACCTTGATCTGATCGGCGAGCAATTGCTGTTGCAGGCGAAAGGCGTCGGGGTCGGAAGACGAACCGAAATAGCCCTGGGTCCACGCCAGGAACAGCAAATTGGCCAGGATCAGCAGGAAGACCAGCGCGCGCATCGGGACTCAGCCGACCTTGGGCAGGTGACGCAGCGATTCCTTGATCGCCGCTTCCGGATAGTCGAAGTCTTCGAGTTCGCCGGCGAAATAGCGATCGTACGAGCCCATGTCGAAGTGACCGTGCCCGGTGACGTTGATCAGAATCGTCCTGGCTTCGCCGCTTTCCTTGCAGCGCAATGCCTCGTCGATTCCGGCGCGGATCGCGTGATTCGATTCCGGCGCCGGGATGATCCCTTCGGCGTGCGAGAACATGACGCCAGCTTCGAAGGTGGCAAGCTGGGGAACCGACACCGCCTCGATCAGGCCTTCATGGTAGAGCTGAGAGACGAGCGGCGACGCGCCGTGATAACGCAGACCACCGGCATGGATTCCGGGCGGCATGAAGTCGTGGCCGAGCGTGAACATCTTCATCATCGGCGTGAAGCCCGACGAATCGCCAAAGTCGTAGGCATAGTCGCCGCGCGTCAGCGACGGGCACGAGCTCGGTTCGACGGCAACCAGGCGCGTCGGCTTGCCGTGACGCCCGCCGGCGGCATTGTCGGCGATGAACGGGAAGGCGATCCCGGCGAACGACGAGCCGCCGCCACAAGGAGCGAAGACGACGTCGGGCCAGTCACCGGCGAGTTCGAACTGCTTCTTGGCTTCGAGGCCGATGATCGTCTGATGCAGTGCGACGTGATTGAGCACCGAGCCGAGCGCATAGTTGGTATCGGCACGCGAAGCGGCTTCCTCGACCGCTTCCGAAATCGCCAGGCCCAGCGATCCCTGGTTGTCGGCGTTAGCAGCCAGCGCATCACGCCCCGACTGCGTCATATTTGACGGACTGGCGAACACCTCGGCGCCCCAGGTCTGCATCATCGAACGGCGGTAGGGCTTCTGGCCGTAGCTGACCTTGACCATATAGACGCGCACTTCGAGACCGAACATCTGGCCGGCCAGCGCCATCGAACAACCCCACTGTCCGGCGCCGGTTTCGGTGGTGATGCGTTTGATCCCCGCCTGTTTGTTGTAATAGGCCTGCGCGATCGCGGTGTTGGGCTTGTGCGAGCCGGCCGGCGAGACGCCTTCGTTCTTGTAATAGATTTTCGCCGGAGTGCCGAGCATCGCTTCGAGCCGCGCGGCGCGAACCAGCGGCGAAGGACGCCACAGTCGATAGATCTCGCGTACCGGCTGCGGGATCGGAATCCAGCGCTCGGCCGACATTTCCTGTTCGAGAATCGCCTGCGGAAAAATCGCCCCCATCTGCTCCGGCGTCGCCGGCTTGCCATCCGCGCCGAGCGGCGGCAGCGGCGCATTGGGCATGTCGGCGACGACGTTGTACCAGTGCGTCGGGATTTCGGATTGGGGCAGCACGAAGCGAAGCGATTCCATTGAAGTTCCAGGCCAGTGATTGATCGGAAAGGTGCAAGTATAGCCGCGGCCGGATGCTGATGCAGCAGGCAGCGCTTGAACGCCGCCGCACGGCGTCAGATTATGGCGCGGCGCCGAAGCGCACCAAGCCATCGAGAATCAGATTCTCGACCTGCAGGAACGGGATCTTCAAGTGCGGCACCAGGCTCGGCGCCGCGCCGCCGGTGAGCAGACAGAGCGCGCCGGGTTCGGCGGCGAGCTTGGCATACATGCGTTCGATGGCGCCGAGCTGGGCGTGCAGGCAGCCGCTGACGATGGCGTCATTGGTATTGCGCGGCGCGCAGCGGAACTCGCCTTCGGCGAGCGGCAGTTGCGCCGTGTTGCGCGCCAGCGACGCGCGCATCAGGTCGACGCCGGGCAGGATCAAGCCGCCGCGAAACTCGCCGTCGGCGGCGAGCCAGTCGACGGTCGTTGCGGTACCGACGCAGACCACCAGGCAGGCGCTGATCGTCTGCGCACGCGCGCCGATCAGCGCCGCCCAGCGATCGGCGCCAAGCCGTTCGGGTTGCTCATAAGCGTTGCGTACGCCGCAGCATTGCGCACTCGAGCGCAGCCAGCACGGCGCGCCGAAGCGACTCGTCAGCGCCGCGCTGATCGTCGCTCCCACCGCCTCGCCGGCGACGTTGCAGGCGACCACCCGCGAATCGCCAGGCCAGCCGGCCGATACTTCGGCCAAGCGTGACACTTCGCCGGTCGGCAGCGCGCCCTGTTCAACCCACGCGGCACCGTCGTGGATGCCCCACTTGATGCGCGTGTTGCCGGCGTCGATGGCGATCATAAGGCGCGCAGCGTGAGGTCGCCGGACAGGCAGCGTTCAAGCCCGGTCGCCGTCTGCACCAGCAAGGCGCCGTCGACATCGGCACCACGGCAAACGCCGGTCATCACCACACGACCGTCGCGCAGCAGCCGCACTGGCCGATCCTGCCAGGCGTGACGCGCCTGCCAGGCTTCGCGCAGCACGGCAAAGCCACCGGTGGAAAAATCGTCGAAAACCTGCGCCAGTTCGATCAGCAGCCGGGCAAACAGCAGGTGACGGTCGGGTAGCTCGGCGAGCGCGTTGGCGAGCGCCGCAACGGGCAAAGCGACGCCATCGCGCTCGATCTCTCCGTCGGGCAGCGTCAGATTGAGGCCGATGCCGATCACCGCCAGCGCGCTGTCGGGGTCGTTCTGCGGATTGCTCTGTGCATTGCTCTGTAACTCGACGAGAATGCCGACCAGCTTGGCGTCAGCGTGCAGCACATCGTTCGGCCACTTCAGTGCAATTCCCGCCGCGCCGCAGCTTTCGAGCGCGCGGACGACAGCGAGCCCGACCGCCAACGAGAGTCCGGCCAGCCGCTCAAGACCGCCGTCGAAACGCCACAGCACGGAAAAGGTCAGGCTTGCCTGCGGGCTCGCCAGCCAGTGGCGTCCGCGGCTGCCGCGTCCGGCGCTCTGCCGGTCGGCGACGATGACGCTGCCCGACGGCGCGCCGCAAGCGGCGCGGTCGAGCAACAGCGTGCTGGTCGAGGTGCACTCGGCAAGCGAGTCGACGTCGAAGCGCCCACGCGCCGCGCCGAGCAGCGCGGACAAGCGCAAGGGGTCGATCAGCAGGGGAGAAGAGGAATCAGTCATAGCGTCGGCTTCGTGCGAAGCCGGCATTATCACTGATTATCAGGCGGCTTGCTCCGGATCGTTGTTGCGTCCGCCGTCCAGACCCAGATCCTGGATCTTGCGCGTGATCGTATTACGGCCGATGCCCAGCGCCTGCGCCGCTTCGATCCGCCGTCCTCCGGTATGGACCAGCGCCCGCGCAATCAGCACCCGCTCGAAGCTGTCGGTGAGCTTCTCGTGAACCTGGCCGCTGCCGCCCGCCAGCAAGCGGTCGACCTCGAGCGCCAGGCCGCTCTCCCAGTCGGACGCGGTGGCCAGCGGCGGCGTGTCGCGCAGCTCGGGCGGCAGGTCGGCGAGGTCGACCTGTTGCCCCGGCGCCATCACCGTCAGCCAGTGGCAGATATTTTCGAGCTGCCGAACGTTGCCGGGAAAATCGAGCGACGCCAGATGCTTGAGCGCCGCGTCGGAAAAGCGCTTGGCTTCGACGCCCAGATCCTGCGCGCTCTTTTGCAGGAAATGACGCGCCAGGATCGGGATATCCTCGCGCCGCTCGCGCAGGCTCGGCAGACGCACGCGGATCACGTTGAGGCGGTGGAACAGATCCTCGCGAAAGAGGCCTTCCTTGACCCGAGTTTCGAGATTCTGATGCGTTGCCGCGATGATCCTGACGTTGGCCTTGATCGGCGAATGACCGCCGACGCGGTAGTAATTGCCGTCGGACAGCACGCGCAACAGACGGGTCTGCAGCTCGGACGGCATATCGCCGATCTCGTCGAGGAACAGCGTACCGCCCTCGGCCTGCTCGAAGCGTCCGCGCCGCTGCGCTGCGGCGCCGGTGAAAGCACCGCGCTCGTGGCCAAAGAGCTCGGATTCGAGCAAGTCCTTCGGGATCGCCGCGGTATTGATGGCGATGAACGGCTTGTCCGAACGCAGGCTATGCCGATGCACGGCGCGCGCGACGAGTTCCTTGCCCGACCCCGATTCGCCGGTGATCATCACCGTCGCATTGGACTGCGAGAGGCGGCCGATGGCGCGAAAAACCTCCTGCATCGCCGGCGCCTGGCCGAGGATCTCGGGAACCAGTCCCGGCTCGCTCGACGCACCAACCTGGTGCAAACTCTCGTCGATCGCGCGCCGGATCAGTTCGAGCGCCTGGTCGACGTCGAAAGGCTTGGGCAGATACTCGAAAGCGCCACCCTGGAAGGCAGCGACCGCGCTGTCGAGGTCCGAGTAGGCGGTCATGATGATCACCGGCAGCGACGGAAAGCGCGTCTTGACCTGCTTGAGCAGGTCGAGCCCCGACTCGCCGGGCATGCGGATGTCCGAGACCAGCACCTGCGGCGGCTCGGCGCCGAGGTCGAGCTGCGACAGCGCTTCGCTGGCCGAGGCAAAACTCTTGAACGGCACCTGCTCACGGGCCAGGGTCTTCTCGAGCACCCAGCGAATTGACTTGTCGTCGTCGACGATCCAGACAGGTTTCATTGTTTTACCAGACATCATGAGGAGTATATGGAAGCTATAGCAAATAGCTTGCCATCACCCTGTGATCAGTGGCATTCGGATCGTGAAGCAGGTATAGCCCGGGCGGCTCTCGCATTCGATCGTTCCCTGGTGCTGTTGAATGAAGCTCTGCGCCAGCGTTAGCCCAAGACCGCTACCGCCTTGGCGGCCGGAGACCAGCGGGTAGAACATGCGCTCGCGAATGTCTTCGGGGATCCCCGGCCCGTTGTCGATCACCTGTAATTCGAGCGCCAGCCGGTGGCGCCGCTTGGCCAGCGTGACCTGCCGGTCGACGCGGGTGCGCAGCGTAATCTGGCCGCCCCCGGGTTCGCCGCTGGGCGCCCCTTTGATCGCCTGCGCAGCATTGCGCGCGATATTGAGAACGGCCTGAATCAATTGCTCGCGGTCGCCGATCAAGTCGGGCAGGCTGGTGTCGTAATCGCGCCGCACGGTCAACGTTTGCGGGAACTCGGCGGTCAGCAGGCTGCGCACGCGTTCGAGGATTTCGTGGATATTGACCGGCGCCGGCTGCATCGGTCGATGCGGCGAGAGCAGCCGCTTCATCAGGTCCTGCAGGCGGTCGGCCTCCTTGATGATGACCTGGGTGTATTCGCGCAGACCCGGGTTGTTGAGTTCGTGTTCGAGCAGCTGCGCCGCGCCGCGGATGCCACCCAGCGGGTTCTTGATTTCGTGCGCCAGATTGCGGATCAGCTCGCGGCTCGCCAGTTGATCGGAAATCTGCCGCTCTTCACGCGTCGCCTTGAGCTGCTGATCGATCGGCCACAACTCGACGAGCAGGCGCGCCTGTGGCGAATCGGTCGGATTGACCGTACAGTTCAGATGCAGCACGACGCCATCGTTGCGCGTCAGCCTGATGCTCTGACCGGTATAACTCCAGCCCTGCGTGAAGGCGTGATCAAGCGCTTCCTGGAGAGCGCCGGGGAATTCGACGACGCTGTCCAGACGAGCCCCGGCAAAGGTCTTGTTGCTGATCTCCAGCAGATTTTCGGCCGCCGAATTCATGTAGCGAATGGCAAAATTCTCGTCGAGCAGAACGACCGACGACGACAGCAGATCTAGCCCGCCAAAGGGGTTGGACGAAGTATCAGGCATGTTTTTCAGGTGACCCGGGAATCAACGCAGTTTTGCAATTTCTTTCTGGATGGCCTCGATATTGCGCTCGTGCAAAGCCACTTTGTCACGGTAGGGGGCAATTCGCTCCTCGACCTTGCCGCCGCTGATGCCGCCATGCTGCATTCGTTCGTTGGGCAGAATGATCGCTTCCTGCTCGGCCAGGGCCTTCTTGGCCTCGTCGAGATTCTTCTGCTCGGCCGCCAGTTCGCTGTCGAGAATGCGCCGGCGATCGGTATCACGCGCCTTCTGCGTGCTGTCGTCGACCTTCGGAAAAGTCGCCGGCGTCGGCGTTTTCGCCGCCGCCTTGGGCGCTGGAACGGTCACCGGCGCACCCAGATCCATGGCGGTGCACTTGGCCCCCTTGGCCGACGACTTGATGTTCGAAAACGATTTGTGGCCGCCTTCATCGACGCATTGGTACATGACATCCGCCTGAACCGGCAGCGCGGCCAACAAGGCGGTCAAGAGATACAGCCGCTGAAAATTCATCGCGTTCCTATCCTTTGGTGGTAGCCAGCATCGTGGGGCTGATCAGGGTACCAGTGTATGGGACGGCCCTGGGAAATACAAACGCGCAAAACCCGTCGACGGTAGACAAAAAAAGGACGGGCAAGCCCGTCCTTCGTGCCTGCAAGCGAACGAACGATCAGCAGCTGTAGTACAGGTCAAATTCGACCGGGTGTGTCGTCATGCGAACCTTGTTGACTTCTTCCATCTTGAGCGTGATGAAAGCATCGATCCAGTCGCTCGAGAAGACACCGCCCTGGGTCAAGAAGTCACGATCCTTGTCGAGCGCATCCAAGGCTTCTTCGAGGCTGGCGCAAACGGTCGGGATCTTGGCATCCTCTTCCGGCGGCAGGTCGTAGAGGTTCTTGTCGGCCGCATCGCCCGGGTGAATCTTGTTCTGGATGCCGTCGAGGCCGGCCATCAGCAGCGCAGTGAAGCACAGGTAAGGATTGGCGATCGGATCGGGGAAGCGGGTTTCAATGCGGCGCGCCTTGTCGGAAGCGACGTGCGGAATACGGATCGACGCCGAACGGTTCTTGGCCGAGTAGGCGAGCTTGACCGGCGCTTCGTAGTGCGGAACGAGGCGCTTGTACGAGTTGGTGCCGGGGTTGGTGATGGCGTTGAGCGCCTTGGCGTGCTTGATGATGCCGCCGATATAGAAGAGCGCCAGTTCGGAGAGGCCGGCGTAACCGTTGCCGGCGAACAGGTTCTTGCCATCTTTCCAGATCGACTGGTGCACGTGCATTCCCGAACCGTTGTCGCCGACGATCGGTTTCGGCATGAAGGTCGCGGTCTTGCCGTACTGGTGTGCGACGTTATGCACGACGTACTTGAGGATCTGCGTCCAGTCGGCGCGCTTGACCAGGGTGCTGAACACGGTACCGATTTCGCATTGGCCGGCGGTCGCCACTTCGTGGTGATGGACTTCGACCGGAACGCCAAGCGCTTCGAGCGCCAGACACATCGCCGAACGGATGTCGTGCAGGCTATCGACCGGCGGAACGGGGAAATAACCGCCCTTGACCGTCGGCCGGTGACCCGAGCCGCCGCCGCTCTCGCTCTTCTCGCCCGAGGTCCAGGCGGCTTCCTGCGAGTAAATCTTCAGGCTGCAACCCGACATGTCGACGCTCCAGTCGACCGAATCGAAAATGAAAAATTCGGGTTCCGGGCCGAAGAAGGCCGTATCACCGATTCCGGTCGACTTGAGGTAGGCTTCGCCGCGCTTGGCGATCGAGCGCGGGTCGCGGTCGTAGCCACTGCCATCGGCCGGATTGACGACGTCGCAGGTCAGAACCAGCGTCGTTTCGTCGAAGAAGGGGTCGATATAGGCAGTCGAAGGATCGGGCATCAGCTGCATGTCGGAGGCTTGAATCCCCTTCCAGCCGGCAATCGACGAACCGTCGAAGGCGTGACCATTCTCAAACTTGCCTTCGTCAAACGCGCTGACCGGAACAGTGACGTGCTGTTCCTTGCCACGGGTATCGGTAAAGCGGAAATCGACGAACTTGACGTCGTTTTCCTTGACCATCTTGATTACGTCTTGCGGGCTTGCCATTTTCGAAGTCTCCTCAGCGGATGCCGGTAATTTCCGGCGACAATAAAAAGGTGCTCCCGGTAATTAGCAGAAACCATGCCAATCGATGCGCGGGGAACTTTGCATTGTGCCATAAGGCCTTATCACTGACCTGGAGTATTTTTACGCACCGACATGGTGCGCAACATCCAGGAGTCGCACCACAACAGTGCACAACCGCCGCGTACCGAGGAAACGGCACGTGCCGGGCAAGTGATTTATACTTTGAACTCTCCACCAGGACCTCAATGCCATGGGAAAACTCGCCGACCTTCTGAACCTTGCCCAGGCGCGCGCGCGAGAACTCGGGCTACCTTACGCCGGCGCGCTGACGCCGCGTGAAGCCTTTGAAGTCTGGCAACTGGCGCCCGGCGCCAAGCTCGTCGACGTGCGCACCCGAGCCGAATGGGATTGGGTCGGGCGAGTTCCGCGCGCCGAGGAAATCGAGTGGATAAGCTACCCGTCAAATCAACCCAACAGCCATTTCCTGGCGCAGCTCAAGCACTGCGTCGACCCGCAATCGCTGGTGATGTTCCTCTGCCGCAGCGGCGTGCGCTCGCACCACGCCGCCAGCCTCGCCAACGAGGCCGGTTACAGCGCCTGCTACAACGTGCTCGAAGGTTTCGAGGGCGACAAGGACGCCAACGGCCAGCGCGGCAAGACCGGCGGCTGGCGCCATGCCGGCCTGCCGTGGACAAACTGAGCCCCGGCATCGCAAGCACTTAAGCCACGCCTTCCGCAACCCTTTTCTGCCACCACCAGCTGCTTGACCGCAGCAACGCTCCGAGACCTGTCAATGAAGACCGCCCGCATCAATTTCGAGAATTTCAACGCACTGCAGGACGACGATTGCCACCAGCGAATTCGCAGCGCGCGCGCCAAACTGGGCGAGCGCGCGGTGATCCTCGGCCACCACTACCAACGTTCCGACGTCTATCAGTACGCCGACCTGACCGGCGACTCGCTCAAACTCTCGCGCCTCGCTTCGCAAACCGATGCCGAATACATCGTCTTCTGCGGCGTCCATTTCATGGCCGAAGTCGCCGACTTCATGTCCAAACCGCAGCAAAAGGCGATCCTGCCCGACTTGGCGGCCGGTTGCTCGATGGCCGACATGGCCAACCTGGCCAAGGTCGAACGCTGCTGGCGCGAACTTGACAGCGTGCTCGACGCCGATGAACAGTTCACCCCGGTCACCTACATCAACTCGGCGGCCGACCTCAAGGCCTTCTGCGGAGCGCACGGCGGCATCGTGTGCACCTCGTCGAACGCCGCAGCGATCGCCGGGTGGGCTTTCGCCCAACGGCCGAAGATCCTGTTCTTCCCCGACCAGCATCTGGGCCGCTGGACGGGCCACACGATGGGAATCCCGCTCGAAGAAATGATGGTCTGGGATCCCGACCTCGAACTCGGCGGCCTGACTCCGGAACAGATCCGCAAGGCCCGACTGCTGCTCTGGAAAGGCCACTGCTCGGTGCACCAGATGTTCCAACCAACGCATATCGAGAAGTTTCGCAAGCAATATCCGGACGGACTGGTGATCGCTCACCCCGAGTGCGACTTCGACGTCTGCCAGCAATCGGACTACGTCGGCTCGACCGAACTGATCGTCAAGACGATCCGCGAAGCCGCGCCGAACACGCGCTGGCTGGTCGGCACCGAACTCAATCTGGTCAATCGGCTGGCCGAGGAAGTCAAGGCCGACGGCAAAATCGTGCACTTCATGGCGCCGACCGTCTGCATGTGTTCGACGATGCAGCGCATCGACCCGCAACATCTGGCGTGGGTTCTCGAAAATCTCGCCGAGGGGCAGATCGTCAACCAGATCAAGGTTCCCGAACACGAAGCCGTCCTTGCCCGCCTCGCACTTGAGAGGATGCTCGCGGTTTCGTGAGGATCATGAAAAGCCCCCAGCTCAAAGTCGTCACCTACAACATCCACAAGGGATTCTCGCAGTTCAACCAGCACCTGATGGTGCACGAGTTGCGCGAGCAGTTGCGCTCGCTCGATTCGGACATCGTCTTTCTGCAGGAGGTCCAGGGCTGCAACAGCCGCCATGCGGCAAGCATCGACAACTGGCCGGCCGAAGCGCAGCAGGACTTTCTCGCCGAAGACGTGTGGCAGGCAACGGCCTACGGCAGCAACGTGATCTACGACCACGGGCACCACGGCAACGCGATCCTTTCTCGCTTCCCGATCGAGCACTCGCACAACCAGGACGTCACCCACCTGCGCTTCGAACGGCGCGGCCTGCTGCACTGCGCGATCAAGGTGCCGGGGCTCGATCAGGCACTGCACTGCGTCTGCGTCCACCTCTCGCTGTTCGCGCGTTCGCGGCGCCGGCAGCTCGATGCACTGGCCCATTACCTGGAAGAGATCGCCGAACCCGACGCACCGCTACTCATCGCCGGAGACTTCAACGACTGGCGCAACGAAGCCGACGAGTTGCTGGCGCACCGCCTGGGCCTGGCTGAAGTCTTCGGCGGCCTCACCGGCAGCCCGGAGACCCCCGGCCGCAGTTTCCCGGCCAAACGGCCGGTGCTGCGCCTCGACCGCATCTACGTGCGCGGCTTCTCGGTCAGCCACGCCAAGATTCACAGCGGCGCGCCGTGGTCGAAGATCTCCGATCACGCCGCGCTGTCGGCGCATTTGCTGCGCGCCAGCGGTGGCCGCTGAGTTCATTGCCGGCAACCGGCTGACGCTGCTCAACAGCGGCGCGGAGTACTTTCCGGCGCTGCTCGCGGCGATCGACGGCGCGCAGCGTGACGTGCACCTGGAAAGCTACATCTTCGCCGATGACGACACCGGCCGTGCCGTCGCCAGCGCGCTGATCGCTGTCGCCCGGCGCGGCATCGCCGTGCGCCTGCTGGTCGACGGCATCGGCTCGCCGGAATTTTCCAGGACGCTGGGCCCGGCGCTGATCGCAGGCGGCGTCATGGCCGTCGTCTATCGGCCCGACCTCGCACGCTTTCGCCTGCGCCGTCATCGCCTGCGCCGCCTGCATCGCAAGCTGGCGGTCATCGACGGCGAAATCGCCTTCGTCGGCGGCATCAATGTCGTCGACGACCTCGACCCGCAGGCGCATTTGCCGCCGCGCTACGACTACGCCGTACGGATCGAAGGCCCGCTGCTGCTGCCGATCCGCGGCGCCATGCAACGGCTTTGGGAAATCGTCATCTGGGTGCACCTGAAACGTCGCTACCGCATCGGCAAGAGCGCGGCGCCGGCCCCTTTGCCACGCGGCAAGCAACTGGCGAGCTTCGTCGTGCGCGACAACATCCGGCATCGGCGGGCGATCGAAGAAGCCTATCTGAGGGCGATCGACGCTGCGCAAAGCGAGGTCCTGATTGCCAACGCCTACTTCCTGCCCGGACGCCGCTTCCGCCAAGCACTGCGCGACGCGGCGCACCGCGGCGTGCAGGTCAGCATCGTGCTGCAGGGACGCATCGAGTACCGCCTGCAGCACTACGCGACGCAGGCGCTCTACGGCAGCCTGCTCGCGGCGGGCATCCGCATCTTCGAATACCACCACAGTTTCCTGCATGCCAAGGTGGCGGTCATCGACCGGCAGTGGGCGACGGTCGGCTCGTCGAACATCGACCCCTTCAGCCTGTTGTTGTCGAGGGAGGCCAACGTCATCGCGCTCGACCAGGACTTTGCCGGGCAATTGCACGGTAGCCTCAAGCTGCGCATGCAGCAAGGCGCGCGCGAATTGCTGCCTGAACGCTGGCAGCAATTGCCGTGGCACTCGCGCCTGCTGCGCTGGGTGAGCTACAACCTCGTTCGCCTCGCCATCGGCATTTCGGGTTACGGCGGCAAGCACTGAGCCGCACGACTAACCGTCGGCAAACAGGCTCAGGTTGGAACTCGTTGCCTGGACATTGACCCGATTGCGCCCGTCATGCTTGGCCGCATACATGGCATGGTCGGCGCGAACCAGCAGGCTTTCGACGCTATCGTCGGCGCCGCGCCATCGCTCAACGCCGATACTGGCGGTGACACGCACCTCGATGACACCGTCGCGCACTGACGAGCACTCGACCGCGGAGCGAACTCGCTCGGCCAGTTCGACCGCACCTTCCAGCGTCGTCTGCGGCAGCAATAGCGCGAACTCTTCGCCGCCCAGCCGGCCCAGCGAATCGGACGAACGCAGGCAAGCACCGACCGTCTGCGCAAAGTGTTTGAGCAGAACGTCGCCGGCGGCATGCCCATGTTCGTCGTTAACCGCCTTGAAGTGATCGATGTCGAGCACCGCCACGCAGCAAGGGAAAGCGAAGCGCGCAGAGCGCTTGAGCTCATTGTCGACTTCCTCAAGAAAATAGCGGCGGTTGCGGCAACCGGTCAGCGAATCGAAACAGGCGTGCACTTTCAACTCATCGTTGAGCGCGACGAGTTCTTCGTTGATCCGGGCAATTTCGACCTGGTGCTCGCGGCCGCGCCGCAAATAGCGGATCGCGGCGCCAACGCTGGCGATCAGCGAGGCGCCCGCGACCAGCAGTACAAGCCATAACCAACGACCTTCGCGCTGGATGCGCAACAGCTCAGAGAGATCACGGAAAACCCAGATCTTGAGCATGTCGGCCTGGCTGTAAGAGAGCGCCTCGAGCATCGGCGCGCGACGCCCCTCAAGCCGCACCAGGCGAATGCCATGCACATCGACCGGCTCGATGGCCAGCGTTTCGAACTCCCGCCGCTGGTATCGGCGCAGCTGTTCGCCCTCGCTCAAGCGCTTCACCCAGGCCCCCGGAACCGACTTCATGTAAAAACCGCGATCGCCGGCGATAATCACCACCCCGTTCTCGTCGGTAATGAAGGCATTGGCGTCGCTGACCAGCCGAGCGAGCCGCGAGACGTCGATCTTGACGGCAATCACTCCGAGAAAGCGCGATCCGGAGGTCACCGCCGCCGAGTAAAAAATCCCCGGCGTACGCGTTGTCCGGCCGACGGCGAACTGTTGCCCCACGCCATCGCGCTTGGCCTTGGTAAAGTACTCGCGGTCGAGATAGTTGACGCCAGTTGCCGTGGCGGCGCGAGGAAAACCTCCCGAGGCAATGCAATTGCCCGAATCGTCGATGACCATCACCTGGTCGACGCCAAGGTCGGCGACCATTGCCTCGAGCCGTTTGGCCAGCCTCGACAGGCCCGCATCCTTTTCCAGCAAACCCCTGAGCTGCGGCGGCGCCAGCGAAATGCGCGACATGCCGCTTCCCAGGCGCGCCAGGATCGTCTCGATTTCCGGCTGCCGGGCCAACACCTTCGGAATGTGGCTCATGTGCGCCAGGGCAAACCCGGCATTGGCGCCGACCGCCGCCGCCGCCGACGAAACGGCATCCTGTTCGCGCTCGATCAGCAGGTTCGTCCGCTCAGAAACCAGGCGTTCGGCGAGTAGCCACGACGCAAAGCACCAGGCGATGACGGCGAGCGCAATCAGCACGCCGACGCTCAGGCGACGCCGGCGCACAAGCGGGACGCCATCGACCAGCACTCCGGAATTTCCTGCCGCAGACATCCGCTCGTCACAATTCGTGCAATTGAGGCAATCGTTACCGATCTTTACCGCACCGGGTATGCCATAGTACTCCTGCCCATGGCATAAGGGTCAATTGCAAAGCTAAGCAACGTCGCCCGGAAACACGGCGCGCAGCGCCGGCACGCGCGCCATCGACCAGTTGGCGATTGCCCAGCGCCAAAATTCGGCGAGCGGCGCGCCGTGCATTTCGGCGGGCAGCGGCTGGCCGAGAAAACGCAGCGCGCGGGCGAGCAGCGCACTGCCGCCCGACGATGCGACGGCCGGCGCCTGGGTCTGCTTGGAAAGCTTCTCGCCGACCGCATTGACGACCACCGGCAGATGCGCGTAGCTCGGCGTCGGCAAGCCGAGGCGCCGTTGCAGCCAGATCTGGCGCGCCGTCGAATCGAGCAGGTCGACGCCGCGAACGACGGCATTGACCCCTTGCGCGGCATCGTCGACGACGACCGCCAGTTGATAGGCATACTGTCCGTCGGCGCGCAGCAACACGACGTCGCCAACCTCACGTTGCAGATTCTGCCGCACCTCGCCCTGGATACGATCGACGAAGCGCAATTCCTGATCGGGAAGACGCAGGCGCCAGGCGCGCGCGGCTTTGCCCGCGGCCAGACCGGCGCGACAGGTACCGGGATAAAGCAGCCCGCCATCGACCGAGCGCGAACTGGATGCGGCCACGATCTCGCGCCGCGAACAGGCACAGGGATAGACCTCGCCGTCAAGCTGCAGGCGGACCAATGCGGCGTGATAAAGGTCGAGGCGGCGGCTCTGCACCAGCACCTCGCCATCCCATTCGAAGCCGAAACCGGCGAGCGTTCGCAAAATGGCGTCGCTAGCGCCGGCCATCGTACGCGGCGCGTCGATGTCTTCGATGCGCAGCAGCCACTGCCCGCCGTGGGCGCGCGCGTCGAGATAGCTGCCGACCGCAGCGACCAGCGAACCGAAATGCAGCGGCCCGGTCGGCGAAGGCGCGAAGCGGCCGCGATAGGTCGCCGGCGCGCCGGCTAGCGAAACCGAAGAGTCATGACTCATCGTTCCCGCCGCTCAAGCCTGGTCTACACGTTGAACAGGAAGTTGAGCACGTCGCCGTCTTTGACGACGTACTCCTTGCCCTCGGCGCGCATCTTGCCCGCTTCCTTGGCGCCCTGCTCGCCGCCGTAGGTGATGAAGTCGTCGAAGGAGATCGTCTGCGCGCGGATGAAGCCGCGCTCGAAGTCGGTATGGATGACGCCGGCTGCCTGCGGCGCGGTGTCGCCCTGATGGATCGTCCACGCGCGAACTTCCTTGACGCCGGCTGTGAAGTAGGTCTGCAGCCCGAGCAGGTGGTAGCCGGTATGCACCAGCCGGTCGAGACCCGGCTCTTCGAGTCCGAGGTCGGCGAGGAAAAGCTGCTTTTCTTCATCGTCGAGGTCGGCGATCTCGGCTTCGATCGCCGCGCAGACGGCGACGACCTCGGCCTTTTCTGCCTTGGCGTGCTCGCGCACCGCGTCGAGATACGGGTTGTTCTCGAAACCGCCCTCGGCGACGTTGGCCGCGTAAAGCACCGGCTTGGCGGTGATCAGGCAGAAGGTCTTGAGGCTCGCCCATTCCTCCTTGGAGAGGTCGAGCGCACGGATCGGTTTGGCCTTATCGAGCTGCGCAAAGCACTTCTCGAGCACCGCGACGAGCACCTTGGCGTCCTTGTCGCCGGCGCTCGCCGGCTTGCGGTAGCGCGCCAGCGCCTTCTCGACGACGGCCATGTCGGCGAGCGCGAGTTCGGTGTCGATGATCTCGATGTCGCGCAGCGGATCGACGCTGCCCGAAACGTGGATCACGTTGTCGTCGGCAAAACAGCGAACGACGTGCAGCACGGCGTCAGTCTCGCGGATGTTGGCCAGGAACTTGTTGCCCAGCCCCTCACCCTTCGACGCGCCGGCGACCAGCCCGGCGATGTCGACGAACTCGGTGACCGCAGCGACGACGCGTTGCGGCTTGACGATCGCGCAGAGTTGAGCCATGCGTTTGTCGGGCACTTCGACGATGCCGACCGAAGGGTCGATGGTGCAGAAGGGATAATTTTCAGCGGCGACACCGGCCTTGGTCAGCGCGTTGAAGAGGGTGGACTTGCCGACATTGGGCAGTCCGACGATTCCGCATTTGAGGCTCATGGTGAGATTCCTGTATTTGATGCCGAAATTAACCACAACGACCACGACGGGCACAACGCCAAGCCATTCATTGGCCTACCTGGAGTCACCCCGCCAACCTGTCCCGCAAGCATTCACTGAAAAGGCATTGGTTTCCGTCGTGTTCGTTGTGCACGTTGTGGTTCATGTTAAGCCGCTTTGACGTGCGCCCGAGTGATGCGCAGCATCACGGCAAAGTACTCTTGGGGTGCAACAGCCGCTGCGCCGCCTCGTAATCGCCGGCGCCAAGCTTGGGCCAGGCGAGCAGACAGCGGTCGATCGCGCGGTCGATCAGTTCGTGCTCTTCCTTGCGCGGCGCTTTTAAAACGTAGTTGATGACCTCGTTGCGCTCGCCGGGATGGCCGATCCCCAGACGCAAGCGCCAGAAGTCGGGGGTTGCCAAGTGCGCCTGAATGTCCTTGAGACCGTTGTGGCCGCCGTTGCCGCCGCCCTGTTTGAGGCGGATGGCGCCCGGCGGCAGGTCGAGCTCGTCATGCACGACCAGGATTTCCTGCGCTTCGATCTTGTAGAAGCGCGCCAGCGCGGCGACCGCCTGACCCGAGTGGTTCATGAAAGTGGACGGCTGCAACAGCCACCGGTCGCCGTCGCGCGCGACGCGGCCAAAGAACTTGCCCTGCGCCACCGGCGACACTTTGAGATCGCTCGCCAGTCGGTCGACAAACCAGAACCCGAGGTTATGACGGTTATCCTCGTACTCGTTGCCGGGGTTGCCGAGGCCGACGATCAGGCGCGGAGGAATCATTGTGAGCTACCCTGAAAACTAAAAGCCGCCGCAGGCACCAAGGTACCGAACGGCGGCTGGTGATCCAGATGCGAAAGATCAGGCGGCAGGAGCGGCAGGAGCAGCAGCGGCGGCTTCGCCCTCGGCCACAACTTCCTCAGCCGAGGCCTTCTTGAGCGAGATCGTCACGACCACCGGGTCGTCGCCGCCGTGGATGTTCGACGCAACACCCTTCGGGAAAACCAGTTGCGAGACGTGGATCGAGTGACCGGCTTCGAGTTTCGAGAGGTCGACTTCGATAAACGACGGCAGATCCTGCGGCAGGCAGCTCACCTCGATTTCGACCAGCGACGGCGAAACGATGCCGCCGGACAGCTTGACGCCTGGCGCGTCTTCGGCGTTGATGAAGTGCAGCGGCACCTTCTGGTGAATCGCATGGGTGGCATCGACGCGCAGGAAATCGACGTGCAACACCAGCGGCCGGTAAGCGTGCATCTGCGAATCACGCAGCAGCACGGTTTCGGCTTTGCCATCGACCTTGATGGTCAGCACCGAAGCGTGAAACGCCTCTTTGCGCAGCGCCAGCAGCAGTTCGTTGTGCGGCAGTTCGATCATCAGCGGGGCAGCGGTTCCGCCATAAATGATGCCCGGTACCTTGTCAGCGTGACGCAGGCGGCGGCTCGCTCCGGACCCCTGCAGTGTGCGCTTTTGTGCGTTAAGTTCAAATTTCATGAATTACTCCTGGTTGATGCAAACCCCGCCCGCGACCAGGCAGGGGGTTAAGAAAACTATTCGATGAACAACGAGGAAACCGAATCCTCGTTGCTGATGCGGCGAATCGTCTCGGCCAACACATCGGCGACCGACAATTGACGAATTCGCGGCGAGGCCTGCGCTTCGGCACTGAGCGGAATGGTATCGGTAACGACCAGCTCGTCGAGCTCGGAATCGTTGATCCGGCTGACCGCCGCGCCGGACAGCACCGGGTGCACGCAGTAGGCGAGCACCTTCTTGGCGCCTTTGGCCTTGAGCGCGCCAGCCGCCTTGCACAGCGTTCCGGCGGTATCGACCATGTCGTCCATGATCACGCAGGTGCGGCCGGCGACATCGCCGATGATGTTCATGACTTCCGAGACGTTGGCCTTCGGACGGCGCTTGTCGATGATCGCCAGGTCGCACTCGAGACGCTTGGCCAACGCGCGCGCGCGAACCACACCACCGACGTCCGGGGAGACGACCATCAGATTCTTGAAATCCTTTTTCCAGACGTCGGCGAGCATGATCGGCAACGAATAGATGTTGTCGACCGGGATGTTGAAGAAGCCTTGGATCTGCTCGGCGTGCAGGTCCATCGTCAGCACCCGGTGCACGCCCGCGGCGGTCAGCAGGTCGGCGACCAGCTTGGCGGCGATCGGCACGCGCGCCGAGCGAACGCGTCGATCCTGACGCGAATAACCGAAGTAGGGGATCGCCGCGGTAATTCGCGTTGCCGACGCGCGCTTGAGCGCATCGACCATCACCAGCAGTTCCATCAGATTTTCGTTGGACGGCGCGCAGGTCGATTGCAGGATGAAGACATCCTTGCCGCGCACGTGCTCCTGAATTTCGACGGTAATTTCGCCATCCGAAAAACGGCCGACATTAGCGCGTCCGAGCGAAATATTGAGGCGTTTGACGACGTCGGCAGCCAACCTGGGGTTGGCATTACCGGTGAATACCATCAGGCTGTCGTAGGCCATAGCGCGCATCCCCGACGCCGTGAGGGCGCCACATAGAATCGGGCAGACCCGCTGCCCGACTTGAAATAAACAGAATGGCTGGGGAAGAAGGATTCGAACCTTCGAATGCCGGAATCAAAATCCGGTGCCTTAACCAACTTGGCGACTCCCCAGCAGTCGCTCACTAAATGCGTCCTAGCAAGCGAGGCGCGGATTATACAGTGCTTTTTCCAAAAAAAACAGGGGCGCGAGAAGTCTATCAAAACAAGCCCGGTGCGCCGCACACAGGCCCGGCCTGACTGACGCGCAGGCTACGGCGTCAACAGGGTTTCGCGCATTTCGCGTTTGTTGATCTTGCCGACGCTGGTCTTGGCCAGCGCCTTGACGAAGCGCACCTGCAGCAGCTTGCCGTGACGCGAGATGCCGGTGCTTTCGATGAGGTGCGCAGAAAAATTGCGCACTGCATGCTCGCTGATCCGGCCCTCGCAGTCGGCTTTGAGCACCACCAGCGCCAGCGGGCGCTCGCCCCATTTCTCATCGGGAACGCCGATCACCGCCACTTCGAGAACGGCCTCGTGCTGGCCGATGACGTCTTCGAGCTGCAGCGACGAGGTCCACTCGCCGGCGGTCTTGATCACGTCCTTGATGCGGTCGGTGATCTTCACGTAACCGCGCGCGTCGATGTTGCCGATGTCCTGGGTATGCAGATAGCCGCCCGCCCACAGTTCGGTCGACGCTTGCGCCGCCTTGAGATAGCCCTGGGTCAGCCACGGCGAGCGCACCACCACTTCGCCGCTGGCGACACCGTCGTGCGCGACGTCGGCCATCTCCGGCGTCACCACGCGCAGATCGACGAGCGGCAGCGGCAAGCCGGTCTTGCTGCGCAGCGTCGCCTGCTGGTCGACCGGCAACTGCAGATCATCGCTCGAAAGGTGCGCGACCGACAGCACCGGACAGGTTTCGGACATGCCGTAACCGGTAAACACGTCGATGCCGCGCGCGAGCGCCGCGCGCGCCAGCGCCGGCGACATCGCCGAACCGCCGATCATCACCTTCCAGCCCGAAAGGTCGACGGCAGCGCTGGTCGGGTGGGAGAGCAGCATCTGCATGATCGGCGGAACGCAATGCGAGAAGCTCACCTTTTCCTTGGCGATCAGCTGCAGCAGCGCCGCCGGCAGATAGCGGCCGGGATAGACCTGCTTGAGACCGAGCAGCGTGGCGACGTAGGGCAAGCCCCAGGCATGCACGTGGAACATCGGCGTGATCGGCATATAGACGTCTTCGCGGTGCAGCCGCCCCTGGCCGGCGGCAGTACCGACGCAGGTAGCGACGCCAAGCGTGTGCAGCACCAGTTGCCGGTGGCTGAAATAAACGCCCTTCGGCAGTCCGGTCGTTCCCGTCGTATAAAACACCGTCGCCTGCGCGTTCTCGTCGAAATCGGGAAAGTCGTACTGCGCGGAAGCGGCAGCGAGCAGCCCTTCGTATTCGGCGGCAAAACTGACCGGAGCATCGACCGGCGCCGCTTCGTCGTCGATCAGCACGAAGTGCTTGACGGTCGTCAGGCGCGATGCGATCGGCGCGAGCAACTCGAGGAAATCGCGGTTGATCAGCAGCACGTCGGCGCCGGCGTGATTGAGGGTGTACAGGATCTGCTCGGCCGAGAGGCGCACATTGACCGTCTGCAGCACCGCGCCCATCATCGGCACGGCAAAGAAACACTCGAGATAGCGGTGGCTGTCCCAGTCCATCATCGCCACGGTTTGCCCGGCTTCGACCCCCAACCCGGCGAGCCCGCTGGCCAGCCGCGCGATGCGCTCGCGCAAGGTCCGGTACGAGTAGCGCAGCTTGCCCTGGTAGGTAATCTCCTGGTCGGCAGCGGTAGCCAGCGGCGTGTGCAGCAGTTGCTTGATCAGCAGCGGATAGGCGTAGGCGTTCGGCGCACTCGGGATGATTTTCACGGACATGGAGGGGACTCGGTGGCGTTGATGGGTTGAGTGTTTGAATCGGTGGCGGCATTTTACCCCCACGATTCACTGCGGGAACGAATGAAACGTCTGAGCAGGCGACGCCGCATTTGTCAGTTTGGCATAAGCTCGCATTGATACAATCACCGCATTCTGCCTTCAACCCTCGTTCAAGAAAGACCGCATGGCTCTCAACAACGTCCCATCAGGCATTTCGCTACCCAACGATTTCAACGTCATCATCGAGATCCCGATGGACGCCGACCCGGTCAAATACGAGGTCGACAAGGCGAGCGGCGCAATTTTCGTCGACCGTTTCATGTCGACGGCGATGCACTACCCGTGCAACTACGGCTACATCCCGCACACCATCTCCGACGACGGCGACCCGGTCGATGTGCTGGTGCTGGCGCAGTTCGCGCTGCCGCCGGGCGTCGTCGTTCGCTGCCGGCCGATCGGCATCCTCGACATGGAAGACGAAGCCGGCGGCGACGGCAAGGTGCTCGCCGTTCCCGTCGACCAACTGACGACGATGTATCGCCAGGTCCTCAGCACGCGCGACGTGCAGCCGATGATCCTCGACCAGATCGCGCATTTCTTCGCGCACTACAAGGATCTGGAACCCGGCAAGTTCGTCAAGCTCAGGGGCTGGCTCGGCGTCGAAGAAGCCAAACAGGAGATCATGGCCGGCGTCGCGCGCTTCGAGGCTGCCAAGGAAAAACCGGCGTACTGACCGTCCTTACTCGGCGAGCGCGCACAGCGGATGGCGCTCGAGCCCGGCAGCGACCCAGCCGACCATCGTCGCCGGAAGCGCGCTGACCACCGCCTGCGCCGCTTGCTGATGCGAGAACTCGGCGAAGACGCAGGCGCCGGAGCCGCTCATTCGCGCGTCGCCGTAGGCAGCAAGCCAGTGCAGATAGTCGGCGACGACCGGAAAGCGCGCCACGGCGACCGCCTGCAGGTCGTTGCTGCCAACGCCCGGCGCCCAGTCGGCAGCAAGCATCGCCGGCGTGTCGCGCACAAGTTCGGGGGCGCCGAAAATCGCCGCGGTCGGCACCGCCACCGGCGGTTCGAGAACGACGTACCAGGCCGGCGGCAAGTCGAGCGGCTGCAGCGCTTCGCCGACGCCTTCGGCAAAAGCGTTGCGGCCGCCGACGAAGACCGGAACGTCGGCGCCCAGCGTCAGCCCGATCTGCTGCAGGCGCTGACGCGGCAGTCCGAGTTGCCACAGGTGGTTGAGCGCGAGCAGCACGGTCGCCGCGTCGGAGCTGCCGCCGCCCAGCCCGCCGCCCATCGGCAAGCGCTTGTCGACGGCAATTTCGACGCCCTGGCGGCAACCGGTCTCGCGCTGCAGCAGCCGCGCGGCGCGCACCGTCAGGTCGCTTTCAGGCGCAACGCCTGGCAACGGCGTCGCCAGCCGAACGTCGCCGTCAGCGCGCGATGAAAAGCGCAGCGCGTCGCCGTGATCGACCAGGCGGAACACCGTTTGCAGCAGATGGTAACCGTCGGCGCGACGGCCGACGACGTGCAGGAAAAGGTTGAGTTTGGCCGGCGCCGGGTAGACGCTGTGCCAGTCCCACGAACGGGTGATGGCTTTCATAAGGGATCCTTGGCAGACGGCAGCGCGGTCGGCAGAGCAATCCACTCGTCGATTCGCAAACGCAGTTCGAGACCGTCGTCGCGCTGCGCAAAGAGGCGGCTGGGCGGCGATTGCGGCTCGTCGCTGTCGTATTCGTAGTCGATTCGCCAGCCGTCGTGGCGCAGGCGCAGCGGCCGTCCGCTGTCGTCGAGTTCAAGGCTGCCGCCGGCGCCGCGCCCGCGCACCCAGTCGGTGAGCTGCGCGAGCGGCAACGGGTAGCCGAGCACCTGGCGCGTCAGCGCTTCGCTGTCGGCCGCGGCATAGACCTGACCGTCGCTCATCGTCAGTTGCGCGCCGCGCGCGCTGGTGGTGATTTGCGCGAGACCCTGGCCGAACGGCGAGGCGAGCAGCAGTTCGTCGTCGGCGCCGGAATGGTGCCAACTCAGCCGCCCGGAGTAGTTCTTGTCTTCATGGCGCAGCGAGAACCGCGCCTCGAGCGAAAAATCGTCGAGCGCGTCGCGCCGCGCCGCGCCAGCGGTTCCCGGCGACGAAGGCAGGACGGCGCAAGCAGCGCACAGCGTGCCGAGCAAGGCGGCCGCCAATAGCCGCCAGAAAGCGCGCTGAAAGCGCGTCAAAAGGTCGTTCCAGAGCATGCGGTTCAGCGCGCGAACTTCTTGACGGCGTCGGCCAGCGTCTCGTTGTCCGGGTATTTTTTCTGCGCCTCAAGCAGGACTCGCCGCGCGTCGTCGCCGCGTCCGAGCGCCGACAGCACCTCGCCCAGATGCGCCGCGATTTCCGGATCGTCGCGCTGCGCATAGGCGCGTTCGAGCTGGCTCAACGCGCCGGCGAGGTCGCCCTGGCGGTAAAGCACCCAGCCCAGACTGTCGATGATGAAGGTGTCGTCGGGAGACAGCGTCAGCGCCTTTTCGATCAGCTCGCGCGCTTCGGGCAGGCGCAGATTGCGATCGGCGTACGAATAGCCCAGCGCGTTGTAGGCTTGGGCGCTGTCCGGACGCAACTCGATCAGCTTGCGCAAACGCGATTCGAGGAGCTCCATTCGCCCGAGCTTTTCGGCGAGCAGCGCACTCTCGTAAAGCAGATCGGGCTGTTCAGGCTCCTTGGCGAGCGCCTGTTCGAGCAGATCGAGCGCCGCCTGCGTCTGCTTGGCGTCGCGCAGCAGCGCCGCTTCGGCGATCAGCAGCTGGACGCGCTCGGCGGGCGTCGCGCTGCGCGCCTGCTGCAGCTGGCTGCGCGCCGCATCAAGCTGACCCTGAGCGGCAAACAGGTGGGCGCGGCGGATCTGCGCCGCGAGGTGCTGTTCGCCGGCGCCGACGTTGGCGTAATAGGCCAGCGCCTCGTCGTTGCGCTTGGCGTCTTCGGCCAGCTGACCGAGGTAATAGTAGGCCAGGCTCTTGTCCGGAACATTGAGCGTCAGCAAATGCTTGAGTTGCGCTTCGGCGAAGGCGCGGTCGTTCTGCTGCAGCGCCAGCATCGCCGCCGGGTAGACGACCTCGGGACTGTCCGGAAAGTCCTTGAGCAACTGGTCGAAATGGCGCCTGGCTTCGCCATACTGACGCTCGCCGATCAGCACCCGCGCCAGGACCAACTCGAGGTCGCGCGCTTTCGGGTTACGCTCGAGGAATCCCTGCATCAGGCTGATCGCTTCGCTCGGCGATTCGCGCAACAGCAGCTGCACTTCGAGCAGCGCCGCCATTTCCCAATCGGGACGCAACTCGAGCGCACGCCGAATCTCGGTCAGCGCGCGTTCGCGCAGCCCCGCCGAGCTCGCCGCCATGGCCACCGAATAGTGCGCTTCGGCGATGCCGAAGAAAGGCTGACAGACCTTGTCGATCAAGCGGAAAACGGCCACCCGATCGGGATTGCGCGCGAACATTCGGTTGAGTCCGAGCAGGTTCTCGGCCAGCGCGTTGCGGTCGGACTCGAGCATGCGAACCAGCGTTGGCGCCAGCTCGTCGAGCTGATTGGAAAGGATCATGACGCTGACCAGCAACTGTTGCGCGCGCTTCGATTCGGGCTCGACATCGACCCACAGCCGCGCAGCCTCGAGCGCCAGGTCGAAACGGCGCGCGTAGCCGGCGACTTCGACCGTTCGTTCGAGCACTTTCGGGTCGCGCGTGCGCAAGGCGAGATCGGCGTAGGCCGAGCTCGCCAGTTGCACATCGCCGCGCTGCAGCGCGATTTCGGCGAGCAGCACCTGATAGACGAGCTGGCCGGGCTGATCGGCGTAGTTGGCATCGCCGGCGCGCGGCGCGGCGGCGTCAGGTCGCTTGACCTCACGTGCCGCCGGCTTGCGCGCGACAGTCATGCCGTCGGCGGCCAGTGCGGACAGGCTGAAGGCCAGGATTAGCGCGGCGAAAGAGAGAGTCGGTCGAATGTGTGTCATGGATTCCTTGCATTGCTCGGTCAAATCACGTGAGCTTGGAGCACTTTGCGGCATAATGGTTTTATGCATGTTATGGACTTTTGCCGGTAGCAGCAATGCCAGAACTCCCTGAAGTCGAAGTCAGCCGCCTCGGATTGTTGCCTTTCATCGCCGGGCAAACCATCGCCGGCGCCATTTTTCGCACGCCCAAGCTGCGCCACGAGCTGCCGCCAGGCCTCGTCGCGCGCCTTAGCGGCCTGCGCGTCGACGCCATTTTGCGGCGCGGCAAGTATCTGCTCTTCGACTGCCAGAGCGCGCATGGTGGCGGCTGGCTGATCCTGCACCTGGGCATGTCGGGCAGTCTGCGGCTGATCGCGCCGGCAACCCCGGCGCAGAAGCACGACCACGTCGACCTCATCTTTGCCAAGACCAGCTTGCGCCTGCGCGACCCTCGCCGCTTCGGCACGCTGCTCTGGCACGAAGGCGACGGCGTCGAAGCTCACCCGCTGCTGGCCAGCCTCGGGATCGAACCCTTGAGCGATGATTTCGACGGCGACTGGCTGTTCAGACAGACGCGTAAACGCAACGCGCCGATCAAGCCGCTGCTGATGGACAGCCACCTGGTCGTCGGCATCGGCAACATCTACGCCGCGGAGAGTCTGTTCCGCGCCGGCATTTCGCCGCTGCGCGCGGCCAACCGGATCAGCCGAAAACGCTATCAGATTCTCGTCGCGGCGATCCGCGCGACGCTCGAAGACTCGATCGCCGCAGGCGGTGCTAGCGTTCGCGACTACGTCCATAGCGACGGCGGCGCCGGCAGCTTCCAGCTGTCCTGCGCCGTCTATGATCGCGCAGCCGAGCCCTGCCCGAGCTGCGGGCAGCCGGTTCGCGCGCTACGCCAGGCCGGCCGATCGACCTTCTACTGCCCGCGCTGCCAGCGCTGAACCTGCTACACCGATGTCGCGACCACTCGATCGCCCATGGCCAATTCATCGCCAACGCTTTTCCAGACCTCGTCGGGCCAATTGCCAATCCATGCCGGCAGGGCTTGCGCCGGCATCGGGCGGGCGATGCCATAGCCCTGCACCAGCGCGCACCCCAAGTCGAGCAACGACCTGGCATGGGCGATCGTTTCAACCCCTTCGGCGATCACCGTGCGCTCAAAGGCCGCGGCCAATCCGATCACCCCGGAAATAATGGCCTTGTCGCCCGCATCGACCATCATATTGCTGACAAAGGAGCGATCGATTTTGAGCGTATCGGCCGAAAGCCGGCGCAGATAGGTCAGCGAGGAATAGCCGGTACCAAAGTCGTCGAGCGAAAAACCGACGCCCAATTCGCGGCACGCGACGATGATTTGCTCGACCCGGACGACGTCTTCCAGTGCCGAGGTTTCAAGCAGCTCGATTTCAAGGCGACCGGGGGGAATCGCCGGGTGCTCGGCGAGCGAGGCTTGCAGACGAACCATGAAATTGGGCTCAAGCAAATGCTGCGCCGCGATGTTGACGCTGATCGCCAGATCAAGCCCCGCCTCGCGCCAACGATCCATTTGCGCCAGCGCTTCGCCGATCACCCAGTAACCCAGATCGATCATCACCACGTGGTCCTCGATCATCGGCAGAAAAGCCCCCGGAGGCAATACGCCGCGCTCAGGGTGCTGCCAGCGGATCAAGGCCTCGGCGCCGACGACCTGCATCCGTCTAAGGTCAACCTTGGGCTGGTAATCGAGGAAAAATTCGCCACGCGCCAGCGCCATGCGCAGCTTGTCGATCGTTTCCCGCTTGGCGCGCACCCGCTTGTCGCTCTCTGGATCGAAACGGCGGAACAGCCCTTTGCCGCCTTGCTTGGCCAAAATCATCGCCTGCAAGGCATGGCGCAGCAAGGTGTCTGAATCAGCATCGTCGCGCGGGTAGGCCGTCACCCCGATCGTCGCCGACAAGGTCACGGCAGCGGTGTCCGAAATGAACGGCTCGGCAAGCCGTGCCTGCAAATCGACCAGAAAGCGATTGACCTCGTCGTCGCTGCGGGTTCCCAGCACGAGCAGCGCAAATTCGTCGCTGCCGATCCGCACCAGGGTATCGCCGCCGCGCAGACATCGGCGCAGGCACTCGGCCGTGTTGATCAGCAGGTGGTCGCCAACCGTCCGGCCATAGGTTTCGTCAAGGACAGAAAAATCGTCGATATCGAGGTAGCAGACGACCATCCAGCAACCGGTCAATTGCGCCTGGAGCAGACCCTGTCGCATGCGCTCGTCGAGCAGTGTCCGATTGGGCAAGCCGGTCAAGGCATCGTAGTGCACCGACAATTCGAGTTGCTGGCGATGCTCCTTGGTCGCCAAGCGCAACTGCTCTTGCGCTTTCCGGCGTTCGCTGGTGTCCTGCAAGATCAGGATTTGCGCGCGACAGCCCGGGGTGTCGAAGCGCTGAACGACGCCCTCGGTTTCGATCCAGGAGCCATCGCCATGCTGAAATCGCAACAGCCCGGTCGCTACCGCCTCGGTGGCACCGCCGGAGAGCTCGCGGGCCAGCGAATAAAGCGCTTCACGTTGCCCACTCTCGACGGCAAAGCCCAGCGGCTGTTCGAACCAATGTTGCGCCGAATAGCCGAGGCTCCGGCGGCAAGCCGCATTGACTTCCAGAACTCGCCAGTTGGCGGGGTCATAGACCATCAGCAGCAACGGGCTTTCTTCAAACAGCACGCGGTTGCGCGACTCGCTCTGCGCCAACGCCCGCTCGAGCTTGGCGAGCTCAAAGCGGTGCGTCGGGATCTCGCCGAACTCATCCATCAAAACCTCTCAATGCTCTTTCATCACCGACCCAACGAAAGCCGTCACCAGGACGAAGCGACCGACCCCGCCGTCAGCCACCCGGCCCAACGGCTAGGCTGCTGAAGCGCTGTTCGCGCGGCGCAGCTCGTAAGCCTGCAGATGCGAGTACGCGAGGCGCAGCAACGGAACCTCGACGCCCTGGGCCTGGGCACGGCTGACCATGTCGCCGAGGATATGATCGGCCTCGGTCGCGCCGCCGCGTTCGACGTCGCGCAACATCGACGCCATCAGGCCCGAGCCCGCTTCGGTGAGCTGCTTGCCGTAGGCCGCCAGCGGCGCCGGCCCGACCGGATGGCCGCAGGCCGCAGCGACGCTCACGCATTCGCCGAGCAGGCCGTTGATGAATTGCTCGCCGGCGACCGTGCGCAGAATGTCGCCGACGCTGGCGCGCAGCGTGCAGGTCGCCGCCGCGAGCGTCGTCAGGAAGACGAACTTGTCCCACATCGTCTGCTCGATATTGTCGGCGAGAACGAACTCGAATCCCGACTCAGCGAACAATTGCGCCAGCGGTGCTAGCCACGCTGACGGCGTCGCCGTCAGCGAGCCGGCGGCCAGCCGGTGCATCGCGTTGAGGTGTCTGATTTCGCCCGACGGCGCGAGCATCACCGAGATGAAGGCGACGCCGCCGAGAACGCGCGCCTCGCCGAAGCGCGCAGCCAGCGTCGCGATGTGCGAAACGCCGTTCAAGAGCGGCAGAATCACGCTCTGCTCGCCGACCGCCGGCGCGATGGCATCGATCGCCGAAGCCAGATCGTAGGACTTGCACGACAGTACAATGACGTCGAAGTGACCGCCGCCAGCCAACAATTCGTCGCGAGTCACGACCTGCGGACTGATCTTGATGTCGCCGTGCGGGCTGAAAACCTGCAGCCCCGTTTTACGCAACTGCGCCGCCCGTGCGGGGCGCACCAGAAAAGTGACATCGCCGCCGGCAGCATGAATCCGACCGCCAAAATAGCCCCCGATGCCGCCCGCCCCCAAGACAAGAATACGCATCGCCAACCTTTCAAGAACAGTGATAGAAGCGAAACTCTACTCCATTTGCCTTCGCCACGACGCTCAGCTGAGCTTTCCGGAAATCGACCGTCGACCGTCAAGTCATCCCGCGGTGGTCAGCCGGCCGGCGGTCGGCGGCGCTGACGCGCCGCCGCGCTATTCGGAACGCAGAATGCTCAAGACCGTCGCCATGTCCTGGGGGTTGGTCACGTATTTCGAATAGAGCTTGACCGCGTAGGTCTCGATCCCGCCGACACCCATCTGATGCTTTTCGATGATCACCACGCCCTCCTTGCGCGCCTTGGCGAGCGCCTGGCTTTCCGCTTCGGCCCACAGCTTCTTCATGTACTCGGACGATTCGGCGGCGGCACTTTTGACCGCTTTCTGCTGTTCCGGGGTCAGACTGTCCCAGGTTTTCTTCGCCATCAGCAGCACTTCAGGAACCGACGAATGCTCGTCGAAGCTGTAGTAGCGCGCGTATTTGTAATGCTCGGCGGCCATGTACGACGGCAGATTGTTTTCGGCACCGTCGATCTCGCCGCTCTTGAACGCATCGACGACCTTGTCGTAGCCGACGACCACCGGCGTGCCGCCGAGCAAAGAGATCAAGTCCTTATATACCGGGGAATTTTGCACCCGGATGCGCTGGCCTTCGAAATCGGATCGGTAGCGGATCGGCTTCTTGGTCGTGTAGAACGAGCGGCTGCCACTGTCGTAGTAGGCGAGAACGACCGCACCGGTCTTCTCGACTTCGGCGTCGATACGCTTGCCGAGTTCGCCGCCGAGCACATGCCACATGTGCTCGCGCGAACGGAAAAGGTAGGGCAGGCTCAGGATTTTTGCAGCAGGCACATCATTGACCAGCACGCCGAAGTTGATTCGCGTGATGTCGAGCGAGCCGTTGCGGACATTGTCCCAATACTGGTTCTCGTTGCCCAGTTGCGCGCTGTGCTTGAGCTGGATCTTGAGATCACCTTTGGTCAATTCGGCGAGGCGACTGGCCATCAGTTCTTCCGACTTGACGATGACGTGCCCCGGGGCGAAGACTTCCGCTACCACCAGATCCCGAGCCGACGCCGCCGACATTCCGGCCAAAACCAGCACGGACACGCCGAGCCACTGCTTCCAGACTTGTTTCATCAAGGCCTCTCCTGTTCTTGTCGAAAATGCGCCCCCTGCCGCAGGCGTCGATTATCCGCTCTTCGCGCGGCTTGCGACTCAAATATCGGCAAACGCCTGGTCCAGACCCGGGCAGTATATCGAGCGGTCTTAGCCCCCGGCTTTCAAGGGTATACTCGTCGCCTTCGCCACCCGTCTGCCGATCGAAATGTCCGACCTGTCAGCAGCATCCCCGAGGATGCCCAGGAAATCTCAGAGCAAACGGAGATTTAGGCAGAATCAGCGGCCGCGCAGTGACCGGAGTGCTGGCGCTTTCGGCGGTCATGTCGTGCGAGCACAATCGGTGCAATAGGCCAAGAGCCTTTTGCCTCGTCCTGCTAGCTAGACGACTTTTCGGCGACTCTTTGCTACCGACAGAGCCACCGGCACAGACTTCACCTCTCTTGGCTTCCGCAACTCATTAAAAACTTCCGGCAGCATAACTGTCTGAAGGCTGCGCTGGCTGAAGACAAAGCGTCCATCAACAACAAACCCTAAGTCCGACCAAGGCACAGAAGTGTTCAGCAGCTCGATGGCTCGGGGGATATTCATCCCTTCGATCTTTGGGAAGAGCGCCAGGATGGACCCATCGTAGGCCTCACATACGTGCGTAAAGAATGGTGCCAATCTGCGCGTTCGTCCGTTCACATAGATCCGCGGGCTACCAGTCGCATCATGGAAAACACGCCCCCACATCCACCAATTGGTTTCATCGAATGTCTTGACCCGGCGCCGGAGAAGCAAACCCTTATGCCGCCTTAGCGCAGGATGCCTAGCGTTGTAGATCATTCGCCGAGTCTGCCCCGTATCAATGGTCTTCGAGCAGACGAATTCGCGATTACCTTCGGGATGTTCAAACACGCGGTCAGCACCAGAGACCGCTCCCACCTTAACGTCAAATAGGCTTGCCAACGGCACGCTCAGCTGCTGCTTGGGAAACGTCAGCTGCCCGTCCATCGCCACGAACTTGCGCGTCTCCCATACCCCTGACCATTCACGGTACTCAGTATTTCGACTAAAGTTGCCAAGTTCGTATCGAAAGATCGCGCAGTTGGGTACTGCGCCCTCGAACAACCGGGTGTCCCCCGTCTCAATCCAGTGCGTGATTGTTCCTTGTTCAAACAACCACTGGTTGAGTTTCCGGGCTGCTGTAAGTTTGATGAATTCGCGAGGCACGATGAAAATCAGCTCTCCACCCGCCCGTAAATGCCGTACAGCTTTCTCGATGAAAAACAGTGCTAGGTTGGAACGGCCATCAAAGAGCGTTCCATCAAGCAATCGCTTGGTTTCGGGCCCGATATCTTGGTACTTCACATAAGGAGGGTTGCCGATGACCGTCTTGAACCGCTCGGTTAGGGGGTATGCGAAGAAGTCCAGATTGAGTGCGTACTCAGGCGCAACGCGCGAGTCCAGCTCAATTGCAACGCAACCGGACAAATGACGCGAAAAAGCGCCGTCACCACAGCTAGGCTCCAGCACTCGGCCACGGTACTTCCGCAAGCCCAACATCAGTTCGACGACTTGCGTCGGCGTAAAGACTTGGCCGAGCCCTTCAACATCTAGTTTGCGCTTCAATCCGACTCCCCCTCAACAACGGGTCCGTCACCACCCCACTCCATACGCAGCTCAGTACTCAGTTTGGGCACGATATGATTCTTAAAAGACTGGAGGGCTTTAGCTCTCAGCACGAAAGTCTGACCGACAACGCTCAGCAGGTAGTCGACCGCCTCAGACCGATCCCTGCCAGAACGCTCCATGTTCTGGCTCCAGCATGCCTGGAACGGTGGGTTGCTTCCATTCGGTGTCACAGCACTCAACTGCAGTAAGCTCGTCCAGAATACCCGTCCAACGCCCGCCACGCTCTTCTCCACGACTAGGAAGTAGTAGTCACTCGCGCAGTTCTCACGCTCAAGCTTGGTTGCGAGGTTCTCGCAGAACACATCCCAGTTGCGGATTACTGAGTTACTCGGGCGTACCCCGGTCATGGCGTAGAACAAGCCAGCCTTGGATGCCACATTGTCGTTGCCCAGAAGGTTGGAGACCTTCAGATTGATAGGCATCCAAACGCTGCCATCTGGAGATTCAACCAGAAAGTCATACCAAGCCCCATTGGTAGCTACAGAGAATTTCAGGTTTTCCTGAAACCAAGGATGGCCTGCAGCAAAAGCCCTCAAGGAGTTTCCGATGATCTCCTCATTCTCCGTCGACTCGCGTCGAGCTTGTCCCCTCCCGTACGTAACAAGGGTGATGAAGCCTTGTTCCAAGCCGCGCCGAAGCTGCGTCGCAAGAGTGTTGAGGATTTCGTCGGCCGTTATAGGCATGAAGCGACAGTAAAAGGGGAGACAGCGTATTTTCCGAGCTTCGCGAGAAACAATCAACGCTTCGATCGCATCTGCATTGAATTGCCTAGGGAATTGAGGAGACTCCAGTCATGAACAAGTCAAACAGGTATTCACCGAAAGTCAGAGAGTGCGCGGAACGGATGATACAGGAAGCGTGCAAGAACTACTCATCGCAATGGGCGGCGGTCGAATCGATTGCACCCAAGATTGGCTGTGCGGCGGTCACACTGCATGATAAGGTGAAAAAGCGCGAAATCGATGCAGGCCGATGTGACAGTGGGACGATATCGGATAGAGGAGGAAATCTGCGAGTGCAAGATGGAAGGCAAATCAGTGTCTTTGATAAAATGGGCTATGAACTAGTGGACAATTCGCCTGCGGCGAACTGAGGCGCTTGCGGTAGACAACCCTTTGGGTTACCTACCGCACAGGGCCGACCTGGGCTTCATCTGCGACGGGCGCTTCCTCTTTACCCAGCGTTCGCTCGAGCAGACGCCGTTGCCGCGGGCCTTCGAGTCGTTCCTGCCGCAAGCCGGTGTAACATGGTGGGACAAACTCAAGAAGCTGTTCTGACACTGATCAATCGCGCGTTGGCGCGCGATGGAGAGATACACCATGGTTCCACATCTGAAAACAGCACTCTGCGGCCCGCTGCTCGCGCTCGAGGCGAAATTCCTCGACTCCGCGCCGACCATCGAGCGCTGGCTGCGTGGCCAATGGCAGGAGCACACGCCGCCGTTCTACGGCTCGGTCGACCTGCGCAACTCGGGCTTCAAGCTGGCGCCGGTCGACATGAACCTGTTTCCGGGCGGTTTCAACAACCTCGATTCGGCCTTCCTGCCGCTCTGCGTCCAGGCCGCGATGAGCGCGATCGAGAAGATCTGCCCGAACGCCAAGAGCCTGTTGCTGATCCCCGAAAACCACACGCGCAACCTCTTCTACCTGCAGAACGTCGCGCAGCTCGTCACCATCCTGCGCCTGACCGGACTCGACGTTCGCCTCGGTTCCTTGCTGCCCGACATCGTCAAGCCGACGACGGTCGAGCTACCCAACGGCAGCTCGCTGCTGCTCGAACCGCTGGTCAGAAGCAAGTATCGTCTCGGCCTCGCAGGCTTCGACCCGTGCGCGATCCTGCTCAACAACGACCTGTCGGCCGGCATCCCGGAGATCCTCACCAATCTCAACGAACAGTTCCTGCTGCCGCCGCTGCACGCCGGCTGGGCGGTACGCCGCAAGTCCACCCACTTCGCCGCCTACGACGAGGTGGCTGGCGAGTTTGCCAAGCTGCTCGACATCGACCCCTGGCAGATCAACCCTTACTTCTCGGTCTGCGACAGCGTCAATTTCCACGAGCGGCAGGGCGAGGACTGCCTGGCCGCCAACGTCGACGCGGTGCTCGGCCTGATGCGCGAGAAGTACAAGGAATACGGCATCAGCGAGACGCCGTACGTGGTCGTCAAGGCCGACGCCGGCACCTACGGCATGGGCGTGATGACGGTCAAGGACGCTTCCGAGATCACCGGCCTTAACCGCAAGCAGCGCAACAAGATGTCGGTGATCAAGGAAGGCATGAGCGTCTCGCAGGTGATCATCCAGGAGGGGGTGCACACCAACGAGCGCGTCAGCGACGGCGTCGCCGAGCCGGTCGTCTACATGATCGACCGCTTCGTCGTCGGCGGCTTCTACCGCGTGCACTCGGGCCGCGCCAAGGACGAGAACCTCAACGCGCCGGGAATGCACTTCGAGCCGCTGGCGTTCGAGACGAGCTGCTGCCTGCCCGACCAGTGCCAGACCCCCGACGCGCCGCCCAACCGTTTCTACGCCTACGGCGTCGTCGCGCGCCTGGCGCAGCTCGCCGCGTCGCTGGAGTTGGAACGCACGGCGCCAGTCGAAGAAGCGCTGGCTTCATGAAAATATTAACCACGGAGAAAAAACCAGTCTTTTGCCTTTCTCCGTGCACTCCCTGGTTCCATTTTTAAGGTATTTCTATGCGCTTTGCTTTCATTCTCGACCCGCTCGACTCGCTCAAGGCCTACAAGGATTCGAGCATCGCCATGATGCGCGCGGCGCAGGCGGCCGGCCACGCGGTGTGGGCGATCGAGCAGCCGGCGATCCACTGGAGCGCGCTGCACGGCGTCTGCGCCGAAGCGGTGCACATCGAGCTGCTCGACGGCGACGCGCCGTGGTTCACCGAGATCGACCGCCATATCGTCCCGCTGCGCGACTTCGCCGCGGTCGTCATGCGCAAGGACCCGCCATTCGACATCGAATACGTCACCACCACCTGGCTGCTGTCGCGCGCGCAAACCGAGGGCGCACGCGTTTTTAACCGGCCGCAGGCGCTGCGCGATCATTCGGAAAAACTCGCGGTGATGGAGTTCGCTCAGTTTTCGGTGCCGACGCTGGTGGCGCGCGACGCTAAAGAGATCCAGGCCTTCGTCGATCGGCACGGCGACACCATCCTCAAACCGCTCGACGGCATGGGCGGCAGCCAGATTTTCCGCGTCCGCGAAGACGACCCCAACCGCAACGTGATCGTCGAGACGGTGATGCACGAAGGCGCGCGGACGATCATGGCGCAACGCTACATCCCCGAAATCAGCGCGGGCGACAAGCGCATCCTGATCGTCGGCGGCGAACTCGTCCCCTATTGCCTAGCGCGCATTCCCAAGGCCGGCGAAACGCGCGGCAACCTCGCGGCGGGCGGCACCGGCGTGGCGCGCGAGCTCTCGGCGCGCGACCGCGAAATCGGCGAGACGCTGGCGCCGGTGCTCGCCGCACGCGGCCTGCTCTTGGTCGGCATCGACGTGATCGGCGACTATCTGACCGAAATCAACGTCACCAGCCCGACCTGCATGGTCGAAATCGCCAACCAGACCGGCTTCGACGCGGCGCTGATGTTCATCACCGCGCTCGAGCGCGAGTGCCGGAAAAATTGATGCGAAAACATGAAGCGCGTCGATGCGAACCTCCGAACCACGAGAAGTGGTGCATCTGCGTTGACGGCCTACCCGGCCCAGAGTTTTGGACAGAGGGACAAGCTAGAGCAGAAGCTGAGCACCTCCAGGCATCTTGGGACGCAATGCTTGAGCGGGTCAAAGATAAAGCTGGCGTGTTGCAAGAGATCAATATCGGAAAGGGGTTGTACATTGGCAAAGTACTCAATGCCGACGAGCAGCACGCGTTGCAATGCGTTGGCCCATTGACCTCTACCTACGCAGTCCACTTGCAGGCCGCGTTATCTCAACCGTTGGTTGTTGGGACAATTGCCAAAACCACCAACCGAAACGGTCGCGGTTTCATCGCAGGAAACCAAGAGCACGACATCGCTCGTGGTCGCTAGCTTGGGAAACGGGACCTGGCTCACATTCAATAATCTCCACAAACGCATGGCGCGTCACCGTCATTCCCGCGCAGGCGGGAATCCAGAAAGACCGGAAGGAAAGGGGCGCCACGATGGAGAAACAGGCTGCGGTATACCTCCTTGCCAGTCAACGCAACGGGACGCTCTATATCGGTGTGACCTCCAATTTGGTCAAGCGTATTTGGGAACACAGGAACAACGCCGTCGAAGGTTTCACTAAGCGCTATGGCGTGCACACTCTGGTGTACTACGAGCCACACGCCACGATGGAGGCCGCCATCACGCGCGAGAAGCAGCTCAAGAAATGGAATCGTGCGTGGAAACTCAGGCTTGTCGAAGAACGCAATCCAGACTGGCGTGACCTATGGCCCGAAATTGTCGAATAGGTGACTGGATGAGCTCGTTCACCGCCGACGAGCCACGAACACTGGATTCCCGCCTTCGCGGGAATGACCGGATCTTTGCACGGGCGCAGCGGGATATGAATGAAAGCATGGCCCGGTCTGGCGTCGGCACGCATTTCGCTACGCACTGCTCAGCACGCCCCCGTGCGCCAAAACCGGAGTAATTGTTTGCCTTTGTCGTCATTCCTGTCGCCTTTGCGACCATCCCGCCTTGGCGTTTTTGCGCTCGGCTGTTGCCTTTTGCTGCTCTCTGGCTGCGCCAAGGCGCCGCTCTATCGGCAGGAGTCGTTCGTCTTCGGCACTCGCGTCGAGCTTTTGATCGCCGGGCTCGACGAAGCGCAATCGCGTCCGGCGGCGACCGCCGTGCTGCGTGAATTCGACCGCATGCATCGCACCTACCATGCCTGGAAGCCGTCAGAGCTCAGCGAGCTTAACGCGGCGATCGCCGCCGGCAAGAGCGCCACGGTGAGCGCTGAAATGGCTTCCCTGGTTGCCGACGCGCAGCGCCTCGCAAAGCTCGGCGACGGGCTTTTCGACCCCGGCATCGGCCGCCTGATCGGCCTCTGGGGCTTCCAGTCCGACGAATTCAAGGCGCAGTTGCCCGATCCGGCAGCGCTCGCCCAATGGCGCGCCAGCCGGCCGGGAATCGCCGATCTGCAGCTTGACGGTACGCGCGTGAGCAGCCGGAGCCGTGACGTTGCGATCGATTTCGGCGGCTATCTCAAAGGCGTCGCGCTCGACCGCGCGGCGCAGATCCTCAGGGCCAACGGCGTCAATAACGCGCTGATCAACATCGGCGGCAACGTGATGGCGCTCGGCACCAAGAACGGCGAGCGCTGGCGCGTCGGCATCCAGCATCCGCGCCGGCCTGGACCGCTGGCGACGGTTGCGCTCGAAGACGGCGAGGCGATCGGCACCTCGGGCGATTACCAGCGTTTCTTCGAGCTTGACGGCAAGCGCTACTGCCACCTGCTCGACCCGCGCAGCGGCGAACCGGTGACGCACACGCAGGCGCTGACCGTTCTCGTCACCGCGCGCCCGGCGGCGGGGACGCTCTCCGACGCGGCGTCGAAGCCGCTGTTCATCGCCGCTACGGGCTGGCCGGCGCTGGCCAAGAAACTGGACATTGACCAGGTCCTGCGCGTCGATCAAGACGGCCACATCCAGGTCAGCGCGGCGCTGCAGCGCCGCCTTGAATTTGTCGACATTGACGCAAAAATGCTCGAAATTATCCGCTGAGGCGATTGCGGCGCTGCCGAATCGCCCGGAAACCCTTAGAATAAGGGCTGGTTTCCACAGGAACGCGAGATGATTGGCATTCTGCTGATAACGCATGGCACGTTTGGCGAAAGCCTGATTCAGAACGTCTGCCACGTTCTCAACAAACGCCCGCCGCTGATCGGGCAGTTCGGCGTCGCCGCGCAGGACGATCCGCTCGACATTCTGCCGATGGCCAGGCTGCTGCTGGGCGAAGTCGATGGCGGCAAAGGCGTGCTGATCATGACCGACATCCTCGGCGCGACGCCGTCCAATCTCGCGCTCAAACTGCTCGATCCGGGCCGCGTCGAGGGCGTTGCCGGGGTCAATCTGCCGATGCTGCTGCGCGCCCTGACCTATCGCAAGAACGGCATGGAAACGCTCGTACAAAAGGCCATCAGCGGCGGCCACGATGGCATCATCAACATGCAACGGCGCTAATTTAGCAATCAACAGGACCTTTCAATGGCACGTGCTGAAATCGAAATTTCCAACAAGCTGGGCCTGCATGCCCGCGCTTCGGCCAAACTCACGCAGCTGGCCGGCAGTTTTGCTTCCGAAGTCTGGATCGAGAAGGGAACTCGCCGGATCAACGCCAAGAGCATCATGGGCGTGATGATGCTGGCCGCCGGCAAGGGCTCGCTGATCGCCGTCGAGACCTCGGGCAGCGACGAGCAACCGGCGCTCGAATCGCTGCTCAAACTAATCGCTGACAAGTTCGGTGAAGGGGAGTAGTCAACCTATGAGCTTCACTCTGCACGGGCTTGCCGTTTCAAGCGGCATTGCGATCGGCCAGGCGCACCTCATCTCGCAGGCCACGCTCGAGGTGTCGCACCTGGTGATTGCGCCGCGCCTGGTGGAGAAAGAGGTCGCGCGCTTCGACGCGGCGGTGGCGCAGGTGCGCAACGAGTTTGTCTCGATGAAGGCGAGCATGGAAGGTTCGCCGACCGACATCGGCGCCTTCATCGACCTGCACCTGATGATCCTCGCCGACCCCGAACTGTCCGAAATGCCCAAGCAGATCATCCGCGAGCGGCGCTGCAACGCCGAATGGGCGATCGTTCAGCAGATGGAAGTATTGGTCGCCCAGTTCGAGAAGATCGACGACATTTACCTGCGCGAACGCAGTTACGACGTTCGTCAGGTCGTCGAACGCGTCGTCCGCGAACTCTGCGGCCGCCCCGGCCACGTGGGAGTCAAAGCGCCGAAAACGGCCAAGGGCGAAAACCTGATCGTCGTCGCCCACGACCTGTCGCCGGCCGACGTGATGGCCTTCAAGGACCAGCATTTCGCGTCCTTCGTCACCGATGTCGGCGGCGCCACCTCGCACACCGCGATCCTGGCACGCGGCATGGGAATCCCGGCGGTGCTCGGCCTGCACAACGCGCGGCAGCTGATTCGCGACAAGGAAACGATCATCGTCGACGGCACGCGCGGCGTGCTGATCGTCAATCCGGACCCGCGCATCCTTGAGGAATACGAACTCAAGAAGAGCCAACTCGAGATCGAGCGATCCAAGCTCAGACTGCTCAAAACCGCGCGCGCGACGACGCTCGACCGCGTCAAGATCGACCTCCTGGCCAACATCGAGGAGCCGAGCGACGTCGGTGCGATGATCGAGTCCGGCGCCGACGGCGTCGGCCTGTTCCGCACCGAGTTCATCTTCCTGGGCCGCGGCGACATGCCCAGCGAGGAAGAACAGTTCGAGGCCTACCGCAAGACGGTCAAGGGCATGCAGGGACGGCCGATCACCATCCGCACCTTCGACCTGGGCAACGACAAGCGGGTGCTTTCGGACGATTCGGCCGGCGAGCGCAAGCGCGACAACCCGGCGCTCGGGCTGCGCTCGATCCGCCTCTCGCTGGCCGACCCGAAGAGCTTCCTGGCGCAGTTGCGCGCCATTTTGCGCGTCTCCAAGCTGGGCAAGGTCAAGATCCTGATCCCGATGCTCTCGCACGCGGTGCAGATCGACCAGACGCTGGCGCTGCTCGAACAGGCCAAGTCGAGCCTGCGCGGCGAACGCGTCGCGTTCGACGAAAACATCGAAATTGGCGGGATGATCGAGGTACCGGCGGCGGCGCTGGCGGTCGGAATGTTCCTGCGGCGACTCAATTTCCTGTCGATCGGTACCAACGACCTGATCCAGTACACGCTGGCCATCGACCGTGCCGACGAGCAGGTCTCGAACCTCTACGATCCGCTGCACCCGGCGATCCTGATGCTGCTCGCGCACATCATCAGCACCGCCGAGAAAGTCAATATGCCGGTCTCGATGTGCGGCGAAATGGCCGGCGACCCCAACCTGACCCGCCTGCTGCTGGGAATGGGATTGCGCCAATTTTCGATGTACCCGGCGCAGATCCCGGCGGTCAAGCAGAAGATCAAGCAGAGCGACATTTCCGAAATCACGCCGATCGTCCGCCGCATCCTGCGTCTTGAGGAGCCGGGAAAAATCCAGGAACAGCTCGACCGCCTCAATATGTGACGCACCGCACCGGGCAAGGAATGGACAAGGCACAAGCCAAGTCGGCCCGGACCACCTATTGATGCCGACCGGGCATTTTTTTAATTTACGAATGCATATGTCACCAGAAAATTCTGTCGGAGTCGTTGCCGAGCAGCGGGTCCGTTTCAACGCGCCGATGACCTTGAAAAGCGGCGCACAGTTGCCCGGTTTCGAGCTCGCCTTCGAGACCTACGGCACGCTCAATGCGGCGCGCAGCAATGCCGTTCTGGTCTGCCACGCGCTCTCCGGCGGCCATCACGTCGCCGGCGTCTACGCCGACCAGCCGCAAAACGTCGGCTGGTGGGACAACCTGATCGGTCCGGGAAAAGCGCTCGACACCAACAAGTTTTTCGTCGTCGGCGTCAACAACCTGGGCGGCTGCTACGGATCGACCGGGCCGCTGTCGATCAATCCGCAGACCGGCAAACGCTACGGCGCCGATTTCCCGATGGTCACCGTCGAGGACTGGGTCGCCGCGCAAGCGCGGCTCGCCGACCACCTCTCGATCGACACCTGGGCCGCGGTGATCGGCGGCAGTCTGGGCGGCATGCAGGCGCTTGAGTGGTCGCTGCAGTTTCCCGACCGCATCCGCCACGCGCTGGTGATCGCTTCGGCGCCCAAGCTCTCGGCGCAGAACATCGCGTTCAACGAGGTGGCGCGCCAGGCGATCATTTCCGACCCCGACTTTCGCGGCGGCCACTACGCCGAACACGGCCTGGTGCCGAGCAACGGGCTGCGGCTGGCGCGAATGATCGGCCACATCACCTACCTCTCGGACGACCAGATGGGCGAGAAATTCGGCCGCCAGTTGCGCCACGGAGAGCATCGTTACAGCTACGACGTCGACTTCGAGGTCGAGTCGTACCTGCGCTATCAGGGCGACAAGTTCGCGCGCTTCTTCGACGCCAACACCTATCTGATCACCACCAAGGCACTCGACTATTTCGACCCGGCCTACGATTACGACGACGACCTCGCCGCGGCGCTGGCGCGCGCCAAGGCCAACTTCTTCGTCGCCAGCTTCACCACCGACTGGCGCTTTGCGCCGGCGCGTTCGCGCGAAATCGTTTTCGCGCTGCTGCACAACCGGCGTCGCGTCGCCTACGCCGAGATCGACTGCGCCGCCGGGCACGACTCGTTTCTGCTCGATGACGATCACTATCACGCCTTGCTGCGCGCCTATCTGGAGAACATCTCGATATGAACTTTACGGCCAAGGAACGCGAACGTTTCGACTTTGCCGTCATCGCCAACTGGATTCCGTCCGGCGAGCGGGTACTCGACTTGGGCTGCGGCGACGGACGACTGCTGCGCTATCTGCGTGAAACCCGAGATGTCGCCGGCTACGGCGTCGAGATCGATCACGACAGCGTGCTTAACTGCATCCGCAACGACGTCGACGTGATCCAGAGCGACATCGAAGGCGGACTCTCGGGCTTCGAGAACGGCTCGTTCAACCACGTGATCATTTCGCAGGCGCTGCAGGCGATGCTGGCGACCGAGCGCATCCTGCTCGAGATGCTGCGCGTCGCCGAAGAAGCCGTGGTGAGTTTCCCGAACTTCGCCTATCGCGCCAACCGCGAGGCGATCGCCGCCGGCCACATGCCGGTTTCCGAGGATCTGCCTTACGAGTGGTACGAGACGCCCAACGTGCGCTTCTTCACCATCGCCGATTTCGACGCGCTGTGCGCCAAGCTAGGCATCGAGGTGCGCGAGCGGTTGGCTTTCGACGACGCCGGGCAACTCGTGACCGACGACCCCAACCTCAACGGCAGCCTGGCCTTTTACCGCCTCGGCAAAAAATCCTGATGGCGTGCCCGGCCGCGCTGCGCGTGCTCGCCACGCGCAAGATGCTGATCTGCGTATTCACCGGTTTCAGCTCGGGACTGCCGCTTTACCTGCTACTCAACCTGCTGCCCGCCTGGCTGCGCAGCGAGGGCGTCAATCTCAAGACGATCGGCTTCTTCGCGCTGATCCAGTTTCCCTACACCTGGAAATTTCTCTGGTCGCCGCTGCTCGACCGCTACGCGCTGCCGGTGCTCGGCCGGCGGCGCAGCTGGACGCTGCTCATGCAGATCGGATTGCTGCTGTGCATCGGCACGCTCGGCGGGCTGTCGCCGAGCACCGACATCGCGCCGGTACTGTGGGTCGCGGCACTGCTCGCGCTCTTTTCGGCGACGCAGGACATCGCGCTCGACGCCTACCGCCGCGAGCTGCTCGGCGAAGTCGAGCTGGGCCTGGGCAACGCCGTTCATGTCAATGCCTACCGCGTCGCCGGGCTGGTTCCCGGATCGCTGTCGCTGATCCTCGCCGACATCCTGCCGTGGTCGCAAGTGTTCTGGATCACCGCCGCTTTCATGCTGCCCGGAATGCTCATGATCCTGCTGGTCAGCGAGCCGGTGGTCGCCGGCGCCGCGCCGAAAAGCCTGCGCCAGGCGGTGGTCGACCCGTTCAACGAATTCATCGGGCGCGCCGGCTTGCGCGGCGCGCTCTTGGTGCTCGCCTTCATCTTTCTCTACAAACTCGGCGATTCGCTGTGCACCGCACTGGCCACCCCCTTCTACCTCGACATGGGCTTTACCAAGACCGACATCGGGCTGATCGCCAAGCACGCCGGGCTCTGGCCGGCGGTGATCGGCGGCCTGCTCGGCGGGCTGTGGATGGTTCGCCTGGGGATCAACCGCGCGCTGTGGCTGTTCGGCGCCGTTCAGCTCGTCTCGATCCTGGGGTTTGCCGCGCTCGCCTGGCTCGGCCCGCAGCCAGCGATCGGCGTCGACCAGCGCCTGGCGCTGGCTGCCGTGATCGGGCTCGAAGCGCTCGGCGTCGGTCTCGGTACCGCCGCCTTCGTCGCCTTCATCGCGCGCACCACGCACCCGGCGTACACGGCGACGCAGTTCGCGCTGTTCACCAGCCTCGCCGCGGTGCCGCGTACCTTCATCAACGCCTCGGCGGGGTGGCTCGTCGAGAGCCTCGGCTGGGTGAACTTCTTCCTGCTGTGCACCGCGCTGGCGGTTCCCGGAATGCTGCTGCTGTCGCGCGTCGCGCCGTGGAACGAAGCGCCGGCCAAAGGACTCGAAAATGTCTGAGCAAACCATCGCGCAAGCGCTGATAGCTGCCGCGCGCGAACTCTCGGCTGACGTCGAAGGCCTTTCTTTTGCCGCCCCGGTGTCGCACCGCTACAATCCGCTGACCTACGCCTGGGCCGCGCACGAAGCGTATCTTCGCCGCTACGGCGCGAGTCGCAAGAAGGTCATATTCCTCGGCATGAATCCCGGGCCCTTCGGCATGGTGCAATGCGGCGTTCCGTTCGGCGAGATCGCCGCAGTTCGCGACTGGATGGGGATCGAGACGACGATCGCGCGCCCCGCCAATGAAAACCCCAAGCGGCCGATCGAAGGCTTTGCCTGCGTCCGCTCGGAGGTCAGCGGCCGTCGCCTGTGGAGCCTGTTCCAGCAGCGCTTCGGCACCGCCGACGCTTTCTTCGCCGAGCATTTTGTCGCCAACTACTGCCCGCTGGCGTTCTTCGACAACGCTCGCAACCTGACGCCGGACAAACTGCCCGTCGCCGAAGCGGCGCCGCTCTACGCGGCCTGCGACCGCCATCTGCGCGCGCTGGTCGCCGCGCTCGATGCGCAGTGGGTGATTGGCGTCGGCGCTTTTGCGCAAGTACGAGCGGCGCAGGCGCTACAAGGCATCGACGTGCGCATCGGCAAGGTGCTGCATCCGAGCCCGGCCAGCCCGGCGGCCAACCGCGGCTGGGCCGAGGCGGCGACCGCGCAGCTTGAGGCGCAGGCGATCTGGTCGTGAGCGTACCCCCTGGTTTCGCCGCAATGACGCGTCGTGAGAACAAAATGAAAGAGATGCAGCAACCCGTCGTGCGCAGCCTGCTGGAGAACGACCTCTACAAATTCACCATGTGGCAGTCGCTGTTGCACAGCAACCCCGGCGCGCACGCCGAGTACCGTTTTGTCTGTCGCAACGCGCCGGTTTTTCCGCTATCCGAGCTCAAGGCCGAGGTCGATGACGAACTCGACCGCCTGTGCACGATGTACTTTACGCAGGACGAACTCGATTACCTGTCGGGTCTGCGTTTCATCAAGAGCGATTTCGTCGATTTTCTGACGCTCTTCCGTTTCCAGCGGCGCTTCATCGAAGTTCGCGCCGTCGGCGAGACGCTCGAAGTCGTCGCGCGCGGTCCGCTGGTGCACGTCATGGGCTTCGAGATCTTCGTGCTCTACATCATCAACGAACTGTACTTTCGGCGGCTGCCGCGCGAAGGTGTCATCGAAGTCGCTCGCGAGCGCCTGCAGGCGAAGATCGAAGAACTCAAGGCCGCTGTCGTCGACCCGCTGGGCGATCACGACTTCCCGTTCGTTCTTTTCGATTTCGGTCTGCGCCGGCGTTATTCGGCAACTTGGCACGACGAGGTCGTGCAGCGCTTCGCCACCGAATTGCCGGCCCACTTTCGCGGCACGTCGAACGTCTATCTCGCCAAGCAACTTGGGCTGACCCCCTCGGGAACGATGGCGCACGAGTATCTGCAAGCCTACCAGGCGTTCGGCTTTCGCCTGCGCGATTTTCAGAAAGCCGCGCTCGAAGGCTGGGTGCAGGAATACCGCGGCGATCTCGGCGTCGCGCTCACCGACGTGGTCGGCATGGACGCCTTCCTGCGCGACTTCGATCTGTATTTCGCCAAGCTCTTCGACGGCTTGCGCCACGATTCGGGCGACCCCGTTGTCTGGGGCGAAAAGGCGATTGCGCACTATCACGCGCTGCGCATCGATCCAGCGAGAAAACGACTGGTCTTCTCGGACAGCCTCAATATCCCGGGCGCGCTCGAACTGTACCGCCACTTCAAGGGGCGCATCCAGACCGGTTTTGGCATCGGTACCGACCTGTCGAACGACACGCCGCACGAAGCGCTCAACATCGTCATGAAGATCACCGCCTGCAACGGCCAGCCGGTCGCCAAACTCTCGGACGAGCCCGGCAAGACGCTGTGCGACGATCAGACCTTCCTCGCCTACCTGCGCCAGGTGTTCAGCCACTAGCGCTGAGCCACCGCGACCGCCGTATCGTCTTCAACGCAACCGCGCGAAGGCCTTCTGGATCTGAGCACAGGCGGCTGCCAGGCGCTCGTTCGAGGTGGCAAAGGAGATCCGGAAGAAGCCGTCAAGGCCGAAGGCGCTGCCCGGAACGACAGCGACCTTGGCCTCTTCGAGCAGGAAACGGGCGACATCGCCGTCGTTTTCAATGACCGATCCATTCGGCGTTTGCCGGCCAAACAGCGCGCGACACGAAGGAAAAAGATAGAAGGCACCTTGCGGTACCGTGCAGTAAAGTCCATCGGTCGCATTGAACGCCGCCAGGCACAGGTCGCGGCGCGCCTTGAAAATCGCGTTCCAGCCGGCGATGAAGTCGCGCGGACCATTGAGCGCAGCCACTGCCGCGGCTTGCGCCACCGAACAAGGATTGCTGGTGCTCTGCGACTGAATCGTCGCGATCGCGCTGATCAAAGCTTGCGGGCCGCCGGCAAAGCCGATTCGCCAGCCGGTCATGGCGTAGGCCTTGGAGACGCCATTGACCGTGAGCGTCCGCGCCTTGAGCCGCGGCTCGACGGCGGCGATGGTCGCATGCGGCGACGCACCGTAACGGATATGTTCGTAGATGTCGTCGGTCATCACCAGGACATCCGGGAACTCGAGCAGCACGTCGGCCAGTTCGCGCAATTCATTGGCCGAATAACACGCGCCGCTCGGATTGCCCGGTGAGTTGATGATCACCCACTTGGTGCGTTGCGTGATCGCCGCACGCAATTGGCTGGCGGACAGCTTGAACGACTGCGGACAGGCGACGGTCACCGGCTTGCCTTCGGCCAGCAACACCATGTCCGGATACGAAACCCAATACGGCGCCGGAATGATCACTTCGTCGCCGGCAGACAGCGTCGCCAGCAGCGCGTTGAACACGATCTGTTTGCCGCCGGTGCCGACGGTGACTTGGCGATCCGTATACTCGATACCGTTGTCGCGCGAGAACTTGTCGATGATCGCTCGCTTGAGCTCCGGCGTTCCATCGACCGCGGTGTACCTCGTCTCTCCTCGATCGATGGCTTGTTTGGCCGCGAGCCGGATGTGCTCGGGGGTATCGAAGTCAGGCTCGCCGTTGGCAAGGCCGATGATGTTCTGCCCGGCAGCGCGCAATTCGGCCGCCAGCTTGCCGATGGCAAGCGTTGGCGACGGTTTGACGAGGTCGAGGCGAGTGGCAAGATAATCCATGTCGTTTCCAAAAAAAGAGGCATGGACGCGATAGTCCATGCCTGCGGGCCAATGAGGGACTACTTTGCCAACGCGATTCCGGCCGCCAGCAGCGCGTCTCGCACCTGCGACTGGCCCGCCGCATCGAGGTCGAGCAACGGACGACGCACGTGGCCGCCGCGCCAGCCGCGCAGGTTCATCGCCGCCTTGGTCGATTGCGGCTGGCCGAGTTTTCGCGCGGCGGCGCGTAGCGCGTACCAGCGACGGTGCAATTCTCCGGCGCGAGCGGCGTCGCCGCCGCGCAAGGCATCGTAGGTGCCCTTGACGAGTTCGGGGATGGCGCAGCTGTTGGTCGAACTGACGCCGTCAAAGCCGAGCACCAAGGGGCCGAGCATCACCAGGTCGGAGGCCGCCAGCACGCGGATGCGCAGGCTGACGCAGCCGACCAGTTGATCGACGGTCGTCGGATTGAGGTCGCCCTGCTTGAGCGCGACCACCTGCTCGATGTCGCACAATCGCTCGATCAAGGGCACGGGCAAGGTGATGCCGACGCCCGGGGCGTTGTAGATCATCACGCCGGTCTTCGAAAGCGGCGCGAGTTCCTTGAAGAAAGCGAAGATCTGATCGTCGGTGACTTCCGAGACAAACGGCGCCATCAGCATCGGCAGACCGCCCAAGTCGCTCGCCAAGACGGTGAGTTCGCGCACGACACGAACGTCGAAATGCGCCGTGCATAGCAGTACCGGAACGCGGTCGCCGACGACGCTCATCGCCTGACGGAAAAGTTGCGCGCGTTCGTCGGCGTTCATTCCGGGGAACTCGCCGTAGGTTCCGCCGATCAGCAGGCCGTCGTAGCCGTGCGCGAGTACGCGCTCGATGTTTTCGCTCAGGGCGTTCAGATCAAGGCTGCCATCGGCGCCAAAAGGGCTGACGGTAATGTTGAAGAGGCCGTGTGTACGGGCCCGGGATTCGTCTAGTGATTTCATGATTCCTCGTGGTTTCAGGGTGGTGGAACGGATTGGTGAAAATTTCAGCGCTCAAATGCCGAGCTGGCTGAGCGGGCGGATGGTGACGCCGACGTCCTCGAGCGTCTGGCGAACGGCACGCGCGATGGCGACGCCTTGTGGGTTGTCGCCGTGCACGCAGATGGTATGCACGGGCATTGCTATCTTCTTGCCGCTGACCGTTTCGACGGCCTGCTCTTCGACCATGCGCATGGCGCGCGCAGCAGCGAGCGCCGGGTCGTGGATCACCGCACCGGGCTCGTTGCGCGGCAGCGTCAGGCCGTTGTCGCCGTAGAGACGATCGGCGAACACTTCACAGGCGACGCGGATATTGCCGCGCCGCGCCGCGCGTTCGGTTTCATTGTGCGGCGTGCTGACCAGCACCAGCTCGCGGTCGAGCGCGCGCATGGCGCGAATCAGCGCCTCGGATAGATCGCGGTCCTCAAAGGCGATGGTCGCCAGCGCACCGTGCACCTTGACGTGCGTAACCCGGTGACCGACCGCCTGCGCGATTCCCTGCAACGCGGCGATCTGGTAGATCAGCATCTTCTCGATGTCGGCCGCGCTGTCGCCAAAGATCTTGCGCCGACCGAATCCCCAGACGTCGTTAAAGCCTGGATGGGCACCGAGATCGATGCCCTTTTTCAGGGCATCCGTCGCAGTTTGGTGCATCACAATGGGGTCTCCGGCGTGAAAACCGCAGGCCACGTTGGCCGAAGTCACAAGGTCCAGCATCGCCGTGTCGTCGCCTATCCGATAGGCGCCAAAGCTCTCGCCCAGGTCGGAATTGAGGTCAACTGAATTCATTTCATTGCTCCCGAAAAAAGAAATTTCTGATTTTGGTGCACCACTGGCACGCAACATGCATGCCAGTGACTCGTGCGATGCGGAGACGTTGATCTACATTGCGCAAATCACTCGTGCAGTTCATTCGTACAGATCAGGAGAGACCATGAAGAGCAGGTTGCAAAAATTGGGCTGTGTGGTGGCGTTGGCCGCAGCCGTGGCCGGCGGGGCGCAAGCCGCCGAACTCAACTTCGCGAGCTGGGGCGGCGCCTACCAGGGCGCGATTCGCGATGCCTGGCTCAAGCCGTTCGCCAAGGAAACCGGCATCAAGATCACCGAGGACACCGACCCACAGGTGGCCAAGATCAAGGCGATGATCGATACCAAGTCGGTGGCCTGGGACGTGGTGACCGAAAACAGCGCGCGCCTGACGCGTGGCATCAAGCTCGGCGTTTTCGAAAAAATCACCGCCGACATGGTCGACCAGAAACACGTGATTCCGGGCGCGCGCAACGAATACGGCGTGCCTTCGGAAATCTTTTCGACGCTGATTGGCTTCTCGACCAAATCCTTTCCGGCCGGCAAGGCGCAGCCTTCGACCTTCGCCGATTTTTGGGATGTCGCCAAGTTCCCCGGCAAACGCACGCTGCAGGACGATCCGGCGACGGTCATCGAATCGGCGCTGATCGCCGACGGCGTCGCTCCCGGCGACGTCTATAAGGTGCTATCGACACCCGCCGGTATCGACCGCGCGATGAAGCAGATCGAAAAGATCAAGCCGCACGTCGCGATGTGGTGGAAGAACGGCGCCGAGCCGGTCAACGCGCTGGGCAGCGGCGAAGTGGTCATGGCGCTGGGCTGGAACGGCCGCTTCCAGGCCGGAATCGACTCGGGTCTGCCGATCCAGATGGGCTGGGGCAATACCGTCGCCCAGGTCGGCTACTTCGTTCTGGTCAAGGGCGCGCCGCACCGCGAAGAGGCGCTCAAGCTGATGAACTACATGATCAGCCCGAAGAATCAGGCCGAGTTCAGCAAGTACATCGCCTACGGCCCGACCACCGAAGCGGCGTTCCCGCTGATCGACGAAGCGCGCAAACACCGCCTGCCGTCGACGCCCGAACGCATGAAGAGCGCGCTGTTCCTCGACTCGGAATTCTGGGAGAAGAACGGCCCGGCAATCGTCGAGCGCTACAACCAGATCCGCGCCCGCTAACGCAATCCTAAGCCTTGCCGCGCCGCCGGGCGGCGCGGCAAATCCGGGACATGACCATGGCACACCTCGTACTCGATCTTCCGCCCTCATCGCTCGCCGCGCGTCGACGTTCCTCGCCGGCCTTGCTGGCCGCCTTGCCGCTGCTCGTCTTTCTGCTGTGCTTCTTCGTCGGGCCGATCGCCGGCCTGCTCAAGGAGGGATTCGTCAGTGACGGCGCGCTGAGCCTGGCCAACTACCGGCACCTGATCGACACGCCGATCTACCGCATCGTGCTCGGCAATACCTTCACCATCGCCTTCTTTGTCACGCTGTCGTGCATCGTGATGAGTTATCCGCTGGCCTATCTGATGGCGACCGTCAGCCAGAACGTTTCGCGCCTGCTGTTCTTCGCCGTGCTGCTGCCCTTCTGGGCCAGCGCGCTGGTTCGCACCTCGGCGTGGATCGCCTTGCTCGGCAAAAACGGCCCGCTCAACACGCTGCTCACCAGCATCGGCGTACTCGACCAGCCGATGGCCTTTCTCTACAATTTCACCGGCGTGATGATCGGCATGACGCACGTGCTCATGCCCTTTGTCGTGCTGCCGCTCTATGCCTCGTTCCGCGCCATGGACAACACGCTGGTCCAGGCGGCGCAGAGCCTCGGCGCCGGATCGGTCGGCATTTTCAACAACGTCGTTCTGCCGCTGACCAGCCCGGGCGTCGTCGCCGGCGGAATCATCGTCTTCATGAACGCGGTCGGCTATTACATCACGCCGTCGCTGATGGGCGGTCCGGCGCAACGCATGGTCGCCGAACTAATTTCGTACAACATCAGCGAGGAGCTCAACTGGGGACTGGCGGCGGCTTTAGCCGGGGTGCTGCTGGTCACCGTGCTGGCGTCCTTATGGACCTTCAATCGCCTGTTCGGTCTCGACCAATTGATCAGCGGTTCGTCGGGCAAAGGCGCCAGTGCGGCGCCGGCGCGGCGAACGCCGGGCGGCCGGGTGTCGGTGGTGCTCGGTGTCGCCTGCGCCATCTTCCTGTTGCTGCCGATCATCGTCGTCGTTCCGATGAGCTTCGGCACCAGCGATTTTCCGATTTTTCCGCCGCCTCAGTACGGGTTGCGCTGGTACACCAGTTTCTTCGACGACGGCAAGTGGATGGGTGCGCTGTTTTCCAGCCTGCGCGTCGGCGTACTGGTGACGGTGCTGGCGACACTGCTCGGCACGCTGGCCGCGCTCGGCGTGCACAAGATGCAGTCCGAGCGCAAGAGCTGGCTCGACGCCTTGTTCATCGTTCCGATGTCGGTGCCGGCGATCATCACCGCGGTGTCGCTGTTCTACCTGATGGCGCCGCTCGGTCTGGTCGCCAATTCGGTGGCCGTCGTCATCGGCCACACCGTGCTGGCATCGCCCTACGTCTATATCACGGTGCGCGCCGCACTGCGCAGCTTCGACCCGGCGCTTGAACTGGCGGCGCTCAGCCTCGGCGCATCGTGGCCCGAGATGTTTCGCCTGGTCATGCTACCCGCGCTGATGCCGAGTCTGGTCGGCGGCGCCGTGTTCGCCTTCGTCACCTCGTTCGACGACGTGGTGATGGCACTGTTCCTCACCAGCATCCGTAACCGGACGCTGCCGAAACTGATGTACGAAGGGCTGGCGCACGACTTTGACCCGACGGTGATTTCGGCATCGTGCGTGCTGATCGGCGCGACGGTACTGATTCTGCTGAGCAATATGTTGCTTGAGCAGAGAAAAGGAGCTTTATGATGCATGCGTCAAGCCAATTCGGGGCCATTGCGAGTGCCGATCTCATGCCGACCATCGAACTTGCCGAACGGCCCGAGGCGCAAGGCAAGGACGTCGCCGTTGCCGGCGTTCGCAAGACCTACAAGAACACCGTGGCGCTCGCCGAGATCAGCCTGGCGGTCGCCCGCGGCGAATTCTGCACGCTGCTCGGCGCCTCGGGCTCGGGAAAAACAACGCTGCTCAAGATCATCGCCGGCTTCGAATCGCCGGACAGCGGCAGCGTGCGAATCGCCGGACGCGACGTGACGCAGATGCCGATTGCCGACCGCAACATCGGCATGGTTTTCCAGAACTACTCGCTTTTCCCGCACATGAGCGTGTTCGAAAACGTCGCTTTCCCGCTGCGCATGCGGCGCCTCAACCACGACGACATCAGGCGACGCGTCGGCCAAGCGCTCGACCTCGTGAGCCTGGGCGAGCTGCGCCAGCGCTTGCCGCGCGAGCTGTCCGGCGGCCAGCAGCAGCGCGTCGCGCTGGCGCGGGCGCTGATCTTCAATCCCGATCTGCTGCTGATGGACGAGCCGCTCGGCGCGCTCGACAAGAACCTGCGCCAGACGATCCAGCTGCAGCTCAAGAAACTGCATCACGATCTCGGACTGACCGTCGTTTTCGTCACGCACGATCAGGAAGAGGCGATGAATCTCTCCGACCGCATCGTGATCATGGATCAGGGGCGAATCGTTCAAACGGGAACCCCGGATGCGCTTTATCTGCAACCGGACAATCCTTTCGTCGCCGGCTTCCTGGGCGAATGCAACTTCATCGAAAAACCGGGCTGCATCGTCGGCGTTCGTCCGGAAAACGTCCGCATCGGCGCGCAGATCGGCGATTCCGATCTGCGCCACGACGGGCAGATCATCGCCGCGACGTTCTGCGGAATGCACTGGAAACTGTTCATCAAGTCTCACAACGCGACGATGATCGCCTATGCGCCGGTGGCCGGCGCCAGCAGCGCCAGCTTCGAACCCGGGCGAACGGTGAGCTGGGGATTCGCTGCGGCCGACGCGATGGAATTTGCCGTTCAATGAGTCTGCCGCCGAAGCAGCCGACACCGCGCTTTTTGCTGGCCGGAGACCGTGCGCTGACCGTCGAGTTCGGCCAGACCATCGATGCGCTGACCAATCGCCGCGTGCAGCAGCTCGCCGCTCGCCTCAACGCGCAGCGCGGCGACGCCATCGTCGGCGTGGTGCCGACCTACCGCTCGCTGACGGTCAGCTACGAGCCACTGCGCATTTCGCTCGACGCGCTGCGTGCGAAAATCGTCGCCTGCCTGGCGGGCGAACAGCTCGGTAGCGTGCCGTCGCGCCGCTGGCTGGTTCCGGTTTGCTACGGAGGAGAATGCGGCGAGGATCTGGAGACGCTCGCCGCGACGCACGACATGACGCCGGGCGAGGTGATCGCGCTGCACAGCGCGCCGGTCTATCGCGTCTATATGGTCGGTTTTCTGCCCGGCTTCGCTTATCTGGGCGACCTTGACCAACGCCTGCACACGCCGCGCCGTGCCGTGCCGCGGCCGCTGACGCCGGCCGGCAGCATCAACGTCGGCGGACAACAGACCGCGATCGCCTCCGTCGCCGGGCCGAGCGGCTGGCATTTGCTTGGCCGGACCCCTTGGCGAAGTTTTGATCCGCAGCGCGTAAATCCCTTCCTGTTCGCCGCCGGCGACGAGGTGGTGTTCACGCCGATCGGCGAAAAAGACTATGCACAGATGGCGGCGGCGATCGATCGCGGCGATGACCTGCCGCGCCCGGTCTCGCGCGAGCCGGAGGACGAGCGGTGAGCGTTCGGATCAAAGTGCACAGCCCCGGGCTATTCACCACGCTGCAGGATGGCGGGCGTTTCGGCTACGAGCATCAGGGCGTTCCGCCGTCGGGACCAATGGATTCGATTGCGCACCGCATCGCCAATTTGCTGGTCGGCAATCCGGCGAACGCCGCGGCGCTCGAAATGACTGCGCTCGGCGGCAGCTTTGCGGTGGTTGGCGGCGACTGCAACGTTTGCGTGAGCGGACGCGTCCAGTTGCTGGTCGATTCGCCGGGCGAGGTGCAGCGCGAGCTGGAAACCTGGCGCACGCATCGGCTGGCGGCCGGCAGCGTGCTCTCGGTCGGTTATCTCGAGCACGGCATGCGCGCCTATCTCGCGGTAGCCGGCGCCTTCGTCGTGCCATTGGTACTGGGCAGCGCGTCGACACTGACGCGCGCGCGCCTCGGCGGAATCGAAGGGCGGTGCCTCGCCGCCGGCGACGAGATTCCGATCGGCGCCGCCACGGCGGCGGTCGATTCGCGCACTTTCCCGCGCGAGCTGATCGACGCCTGCTATGGAACCGGCGCCATCGGCGTGCTGCTCGGTCCGCAGGACGACTACTTCAGCGCCGGGCAGATCGACGCCTTTCTCGGCGCCGGCTTCAAAGTCAGCGCGCAGTCGGACCGCATGGGCTACCGCCTGCAGGGACCGGCCATTGCGCACCGCCATGGCGCCGACATCGTCTCCGACGCGATCGTCGCCGGCAGCATCCAGATTCCAGGCAGTGGCCAGCCGATCATCGCGCTGCACGACCGGCAAACGACCGGCGGCTACGCCAAGATCGCCACCGTGATCGCCGCCGACCTGCCGCGGCTCGGGCAGTACCAGCCCGGACAGATCGTGCGCTTTACGGCGCTCTCCATCGACGACGCCGTCGAGCGCTGGCGCGCGCTCGTAGCGCGCCTCGGCGCTTTCGCCGCGCAATGCGGCCGTCCGATACCTTTTCCTGAAGAAAACAACATGAACCGAGGGGTGACCTACCGTGATTGAGACCAACAGCACTAATTCGTCCGCAGCGACCGGGATGTCGCTGGTCGCTGCGCAAGCCGAAATCGTCGATCTGGCGGGCGACGCCTACCGCACGCTGCTCGACATGATCCAGCTCGGCCGCTTGCCGACCGAAATACCGCTGCAGGAGCGCACGCTGGCGGCGACCCTGGGAATTTCGCGAACACCCTTGCGCGAAGCTATGAGCCGGCTGATCGGCGGCGGCTTCGCCGTGCGCACGCCGCGCGGCCAGCTGATGGTCAAGGAGCCGACGCTGCGCCAGTACCTCGAAATCCTGCAGATGCGCGTGCTGCTCGAGGGCGAGGCGGCGGCGCAGGCGGCCAGCCGGCTCGACCCCGTTGATGCCGAGCGCATCATCGCCGAGATCGAGCAGTACATGGCATCGGCCGACCATCCCAAGGACGAGAACCACCGCATCGACAATCTGGTGCACGACACGCTGGCCACCGCCAGCGGCAATCAGATGCTGGCACAGACCATCCACGACCTGCGCATCAAGTCGCGCTGCTTCGACCAGAACGCCGCGCCCAAGCGCTTTGCGCCGAGCTGCCTCGAGCACATCGCGCTGCTGCGCGCGGTGATCTCGCGCTCGCCCGAGGCGGCGCGCGAGGCCATGCAGCAGCACCTCGAGCATGTGCGCGTCGAACTGGTGACCCGCCATACCAATCTCTGACTTCAATCCACCTCGACCAAGGCCTATTTGCATCATGACTCACTGCACGCATATCAACGAAAACTCGAAGGGCGTTTTCATCATCTCGGCGACGCCGTTCGATCAGGATGGTGCACTCGATCTCTCCAGCACCGATTCGCTCGTCGACTTCTATCTCGACAAGGGCGTCTCGGGAATGACCATCCTCGGCATGATGGGCGAGGCGCCCAAACTCACCGAAGAAGAATCGCTGACTTTTGTTCGCCACGTCATCGACCGCATCGCCGGACGCGTTCCGGTGATCGTCGGCGCCAGCCACGCGTCCAACCGGCATGTGGATCATCTCGCCAAGTCGGCGATGGAGCTCGGTGCGGCCGGCGTGATGCTGGCGCCGGCGGCCAATCTCAAGACCGACGACCAGGTCCATGGCTATTACGCGACCATCGCCAGCCTGCTCGGCCGCGACGTGCCGATCTGCCTGCAGGACTTTCCGCAAGCGACCGGCGTTCATACCTCGGTCGATGTCGTGCTGCGACTGGTTCACGAATTCCCGCAAATCGTGATGTTCAAGCACGAGGATCTGCCTGGATTGCGCAAGCTCTCGCAAATCCGTTCGCGTAGCGCTGCCGAAGGACTGCGCCGGATCAGCATCCTGGCCGGCAACGGCGGCCTGTTCCTGCCACAGGAGATGCGGCGCGGCGCCGACGGGGCGATGACCGGCTTCGCTTATCCGGAAATGCTGGTAGAGGTTTGCGAGCTGTTCGCACAAAACCAGCCTGAGCAGGCCGAAGACCTGTTCGACACTTACCTGCCCTTGCTGCGCCATGAATTCCAGTACGGCATCGGCCTGGCGCTGCGCAAGGAAACGCTGCGCTGGCGCGGCGCGATTGCCAGCGCAGTGACGCGCAAACCCGGGCCGCAACTCGACGCGACCGACCAGGCTGAACTGCTGCGCCTGATCGAGCGGCTTGAAACGAGGCTGGCCGCGCGCTGAAGCGCGGCAGGCCATTTGACTATTTCACACTGAAAGGACGTTGGTCATGGATTTTGGCATCAAAGGAAAAGTGGCGCTGGTCAGCGGCGCCGGCGGCGGCCTGGGCGGCGCGATTGCCGAGGCGCTGGCGGCTGAAGGCGCGGCCGTCGCCGTATGCGACATCGACGAAGCGTCGTTGGCGGCGACGGTCGAGCGAATTCGTGCGAAGGGAAACAGCCAGGTCTTCGGCGCGGTGCTCGACCTGGGCAAGCCGCAGACGTATCCGGACGTGATATCCAGCATCGAAAACGCGCTCGGGCCGGTCTCCATCCTCGTCAACAACACGGGCGGTCCGGCACCGACTCCAGCCAGCGGCGTCGCGCCCGACGACTGGTGCCGCCATTTCATGGCGATGGCCGCTTCGGTGATCCACCTGACCGATCTGCTGCTACCTAAGATGCGCACCGCGGGCTGGGGACGCGTGATCACCAGCACGTCGTCGGGCGTGATCGCGCCGATTCCCAACCTGGGCATCTCGAACACCGTTCGCGCGTCGCTGGTGGCCTGGTCCAAGACGCTCGCCGGCGAAGTCGGACGCCAGGGGATCACCGCCAATATCGTCGTTCCGGGACGCATCGCGACGCGGCGGATCGTTCAACTCGACGAGGCCAAGGCCCGCCGCGAAGGACGTCCGGTCGCCGATGTCACGGCGCAGAGCACCGCGACGATTCCAGTCGGCCGCTACGGGCGGCCCGACGAATACGCTGCTGCGGTGGCTTTCCTGGCCAGCAGCCAGGCCTCGTTCATCAACGGCTCGGTGCTGCGCATCGATGGCGGAATGATCGCCTCAATTTAAGGGACCTAGATGTTCGATCTATGTATCGACGGGGCGACCGTCGTCGATGGCAGCGGCGCCCCGGCCTACGTCGCCGATGTCGGCGTGTGCGGCGGCACCATCGCGGCCATCGGCCAGTTGTCACAAAGCCCCGCGCAGCAGCGCATCGACGCCAACGGCCAGGTGCTCTCGCCCGGCTTCATCGACGTGCACACGCACGACGACCGGGCGCTGCTGATTGCCGGAATGATGGAAGCCAAGCTGTCGCAAGGGGTGACCACGGTAGTCACCGGCAATTGCGGGTTGAGCCTGGCGCCCGGTCGCCTGCGCGGTGCCATCCCGCCGCCGCTCGACCTGATCGCGACGCCCGAATGGCTGCGTTTTGCGCGCTTTGGTGATTATCTGCAGGCGCTCGAAGAAAGCGCCATTGCGGTCAACGCGATGTGCCTGGTCGGGCATCTGACGCTGCGCGCCAACGTGATGGATTCGCTCGATCGCGCGGCGACCGACGCCGAGTGCGCAGCGATGCGCGAACTGCTGGCCGAGGCGCTCGCCGCCGGCGCTTGGGGAATGTCGACCGGAACGTTCTACGCGCCGGCGCGCCACGCCAGCGCCGACGAGATCGTCGCCGTCGGTGAGCCGCTGCGCGGCGCCGGCGGGCTATTCACCACGCACATGCGCAACGAAGGCGAGCTGGTCGCGCAATCGCTTGAGGAAACCTTCAGCATCGGCCGTCGCCTCGGCGTTCGCGTGCTGATTTCGCACCACAAGCTGGCCGGAATCGCCAACCACGGTCGCTCGCGCGAGACGCTCGATCTGATCGCCGCCGCCATGCAACGCCAGCCTGTCTCGCTCGACGCGTATCCGTACAACGCGTCGTCCACCGTACTGCGTCCTGAATTCATCGCACGCGCCAGCGCGGTTCGCGTCAGCTGGTCGGAAAAACACCCCGATCAGGCCGGACGCCTGCTCGCCGAAATCGCCGCCGACTGGCAGTGCGACCAGGAAAGCGCCGCCAACCGGCTGATGCCTGCCGGCGCCATCTACTTCATGATGGACGAAGAAGACGTTCGCCGCATTCTCGCTTTTCCGAAAACGATGATCGGTTCCGACGGCATGCCGCACGACGACTATCCACACCCGCGCCTGTGGGGGACCTTCCCGCGAGTGCTCGGGCACTATTGCCGCGAGCAGCAACTCTTCGACCTGACAACAGCGATCCACAAGATGAGCGGCCTGCCGGCATCAGAGCTGGGATTGTCGAGACGCGGAACAATTGCCGAAAACCACGCCGCAGATCTGCTCTTGTTCGATCCGCAAACGGTCGCTGATACCGCATCGTATGACGAACCGCGCTCGGCGGCGACCGGAATCAGCCACGTCTGGGTTAATGGCAGGCTCGCTTACACGCCGGGAGTCCTGCACGACCACGGCGCCGGTCGGGTTTTGCGGCGAACGGCGCGTACTAGCGAGTAATTACAGGGAAGTCATCACTTTTTTTAGGAAGCCAATGAACTACGTCTTTTCACCGGCTGCGCCGGTCGCCATTCCCGTGAGCCAAAGCGACTCTTTTTTTCCGGTACGCCGCGTCTATTGCGTCGGACAGAACTATGCCGCGCACGCCGCCGAAATGGGCGGCGACGGCCGCCAGCCGCCGTTCTTCTTCAGCAAACCGGCCGACGCGCTGGTTCCCGGCAACGGCCCGATCAAGTACCCAACGCAGACCAACAAGCTGCAGCACGAGGTCGAGCTGGTGGTCGCCATCGGCCAGGGCGGCGCCGACATTCAGGTCGACCAGGCGCTGTCGCACGTCTTCGGTTATACGGTCGGCATCGACCTGACGCGGCGCGACCTGCAAGCGGCGGCCAAGAACCAGGGCCGGCCGTGGGATCTGGCCAAGGGCTTCGATCAGAGCGGGCCGATCGGCGCCATCGTCGCTGCGGAACAATGCGGCCATCCGAGCAGCGGGCGAATCCGGCTTTCGGTCAACGGCACGGTCACCCAGGACGGCGACCTCGCTCAAATGAGCTGGAACGTCGCCGAGGTAATCGCCAACCTCTCGACCTACGTGCAATTGGCAGCCGGCGACCTGATCTTCACCGGCACCCCGGCCGGCGTTTCGACCGTTGTTCGCGGCGACGTGCTGAGCTGCGCGATCGAGGGGATCGGCACGCTCGAGACCACCCTCGTCTGAGCGGTTTCGCTGCTCGCCGACGCTCCTGGTGCCATCGCTGGTAAGATGCGCCCCATGGAACAAGCCTCATCGACACCGCGCCCCTGCCTCGAGGGAATCACCCTTGAGACGATCGTCACCCAGCTTGCCGAGAGCATCGGCTGGGAAGCGATGGCGGCGTCGGTGCCGGTGCGCTGCTTCACGCACGACCCGTCGATCAAATCGAGCTTGAAATTCCTGCGCCGAACGCCGTGGGCCCGGCAAAAGGTCGAGCAGCTCTATTTGCAGCACGCCCGCTCGTCGGCCGCATGAAGCGTCTATTCGAACGCGTGATGCCACAAAGGCATCCGCCGATCTTCCTGATCGTCGCCAGTCTGATCTTCGTCGTCGCGCTCCAGGCCGTGCACCTGCCCGCAGCCATCCTGCTCGGCTGCATGTGCGGCGCGATCCTGCTCGCCGTCGGCGAAGCCAAGGTCAATATTCCCAGGCCCTTGTTCCTCGCTGCGCAAAGCATCGTCGGCTGCCTGATCGCGCGCAGCCTGCAACCGGCGATCGTCTTCGAGATCATCAAGGACTGGCCGCTGTTTCTCGTCGTCGTTTTCTCGGTGATCGCCACCAGCGGCACGCTCGGCTGGTTGCTGATGCGCAGCCAGGTGTTGCCGGGAACCACCGCGGTCTGGGGTCTGGCGCCCGGCGCTGCGACGGCGATGGTGCTGATGGCCGACGCTTACGGCGCCGACACCCGCCTGGTCGCCTTCATGCAGTATTTGCGCGTGCTGCTGGTGACCGTCGTCGCTTCGGCGGTGACGCGGCTCTGGGTGACGGCTCCAGCCGCGTCGATCGCCGCGGCGCCGTGGTTTCCGCCGGTCGCCTGGAGCGCCCTGGCGGCGACGCTGCTCGTCGCCTTGCTCGGTGCCGCAGCAGCGCGCCGCTATCGTATCCCGTCTGGAGCGCTGGTCGTCCCGATGATGGTCGGCGTCGTGCTGCAAGGCTGCGGCGTGCTGACCATCGAACTGCCGCCGGCGCTGCTCGCCGTGAGCTACGCCGTCATCGGCTGGTCGATCGGCCTGCGTTTTACCCGCCCGATCCTCGCCCACGCCGCGCGCGCGCTGCCGCGGGTACTGGCGTCGATCGTCGCGCTGATCACGATCTGCATCGGCTTTGCCGCGCTGCTCACACGCTTTGCCGGGATCGATCCGCTCACCGCGTATCTCGCGACGAGTCCGGGCGGCGCCGATTCGGTGGCGATCATCGCTGCGTCGAGTCCGGTCGACGTTCCTTTCGTGATGGCCATGCAGATCGCGCGCTTCTTCACCGTGCTGCTGATCGGCCCGCGCTTCTCGCGCTTCATCGCCAAGCGCTACCAGGCCAGATTGCCGTAGCGACGGTCAGCCGACCCTCAGTCGGCGCTGCATTCCTTCGTTTTGGCTACGCCAAACCTCAGTCAGCTTTGCACTTCTTCAGCTGGCTACGCCAGCCTTCAGTCGTCCCGACACATGCGGCGGATCTCGTTTTCGCGGATCGCCATCTCGACCTGCAGCAGCACCGCGTCGACGTCGGCGAGGCGCTCGTCGAGTTCGATGCGGCCGGTCAGCGGCAGCTCGGGGGTGAGCAGACCGCTCTCGAAGCGCGCCCAGATTTCCTTGCCGTACTGGGTGTCCTTGAGCGTCGGCGCGAAGGCGGAAAAATAGCTGCGCAGGTTGGCGACGTCGCGTTCGAGCATTTCGGCGGCGTTGCTGTTGCCCGCCGCGTCGATCGCCTGCGGCAGGTCGATGATCACCGGGCCGTCGGCGCCGACCAGGATGTTGTATTCGGAAAGGTCGCCGTGAATTACGCCGGCGCAGAGCATGCGCACGACCTGATTGATCAGCATCGCGTGATATTCGAGCGCCGTTTCCTCTGAGAGCTCGACGTCGTTGAGCCGCGGCGCCGGATCGCCGTCGCCATCGACGACCAGGTCCATCAGCAGAACGCCTTCGAAGCAGATATGCGGCTGCGGAACGCGGACACCGGCGGCCGACAACCGATAGAGCGCGTCGACCTCGGCGCTCTGCCAGACCTCTTCCTGCATCTGGCGACCGTAGCGGCTGCCCTTTTCCATCGCGCGCGCCTGGCGACTGTTCTTGACCTTGCGCCCTTCCTGGTACGACGCGTTGTTGCGGAAGCTGCGCTGATTGGCTTCCTTGTAGACCTTGGCACAGCGGATGGCGTCGCCGCAGCGAACGATATAGACGGTCGCCTCCTTGCCGCTCATCAGCTGGCCGACCACCTCGTCGACCAGGCCTTCCTCGACCATCGCGGCAAGTCTTTTCGGGGTTTTCATCGAATCGGCGTCAAACGCGCAGCAGCGCGATCTTGAGTGGCGACTGGCCGTCGGGATTCGGGAAGTCGGCCTCGGGCGAGATCCACTCGACTTCGCGAATCGCGCGCCCCACCTTGCGCGTGCTGCGTTCGAGCTGGTCGAGCCAGGCTTCGCGAGTCACCTCGGCGACGTTGTTGCAGCAGATCAGCGTGCCGCCCTCGACGGTGCACAAGAGCGCCGGCTTGTACAAGGCCGCATAGTCGTTGACCAGGTCGACGACGCCGAACGGGCTTTTGGCGTAGCGCGGCGGATCGAGGAAAACGACGTCGAACTGGTGCGCTTCGAGCTTGGGGAAGGGCGGCATGCGTTTGCCGCGAACCATGTTCGCCTGCCCCTGACCGGAGAGCTGGCGCAGCGCGGCAAAGGCGTCGCTCTTGACGAAGCGCAGGCGAATCGGCAGATCATTGAGACGCGCATTGTCCTTGCCGATGGCGAGGCTCGATTCGGAAAAGTCGACATTGACGACGTGCCGCGCGCCGGCCTTGGCGGCGGCGATGCCGACGCCGCAGGTGTAGGCGAAGAGGTTGAGCAACGATTTACCGACGCATTCTTGCATCACGCGCCGGCGGCCAGCGCGCAGGTCGAGGAACAACCACGGATCCTGCCCGGCGTGACGCGCCTGGAAGCGGTACTTGACGCCCATCTCCTGGAACTCGCGCAGCTCGTGCGCGCTGGCGACGAGCTCGGGAGCCAGGGCATTGGCGATGCGCGAGTTGTTCTGGCTGCGGTCGTTGTAAAAAAGTGGCAGCCCCGGGAACTCGCCAGCGTAGAAGGCTTCGAGCGCCGAGAGTTCGGCGGCGTCAAGCGATTGGTGAAAGCTCTGCACCAGCAGCGCGTCGCCGTAGCGATCGACGGTCAACCCGGCGGCGCCCTCGACGCTGCCGTGAAACAGCCGATAGGCCGTGGTCTGCTCAGCGTGCAGTTGTTCGAGCAGCGCGCGACGCGCGCTGAGCGCGGAGGCCAAAAGATCGGGAAGATGGGCAGGCATGGAAGTGTCCTCAGTGGCGAACGGGGTGTTCTGGAGTTGCCGCCGTAGAGGCCGGGTCCGTCATGATACAGGTTCAATGCACCCGAAGCATCGGCAGACGCGCTGTTCTACCGTCGGCTGTCGTGCTATTTTCTGCCTTCCCCTAGTCGAAGAGCAATGCCTATGACGCGCGATCGCCTGACCACCCTCTGCACCCTGAACGCATTTTGCATGCTGCTGGCCGCCTGCGCGACGACTTCGCCGCAACCGTCGGCCGTCAACGCGGCTCGTCAGCAAGGCGCTCGGTCGCAGCTCAAATTGAATCTGGCGAGCGGCGTCTACCGCTGCGAGGAAAACCAGCGCATCGAAATCGAGCGCGATCCTCGCCAAACGAATGCGATTACGCTCAACTGGCAGGGCCATCGCCGCACGCTGCAGCGCTACGACTCCGAATCCGGCCTGCCGCGCTACGAGGACAGGGAAAATGGCTTGCTGTGGATCGATCTGCCGTGGAAGAGCGTGCTGATGGATCTTCACAACGAACGCCCGCTGGCCAACGAGTGCAAGGCGGCGCGCGGCTGAAGCGACGCGCCGCCGTCATCCGGACAGGGCTGTGACTTAAGCCGGCGCCGAACTGCGGATCAGATGATCGAAAGCGGCGAGCGAGGCCTTGGCGCCTTCACCCATGGCGATGATGATCTGCTTGAACGGCACCGTCGTGCAGTCGCCGGCGGCGAAAACGCCGGGCAGCGAGGTCTGGCCGCGCGAATCGACTTCGATTTCGCCGCGAGCGGAAAGCGCCAGCGCTCCCCTGAGCCAGTCGGTGTTGGGCAGCAGGCCGATCTGCACGAAGATGCCTTCGAGTTCGACGCGGTGTTGCTCGCCACTCGCCCGGTCCTTGTAGACGAGGCCGTTCACCTTGTTCCCGTCGCCGGTCGCCTCAAGCGTCTGCGCGTTAGTGATTACCTTGACGTTGGGCAGGCTGGCGAGCTTCTTCTGCAGCACCGCATCGGCGCGCAGCATGGTGTCGAATTCGATCAGCGTGACGTGGGCGACGATTCCCGCGAGGTCGATCGCCGCCTCGACGCCCGAGTTGCCGCCGCCGATCACCGCGACGCGCTTGCCCTTGAACAAGGGGCCGTCGCAATGCGGGCAGTAGGCGACGCCGCGGCCGCGGTATTCCTTTTCGCCCGGGACGTTCATTTCGCGCCAGCGCGCGCCGGTCGAGATGATCACCGAGCGGCTGCTGAGCGTCGCGCCGCTCGCCAGCCGGATCTCGGTGAGTCCATCGTCGCCCTGGCTCAGCGCTTGTGCGCGCTGCAGGTTGATGATGTCGACGTCGTAGTCGCGAACGTGCTGCTCAAGACCCGCGGAAAGCTTCGGTCCGTCGGTGGCCTTGACCGAGATGAAGTTCTCGATCGCCAGCGTGTCGAGTACCTGGCCGCCGAAGCGTTCGGCGACGACGCCGGTGCTAACGCCTTTGCGCGCCGCGTAGATCGCCGCCGCCGCGCCGGCCGGACCGCCGCCGACGACGAGCACGTCGAAGACGTCCTTGGCGGCGAGCTTCTCGGCGTCACGCTGCGCGGCGCCGGTATCGATCCTGGCGACGATCTCCTCAAGGCTCATGCGCCCCTGTCCGAACGGCTCGCCGTTGAGATAGACGGTCGGCACGGCCATGATCTGGCGCTCATCGACCTCTTGCTGAAACAGCGCGCCGTCGATCATCGTGTGGCTGATCCCGGGGTTCAACACCGACATCAGGTTGAGCGCCTGAATGACGTCGGGGCAGTTGTGGCAGGAAAGCGAGATGAAGGTTTCGAAGCGGTGCGTTCCGGGAATGGCGCGGATCTGCTCGATCAGCGCGGGCTCGACCTTGGGCGGATGGCCACCGGTCTGCAACAGCGCGAGCACCAGCGAAGTGAATTCGTGGCCCATCGGAATACCCGCGAAGGCGATTCGCGCCGCATCACCGCGCGGCGCCACTGAAAACGACGGGCGGCGCGAGTTGTCGCCGTCGCGACGAACGCCGACCTTGGTCGACAGGGCAGCGATGTCGTCGAGCAGGCCGCCAAGCTGCCGCGCCGCCTCGCTGTCGTCGAGCGAGGCGACGAGTTCGATCGGCTGCTGCAGTTTTTCGAGGTAGGCCGCGAGTTGCGCCTTGATCGTGTTGTCGAGCATTTTTTATTCTCCCAATGATTGTTTCAGGATTAACCACGGCGGGCACAGCGAGCACGGCGAAGAAAAGCAAACCAAGTTTTCGCCGTGCCCGCCGTGTTCGCCGTGGTTCAATGCCTTTTCCTTAAATCTTGCCGACCAGGTCGAGCGACGGCGCCAGCGTGGCTTCGCCTTCCTTCCACTTGGCCGGGCAGACTTCGCCCGGGTGCGTCGCGACGTACTGCGCGGCCTTGAGCTTGCGCAGCAGCTCGGAAGCATCACGACCGATACCGCCGGCGTTGATCTCGATGATCTGGATCTTGCCGTCGGGGTCGATCACGAAAGTGCCGCGTTCGGCGAGTCCCGCTTCCTCGATCATCACGCCGAAGTTGCGGCTGATCGCTCCGGTCGGATCGCCGACCATCACGTAGTCGATCTTGCGGATGGTGTCCGAGCTGTCGTGCCAGGCCTTGTGCGTGAAGTGCGTGTCGGTCGAAACGCTGTAGATCTCGACGCCGAGCTTCTTGAATTCGGCGTAGTTGTCGGCGAGGTCGCCGAGTTCGGTCGGGCAGACAAAGGTGAAATCGGCGGGGTAGAAGAAGACGACCGACCATTTGCCGCGCAGGTCGGCGTCGGACACCGTGACGAACTTGCCAGCGTGGAAAGCGGTGGCGTTGAAGGGAAGGACTTCGCTGTTGATCAGTGATTTCATGAGGAGGACTCCTTGCTGTGACGGGTTGAAAAGTGAGGCGACGAACGAATGATAGGGATACGCCATGAATACATCAAATTGATTGTGTACATTGTTTCAATAGCTCCCCGCTATTTACGCTCAAGCTGCTCGCTGCGCCTAAAAAACAGGCGTCGCCGCCCGCCCTCAGCTACAAGTCAGGTACAATAGCGGCCTTTCAAATCAATGACTTTCCCGAGGTTTCACAAGTGCTCGTCGTCGCCAACATCACCATGCAGTTCGGGGCCAAGCCCCTCTTTGAGAACGTTTCAGTCAAGTTCGGCGAGGGCTTCCGCTACGGCCTGATCGGCGCCAACGGCTCGGGCAAGTCGACGTTCATGAAGATCATCGCCGGCGAGCTCGAAGCCTCGGCGGGCAACGTTTCGAAGGAAACGCACGAGCGCATGGCCTACCTGCGCCAGGATCAGTTCGCCTATGAGGACCAGCGCGTGATCGACGTGGTGATGATGGGCCACGACGACATGTGGAAGTGCATGCAGGAAAAAGACGCGATCTACGCCGACCCGGAGGCGACCGAAGAGCAATACCTGCACGCCGCCGAGCTGGAGAGCAAGTTCGCCGAGTTCGGCGGCTACACCGCCGAGGCGCGCGCCGGAGAACTGCTGCTCGGCGTCGGCATCCCGTCGGAACAGCACTTCGGCCCGATGAGCGAAGTCGCCCCGGGCTGGAAGCTGCGCGTATTGCTGACCCAGGCGCTGTTCGCCAACCCCGACATCCTGCTGCTCGACGAGCCGACCAACAACCTCGACATCGCGACCATCCGCTGGCTCGAAAACATCCTCAACGAGCGCAACAGCACGATGATCATCATCTCGCACGATAGGCACTTCCTCAATCAGGTCTGCACGCACATGGCCGACCTCGATTACGGCAAGATCACGATCTATCCGGGCAACTACGACGACTTCATGGAAGCCTCGTCGCAGGCGCGACTGCGTCAGCAGAATGCCAACGCCAAGGCCAAGGAGCGCATTGCCGACCTGCAGGACTTCGTACGCCGCTTCTCGGCCAACAAGTCGAAGGCCAAGCAGGCGACGTCGCGCGTCAAGCTGATCGAGAAGCTGCGTCCGGAAGACGTCAAGCCGTCGTCGCGCCAGTATCCGTGGATTCGTTTCGACTACGACGAGAAGGAAAAGCTGCACCGTCAGGCGGTCGAGATCGAGAATCTGACTTTCGCCTACCCGGGCAGCGAGCGCAAGATTTTCAAGGACTTCGACTTCACGCTCAACGCCGGCGACCGCCTGGCGATCATCGGCGAGAACGGCGTCGGCAAGACGACGCTGCTCAAGCTGCTGATGGGCGAACTCGAGCCGCAGTACGGCACCATCAAGTGGACCGAAAAGGCGCGCCGCGGCTACTACGCGCAGGATCACGCCGACGAGTTCAAGAGCAACGAGAGCCTGACCGACTGGATCTCCGTCTACGCGCACGCGACCGCCAGCGAGGGCGACGAGATCGAGACGCTGATTCGCGGCACGCTCGGCCGATTGCTGTTCTCGGGTGACGACGTGCGCAAGCCGGTACGCGTCATCTCCGGCGGCGAGCAGGGGCGCATGATCTTCGGCAAGCTGATGCTGCAGAAGAACAACGTGCTGATCATGGACGAGCCGACCAACCACCTCGACATGGAGTCGATCGAGTCGCTCAACACCGGGCTCGAGAAGTTCAAGGGAACGCTGGTTTTCGTTTCGCACGACCGCGAGTTCGTCTCGTCGCTGGCGACGCGAATCGTCGAAATCCGCATGGACGGAACGGTCATCAATTACCCGGGCAACTACGAAGAATACCTGTCCAGCCAGGGCATCGACTAAAGGCCGACCGGCGATGACGCGCCGCCTTGCCGGGCTGATCCTCGGGCTGTTCGGCTGGCGCAGCGTATTCGCTGCGCCGCCCGGGCCGAAGTCGGTGGTGCTGGTCTATCCGCACACGTCGAACTGGGATTTCCCGCTCGGTGTGCTGTTCCGCGCCAAGCATCGCTTCGCGATCCACTGGGCGGGCAAGGACAGTTTGTTCCGCTGGCCGCTGCGCGGCGTCTTTCTCTGGCTCGGCGGTGTGCCGATCAACCGTCGTGAACGCACCGGGATGATCGCGCAACTGACCGAGGTGTTCGCGCATCGCGCGAGCTTTCACCTGTGCATCACACCGGAAGGAACGCGCAGCAAGACCGATCACTGGAAGTCGGGTTTCTACCGCCTGGCGCTCGCCGCCAAGGTGCCGGTCGGACTCGGCTTCATCGACTACGGTCGCAAGCGCCTCGGCGTCGAACGCTGGATCACGCTGTCGGGCGACGAAAAACGCGACCTGGCGCTGATCGGTGCCTACTACGCCGACAAAGCCGGCCTCTACCCCGACAAGGCAGGCGACATCCGCTTCAGGTGAGGGCGATATATTCGCCCAGCCGCCGCTGACTCACGAACCATCGCTACCGGCTGCTGTCGGAACAGCGTCTTGGCGCGACCGTCAGTCGTTCGCAGACAACCGGAGGAACTCAAATGAAAAACACTTCGCTACTGCCCGCGCTGGCGCTGGCCGCCACGCTCGCGGCATGTGCTTCCACCCCCGCGGGGCCACGCGCCGAGGCCAAGCTGGCGCCGACCGCCGGCAATGCGGCCAATGGTCTGGTGAGTTTTTCCCAGGACGGCGACAAGCTTCGCGTGAGCGCGGAAATCTCCGGCCTGACGCCGGGTCCGCACGGTTTTCATGTTCATGACAAGGGCGATTGCAGCGCACCCGACGCGACCAGCGCCGGCGGCCACTTCAACCCGGGCGGCAAGGCCCATGGCAGCCCGGAGCAGCCCGAGCACCATGCCGGCGATCTGCCGCAACTGGTCGCCGATGCCGCTGGCGTCGCGCGCTTCACGATCGACTCGGACGCGCTCTCGATTGGCGGCGGCGCGGCAAACATCGTCGGCCGCAGCGTCGTCGTCCATGCCGCGGCCGACGATTTCAAGTCACAGCCGGCGGGCAATTCCGGAGCCCGCATCGCCTGCGGCGTGATCGTCAGCAAGTAGGGGCGAATGAACTCGCCCCTACGGCGCTAGGCACTTGCCGGCATTTCCGCCTGAATCGCGGTCAGCGCGATGGTGAACACGATGTCATCGACCAGCGCGCCGCGCGACAGGTCATTGACCGGCTTGCGCAGCCCCTGCAGCATCGGGCCGACCGAAACGACGTTGGCGCTGCGCTGCACCGCCTTGTAGGTGGTGTTGCCGGTGTTAAGGTCGGGGAAGACGAAAACCGTCGCCTGACCTGCGACCGGGCTGTTCGGCGCTTTCTGGCGGCCGACGTCGACGACCGACGCGGCGTCGTACTGCAGCGGGCCGTCGAGAACCAGATCGGGGTAGCTGGCGTGGGCGATTTCGGTCGCCTGGCGGACTTTTTCGACGTCGTCGCCGACGCCAGAGGTTCCCGTGCTGTAGCTGATCATCGCGACCTTGGGCGTGATGCCGAAAGCGTGCGCGCTGTCCGAACTCTGCTTGGCGATCTCGGCGAGCTGTTTGGCGTCGGGAACCGGATTGATCGCGCAGTCGCCATAGACCAGCACCTGGTCGGGCATCAGCATAAAGAACACCGACGAGACGATCGACGAACCCGGCGCCGTCTTGATCAGCTGCAACGCCGGCCGCACCGTGCTGGCGGTGGTATGGACGGCGCCCGAGACCAGGCCGTCGACGTCATCGACGGCGAGCATCATGGTGCCGAGAACGACCGTATCTTCGAGCTGAGCGACCGCTTGTTGCGGCGTCAACCCCTTCGATTTGCGCAGTTCGACCATCGGCTCGACGTAGCGGCCGCGGATCACATCGGGATCGAGAATCTCGAGGCCATCGGGCAGCGTAATGCCTTGCGACGCGGCGACTGTTTCGATCACCGCACGCTTGCCGAGCAACACGCAGCGCGCGATTCCCTTTTCCATGCAGATCACCGCGGCACGCACGGTGCGCGGCTCCTCGCCTTCGGGCAGCACGATGCGCTTGTTGGCGGCGCGCGCCTTCTGGATCAGCTGGTAGCGGAAGGCCGGCGGCGAAAGCTTGGTGCTTTCGCGCTTGTGGAAAGCTGCCGAAATCGCCTCGGGGTCGAGGTGCTCGGCGACGCAATCGAGGACGGTGTTCATGCGGTCGATGTCGTCGCCGGGAATGGCGTTGGAAATGTCGCTGATACGGCCCGCGGTGATGAAGCTGTCGTCGCGCGTACGCAGGATCGGCAGCCCGGTATTGAGCGCCGGCGAAGCCAGCTCCATGACCGCCGGCGCAATGCTGCTGGCGTGGGTCAGCAGCAGGCCGGCGAGCTCGATGCCGCGACTGGCGGCGAGCGCGGCGGCCAGAATCACATCGTCACGGTCGCCCGAGGTAATCACCAGCGTGCCGGGACGCAGCGCCGAAATGACTTCGGGAACCGAGCGTGCGGCGATGATCGTATTGAGTACGCGGCGGGTGCGCAGGTCGCCGCGCAGCATCACCTCGGCGTTGAGGTGGCGCGCCACGTCGAGCGTGCGCGGTGCGCTCAGGATCGGCGTTTCGTGGACCACGCCCCAGACCGGCGTGCCGCCGAGCCGCAGGGCAGCGGCGGGTGCTGAAAAACTCTCGGACGCCCGGTTGAAGATCACGCCGGCGACCTTGCAGCCTTCGTTGACGTACTGGCCGATCGACAGGCGCGATTCGGTGATGGCACCCGGCACCGAGGCGTCGGCGACGACGATCACTTCGGCCTTGAGGCTGCGCGCGATGTCGATATTGAGTTGTGCGGCGTAAGGGTGCGACTCGTCGGCATGCAGCCCTTCGACGACCAGCACGTCGACGCCCTTGCTGACCATCATGCACATGGCGACGATGTCTTCGAGCAGTTCGCCCGTCTGATTGGCGGCGATGCGTTCGGCCGACTCCTGCAGCGACAGCGATTCGGTCACCGGAAAATGAAAGATGGTGCGCGCGAAGTAGTTCGACTTGTCAGTGACGTCCTGGGCGACCGGCTTGGCGAAGCCCGCTTCGACGCCCAGCCGCTCAAGGGCACGAACGATACCGAGCGCGACCGAAGTCAGCCCAACGGCATGTCGGGTAGGAACGACCAGAAAGGTTTGCGTATAACCGTGATCCATTTGCAGTTCTCTTTCGCGAAAATTCAATATGGGAGCTCAAGCATGCGATGAACGCAGGAGTGACTGTCGAGCGGTCCAACCCCTCCCGGCCTCCCCATATCCCGCCAGGGGATTTCCTTCGGGCATCAGGGGAGGAGTGCGGCCGCCCCCCTGACAAGGGGGTTGGGGGGGTTAGCTGCCGACGATTTCCTGGGTATCGCGCGCGATCACCAGCTCTTCGTTGGTCGGCACGACCAAGACCTTGATCGGCGAATCAGCCGTCGAGATCAGCACTTCCTTGCCGCGCGAATCGTTGGCCGCGCCGTCGAGTTTGATTCCCAACGTCGTCAGGCGCTCGACGATCGAGGCGCGGAAACCGATGTCGTTCTCACCGATGCCGCCGGTGAAAATGATGGCATCGACACGGCCGAGTTCGATGGCGTAGGCGCCGATGTACTTGAGCGCGCGGTGGCGCAGCACGTCGATCGCCAGCTTGGCGCGCACGTTGCCTTCGCTGGCGGCCTTGCCGAGGTCGCGCATGTCGGAACTGACGCCCGAAATGCCGAGCAGTCCGGACTTCTTGTTGAGCGCGCTGTCGATTTCGGCGAGCGACATATTGACGTTGGCGGCCAGGAAGCTGGGGATGCCGGCGTCGATATCGCCGCTGCGCGTACCCATCACCAGGCCTTCGAGTGGCGTCATACCCATGCTGGTGTCGTAGGACTTGCCGTTCTTGACGGCGGTAAACGACGAGCCGTTGCCCATGTGGCAGGTGATGCAGTTGAACTTATCCTTGGCGATGCCGAGGATTTTCGCGGCGCGTTCGGCGACGAAACGGTGCGAGGTGCCGTGGAAGCCGTAGCGGCGGACATGGTGCTTCTCGTACCACTCGTAAGGCACGGCGTAGATATACGACTCGGCCGGCATGCTGGCGTGGAAGGCAGTATCGAAGACACCGACGTTGGCGACGCCAGGCATCGCGCTCTTCATCGCTTCGATGCCGGTAATGTTGGCCGGATTGTGCAGCGGCGCGAGCGGGATGTTCTGCTTGAGCGCTTTGATCACGGCGTCGTCGATCAACACCGATCCCGAGAATTTTTCGCCACCATGAACGACGCGGTGGCCGATCGCGCCGATTTCCTTGAGCGATTTGATGACGCCGACCTTGGCGTCGGTGAGCTTGTCGAGGACATGCTTGATCGCCACCTGATGATCGGGGATGTCGGCAACGACCTTGACCTTGTCGCCGTCGGCCGGCTCGTAAGTAAGCACCGAGTCAGCCATGCCGATACGCTCGACGAGGCCGATGGCGACGCGACGTTCGTCGCGCATGTCGAGCAATTGATACTTGAACGATGAACTGCCGCAATTCAAAACAAAAACATACATGATCTATTCCTTTGTGTTGTCACCACGCCGGAAATGCCCGGCTGCTGTAGCCCTCATGCTCTTGCTTCCCCCTACCCCCACTTGAACCTAAAAAACACAATTCAAACCACAACGACACAACGGGCACAACGAGAAACATGGGTTTTAGGAAGTTTTATGCATCACCCGTTGGGTGACCCACAAAAACGATTTGGCTTATCGTTTTTTCGCCGTGTTCGCTGTGTTCGTCGTAGTTAACTGCTTTTTCCAGGTTGAATGCTTACGCTTCCTCTGCCTCGATCTGCTCCGCAAGCGTCAGCCATTTTTCTTCGTCGCCGGCCAGCTCGTCGTCGATTTTCTTGAGTTCCAGCCCGACCTCGGCGATTTCGCTGGTCGGCAGCGGCTTGGCGAGGCGCGCTTCGAGCGCATGCTTCCTGGCCTGCCGGTCGAGCATCGCCTGTTCGAGCTTGCCCTGATCGCGTCTCAAGGTCTTGAGATTGGCCGTGATCTTTTTGTTCGCCACCGCGACCGGCGCCTGGGTGACGACCTCCTTGGCGTCCTTGAGCGAGGCTTTGAGCTCCTCGCGCGCGCGCTTGGCTTCGTCGAGCAGATAACGCTGATAGTCGTCGAGGTCGCCGTCGAAGGGCTCGACGCCACCGCGCGTCACCAGCCAGAATTCGTCGCACACTGCGCGCAGCAGCGAACGGTCGTGGCTGACCAGCATCACCGTGCCTTCGAACTCGTTGAGCGCCATCGCCAACGCCTCGCGCGTCGCCAAGTCGAGGTGGTTGGTCGGTTCGTCGAGCAGCAGCAGGTTGGGACGCTGCCAGACGATCATGCACAGCACCAGCCGCGCTTTCTCGCCGCCGCTCATCGTGCCGACCGGCTGCTTGACCATGTCACCGCTAAAATTGAAAGTGCCGAGGAAGGTGCGCAGGTCCTGCTCGCGGCCGCTCTGGCCGGCCGGCAATCCTTCCTTGGCCAGGCGCGTCAGGTGGTCGAGCGGATTGTCGAGCGGACGCAACACGTCGAGTTCCTGCTGCGCGAAGTAGCCGACGTTAAGTCCCTTGCCTTCCTGAACGATTCCGGAAATCGGTGCCAGCGCGCGCGCGACGGTCTTGACCAGCGTCGACTTGCCCTGGCCGTTGGCGCCGAGGATGCCGATGCGCTGGCCGGCCATCACCGACTTGGAAACGTTGCGAACGATCACCGTCGGCGGTGTTCCGGGCGGCGCGTCTTCGGGCGGCGGGTAGCCGAAACAGGCGTCTTCCATCGCCAGCATCGGGTTGGGCAGATTGGCCGGCTCCTTGAACTCGAAGGTGAAATCCGCGCTGGCCAAGACCGGCGCCAGACGCTCCATGCGGTCGAGCGCCTTGACCCGGCTCTGCGCCTGCTTGGCCTTGCTCGCCTTGGCCTTGAAACGCAGGATGAATTTCTGCAGGTGGGCGATCTTGTCCTGCTGCTTGAGGTAGGAATTCTGCTGCAATTCCATCTGCTGCGCGCGCATGTCCTCGAAGGTGCTGTAGTTGCCGCCGTAGCGCACTAGTTTACCTCCGTCGATATGCAGCGTCACCGAGGTGACGGCGTCGAGAAACTCGCGGTCGTGGCTGATCACCACCATCGTACCGTCGTAGCGCTTGAGCCACGACTCGAGCCAGACCAGCGCGTCCAAGTCCAGGTGGTTGGTCGGCTCGTCGAGCAGCAAGAGGTCGGACGGGCACATCAGCGCGCGCGCCAGTTGCAGACGCATTCGCCAGCCGCCGGAAAAGCTGTTGACCGGGTTCGAGAGCTCGGTGGTCTTGAAGCCGAGACCGAGGATCAGCGCCTGCGCGCGCGCCTGAGCGTCGTGCGCGCCGGCATCGTGCAGCGCCATGTAGGCGTGCGCCATGCGCTCACCGTCGTCGGCGGCTTCGGCCTGATGCACTTCATTCTGCGCGGCGAGCAGCACAGTATCGCCGTCGATCACGAAGTCGGTCGCCGACTGGTCGGTCTCCGGCATCTCCTGCGCGACCTGCGCCATTCGCCACTGCGCTGGCAGGCTGAAATCCCCGGCATCTTCGTGCAGAGAGCCGTTGAACAGCGCAAACAACGTCGATTTTCCGGCGCCGTTGCGTCCGACCAGTCCGACCTTTTCGCCGGGATTGAGCGTGACAGAAGCATTATCGAGCAGCACCTTGGCGCTGCGGCGCAAGGTGACGCTCTTGAGGGTGATCATGTATTGAACCTTAAAAGCAATCAACCACAACGAACACTAAGGGCACAACGAAAACCCTCTGCTTCTTTACCTAGTTTCTCGTTGTGTTCGTTGTGCACGTTGTGGTTAAAAACGTATTTCTATCTAAAAACGACCGTCTTGTTGCCATGCACCAGAACGCGGTCTTCGAGGTGGTAGCGCAGGCCGCGCGCGAGGACGGCTTTTTCGATGTCCTTGCCGTAGCGCACCATGTCGTCGACCGAATCCGAGTGATCGATGCGGATCACGTCCTGCTCGATGATCGGCCCCTGGTCGAGTTCGCTGGTGACGTAGTGGCAGGTCGCGCCGATCAGCTTGACGCCGCGCTGGTAGGCCTGGTGATAAGGCTTGGCGCCGACGAAGCTGGGCAGGAACGAATGATGGATGTTGAGGATCTGGCCGGGAAACGCTTCGCACATCGCCGGCGGGATGATCTGCATGTAGCGCGCCAGCACCATCGTTTCGCCTTTGGATTCCTCGTAGAGGCGATGGATTTCGGCGTACGCTGCTTCCTTGTTGTCAGCAACGACCGGAACGTGGTGAAAGGGGATGCCGTGCCACTCGACGAAACCCTTGAAGGTATCGTGATTCGAGATGATGCACGGAATCTCGATGTCGAGTTCCTTCGATTGCCAGCGCGCCAGCAAATCGTAGAGGCAGTGCTCCTGCTTGCTGACGAAAATGACGACGCGCTTCTTGACCGCCGAATCGCTGATCTTCCAGTCCATCTGCAACTCTTCGGCGATCGGGCGGAAGCGCTCACGGAACTCGGCCAGGTGAAAAGGCAGCGAAGCCGCCTTGATTTCAAGGCGCATGAAGTAGCGCGAGTCGCCATTATCGCCGTCGGAGTGATAGCGCGACTCGAGAATCCAACCCTGGTGTTCGGCGATGAAGCTCGAAACGCGGGCGACGATGCCGACCCTGTCGGGACACGACGCGGACAGCGTGTAGAAGCGTTCTGAATGCATGGCTTACCGCGCGACGCGGGCGAAGGCCTTGTCGATTTCCGCGCGCAGTTGGTCGTAGCTCTGGGTCACCGGGTACTGCGGAAATTCGCGAATGACATTCTCGGGCGGATGAAAAAGAATTCCGGCGTGCGCTTCGCCGAGCATCGCCGTATCGTTGTAAGAATCGCCTGCGGCGACCACCGTGAAATTCATTTCGCGGAAACGCTTGACCGCTTCGCGCTTCTGCTCGGCCATGCGCAGGTGATAGTTGACCACGCGGCCCGAGGCATCGGTTTCGAGGCTATGACAGAACAGCGTCGGCCACGCCAGCTGGCGCATCAGCGGGTGAGCAAACTCGTAGAAGGTATCCGAAAGAATGATCACTTCGCAGTCTTCGCGCAGCTTGTCGAGAAACTCGCGCGCGCCCGGCAGCGGGCCCATCGCGCAGATCACCTGCTGGATGTCGGGCAGGCCGAGCCCGTGCTCGGCGAGCAGGCGCAAGCGGTACTTCATCAGCGTGTCGTAGTTCGGCTCATCGCGCGTCGTGCGGCGAAACTCCGGAATCCCGGTACGCTCGGCAAACGAGATCCAGATTTCCGGGACGAGCACGCCCTCAAGGTCGAGGCAGACGATTTTCACGAAAACTCCCTGTACTTTGCCATTCAATTAAGCCCGGCATTCTATCAAAATGCAGCGTCCGCGCGGCAGCGATTTGCTGCGGCGCGACAATTAGTGAGCGATCGTCGCACATCTGCGCGCTTCGATACGCTGGCGTCAGCGCGCAAAAACGTCTAGTTTACGGCCCCGGAGGACACACCCCATGCACATCCATCGTTCGCTGACCACCACCTTGCTGGTCGGCTCCATGTTGTTCAGCGCGACGTTGCGCGCGCAGGTCGCGCCGACCGTCCCAACGCCGCAAACGATCGAAGAAGCCAACGCGCAGCGCGAACGCGCGACGCAGATGCGCGACGCGGCGGAACGCAATTTCGTCGTCGAGCAGGACGCCTGTTACGACAAGTTCCAGGTCAGCAGCTGCCTCGACCAAGCCAAAAAGCGTCGCACCCAGGCACTGATCGACGCCCGCAACCTCGATATTCCGGCGCGCGAATTTCAGCGTGAGGCCAAACGCGCCGACGTCGACGCCAAGGAGAAAAAACGCGCTGATGACGCACCGGAACGCACTGCCGAGCAGCAGCAGCAGGCGGCCGAGTTTCGCGCCGATGAAGCAGCCAAAGCCGTCGAGCGTGAGAAGAAAATTGCCGAAAAGGCGAGACAGGCCGCCGAGGGGCGCCAGAAGACGGCCGCCGATCAGGTCAAGCAACAGGAGAGAGAGAAGAAAATCGCCGAAAAGGAAAAGCAGGCAGCCGAAGGGCGCCAGAAGACCGCCGCCGAACAGGCCGCCCGACAGGAAAAGGAACAGCAACGCGCCAAGCGCGACGCCGAAAGAGCTGCCAAGAAAGCTCAGGAAGCCGCCACGCAATAGCCAGAAAGAGGGTACGCAGCGCAGCAAGTGCCCTTGGGGCACGCCGCGCAGCAAGTACTCTTGGGAGCGCCGTAACGATGTTCGGTTTTCCGAACGCACAAAGGTCGAGAAAATTCGGAAACCCGACGGCCGCTCCGGACCAATAAAGACAATCGCCTCACAATCAATCGCTTAGCGCCTCGTTTCAACTGGCACGCTCCATGCGTACATCAGGCAGTCGCGCAACTTCGGCATGACGCTGACGGCAAACGAGCGCCAGCCAAGGGCCAGACTACAGTTCACGATGAGCACGCTTTGATCGGACAGTTGCGCTGTTGCCGAACAGGTCTTAGAAAAGACCCGGCCAGGGGTTGGTGAGTCAGATTTTCTTTAATTGAGGGGAGTTGCAATGAAGCAGCATACAAAATTGTTATTGGGGTTCGTCCTCGGCGTGACCTTCGGCCTGATCGGCTACTACTATCTGCCGGCCAGTCAATACAGCTTCATGTCCAAGTTCAGCGAGGTCATGACCTTCCTCGGCGCGACCTTCCTGCGCATGATCTTCATGGTCGTCGTACCGCTGATTCTGTCGGCACTGATGCTCGGAACGATGGAGCTGGGCAAGGGCGCCGGTCTCGGCAAGGTCGGCGGCCTGTCGCTGCTGTACACGCTGCTGCTCAGCGGCTGTGCGGTGATCGTCGCCGTCGTCTCGACCAATGTTCTCAAGCCCGGCGTCGGCCTGGCCTTCGACAAGGCTGCGCTGGCCAGCAACTCGGGCGTGCTGAGCATCCAGAAGAACGTCACGGCAACGCAAGGCAAGATGTGGTATCAGTACATCGTCGACCTGCTGCCGCAGAACCCGATCGACTCGGCGGCCAAAGCCTTCTCCGGCGAAATCGTCGCGTTGATGGTGTTCGCGCTGTTCTTCGGCTGGGCGCTGTCGACCGTCATCAAGGATGAGAATCACCCGATGGCGCAGGTCCTCGACTCGATCTTCCAGGCCTCGATGAAGATCATCGGGCTGGCGATGAAACTGGCGCCCTACGCCATCTTCGGCATCGTCTTCAACACCGCGTACAAGATGGGCGCGAGCTTCCTCGGCAACGTCGCCTTCTACGCCTTCGTCGTCGTTCTTGGCTTGCTGTTCCAGTTCTTCGTAGTCTATGGGCTGGCGCTCAGGACCATTGCACGGACGTCGCCGTTCAGCTTCTTCAACAAGTGCAAGGCGGTCTACCTCTACGCGTTCACGACGGCGTCGTCGAACGCCACGCTGCCGGTCGCCCTCGAGTGCGCAGAAAAGATCCTCAAACTGCCGCCGCGCATCTCGCGTTTCGTGCTCACCGTCGGCGCCTCGGCCAACCAGAACGGCACCGCGCTCTTCGAAGGCGTCACCGTGATTTTCCTGGCGCAGGTCTACGGCATCGACCTGTCGATCGGCCAGCAGGTTCTGGTGGTGCTCATGTCGATCCTCGCCGGCGTCGGTACCGCGGGCGTTCCCGGCGGCTCGCTGCCGCTGATCGTGGTGCTGATGACGCAAGTCGGCATCCCGGCCGAAGGCATTGGCCTGATCCTCGGTGTCGACCGCTTCCTCGACATGTGCCGCACGACGCTCAACGTCGCGGGCGATCTGGTCATCGCGCAACTGATCACCAACACGGTCGACCAGAAGACGCTCGACAACATGCAGAATGCGCCTGAAACGGCCTGAGTGAAAGCTTAGGCACGATCGCCATGAAGTGCCCCGGCCAAAGGAGTGCAACCTGAGGCCGGGGCATTTTTTTGCCCTGTTACAATGATCATCATCTCTTGCCAATGAGTCCATGTTGATCCGCCAACCCCTGCGCCTTGCCGCCCTGCTGCTGGCGCTCGCCATTCTGGTCGCCGGCGCTTCGCTGGCCACCTACCAGCTTAGCCAGCGCATGGGTTTTTCCGAGCTGCAGAGCACCGGCCGCCATCGCCTCGACCTTTACGCCGAGAGCCTGGAACGCGAAATCGGCAAGTACGCCTACTTCCCCGCGACGCTCGGGCTCGAGCGCGAGGTGATCAGCCTGCTGCGTGGCGCCGGATCGCCGAGCCGCGTCAACAGCTACCTCGAGCAGCTCAATGAACGCGCCGGCACCTTGGCCATCTACGTCATGGACGACCGCGGTCAGGTGCTGGCGTCGAGCAACTGGCGGCGCGCCGACAGCTATGTCGGCGAGGATCTGTCGTTCCGCCCCTACTTCCGCGACGCCATGACCGGCGGCAGCGGCCGCTTCTTCGGCATCGGCACGACGCGCAGCGAACCCGGCTACTACCTGTCGTCATCGCTCGCCGCCGAAGGTCGCATCCTCGGTGTCGCCATCGTCAAGGTCAGCCTCGAGCAACTCGAAAAATCGTGGAGCACGGTCGAAGCCCCGGTGCTGGTCGCCGACGAGAACGGCGTCGTCATCTTGAGTTCAGTTCCCGACTGGAAATTCACCACGCTGCGCCCGCTCGACCCGGCAACCCGCAGCGCCTTCGACCGGACCTTGCAATACAACCGTCGCGCGCTGCAGCCACTGGGGATCAATGAAGTCGCCCGTCTCGATCACGGCGCACGCCTGGTGCGCATGGCCGGGCAGAAGCAGGAGATGATCTCGGTCTATCCGGTGGCCGGACAGTTCCTCGCGCAATCGCAACCGCTCAGCGGCAGCCCCTGGTCGCTGACCGTGCTCTCACCGCTCGAGCAGGTCGCTGGCATGAGCGCGATCCGCGCCGCGGTGGCCGGCGTCACGACGATCCTGCTGTGCATCCTGGCGGCGATGATCAACCAGCGCCGCCGTCATCTGAGCGACCGGCTGGTGGCACGCGAAGCGCTGCAGCGCGCACACGACGAGCTCGAGCGCAAGGTCTTTGAGCGCACCGCCGACCTTTCCGCGACCAATGCCAAGCTGCACGACGAAGTCGCCGAGCGCGTACGCGCCGAACGAACGCTGCGCGGCGCCCAGGACGAGTTGATCCAGACCGGCAAGCTGGCGGTCATTGGACAACTCTCGGCCGGCATCGCGCACGAACTCAATCAGCCCTTGGCCGCGCTGCGCACCTTGTCGGGCAACGCCACGCGCTTTCTCGACCGCGGCGACCTCGTTACCGCACGCTCCAACCTCGAACGCATCGCGCAACTGGTCGACCGCATGGGACTGATCACCGGCCAGCTCAAGGCCTTCGCGCGCAAGTCGAGCGGCCAGCCGCAAGCGGTCGACATCCGTCAGGTCGTGGCCAACGCCATCGCGCTGCTCGAGCAACGCCTCAAATCAGCCAACGCCCAGGTCAACGTCCATTTCGCCGAAAACGAACTTTACGCACGGTGCGACGCCAACCGCTTGCAGCAGGTCGTCGTCAATCTCATCGGCAATGCGCTCGACGCGATGACCGACGAGGCCAGCCCAGCGGTCGAGCTCGACGGTACGGCCAGCGACACGATGGTTCGCCTGAGCGTACGCGACCACGGACCGGGCCTCTCCAGCGAGGCGCAGTCGCGGCTGTTCGAACCTTTTTTCACGACCAAGGAAGCCGGCGTCGGCCTCGGCCTCGGTCTGGCGATTTCGGCGGGAATCGTCAGCGACTTCGGTGGTACGCTGTGCGGCGCCAATCACCCTGCGGGCGGCGCGCTGTTCACCCTTGAAATCCCCCTCGCCGCGGAGGCGGCTGCGCCATGAGCGACTCACTCAAAGTCCTGATCATCGAAGACGACCCTGATGTCCGCCTCGGTTGCGAACAGGCGCTGCAACTCGAAGGCATCGCCACCGAGAGCGTGGCCAGCGCGGAAGCAGGTCGGCGACTGCTGGGCAAGGACTTTCGCGGCATCATCGTCAGCGACATCAGGCTGCCGCGCATGGACGGAATGACTTTCCTGCGCGAAGTCCTGGCCGTCGACCCGGAGCTGCCGGTGGTGCTGATCACCGGCCACGGCGACATCACGATGGCCGTCCAGGCGATGAAGGACGGCGCCCACGACTTCATCCAGAAGCCCTTCTCGCCCGACTATCTGGTCGAAGTCGTTCGCCGCGCACTCGAGAAACGCCGGCTGATCCTCGAAGTGCGCGATCTGCGCCATCGCCTCGCCGGCCGTGACCAAATCGAGGCGCGACTGATCGGCAACGACGCGGCGATGGCGCGCCTGCGCGCGATGATCGGCGGCCTCGCCGGCAGCGCCGCCGACGTGCTGATCCAGGGCGAGACCGGTACCGGCAAGGAACTCGTCGCGCTATGCCTGCACGAAGCAAGCTCGCGGCGCAGCGGCAATTTTGTCGCGATCAACTGCGGCGGCCTGCCCGAAACGCTGTTTGAAAGCGAAATCTTCGGCCACGAGGCGGGCGCCTATACCGGTGCCGGCAAGCGGCGCATCGGCAAGATCGAGCACGCCAACGGCGGCACGCTCTTCCTCGACGAAATCGAAACCATGCCGATCGCCATGCAGATCAAGCTGTTGCGGGTGCTGCAGGAACGTACGCTGGAGCGCCTGGGCTCCAATACGCAGGTCGCCATCGACTGCCGCGTCGTCGCGGCAACCAAGGACGACCTGCGTGCGCTCGCCGAGCAGGGCCGCTTTCGCGCCGACCTCTACTACCGCCTGTCGGTCGCGACCATCGCGTTGCCGCCGCTGCGCGAACGCCGCGAGGACATCCCGCTGCTGTTCGAACACTTCCTGCTGCAGGCCGCCGCGCGCCACGGCCGCCCGGTACCCGCTGCGGACCCGGGACGCATCCGCCAGCTGCTCGGTTACCAGTGGCCCGGCAACGTTCGCGAGTTGCGCAACGTCGCCGAGCGCTGCGTGCTCGGCATCGAAGCGAGCGCGCCGCCCTTCGGCAGCGAAATCGACGAGCGCCCGCGCGCGCTCGGTGAAACCGTCGACGCCTTCGAACGCGCGCTGATTGCCGACGCGCTGCGGCGCCACCACGGCAATCTGACGCGCAGCGCCGAGTCGCTGGGCGTCGCCAAGACGACGCTGCACGACAAGATCAAGAAATACGGTTTGTCGGATATCAGCGCCTCCTGACGATTGCCGAGGCGCTGAATCGAAACCCCAGATCAGTGCTTGAGCAAGGTCTCCAGATCGATCCGGGTCGAGCGCGAGGTCGGAGTGGCGCCCGAACCGACACGCCCCATATACACCGCTGTTTCGAGGCTGGCGTCGCCGATCAGCCGCGCCAAGTCGGCGCGCACTTGGCGAGCGCAGTCGAGCAAATCCTCGCGAACCGAGAATTTTCGGTCGTCGCGCGCATAAAGAGAAAAGATCAGCGGCGTCATTTCCGGCTGCAGAAGCAGGCCCAGTTGCGCTGCGGTGAGCCAGAATCGCTGCACGGCGCTGCCGGCCGCGACGTAGTCGTCGATGCCGGTCGGAGTGCGCCGCGCCGCGATGACAAAATGCGCGGCGCAGGCCAGCGCAGGCAGGACATCGAGCTGCAGCCGCGGCGCCAGCGTGCCACCCAGGTAGCGGTTGAAAAACTCGACGCGACGCCAATCCTGCATCACCCAGTGCATCACGCGGGTCGTCAGCGGATCGAGGCCGACCGCCTGGTCGGGGATCCTGTCGGTACTGAAGCGTGCGTTCCATTCGATGATGCTCTTGTGCACCGCGTAGGCCTCCGGCATCGTCAGGCGGATCTTGGCGCTGGCAAACATCAGGCGGGCCGCGTCCCAGCGCCCGCGCCAACCCTCAACCCAGCGGATCGAGTAGTCGCTGCCGACGCTCGCTTCGAGCGCGCTTTTCTGTTCGGCCGACAGCGCGCGCGTACTCAGCGCCCGGCGCTGCACGGTCCGTGTCGTGATGTATGGGATCAGCGGGCTGGGCACGATGCCGGGATCGGATTTGAGCCAGATATCGAAGACTGGTCGGGCTTCGTCGGAGGGTCGTCGTTCGCTGGTCACCGACAGCCCGTGACCACTCGCGGCGATGCGAATCGTCTCGAGCAGCGCACCGATCGAGATTTGGCTGGGATGGCCGTCAATATCGTAGACGCAGTGATCGCGCGTATCGAAACCATGAATCACCACGTGCGCATCGCCATCGATCTCAAACCGCCACGTCTGGGTGTTGTCGCCGCTCGGCGCCCAACGCGCCAGATCAAGGATCTGGCGCAGCGTTGCTCGATTCATGGTTATTGCCCCACGGCTTGCCGCAGTTGTCGGCGGACCAAAGCTCGCATCAGTTGCTGCAACGGGTTGCGGTGTCCCCAGGGACGCCAAGTTTGCGTATAGCGTAAGCGATACGCGTCGAACTGGCTAGCCCACGGCGCCAGCTTGACGCCGCCGCGGCCAAGCAACAGCTTCAAGGTTTCGACGGCGGCGACCCCGGCGCACAGCTGACAGGCGGCGATGCAGGAAGGACCGCGGTGTTCGGCCAGGTTGATGCGCGACATATCGGCGACATAGCCGCGCTGCAGCATCGCGGGCGACAGACCAACCAGAAAGCGAATGGCCATTTCCATCTCGTCGCAGCCGGCGAATCCGAAATAGTCCTCGCAAGACATGCCGCCGGGTCCGAAAACCAGCAGCGCGGTCCCCATTCCCAGCGGCGCCGCGGTGACGAACGGAATTGCGCGCTGCTCGCAGGCGGCAAAGGTTTGCCGACGCGCTGAAAAAGCGAAGAAGTCGAGGCCGTCCACATAGACGTCGACATCCGCCAGGAAGTCGTCGACGGTGTCAGCCTGAACGCCTGCTGGAAAAACCCGAAGATCGATTTCAGGGTTGATGTCGCGCGCCATTTCGGCAAGCACTTCGGACTTGGGACGGCCGAGCGAAGCGACCGTGGCGCCCGCCTGACGGTTGAAATTGGCGATATCGAAGACATCGAAATCAGAAATGGTGAACTTTCCGATGCCCAGGCGCGCCAGCGTCAGCAGATGGATGCCGCCGACGCCGCCCAGGCCGGCGATGGCGACGCGCTTGCCGCGCAGCCGTTGTTGCTCGGCTTCGGTCACCCATCCGATGTTGCGGGAAAAAGCCTGCTGGTAATCAAACGTTCGCGTACAGGAAGAAATCTCCGTCATTTCATCACCCGGGTCACACGAAAGATGACATTAGAATACACCAACGCGAATCCGTACGTCATTTTTATAGGCGTTTTGTATTTTCAACAGGAAGGCAAATCACAAAGAAGCGCTCGGTAGCGCCCGTGCTCCACCATTCATTCCCGGCGCAACAGGGCGTCTATCAGCCGAAATATGGTGTGGCCAGCCCGCCCAGTCGAAAGAACAGGATCAGGTCTTTGAGGTCGGCACGGTGGCCGTCGGGCAGACCTTGACGAAGCGCATCAAGCGCACTCCCCAGCGCTTGATCCGGAGGACGACGTGCAGCGCTCTTGACGACGATCATATAACGGACCAGGAAGGTACTCAGCACCGATACCTGCTCGCCGAAGACCTGGGCGGCATCGCGAAAATCCTGTAAAGAGAAGGCGGCGCGAAGCGAATTGAGATAGTCGATCGTAAAAACCTCGGGCTGCTGATCTGCGTATTGGCGGCTGGCGTACTCGATTGATTTCTCGGCGCGAAAATGCCCCAGATCGGAAAAGTAAACACCACCATCAGGTTTGAGAATGCGCCGCGCTTCACGGAAACATTGCTGCAACGAAGCGGTATCTGGAAGGTGATGCAACGCCATTGTTGACATCACGACGTCGACCGAGCGGTCCTTGAGGAATTCGAGATCAGTGATACTGGCCAGTCGGAACTCGCAATTGCTCAGCCCCTTTTCCGCCACAAACTGCCGCGCCCGATCAAGCATGTGCGGTGAAAGGTCGACCCCCAGAAAGCGGCTATCGGGATTGAGTTGCGCCACTTGCGCCAATTGATTTGCCGAGCCGCACGCCAAGTCGACGACCGTGTCGCCGGGGCGGATCACCTCGGCGATTTGCGCCGAATGGAACAGGTTCAACGAAGCCATCGTTCCTCCCTTCGCACCAGCCTGCGAATACGCGTCAACCTGCTCCTGTCGATCCATCACCAAATCGGGCTCGACAACGCGCTGCGCGCGCTCGAAAGTTGCGAGCTCGCTCACCAGAACCTTCATCAAAACTTTAAAGTTGGGCATGGCTGGAATCCTTTATTGATATACACGAAAAGGCTGCACGTCCTTTCAGGATGTCGAAACGCGGTCGCTGCACGCAGGCTAGAGTTCGCTGCCGTTGGCCGGCATGGGAACGAATCATGCGACGAAGGATCATTATAGTCAGCCACTGAGACTTCGGCGCGGCCTGGCCAGACGGTCAAGATTTCTGTGCATTGGTCGATCGGGCTACGGCCGGGCAACGTTCAGAACGAAGGCTATCGAGGGGGTTGACGAGCGTCTCCCAGAAATCAGCGCAGGTCTGACCCGACGTCGGCCGGCCACATGACTCCGCTACCAACGACAACCAGCGCATTGAGTGGATTCGGCGTCTTGGTGCCCGGGTCGCACTGCTCGGCAATGCCAACGGTGTCGGTCGCGCAGCACACGCGCAAGGCGTACGGCGGCGAACGCGACAGGTCCGATAGCGTGCTCTCGAGAACGGCCGGTGTCGGTGTCGGTGTCGGTGTCGGTGTCGGTGTCGGTGTCGGTGTCGGTGTCGGTGTCGGTGTCGGCGTCGGCGTCGGCGTCGGCGTCGGCGTCGGCGTCGGCGTCGGCGGAGTAGGCACTGCGGTAATGTCCGCACTCGTCGCCCCGATCGTCGATACCAGCACGTAGTTGCCCGCCGCAGCGCCACTCAGGCTGACGTTGCTGACATTGACCGGTTTGGCAGTGCCGACGTTCGGATCGACGAACGCGGCGCTGCGAGCAATTACCAGCGCGTCACTGCCCAGCCGGTCATCGGCCGTCGTCACCGTCGCTGCAACCGTACCGTCGTAAGTTTTATTGACGCCACCGTAAGTCACATTGAGCGAGCGCGCGCTGATGTTGGCGCTCACGCCCGCGGGTTGCACGACGCTGTAATTACCCGCGTCGGCGCCGGAGAGGCCAAAGCCGCTGACGGCAACAGTCTTCGCCGTGCCGACGTTCTTGTCGGCGAACGCGCCGCTGCCGGTTCCCGTCACGCTGACATCATCGCTGCCGAGCTTGTTCACGCTCGCCGTTCCGGTTAGGCTCGCCGTCGTCGTCGCGTCGTAGACTTTGTCGCTGGCGCTGATTCCGCCCACCGCGAGGTTCGCCCGCGTGATGTCGGCGGTCGCCGTGGTCATAATCGCCACGCTGTAGTTCGACGCCAGGCCACCGTTGCTGCCGTCGGCGAGCGCGATGCCGCTGATGTTCACTGTCTTGCCGGCGCCGGCATTCTTGTCGCTGAAGTTCGCCGCGCTCGAGCTGGCGCCCACCGTTTCGCTGCCGATGAAGCCGCTCAAGCCGTAGCCGGTCACGGTCGCCGTGGTGTTGCCGTCGTAGGTCTTGTTGGCGGCGGTCGCCGACAGCGTCAGCGACGCCTTGTTGATGTCGGCAGTCGTCGTGGTCGTACTGGCAACGCTGTAGTTGGACGCCAGACCGCCGTTGCTCCCGCTACTCAGCGCGATGCCGCTGATGTTCACTGTCTTGCCGGCGCCGGCGTTCTTGTCGGCGAAAGTCGCTGCGGTCGCGCTGGCGGTCACCGTTTCGCTGCCGATGAAACCGCTCAGGCCATAGCCGGTCACGGTCGCCGCAGTGTTGCCGTCGTAGGTATTGTTGGCGGCGGTCGCCGCCAGCGTCAGCGACGCTTTGTTGATGTCGGCGGTCGCCGTGGTCGTGGTCGCTACGCTGTAGTTCGACGCCAGGCCGCCGTTGCTGCCGTCGGCGAGCGCGATGCCGCTGATGTTCACTGTCTTGCCGGTACCGGCGTTCTTGTCGGCGAAGGTCGCCGCGGTCGAGGAGCCGTTCACCGTTTCGCTGCCGACGAAGCCGCTCAATCCGTAGCCGGTCACGCTCGCCGCAGTGCTGCCGTCGTAGGTCTTGTTGGCGGCGGTCGCCGCCAGCGTCAGATCCTTGGGCGTGATCGCTCCGATCGCGCCGTTAATCGACGTCGCCGCCAGCAGATAGCCATAAACGGAGGCGGTTCCGTTACTCGCACTAGCGATCGCGAGTCCGTTAACGACAACGTCCTTGCCGCCCGTCGCGGCGTTCTTGCTGTCATATGTGCCGTTGGTCGGCGTCGTCAGGGTCACACTGTCACCGTCGATCGCGCCGCTGCTCTGGTAATTGGCTGCTGAGAGCGTGGCGCTCGTCGTCGCGTCATAGACCTTGCTGACGCTGCCGGTCAGCAACGCGCTGATCACCGGCGCGACCGTGTATAAAAATCCGCTGCCGCTGCCGAGCACCGTGCTGGCCCCATAAGTCGCGTTGTATTGCTTGAAGCCGTAAACGAGTCCGCCGCGCGTGTCGCTCGAAGGCGCCGCCGACCACACCAGCCAGCGGCCGTTGGGCGTAGAGAGGGCGCCGGCACCGGCATTGTTGATGAAGCGCTGGCTGGACAACTGCAGCGCTGTGCCGCTCGCCGTCGAGCTGATCCCGGCGTTGAGCGTCAGGTCGTTGCCGGCGACAAGATTGAGCGCTCCGGCAACGCTGACCGCGCTATTGACCGTGATGTCGTGGCTCGCTTGCAGCGTCACCGTGCTGCCGGCGATCGCCGCGCTGGCGAGCGCCACCGGGCTCAGCGTGGTGCTTCCAGCCGAGCCATTGACCAGCGTTTCCAGGTTCGACGGGTCGGCGACCAGCCACACCGCACCGGCATTGACGATCGTTCCCTGGTCATAGTTCGGGCTCCTCACCACGTAGTTGCCGTTGGCCAGCGCGACGACTCCACCGCTGCCGACCGAATCACTGGCGCTGCCGCCAACCAGCGAATTGGCGCTCGAAACGACGCCGCTGATCCCGCCCATCCCGCTGCCCCAGGTCACCGCTCCGACGTAGGCAAGCGCACCGCTATGCCATTGGGGGCTACTTACCACGTAGTTGCCGTTGGCGAGAGAGACAACACTAGCCCCCACCGAATCGTTGTCCGTACTACCGACCAGCGAATTGCTACTGCTGATTACACCGACGATGCCGCTCGTCCCGTTACCCCAGGTCGCCGCCCCCGCGTTAAAGATCGCGCCGTTGTCCCAATAAGGAGTCCCCACCACGTAGTTGCCGTTGGCGAGCGCCGTAACGCCGCTGCCCACGTTATCGTAAGAGGTGCTGCCGACTAGCGAATTGGCACCGGTAATCTCCCCGAGAACGCCGGTTGTCCCACTGCCCCAGGTTGCCGCGCCCGCGTTAAGAGCCACGCCGTTATCCCAATAGCTGCTCTTCACGACGTAGTTGCCGTTACTCAGCACCGTAACACCGTCGCGGCCGAGCTGATCGTAGGCGGTACTGCCGATCAGGGAATTGGCACTGGTGATCACCCCGCTGACGCCGCTCGTGCCGCTGGCCCAAGTTGCCGCCCCGGCGTCGACGATCGCTCCGTTGTCCCAATACGGGCTGACCACGACGTAGTTGCCGTTGAGAAGCGCGGTGATCATCGCCTTCCCCCAGGGACTAGCGAAGTAGCCCAGCTGATCGCCGGCCGTGCTGCCGACCAGCGAATTGGTGCTGGTGACAATCCCGGTGGTGCGGGTTCCGGCGGTCGCGCCGTTACCCCAGGTCACCGCGCCGGCGTCGACGATCGTGGCGTTGTCCCAGGTGGTACTGCTCACCACGTAGTTACCGTTGGCCAGCGCCGTGACGCCGTAGTCACCGACCATATCGTTAGCGGTGCTGCCGACCAGCGAATTGGCGCTGGTCACAATCCCGGCGGTGCGGGTTCCGGCGGTCGCTCCGTCACCCCAGGTCACCGCACCAGCATCGACGATCGTGCCGTTGTTCCAAAGAGGAGTGCTCACCACGTAGTTGCCATTGGTCAGCGCCGTGACACGATAGCCGACGTTGTCACCGGCGGTGCTGCCGACCAGCGAATTGGCGCTGCTCACGGCACCGGTGGTGCCACCCAGGCCGTTGCCCCAGGTCGCCGCGCCGACGTTGGCCGCCACGCCGTCCCAACCGGGACTGAACACCACATAATTGCCGTTGCTCAACGCCGTGGCGCGATAGCCGACGTTGTCACCGGAGGTGCTGCCGACCAGCGAGTTGGAACTGGTGATCGCGCCGCTGACCCCGGTCGCGCCGTTGCCCCAGGTCGCTGCGCCGGCGTCGACGATCGTTCCGTTGTCCCAGTTGTAACTCCCCACCACGTAGTTGCCGTTGGTCAGCGCCGTGACGCCGTAGCCCACCTGATCGTTGGCCGTGCTGCCGACCAACGAGTTGGAACTGGTGATCGCGCCGCTGACCCCGGTCGCGCCGTTGCCCCAGGTCACCGCGCCGGCTTTGGCGATTCCGCCGTTGTTCCAGCTGGAACTTGACACCGCGTAGTTGCCGTTGGTCAGCGCCGTGATACCGCCATAGCCCACCTGATCGCTGGTGGTATTGCCGACCAGCGAATTGGCGCTCGAGACGATTCCGCTGACGCCGGTCGTTGCGCTGCCCCAGGTCACCGCACCGGCATCGACGATCGTTCCGTTGTCCCAGTTGCGACTCGCCACCACATAGTTGCCGTTGACGGGAAGCGCCGTGATGCCGTTGCTGCCGACCTGATCGTTGGCGGTGCTGCCGGTCAGCGCCGAGATCAGCGCGCCGGAGCTGCCGCTGTAGAGGTAGACGGCGCCTGCCTTCGACGCACCGAAGCTGTCGTTCGGCGTCGCGACGACGATGTTGCCGTTGGAAAGCTCCACCACGCCGCCGCTGCCGTGCGTCTGGCTCGCCGTTGGATTGGGGTTGGCGAGGTCGATGTAGAACAGCGATGGCGCGCTGTTATCGATGATCAGGTCGGTCGGGTCGAGCAGCACGTGGCCGCCGATCCCGGCGTCGGCCTTGCCGCCGTAGCTCAGCGTCTCTTTGCCCGAGACCTCGATGAAGCCCTCGGCGCCGGTCTTGGCGCTGCCGTAGTAGCGCGTGTTCTGGTCCGACCAGACGACGATCTTGCCCTGCTTACCCTGCGCGCTGAGCGTCGTGAACGGATTGACGATCGTCGTCTGCGCGTTGGCGATGCTCGAATTGGCGCCGTGCGTGTCGCCGCCGGTCAGCAGCGCGCCACCGTTGCTTGTGCCGTCAGCGCTGAGCTTCGCTGCGGCGAGCGTAAGCTGCGGTGCCGTGACGCTGATGCGTCCGCCGTTCTCGCCGTTGACCGAAACGGTGCCCGACAGGAAAGCGGCGCTGCCGCCGGAAAGCGCGATGGTCCCGCCCTGCCCACTGCCGTTGGCGCTGATCTCGCCAGCGGCGGTCTGCAGTAGCGCACCGGAGGCGGCGAGCGTAATACTGCCGCCATCGGCCCCGTCGGCACGGATCGCGCCCGCCTGCAGCACGCTGCGACCTTCAAGACTGATCGTTCCACCATTGCTGCCCGCGCTGCCCGACGCGTCGAGCGTCCCGGAGTTGACCACCAGGTCGCCGGACAGGCGGATCACGCCGTTGTCGCTGCTGATGCCGCGCGCCTGGACGACGCCGGTGTTGTTGACGACGCCGCTCAGCACCTCACCGGCGGCGCGTGCGGTCAGAATCACCTGCCCGCCGTCGGCCTTGATCAGCTGACCGTTCTCGACCAGCGCGTCGAGCGCGCCCTGCTCGACCTGCAGGCTCAAGAGCTTGTCGCCCGCAAAGTCGAGGCCAACGCGGTTTCCCGCGGCCAGCGCCACCGTCCCCAGTTGCGCGGCGATCGTCCCCTGGTTGCTCACCTGGCCGCCGAGCAACGCGATGTAGCCGCCGTCGCTGGCGGTCAAGCTGCCGAGGTTGTCGATGCGCCCGCCGCTGCCGGCGAAAGTCCGCTTGCCATTCATGAAGTCGGCAACCGAGAGCTCGAGCGTCGACGCCACCAGCCCGCCGACATTGACCTGCGCGCCTCGGCCGAACAGGATGCCATTGCTATTGACCAGGAACACCTGGCCGTTGGCAGAGAGCTGTCCGTAGATCGCCGACGCTTCGCCGCCCAGCACCCGGTTGAGCGCGATCGCGCTGCGCCCGGGTTGGACGAAGTTGACGGTCTCTCCGGCGGCGATGTTGAAACCCTGCCAGTTCACGGCAAGCCTGGGCGTCGCCTGGTTGACGGTCAGCGTGTTGCCGCTCTGGCTGATCGCGCCGCTGCCGCCGGCCACCACGCCGTCGACCGGCAGCGCGCCGATGGCTTCGGAAAAGACAAGCAACAGCGCAGCAAGCAGCGGCTTGATTGAGCGCGACGAACCGCCGCCACGACGACCGCAGCGCGCGCTCTCCGGCCCGACCACGTACTGTTGCCGGGCAGCGTTCCAAACGAGGCGATAGATGGCGTTGATCAGCGTCTCCCGGAAATCAGCGCAGGTCTGACCCGACGTCGGTCGGCCACATGACTCCGCCACCAACGATGGCCAACGCATTGAGCGGGTTCGGCGTCTTGGTACCCGGGTCGCACTGCTCGGCAATGCCGACGGCGTCGGTCGCGCAGCACACGCGCAAGGCGTACGGCGGCGAACGCGACAGGTCCGATAGCGTGCTCTCGAGAACGGCCGGAGCCGGAGCCGGAGCCGGAGCCGGAGCCGGTGTCGGCGTCGGCGTCGGCGTCGGCGGAGTAGGCACTGCGTTAATGTCCGCACTCGTCGCCCCGATCGTTGATGCCAGCACGTAATTGCCCGCCGCAGCGCCGCTCAGGCTGACGTTGCTGACACTGACCGGTTTGGCGATGCCGACGTTCGGATCGATGAACGCGGCGCTTCGAGCAATTGCCAGCACGTCGCTGCCCAGCCGGTCATCGGCCGTCGTCACCGTCGCTGCAACCGTGCCGTCGTAAGTCTTATTGACCCCGCCGTAAGTCACATTGAGCGGGCGCGCGCTGATGTTGGCGGCCACGCCCGCGGGTTGTATCACGCTGTAGTTGCCTGCGTCGGCGCCGGACAGGCCGAAACCGCTGACCGTCACCGCCTTGGCCGTGCCGACGTTCTTGTCGGCGAACGCGCCGCTGCCGGCTCCCGTCACATTGACGATGTCGCTGCCCAGAGCAGCTACCGATGCCGTTCCGCTCAGCGTCGCCGCAGTGGTCGCGTCATAGACCTTGTTGTTGGCTGAAATTCCGGTCACTGCCAGACTTGCCGCAGTGATGTTCGCGGTCAGGCCGGTCGGTTGCACGACGCTGTAATTACCCGCGTCGGCGCCGGACAGGCCGAAGCCACTGACCGTAACCGCCTTCGCCGTGCCGACGTTCTTGTCGGCGAACGTTCCGCTGCCGGTTCCGGTCACGCTGACGACGTCGCTGCCCAGCGCCGCCACCGATGCCGTTCCGCTCAGCGTCGCCGCAGTGGTCGCGTCATAGACCTTGTCGCTCGCTGAAATTCCGCTCACTGCCAGGCTCGCAGCAGTGATGTTCGCGGTCAGGCCGGTAGGCTGCACGACGTTGTAGTTACCCGCGTCGGCGCCAGACAGGCCGAAGCCACTGACCGTAACCGCCTTCGCCGTGCCGACGTTCTTGTCGGCGAACGCGCCGCTGCCGGCTCCCGTCACGCTGACGACATCGCTGCCCAGCGCCGCCACCGATGCCGTACCATTCAGCGCCACGGCACTCGTCGCGTCATAGACCTTGTCGCTCGCTGAAATTCCGCTCACTGCCAGGCTCGCAGCAGTGATGTTCGCGGTCAGGCCGGTAGGCTGCACGACGTTGTAGTTACCCGCGTCGGCGCCATTCAAGCTATAGCCGCTGACGCTCACCATCTTCGCCGTGCCGACGTTCTTGTCGGCGAACGCGCCGCTGCCGGCTCCCGTCACGCTGACGACGTCGCTGCCCAGCGCCGCCACCGATGCCGTACCATTCAGCGTTGCGGCACTCGTCGCGTCATAGACCTTGTCGCTCGCTGAAATTCCGTTCACCGTCAGATTTGCCGCAGTGATGTTCGCGGTCACGCCGGTCGGTTGCACGACGCTGTAGTTACCCGCGTCGGCGCCAGACAGGCCGAAGCCGCTGACGGCAACAGTCTTGGCCGTGCCGACGTTCTTGTCGGCGAACGTTCCGCTGCCGGTTCCGGTCACGTTGACGACGTCGCTGCCCAGAGCGGCTACCGATGCCGTACCGTTCAGCGTCGCAATACTCGTCGCGTCATAGACCTTGTCGCTCGCCGAAATGCCATTGACTGTCAGGCTCGCGGCAGTGATGTTCGCGGTCAGGCCGGTAGGCTGCACGACGCTGTAATTGCCCGCGTCGGCGCCAGACAGTCCAAAGCCGCTGACCGTCACCGCCTTGGCCGTGCCGACGTTCTTGTCGGCGAACGTTCCGCTTCCGGTTCCGATCACGCCGACGACGTCGCTGCCCAGAGCGGCCACCGATGCCGTTCCGCTCAGCGTCGCCGCAGTGGTCGCGTCATAGACCTTGTTGTTGGCAGAAACTCCGGTCACTGCCAGGCTTGCCGGCGTGATCGCGCCGACCGCGCCGTTGACCGACGTCGCGGCCAGTTGATAGCCATAGACCATCGCTTCGCCGTTGCTCGCGCCAGCGATCGAAAGTCCACTGACCGCAACATCCTTGCCGCTCGCGGCAACGTTCTTGCTGTCGTAGGTGCCGTTAACCGGATTGTTGAGGGCGATGCTGTCACCGTCGATCGCGCCGCTGCTCGTGTAGTTGGCCGCCGAGAGCTTCGCGCTCGTCGTCGCGTCATAGACCTTGCTGACGCTGCCGGTCAGCGACGCGCTGGCCACCGGAGCGACCGTATACAAAAACCCGTTGCCGCTGCCCAGCACCGTGCTCACGCCGTAGCTCGCGTTGTATTGTTTGAAGGCGTAGGCGAGTCCACCGCGCGTGTCGTTGCTTGGGGTCGCCGACCATACCAGCCAGCGGCCATTGGCCGCCGACAGCGCACCGGCGCCGGCGTTGTTGATGAAGCGCTGGCCGGAAAGCTGCAGCGCATTGCCGGTCGCTGTCGACTTGATCCCCGCGTTGAGCGTCAGGTCGTTGCCCGCCACCAGATTGAGCTTGCCGGCGACGCTGACCGCGCTGTTGACCGTGATGTCGTGGCTCGCCTGCAGCGTCACCGTGCTCCCCGCCAGCGCCGCACCGGCCAGCGCCGCCGGGCTCAGCGTCGTGCTTCCGGTCGAGCCATTGACCAGCGCCGCCAGATTCGACGGGTCGGCAACCAGCCACACCGCACCGGCATTGGTGATCGTCCCCTGGCCGTAGCTTGGGCTCTTGACCACGTAATTGCCGTTGGCCAGCGCGACGATTCCTCCGCTGCCCAACTGATCGTTCGCCGTCTTGCCGACCAGCGAATTGCTGCTGTTGACCACGCCGCTGACGCTGCTCGTCCCGCTGCCCCAGGTCACTGCACCGACGTCGGTGATCGTCCCACTGTCCCAGTTCGGACTGGCGACCACGTAGTTGCCGTTGGCCAGCGCCGTGACGCTGAGCCCCACCCAATCGTTGGCCGAGCTGCCGACCAGTGAATTGCTGCTCGAGACGATGCCGGAAATGCCGGTGGCTCCGTCGCCCCAGGTTGCCGCGCCAGCACCGGAAATCGTGCCGTTGTACCAGGCGTAACTTCTCACCACGTAGTTGCCGTTGGCGAGCGCCGTGACGATCATTCCGACCTCATCGAACGCCTTGCTGCCAACCAGCGAATTGGTGCTCGATACAACGCCACTGGTTCCGCTCGTTCCATTGCCCCAGGTCGCGGCGCCAGCCATGGTCGCCGCACCGTTTGACCAGTACGGGCTGCTCACCACGTAGTTGCCGTTGGTCAGCGCCGTGACGCCGGCACCGCCCACCTGGTCATTCTTCGTGCTGCCGACCAGCGAATTGGTGCTCGAGATGACACCGCTAATTCCGCTCGTTCCACTGCCCCAAGTTACCGCGCCGGCATCGACGATCGTTCCGTTGTCCCAATTAGCACTGCCCACCACGTAGTTGCCGTTGGTCAGCGCCGTGATGTTAGTGCCGACATAATCGCTGGCTGTGCTGCCGACCAGCGAATTGGCACTGGAGACGGCACCGACGGTTCCGCCCAAACCGTTGCCCCAGGTCGCCGCACCGGCGTCGGCAATTGTTCCGTTGTCCCAGAAGTAACTGCCAACCACGTAGTTCCCATTGGTCAGGGCGGTAACGCTGGTGCCGACCTTGTCGTTGGCCTTGCTACCGACCAGCGAATTGGTGCTGCTGACGGCGCCGACGGTGCCGCCCAGCCCATTGCCCCAGGTCACCGCACCGGCGTCGGCAATTGTTCCGTTGTCCCATAGGTAACTTCTCACCACGTAGTTGCTGTTAGAAAGCGCCGTGACGAAGCTCACATTGTCGTTAGTCGAGCTACCGACCAGCGAATTGGTGCTGCTGACCACTCCGCTGATGCCGACCGTACCATCACACCAGGTCACCGCACCGGCATTGCTGGCAGTGCCGTTGTCCCAGTACCAACTGCTCACCACGTAATTGCCGTTGACCAGCGCCGTGACGCCGCTCAAGCTAACCATGTCGCTGGTCGAGCTACCGACCAGCGAGTTGGCGCTGCTGACCACGCCAACGACTCCGCTCGTGCCGTTGCCCCAGGTCGCCGCACCGGCGTCGACAATCGAGCCGTTGTCCCAGCCGGAACTTCTCACCACGTAGTTGCCGTTGGTCAACACCGTGATTCCGGTGCTGCCCACCTGGTCGCTGGCCGTGCTGCCGACCAGCGAATTGCTGCTGGTGATCACGCCACTAACCCCGGTGGTGCCGTTGCCCCAGGTCACCGCGCCAGCGTCACTGATCGTTCCGTAGTCCCACAGGTGACTTCTCACGACGTAGTTGCCGTTGGTCAGCGCGGCGATGCCAGTGCTGCTCACCTGATCGCCGGCTTTGCTGCCGACCAGCGAGTTGACGCTCGAAACGATGCCACTGACGCCCGCCGTGCCACTGCCCCAGGTCGCCGCGCCGGCATCGACGATCGTTCCGTTGTCCCAGTTGCGACTCGCCACCACATAGTTGCCGTTGACGGGAAGCGCCGTGACGCCGTAACCGACCTGGTCGTTGGCGGTGCTGCCGGTGAGCGTCGAAATCAGTGCGCCGTTGCTGCCGTTGTAGAGGTAGGCGGCGCCGGCCTTGGACCCGCCGAAATTGTCGTTCGGGCTGGCCACCACGATATTGCCGTTGGCCAGTTCGACGACACCGCCGCTGCCGTGCGTCTCGCTCGCCGCCGGATTGGGGTTGGCGAGGTCGATGTAGAACATCGTCGGCGCGCTGTTATCGATGATCAGGTCGGTCGGGTCGAGCAGCACGTGGCCGCCGACTCCGGCGTCGGCCTGGCCGCCGTAGGAGAGGGTTTCCTTGCCCGAGACTTCGATGAAGCCGTCGGCACCGGTTTTGGCGCTGCCGTAGTAGCGCGTGTTCTGGTCCGACCAGACGACGATCTTGCCCTGGTGGCCCTGGGCACTCAACGTCGTGTACGGATTGACGATCGTCGTCTGCGCGTTGGCGATGCTCGAATTGTCTCCGTGCGCGTCGCCGCCGATCAGCAGCGTGCCGCCGTTCGTGGTGCCGTCGGCGCTCATCGTCGCGGCGGCGAGAGTGAGTTGCGGTGCCGTGACGCTGATTCGCCCGCCGCGCTCGCCGTTGGCCGAAACAGCGCCCGACAGGAAAGCGGCGCTGCCGCCGGAAAGCGCGATGGTCCCGCCCTGGCTACTGCCGTTGGCGCTGATCTCGCCGGCGGCGGTCTGGATCAATGCGCCGGTTGCTGCGAGGGTGATGGCGCCGCCGCCGCTGTTCCCCCCTTCGCCGTCGGCACGAATCGCGCCGGCCTGCAGCAGACTGCGTCCGCTCGCCTCGATCGTTCCGCCATTGCTGCCCGTGCTGCCCGACGCGTCGAGCGTTCCGGTGTTGACCACCAGGTCGCCGGACAGGCGGATCACGCCGTTGTCGCTGCTGATGCCTCTAGCCTGGACGATGCCGGTGTTGTTGACCACGCCGCTTAGCACCTCACCGGCAGCGCGTGTGGTCAGGATCACCGACCCGCCGTCGGCCTTGATCAACTGACCGTTCTCGACCAGCGCGTCGAGCGCGCCCTGCTCGACCTGCAGGCTCAAGAGCTTGTCGCCCGCAAAGTCGAGGCCAACACGGTTTCCCGCGGCCAGCGCGACCGTCCCCAGTTGCGCGGCGATCGTCCCCTGATTGCTCACCTGACCGCCGAGCAACGCGATGTAGCCGCCGTCGCTGGCGGTCAAGCTGCCGAGGTTGTCGATGCGTCCGCCGCTGCCAGAGAAGGTTCGCTTGCCATTCATGAAGTCGGCAACCGAGAGGTCGAGCGTCGACGCCACCAGCCCGCCGACATTGACCTGCGCGCCACGCCCAAACAGAATGCCGTTGGCGTTGACCAGGAACACCTGGCCGTTGGCAGAGAGCTGTCCGTAGATCGCCGACGCTTCGCCGCCGAGCACCCGGTTGAGCGCGATCGCGCTGCGCCCGGGTTGGACGAAGTTGACGGTCTCTCCGGCGGCGATGTTGAAACCCTGCCAGTTCACGGCAAGCCTGGGCGTCGCCTGGTTGACGGTCAGCGTGTTGCCGCTCTGGCTGATCGCGCCGCTGCCGCCGGCCACCACGCCGTCGACCGGCAGCGCGCCGATGGCTTCGGAAAAGACAAGCAACAGCGCAGCAAGCAGCGGCTTGATCGAGCGCGACGAACCGCCGCCACGACGACCGCTGCGCGCGCTCTCCGGCCCGACCGCGTACTGTTGCCGGGCAGCGTTCCAAACGAGGCGATAGATGTGGTTGATGGCATTCTCCTCAAGCGCAGGAGAAGTCAGAAAAGATGCAGCAGACGCAGCCCACCGTGCAGGCTGCGATCGATTTCGGCCGTCGCCGTATGGCCGCTGCACGCTTCGTTGCCTGGCTGTAAGGATGCAAGGGCCTGGCTCGACAAGCACTGTGCCGGCGCGAGTGGCCGCACGAAGACGCGGGACAACAACGCTCCTCGATGAGTCTGACCCACGCGATCGCACAACAAATGACGATGGCACCGCTTCATTAGACTAATGCCCATGTATTATGAATATGCATACGGGTTACGTCGTTACGCATTTTCACAATAATGACGATGTCACTACATGTCAACCATTAGTCATTACTATCAATCAGGTACGGGCATCAGATACCGCAGAACGCGGCACAGAAAGGCTATTCTTGAACTCATCGATCGCCGGGCTTTTCCTCAAAACTCTGCCCCGCCCGACGGCCGTTGTGCGCCGGTGCCGATCGTTCCGCTGCGGGAGGAAAGCGGCTGGCCTGGAGAGAGATTCTGGTGACGCTCAGAAGGGATGCAGCAGACGCAGCCAGCCACGCGGGCTGCGGTCGGCGTCGGCGGTCGGCGCGTCGCCGGTGCGCCAGGCGAGCGTCGCTTGCACGACCAGGCCGCCGGTCTCGGCGTAGCTTAAGCCCAGACCGGCGCCGGAAAGCCGCCGCCGGTTGTCAGCGCTGCTGACCGGGGTATGTTGCAGGCGGCCCTGCGCCGCGTCGTTGAAGACCGACGCCTGCCAGTTTGGCGCAGGCGAATAGCGCAGTTCGAGCGTCCCCAGCCAGCCGTCGTCGACCGGCGCTTCGCCTTGCGGATAGGCGCGCACGGCGGCGCTTCCGCCCAGCGCGTATTTCTCCGAACTGTCGAGGTTTTTCTGCGCCACCTGGCCGCCGATCTGCGCGTAAAGGTTCCAGCCGTCGGCCAGCCGCTGAGTTCGCGCAATTTGTGCCATTCCCTTGCTGTAGCCGCCTTCGGTGCGCAAGGTCGCGGCGTCGATCGCCTGCGCCGCCGGATCGAGGCTCAGGTTGCCGGCGACCGCATTGAGCGACCAGTTGTTCAGCCCGCCACCGCCCAGACTGTCGTAGCCGCTGCCCGACAAGCCGGTCATCCAGACGCCCAGCGTTCGGTTGACGACGCTCGAGATGAGGTCGATACGGTCGTCGAGCTTCTTGTAGTCGTACGCCAATTGCGCTGCGACATTGCTGAAGCGCGAGCGCTGCAACGGGTAGAGCGCGTAGGCGCTGGCGATCCGCGCGGTGCCGTGCGCGTCGAGCGGGGCGAACTCTTGCTGCAGGCGATAGTTCATCGACGACGCGGCAAAGCCAACGGCGAGCCCGCGCTGGCCGATCGGCACCTGCCAGGCCAGACGGCCGTAGTTGTAGTCGCTGCCGCCGCCGAGCAGGTTGAGGTTGAGCGAGTCGCCGAGCCGCAACGGGCTGTTGAGCGTCAATCCGGCGCCCAGGCGATATTCGCCGCTGTAAGGGTTGCCCTCGTTGTCCACGCTGACGTTGCCGGCGAACAATCCTTTGCGGTCCTTGAGCGCAATATCGAGTTCGCTGGTACCGACCGACACACCCGGCCTGACCGTCGCCTGAACTTCACTGCCCGGCAGGTCGCTGAGCAGCAGCAGGCTGCGTTCGAGCGTCGGGTTGTAGAGCGGCGCATCGAGTTGGACTTCGTCCAGGCGACCGTCGAGCGCGGCGTCGGCGTGACGCGACTCATTGCTCCAGTTGATGCGCGACACGCGCCCTTCGAGCACGGCGATTTCAAGCTGTCCGGCGCGCACATCCTGCAACGGCAGATAGGCGCGCGCGAGCAGGTAGCCCTGCTCGCGGTAGTAAGCGGTGATGCGCTCCGCGAAAGCTTGCAGTTCGGCGAAGGAAAACTGCCGACCGGTAGCACCGCCCGACCCGCTCTGCGGCGCCAAGTCGGGAGCAATCAGCGCCTGCAACTGCGCTTCGCTGAATACCGTGTTGCCGGTAATGTGCACCTCGGCAACGGTGATCCGCACGTCGCTCGCCGGCACCGCGCTGGCCGGCTCTGGCGACGGTGCCACAACCGGCGTCTTGCCAGTGGCGGGCGCCGGGGCCAAAGGCGGGACACTGGGCAGCAACTGCCCGGCATTCGGCAACGGCGCCGCCTGTAGCAGCAATGAAACCAGGCACCCGCTGAGCGCCAGGGAAAATTTCGCGCAGACCGACCCGCTCCGGACATTATGCATATGGTAAATGCCTCCGTTTTTATTAATGCCCCTTGTTTTTATGCTTTTCGGTTTTTAATCTAAATACATTGTCAATACTTGTCAATAAGTATGCAACTATATCAACAAGATAGAAGCTATACTTGTTATACAGCATCAAGTACAGCGGAGCTGTTTATAGCCAACGCGCAAGCCGGCCCCTGCAATTCATCGGAACGGCGCCGCTTTTAGGCCAAACCAATACCCACTGGACCACCGGACTGGTTTTGTGGAAGAAAAACAACATTCAGCAATGGCGGCGCTGGGTAGCGAGCGGATCACCACGAAGGCGCAGCGCGCAGTCGCGGGCGAATGCGCAGCGAGCCACGCCGCGTCGCATTGGCAAAAAGGTCGCGGCGGCTTTTTCGCCAGCGAAAAAATGGGCGCCGCAAGGGCGCCCAAAGGGGGTTTTATACAGCAGGGCCGTTTAGAGGTGGTAAGCCGTTTCGCCGTGCGAGGTGATGTCCAGCCCTTCGCGCTCTTCCTCTTCGGGAACGCGCAGACCGATCACCATATCGACCAGCTTGTAGGCGATCACCGAAACCACCGCCGACCACACGATGGCCGTTCCGACCCCCCACAACTGGCTGATCACCTGCGCGCTCATGTCGTAGTCGCCGACCGCGTTGGCGACGTAGTCATAGACGCCGGTTCCACCCAGCGAAGGGGAACAGAAGATGCCGGTCAGGATCGAGCCGAGGATGCCGCCGACGCCATGGACACCGAACACGTCGAGCGAATCGTCGGCGCCGAGCAGACGCTTGAGGCCATTGACCCCCCACAGGCAGACGACACCAGCAGCCAGGCCAATCACGATGGCACCCATGACGCCGACGAAACCGGCGGCCGGGGTAATCGCCACCATGCCGGCGACTGCGCCGGATGCGGCACCGAGCATCGACGGCTTGCCCTTGATCGTCCATTCAGCGAACATCCAGGACAGCGTTGCACAAGCCGTCGCCACCCAGGTGTTGACCATCGCCAGCGCCGCACTGCCGTTGGCTTCGAGCGCCGAACCGGCGTTGAAACCGAACCACCCGAACCACAGCAGCGAGGCGCCGATCATGGTGAAGGTCAGGCTGTGCGGGGCCATCGATTCACGGCCGTAACCGACGCGCCGGCCGATCATGAAGGCGCCGACCAGACCGGCGACCGCGGCGTTGATATGCACCACCGTACCGCCGGCAAAGTCGAGCGCGCCCTTCTGGAACAGGAAACCCGCGGTCTTGCCCGCCGCTTCGCCTGCCGCGGCGTCAAGGTAGGCATCCGGACCCGCCCAGTACCAGACCATGTGGGCCATCGGCAGGTAGGAGAAAGTGAACCACAGCACCATGAAGGCCAGGATCGCCGAGAACTTGGCACGTTCGGCGAAGGCACCGACGATCAGCCCGCAGGTGATCGCCGCGAAGGCGCCCTGGAAGACGACGTAGGTGAACTCGGAGATCACCACGCCCTTGCTGAAGGTAGCGGCGACCGAGTCGACGGTCATCCCCTTGAGGAACAGCTTGTCGAGCGTCCCGAAGAAGCTGCCGCCTTCAGTGAAGGCCACCGAGTAGCCGTAGATCACCCACAGCACGCTGATCAGCGAGAAAACGACGAAGACCTGCATCAGTACCGAAAGCATGTTCTTCGAGCGGACCAGCCCGCCGTAGAACAGCGCCAGCGCCGGGACCGACATCAGAATGACCAGCGCGGCGCTGATCAAGACCCAGGCGTTGTCGGCCTTGCTGGCGACCAGAGCGGGGGCCGCGGCGGGCGCCGCAGCCGGTGCGACAGCTGCGCTGGCGGCCGCTGGTGCGGCGACGGTGGCCACCGCCGGGGTGGCCGCCTTGTCGTCGGCCCATGACGGCGCAGCCAGGGTCACGGCGCCGAGCAGGGCAAGTAGTGCCAAGAGCTTTTTCATGATTCTCTCCTCACAGCGCGTCCTCACCGGTTTCACCGGTGCGGATGCGGATGACTTGTTCAATATCGAAGACAAAGATTTTGCCGTCGCCTATTTTTCCTGTTCCGGCCGATTTCTCGATGGCCTCGATCACCTGATCGAGAAGCGAATCCTTGATCGCCGCCTCGACCTTGACCTTGGGCAGAAAATCGACGACATATTCGGCGCCGCGATAAAGCTCGGTGTGCCCCTTCTGCCGGCCGAAGCCCTTGACTTCGGTGACCGTGATGCCCTGAACGCCAATGACGGAAAGCGCTTCACGCACTTCGTCAAGCTTGAAGGGCTTGATGATTGCGGTAACCATTTTCATGATGAACTCCAATTCTGGGGCAGACCGAACCGCCCCGGTTACAGAAAATTGTCAGAAAGAACGGCTGACCGAAACGACCGCGATACTGCGACCGGCATCCTTGGTACTGGAACCGGTATTGATGCCGCCAGCACCGTTATCCGAGTTGGAACTGGAGAAGCAATACAGCTGGGGAGTCCCGCTGCAGCTCCCCTTGGCGTTGGTGTCGATGTACGACAGGCCGATCACCCAGCCGGACAGATCCTTGGTGACACCGAGCTTCCAGTCGGTATAGTCGCCGTTGCTGACGTTCTTGAAGTTGAGCTGACCGACGTGGCCGTTCACTCCCCAGCCGCCGCCCAGATCGTAATTGGCCGACAGATCGAGGTAGCTGGTGCCGCGCGTCGACTGACCGTCGGTGCCACGCGCACTGAAATAGTCGTCGAGCGCGTACGAGTACTTGAGCGACAGGAACTTCCACGAACCGCCGATATAGATTTCCTTGTTGTTGACCGCGCCGCTATTGACGCCGCCGGTCAAACCACGCGCCTCCGAACCCGGGTAGTAGTAATAGATCGCACCGACGTCGATGCCGAAGTCGCCGAAGGCATGCTTGTAACCGCCGTAGAAGTCCATTTCGAGGTTGCCGTCAGGGAAACCCGCTCCCGAACTGACGTTAGAGTTCCAGTTACCGACGTACAGGCCGCTCTCATGGGCGTAATCGATTCCGCCTTGCAACGCCGGCTTGCCGAAGGTTTGATCGATACCGCGGAAACGGTAGCTGGAAAACAGACCGAGGTTGCCGGTCAAGGCGGGAGCCGGCGCAGCTTCGGCGGCAGGCGCCTCGGCTGGAGCGGCAGCGGTCTGGGCCATAACTGGGGCGGCGAAGGCCGCAGCCAGAAGGGAGGCAACAAGGGCTTTTTTCATCAAGAACTCCTCAAGCAGGTCAAAAAGGGGTTAGTGCTTTCGCCTACACCTCATAGCATTTGCCGTGCCAGATTTAATTCCCTTATAAATCCATGAGTTGCGTCGATCTATTGAATACCCTTGGTGGATGACGCCCATTGCTGGCGCACAAAACAGAGGCGCCGCACCATGACAGTGCTCTCGCAAATAGCAGGCCCCCGGGAGTCGAGGAAATCAGGCGCCCTTGCGTAGTGCGTCGACCACGCTCATCCGTGACACCCTTCGCGCCGGCAGCACGGCGGCCAGGCAGGTCGCGACGAAACCAACGGCGCCGGCACTGAGCACCTCGATCGGAACGAGGCGGATATACGCCGTGTAGCCGACGTTGGCGTTGGGCGGCGGCGGCATCGGGATACCGATCGCCGAAATCATCCAGGCCGCCGCGCAGCCGAGCGCCATCCCCATGCCGGCGCCGAACAAACCGAGCAACAGGCTTTCGCTCATGATCAGCTGAAACACTCGATCCGGCCGGTCGCCCAACGCCAGCAAAGTGCCGAACTCGCGCGTCCGCTCGAAGAGCGTCATATTGACGCTGTTCGCCACGCTCAATAGCACCATCAGCAGGATGATCAGGCGCAGCACGCCGAACTGGCTCTCGTAGAGCTGCACGGTCTTGTCGTAAAAATCCGAGAGTTCGCGCCACGACGCCAGTTCGTATCCTTGCGGACCAAGCGTCTGACGCAGCGCGGCGAGAACGCGGTCGGTGTCGGCGGTCTGGTCGAGCACCAGAACGATCAGATGGGCGGCCTGGGTATCCATCAGATCGCGCGCCGCCGACAGCGGGATCCTGACCGCTCGCGCATCGAAGTCCTTGGAAAAACTCTGAAAAACGCCGATCACTTCGAAATCGAGCGTATTGACCGCGCCTTGCGCCAGACTGATCACCAGATTGACCCGGTCACCAGCCTTCAAGCCGAGCGACCGCGCGACACCCTGACCGAGGACGATCCCGTCGCGATCGGAATCGGCGAGCGCGCGTCCCTCGATATAGCGCAGGTAGGAACCCAGTTTGGCCTCGGCGGCGGGTTCGACGCCTTCGCCGATGATCCCGAGATCGCGCTTGCCGTTGTTGATCACTCCGGAAAAGCCGACGCGCGCCAGCGCCAAGCGCACGCCCGGCGTCGCCAACGCTTGTTTTTTTAGCTGCTCCGGCTGCTCGATCAGGAAGGCTTCGGGCGAACGGGTACGTCCCTCGCGATAACCCTGGCGCGCGATCTGGATATGACCGCTCTGCGAATGAATGATCGCCTCGCCCAACTGGATGAAAATATCCTGCACGAAACCCGCGGCGAGAATCAATCCGGCGACGCCGAGGCTGATCGCGGCGAGCGTTCCAGCCGAACGCATGCGCTGCCGGAAGACGTTGCGCAGCGCGAGAGAAAACCTCTGGGCGAAAGCGAATTTCATTGGTTGTGCCGCAATGCATCGACGATATTCATTCGACTCGCCTTCCAGGCCGGCGCCACGCTCGCCAAAAAGGTCGTCACCAGCGCCAGCACCAGCGCATCGAAGGCCAATCCTCGATCAACCAGAATCTGCCCGACGAATCCGCGCGCCATCCCCGGCGGCGGCGGCATCGGGATGCCGATCGCCGAAATCACTCCGGCCAGGATGAAACCCAGCACGACGCCCAACACGCCACCGGCAAAGCCGATCAACACGCCTTCGCTGACGAACATCCGCAGCACGGCCTTTCGTCGTTGCCCGATCGCCAGGCTGGTGCCGATTTCGGTGGTGCGTTCGAGCACGCTCATCATTTGCGTATTGGAAATGGTCAACACGATGATCAGGCCGATGATGAACTTCACGACGCTGACCTGTTTCGAAAAGAGGACCACCGTCTTGTTGTAAAAATCGGCCAGCGCCGTCCATGGGACGACCTCGAAATCAGCGGACGGCAGCGTCTTGGCCAGAATATTGGCACTCTCTGCAGTCCGCTCGGTTTTGTCGAGCAAAACCACCCACGAGGTCGCGCCACTGACTTTCATCAATTTTCGGGTCACCTCAATCGGCAGGCGTAGCGCGCTGTCGTCGTATTCCTTGGCGTCGGTGGCGAAGGTACCGGCAACGCCGACCTCGACCGCGCTCGGACCGCCGCTGGCCGAGGTCGCGAGCAGCACGACGACGTCGCCCGCCTTGACCCCCAGGCTTCTGGCCAGGCCCTCGCCGAGCAGCACGGCCTTCTGATCGGCGCCCGCCAGGTCGCGCCCCGTAACAATACTGACCCCGGTGCTGACCGGCCTTTCGAGCACGGGATCGACGCCATCGCCAAGAAAAGCAATGGTGGTATCGCCATGGCTGATCAGCCCGCTGAAAGAAAGACGCGGCGCCAGGCTCTGAAAACCGGCGATCGCCTCGATAGTCTTCTGCTGCGACGACTGCTCGGGCAACAGGAACGCATAGGGATCGGCGATCCCCTTCTCGAAATAGCCGGGGCGAACGATCTGGATGTGACCGAGCTGGGAATGAATCGTCCCCTCGCGCATCTGCTCGAAAATCCAGGCGATGAAACCGCCGGCCAGCATGTACGCGACGATGCCGAAGGCTACGGTTAGCGTCGCCACCAGCGTCCGCCGGGTATTGCGCCGCAGGTTGCGGGCAGCTAGGCGAAAATCTGCAATCAGGCTAATCATCAGCTCCACTTCGTATGCGATGTAGATACCGAGATCACTATCATACGTGAAACCCGGGCGGTCGAGTTCATCGCGCAAACATTCCATTGCGCGCAAGCGTTTTCAGGCCCGGCCGCCCCCCCGACTATGCGTCAGTGCGCTCGACAAGGTCTATCGGGTCGCCCGATGCGCTGTGTTAAACTCGCGCCGTAACATCATTCCAGCCAGGAAAAACCCGCCATGCTCGACCCCAAGCTATTCGAGGACTTCAGCGCCCGCCTCAGCGCCATCGTGGCGGCCAGCCCGGTCGCCGACATCGAAAAAAATGCGCGCGCGCTGCTCGCCACCTTCTTCACCAAGCTCGACCTGGTGAGCCGCGAGGAATTCGACATCCAGGCGCAGGTCCTGCTGCGTACCCGCGAAAAGATCAAATCGCTCGAAGAGCGGATCGCCCGGCTGGAAAACAAGCCGGACTGAGACCCGCCGTATCGGCAGGTGCGCCTGTGCCGGCCGGCGATCACTCGATGACGATGACGATCTTCCCGGTCAAGTGCGTCGATTCGCTGAGCGCGTGCGCTTCGCTAGCCTGCGTCATGGCGAACGTCCGCTGCACCGGCAGCGAGAACTCCCCTTGGTCAGCGAGCTTCGCCACGCTCCAATAGGCGTCGTAAGCCGCGTCTTCGCCGCCGCCAGCCGTCGAGCGAACGCCGTACTCGGCGGCGAGCGTACTGCCGGCCACCGTCAGCACGCGCGCAGCGTCGCCGGCGATCTCGACGAGATCGCCAAGCGCCTGCCCGGCGCAGTCGAGGACGAAGTCGACACCACCAGGAGCAAGCTGGCGAACTCGATCGACCAGTCCCGCGCCATAGACGACCGGTTCGGCGCCGATCTCGCGCAGCCGGGCATGGTTGCCTTGGCTGGCCGTGCCGATCACGCGCAAGCCCTGCCGCCGCGCGAGTTGGACCGCGGCCTGCCCGACCGAACCGGCTGCGCCGTTGATCAGCAGCGTCTGTCCGGCGGTGGCGGCGAGTTTGCGCAAGCAGCGCGTCGCTGTCTCGGCAGCGATCGGGAGCGCCGCCGTCTCGGCATAGCTCAAGCGCTCGGGCTTTTTTGCCCAGCGGCGCAGCAGCGCAAATTCGGCGGTGCCGCGCCCGTCGACGGCGACGCCGAACGCCGAATCGCCGACCTTAACGTCGGTCACGCCCTCGCCGACTTCGTCGACGACACCCGCCGCGTCGCGGCCGATCCTGGCGGGCAAGTCCAGCTTGAAGCGGCCCGAACGCCGCGCCCGGTCCATCGGATTGACGCTCGACGCTTTTACGGCAATGCGAATCTGGCCCGGCCCGGCATGCGGCTCGTCGACGTCCACCACGGCCAAGACGTCAGGGCCGCCGAAGCGCGAAAACTGAACTGCTTTCATCATTGATCTCCTTGCCTAATTGAAACCGCCGCTGCCGGCACCGGCGTCGCCGGCCACAACGCCAACACGCAGGCCATCGTGCAAGCAGCGCGGAATGTCGAGCGCGCAACAATAGCAGATGAGCGATTGAATTGAGCTCCTGCGGCACGCGCGCCTGGTGCCCGGACAGAGACGCGAACGACGCGATGCGCATCGTTCGAGCGGCGCCGGCAGTCTATAATCGGCATCAGGGTTTCCCCGTCACTCGCAGCTTCAGGCGCTTGCTTCCTGTTAACAGCCGACTGCCCGATTATCCCAAATTCATTATGCCGCTTGCCATCGTCCACAGCCGTGCCCTAGACGGACTCTGCGCCCCGGAAGTCCTGGTCGAAGTGCATCTGGCCGGAGGGTTGCCGAGCGTAACGCTGGTCGGGCTACCCGACACCGAGGTCAAGGAAGCGCGCGACCGGGTTCGCGCCGCGCTGCAGAACTCCGGCTTCGACTTTCCGAGCAAGCGAATCACCGTCAATCTCGCCCCCGCCGACCAACCCAAGGAATCAGGCCGCTTCGACCTGCCGATCGCACTGGGAATCCTTGCCGCCTCAGGCCAGATTCCCGCAACGCGGCTTGACGACTACGAGTTCGCCGGCGAACTCTCGCTCTCGGGCGAGCTGCGGCCGGTTCGCGGCGCGCTGGCGATGGTGCTCGCCGTCGGCCGCACGGGGCGCGCTTTCGTGCTGCCGGCGGGCAGCGCACGCGAGGCCTCATTGGCGCACGAAGTGCGCATCCTGGCCGCCAACACCTTGCTCGAAGTGTGCGCGCACCTGAGTGGCCAGGGCGAACTTCGCCAATATACGGCGACGGACACGGTCGACGCCAGTGCATCAGCCTACCCCGACCTCTGCGACGTTCGCGGCCAGGCGCAGGCCAAACGCGCACTCGAGATCGCCGCCGCCGGTGCGCATTCGATCCTGTTCGTCGGCCCGCCCGGTACCGGCAAGTCGATGCTCGCGCACCGCCTGCGCGGCCTGCTGCCGCCGATGACGCAGGACGCGGCGCTCGAGTCGGCGGCGCTGCTCTCCTTGGCCGGACAATTTCGCCCCGAAAATTTCGGCGCCCGGCCCTTCCGCTCGCCGCACCATACCGCGTCGGCGCCGGCGCTGGTCGGCGGCGGCAGCGTGCCGCGCCCCGGCGAGATTTCGCTCGCTCACCAGGGCGTTTTGTTCCTCGACGAATTGCCCGAATTCGACCGCCGCGTTCTCGAAGCGCTGCGCGAGCCGCTCGAAAGCGGCACCATCCACATTTCGCGCGCCGTGCGACAGGCCGATTTTCCGGCGCAGTTTCAACTGGTCGCGGCGATGAATCCGTGTCCCTGCGGTTTTTATGGCGCGCCCGGCGGCAAGTGCCGGTGCACGCCCGATCAGGTGGCGCGCTATCGCCTGCGCATCTCGGGCCCGCTGCTCGACCGCATCGACTTGCAAGTCGAGGTTCCGGCGCTGCCCGCCGAAGACCTGCAGGGCGCCGCCAACGGCGAATCGTCAGCGCTCGTTGGCGCCCGGGTGGGCGCGGCGCGGACTCGGCAACTGGCGCGCCAGGGATCGCCCAACGCGCGCCTGACGACCCGCGAAACCGACCAGCATTGCCAGCCCGATGCGGCCGGCGCCGCGCTGCTCAAGCAGGCACTGACCCGCCTCAGGCTCTCGGCGCGCGCTTACCACCGCGTGCTGCGTGTCGCACGCAGCATCGCCGATCTGGCGGACAGCGCCGCCATTGCGCCACAGCATGTCGCCGAAGCCGTACAATACCGCCGCTTCGCCCTGGACTGATCAACTTGCCCACCACCAAACCTGTCGCGCCACGCGGCATCGCGCTGCTGCTCGCCTCGCTCTCGGCGCTCGGCCCCTTTGCCATCGACACCTACCTGCCGTCGTTCCACGACATCGGGCAGAGCCTGCAGGCGAACCCGATCGAGGTGCAGCAGACGCTGACCGCCTACCTCGTGCCCTTCGCCATCATGGCGCTGTGGCACGGCGCGATCTCCGACGCGCTGGGCCGCCGCCGGGTGCTGCTGGTCAGCCTCGCGCTGTTCGGGCTGGCGGTCGCCGGCTGCGTGTTCGCCACGCGCATCGAACACCTGTGGGTGATGCGCGCGCTGCAAGGGATGTCGGCCGGCGCCGGCCTCGTGATCAGCCGCGCCATCGTTCGCGATCTCTACGACGGCGCGCAGGCGCACCGCCTGATGTCGCACATGACCATGATGTTCGCGCTGGCGCCGGCGATCGCGCCGGTGATCGGCGGCCGCCTGCAGGAATGGTTCGGTTGGCGCGCGGTGTTCGCCTTCGTCGCTTTGGCAACGCTCGCGGTGTGGCTCGCGTGCTGGCGATTGCTGCCCGAAACGCTGCCGCCCGAACGCCGCCAGCCCTTGCACGCCGGCTATCTGGCGCGCACCTACTGGCAGGTGCTGAGCTCGCCGGCCTTCCTCTTCGCCTGCGGCGGACTGGCGCTCAATTTCGCCGGCTTCTTCATTTACGTGATGTCGGCGCCGGTCTTCCTGATGCGTCACCTCGGCGTTTCCGAGACCGGCTTTCTCTGGCTGTTCGGCCCGGCGATGAGCGGGCTGATGTCCGGCGCCTGGGTTTCCGGGCGACTCGCCGGCAAGCTGTCGCTGCGCCAGACGATCCTGCGCGGCTATCTGGTGATGGGCGTCGCGGCGCTTGCCAACATCGTGCTGAACTTGTGGCTGCCGCCATCTCTGCCGTGGAGCGTCGTGCCGATCTTCGTCTATACGTTCGGCATGTCGCTGGCGATGCCCTGCCTGACGCTGCTCGCGCTCGACCCCTTTCCCAAGCAGCGCGGCCTCGCCGCGTCGTGCCAGATGTGTCTGCAATCGGGCGCCAACGGGCTGGTCGCCGGCGTATTGGCGCCGGCGCTGTGGGGCTCGACGCGCACGCTGGCTTTCGGCATGGGCGCGCTGATGCTGCTCGGCGCGGCGTCGGCCTTTGCGCATCGGCGACTGACGCGCCATCATCCCTGATCGCGTCGCCGCCAAGCTTTCTCCAACCAGCAAGCTGGGCGCTCACCGCAGCGCCCTTTCAACGTGCCCCCTGACATGATCGTCCGACCTCATCTGCACTGGTTTTCCCTGCTCTTCGTCTGGCGCGGTTCGGTGCTGCCCTACCTCGTCACGCGCCTGCTCTGCGTCCTGCTCGTTTCCATCGTCAGCGTCCTGAGCCGCGGCTGGTGGATGAGCGAACACGCCTCATCGGCGCTGTCTATCCCGCCGTTCACGCTGATGGGCGTGGCCTTGGCGATCTTCCTGGGCTTTCGCAACACGGTCAGCTACGAACGCTTCTGGGAAGCGCGCAAGCAGTGGGGCGCTTTGCTCATCGTCTCGCGCGCACTGACCCGCGAGGTGGCGAGCTTCGCGGCGACCGACGTGGCGCTGCAGCGGCGCGTCGCGCTGACCTTGGCCGCTTTCGTTTACGCCCTCAAGCATCAATTGCGCGGCACCGACCCCACTGCCGACCTGGCGTGTCGTCTCGACGCCGCGGCGCAGCAACGGGTCGCCGGCGCCGTCTTCGCCCCGCCGCTGATCCTGCTCGGCCTGGAACGCGAGCTTTGTGCCGCGCAGCGCGCCGGAGCGATCAGCGATCTGCAACTGCAATCGATGGATTACAGCATCAACCTGCTCGGCGACGCTTGCGGTGCCTGCGAGCGCATCGCCACGACGCCGATCCCTTATACCTACCGGGTGCTGATGAACCGCACGGTGACGGTCTATTGCCTGTTGCTGCCGTTCGGCCTGAGCGCCTCGATCGGCTGGCTGACGCCGCTGATCGCGACCTTTGTCGCCTATACCTTCCTGGCCCTCGACGTGATCGGCGAACAGATCGAGGAGCCCTTCGGTATCGAACCCAACGACCTGGCGCTGGCGTCGATGTGCCACACCATCGAAGTCGCGGTCTGCGAACTGGTCGGCGAGACGCCGCGCAGCACTGCGCCGGAGGTCAGGGATTACGTGCTCGTCTAGTCGGCAGGCCAAGGCTTGACGCCACCCGCCAGCTTGTCACAAGCATAATCCCGACTAGACTGAGACAGCAGAGCGCAATTTCCCGACAACTGCTGAGGTCAAGCAGCACTTACCATCAGATGAAAGGAACGCCATGAAACTCAATACATTATTCGTCGCCGCGACATTGTCTCTGTCGCTGATCGGAGGACCGGCGCTGGGCGAAACCGACAAGGCCGCCAAGCAGGCCGAAATCAGCAAAGCGACGCAAGCGTCGATCGAGCGTTTCTACAAGGCCGACCCGAAGCTCGAAGCCGAGGTCACCAAGGCGCCGGGTTACGCGGTGTTTACCACCTATGAACTGAGCTTCCTGATCGGCGGCGCCGGCGGCAAGGGCCTGGCGCACGACAACAAGACGAAGAAAGACATTTACATGTCGATGGCGCAGGCGAGCGCCGGCGCGAAAGTCGGACTCGCGGAGAGTGAGACGCTGATCATTTTCAAGTCCGAGAAGGGATTCAAGCAGTTCGTGACCAGCGGCTGGACCTTCGGCGGCGGCGGCTCGATTCAGGTTGGCGCAGGCGGCAAGTCGGCCGGCAAGGCCGGCGGTGGAATGTACGACATCGGCTACTACACGCTGACCAAGAACGGACTCGATGTCGGCCTGGCGGTCGAGGGAACCAAGTTCTGGAAGGACAAGGATCTCAACTGAGCGATCCGAGCTGGGCGGCACGGCACGCCGGCGTCGCAACCGTTTTCCGGGCATGCACTTGAATGGCCGCACGCCGGGAAGACGGGCGCGGAAAACGTATCAGTCGGCCTCGTAGTTCGACAGCGTCACTCCGGCGTGGGCAAGAAATTCGCGGATCTGCTTGATTTCCTGCTTGGCGCACGTCGAACTGTTGTGCGGATGATGCAGAAAAATCTCGACCTTGTTGAGCACGATGCGAAAACGCGCGCCATGCGCCGACTCGATGGTCGCTCCCAGATGCAGCAGCAGCGATTCGATTTCACGCCAGTGGATGTTGGCTGAGAGCGGGTCGTGGTAAAGCGCCTGCAGCAGATGCAAATGTTTGTGACTCATGCCAACCTCCGTTGTCGTCAAGCACAAGTTATGCAGATCCGATTAGACCGCAAAATCGCCGGCGACGCACGCCGCTCGCGGCGCGAGCAAAGCTAGGCATTATTTCGCGTACACTGCCGGTACTTTCTTCCCGCAGCCTCGCTGGCTGGGCACCGGCAATTCGAGATGACGCGAACGACCATCGAGCTCACCACCACCGCAGAAGATCACCGCATCGCGCAGCTCGCTGCGGCGGCGATCGGGCTCTCGCTGATCGACGCGGCGATCCCGCTGCCGCTGCCCGGCGTCAAGCCGGGACTGGCCAATATCGTGACGCTGATCGTGCTGGCGCGCTACGGCTGGGTCGCCGCAGCGTGGGTCAGCGGCCTGCGCGTCGTCGCCGGCGGCCTGCTGCTCGGCCAGTTCCTGTCGCCCGGGTTTTTCATGAGCCTGACCGGCGCGCTGCTCAGCCTGCTGGTACTGGGACTGGCCGTGCGCCTGCCGCGGCGCTGGTTCGGCCCGGTCAGCTGGAGCATTCTGGCGGCCTTCGCGCACATCGGCGGCCAGTTGCTGCTGGCGCGATTATGGCTGATCCCGCACAACGGACTGTTTTACCTGGTGCCGCTTTTTTCCGTGGCGGCGCTCGCTTTCGGTATCATCAACGGACTGATCGCCGCGCGCCTGCTCGCCGAGCTGAAGGACGCCGAAAGTTTGGCTGCACGCTGACCGCCGCAATGCAAACCACGGCGACACGGCGAGGGGCCTTGCGGTTGAGTTTCTCGCCAACACCGCTACGGATGGCTGCGCCGACGTCGTATCTTTTGTTGATTTCGCCGTATCCGCCGTGTCGCCGTGGTTAATTTTTTTGCTGGATTGAATATGCCCCAAACCATTTGCCTCGCGCTGACCGGCGCCTCCGGGATGCCCTACGGCATCCGCCTGCTCGAATGCCTGCTGACCGCCGGCTGCCGCGTGCAACTGCTCTATTCGCAGGTCGCGCAGGTCGTCGCGCGGCAGGAGATGGACCTTGAACTGCCGTCGCGCGCCAGCGACGCGCAGGCGCTGCTACGCGAGCGCTACGCCGCGCTGCCCGGCGAGCTCTTCGTGTACGGGCGCGACGAGTGGTTTTCACCGGTCGCCAGCGGCTCGAACGCGCCCGACGCGATGGTCGTTTGCCCGTGCACCATGGGCACGCTGGCGGCGATCGCGCAGGGACTGGCCAGCAAACTGATCGAGCGCGCCGCCGACGTGGTGATCAAGGAAGGCCGCAAGCTGATCCTGGTGCCGCGCGAGACGCCGTTTTCGCTGATCCACCTCGAAAACATGCTGCGCCTCGCGCGCGCCGGCGTCGTCATCGTGCCGCCGAGCCCCGGCTTCTACCACCGTCCGCAGCGCATCGACGATCTCGTCGACTTCGTCGTCGCGCGGATTCTCGATCAGCTCGCCGTTCCCCATGCCTTGATGGCCCGCTGGGGAGAGGGCGCGAGCGAAGCATGAGTTGGCTTGGCTTCGCCCGTAGCCAAGCGGCGCCCGCCGCAGCGGAACGGCTCGAGATCCCGCTGTTTCCGCTCAAGGCCGTGCTTTTTCCCGGCGGGGCCCTGTCGCTCAAGGTGTTCGAGCCGCGCTACCTCGACATGGCCGCCGCCTGCCTCAAGGACAAGTCACCTTTCGGCGTGTGCCTGATCGCCAGCGGCCAGGAAGTCGGCAAGACGGCAGTACCGCACACGATCGGCACGCTGGCGCAGATCGCGCAGGCCGACATGGCGCAGCAGGGGATCTTGCTGCTCACGGTGCGCGGCGACCGTCGTTTCCGCATCGTCACGCAGAATGCCGGAGCCGACGGACTGCTGCGCGCCCAGGTCGAGTTGCTCGCCGAAGCGCCGCCGCACATCGTACCGGCGGCGCAGCGAGCGCTGCTTCCCTTGCTGCAAAAGATAGCCATCGACCTCGGCCCCGAGAAAATGCCCGAGCCGCACCTCTTCGACGACGCTGCGTGGGTCGGCTACCGCCTGAGCGAAGTCGTCCCGGTCCAGGCGCTGGCCCGCCAGAAACTACTTGAGCTCGACGACCCGGTGTCTCGGCTCGAGGTGATCTTCGCCTATCTGGCGCAGCGCAAGCTGGTCTGATCGGCCCGGGCGACGAATCACCGTACGCTGGCCGATTTGCTGCCCGCTTTGGCGTTCACTTCGTCGCCCCAGCCGCCGCCGATGGCGCGGATCAGACCCACCGTCGCTCGGGCGCGCTCGGCGTCGAGCGAAACGGCGACGCGCTGCTGCTGCAGCACGCTGCGGTCGGCGTCGATCACCCCGAGGTAGCTGATCGAGCCTTCGCGAAACTGAATCTGCGACAGACGCGCCGCGCGCCGCGCCGACAGCACCGCCTCGCCCTGGGCCTGCGTCTGGTCGCCGAGCAGGCGCAAGTGAACGAGGTTATCCTCGACCTCCTTGAAGGCGCGCAACACGCTCTGCCGATAGTTGGCGACGTCCTCCTGATAAGCGGCGGTCGCCCGATCGACCCCGGCCTGGCGCGCGCCGCCGTCGAAGACCGGCAGCGACAGCATGGTGCCGACCAGCGGCCCGAGCAGAAAACTGCGGCTACTCCACTTGAACAGGTCGCCAAGATCGGCGGACTCGTAGCCGAAGGCGCCGGTCAGGTCGAAGCGCGGGAAGAACGCGGCGCGCGCCGTTCCGACGCGGGCATTGGCCGCGGCCATGGCGCGTTCGGCGGCGGCGATGTCCGGGCGCCGTTCGAGCAGATCGGACGGCAGGCCGACCGGAACGCTGACCGTCACCCGGGCTAGCGGCTGCGCCGGCAGCGCGAAGGCCGCCGGCGCCTGGCCGAGCAGGATCGCCAGCGCGTGCTCGGCGACGGCGCGCTGGCGCGCGATGCCGATCGCCTCGGAACGCGCCGAGGCGAGCTCGGTGCGCACGCGCGCGAGCTCGAGTTCGCTGATGTCGCCCTCGTCGAAACGGCGCTCGAAGAGCTTGAGGTTCTGCTCGCGCAGACTGACCGTTTCAACGTAGAGCGCGGCCAACGAGTCGAGTTCGCGCACGGCGAAATAGGCCTGCGCGACGTCGGCCTGGATCGCCAGGAGCAGCGAGCGAAACAGCGCTTCCTGCTGTTGCGTGCTGGCGCTCGCGGCAGCGACGGTGCTGCCGATGCGGCCGAACAGGTCGGCCTCGTAGGCGACGCTCGCCTGGGCGCGCCACAGCGTGCTCGCCTCGCTGTCGGCGTCGGCGGCCAAGCCCTGCGACGCGGGAGACGCGCGCTGACGGGTCGCTCCGGCGCCGACATCGATACGCGGGAAAAAGCCGGCGCGCGCGCCCTGCTGCACCGCGCGCGCCTGCGCCAGACGCGCGAGGCCCGCCTGCAGATCCTGGTTGGCGTCGGCGGCCTGCGCTTCGAGTTGGTCGAGCGTCGGGTCGGCGAAAACGCGCCACCAGTCGCCGCGCGAAATGTTCTCGGCCGGTTCGGCGACCTTCCAGCTGCTGTCCGCCGGCGCTTCCTTGAACGCTGCCGGCGCGTCGACGCTAGCTCGCTCGTAAGGCGGCGCGACCGAGCAGCCGGCGAGCACCAGCAGCGTGGCGAGCAGCGGGAAAATCCTGGGGGGTTTCAATTGCGACATCGCATGTTCTCCTGCGGCTTAAGCCTGTTGGGGTGAAGGGAGGTGAGCGCCGGGCGCCAGCGGCGCTTCGTGCGGCGCCGCCGAATGCAACGCGTGGCGCTGGTTGAGCGTACGCAGCAGCACGTAGAACGCCGGCGTCAGGAAAAGCCCGAAGAAGGTCACGCCGAGCATGCCGAAGAACACCGCGACGCCCATCGCATGGCGCATTTCAGAGCCGGCGCCGCTCGATATGACGAGCGGAACGACGCCCATGATGAAGGCAATCGACGTCATCAGGATCGGGCGCAGGCGCAGACGGCTGGCGTCGATCGCCGCGCGCAGCGGCGTCGCGCCCTGCAGCTCGAGCTCGCGCGCGAACTCGACGATCAGGATGGCGTTCTTGCACGCCAGCGCGACGAGCACCATCAGCCCGATCTGGGTGAAGATGTTGTTGTCGCCGCCGGTCAGCCAGACGCCGGTGAGCGCCGCCAGGATGCTCATCGGAACGATCAGGATCACCGCCAGCGGCAGCGTCAGGCTTTCGTACTGCGCGGCGAGCACCAGGAAGACGAGCAGCAGGCTGATCGGGAAAACCCAGATGCCGGCGTTGCCGGCCAGGATCTTCTGATAGGTCAGATCGGTCCATTCGAACTTGACGCCGCGCGGCAGCGTCTGCGCCGCGATGCGTTCGACCGCCGCCTCGGCCTGCGCCGACGAGAAGCCGGGCGCCGGACCGCCGTTGATGTCGGCGGCGGTATAGCCGTTGTAGCGAACGACCATTTCCGGACCGAAGGTGGTGCGCACCTTGACCAGGGACGAGAGCGGAACCATCTCGCCCTGGTTGTTGCGCGTCTTGAGCTGCAGGATGTCCTCGGGATGCGCGCGAAATTGCGCGTCGGCCTGCGCGCGAACCTGATAGGTGCGGCCGAAGCGGTTGAAGTCGTTGACGTAGAGCGAGCCCAGGTTGATCTGCATGGTGTCGAACACGTCGCTCATCGAAACGCCCTGCTGCTTGGCCTTGACGCGGTCGAGGTCGACGTCGAGCTGCGGCACGTTGATCTGGTAGCTCGAGAACATCGGCCCCAGCTCCGGCGCCTTGGCGGCGGCGGCGACGAAAGCGTTGGCCGCGGCGTTGAGCTCGGCGTAACCGAGCGCGCCGCGGTCCTCGAGCTGCAGCTTGAAGCCGCCCAGCGTCCCCAGCCCCATCACCGGCGGCGGCGGGAAGACGGCGATGAAGGCTTCCTGGATCGCCGCGTACTTCTGGTTGAGCGCACCGGCGATGGCGCCCGCCGAAAGCTCGGCGCCGCGCCGCTCGGCGAAGGGTTTCAACGTCGCGAAGACGATTCCGGCGCTCGAGCTGTTGGTGAAGCCGTTGATCGACAGCCCCGGGAAGGCGATCGCGCTCTGCACGCCGGGCTGCGCCAGCGCGATCTCGCCCATGCGGCGGATCACCGCCTCGGTGCGGTCGAGCGAAGCGCCGCTCGGCAGCTGCGTGAAGCCGATCAGATACTGCTTGTCCTGCGCCGGGACGAAGCCGCCGGGAACGAGGTACGAGATGCCGACGGTGAGCCCGAGCAACACGGCATAGACGCCCATCGCCTGCGCCTTGCGGCCGACGACGCCGGTAACGCCGCGGCCGTAGTTGTCGGCAGCGCGGCCGAAGAAGCGGTTGAAAGCGGCGAAGAAGCCGCCGAGGTAGCGGTTCATCTGCCGCGTCAGCCAGTCAGGTTCGGCGCCGTGGTCCTTGAGCAGCAGCGCGGCGAGCGCCGGCGACAGGGTCAGCGAGTTGAACGCCGAGATCACCGTCGAGATGGCGATGGTCATCGCGAACTGCTTGTAGAACTGGCCGGTGAGACCGGTCATGAAGGCCAGCGGAACGAACACGGCGACCAGCGTCAGCGCGATGGCGATGATCGGCCCGCTGACCTCGTGCATCGCGCGATAAGTCGCCTCGCGCGCCGAGAGTCCGGCCTCGATGTTGCGCTCGACGTTCTCGACGACGACGATCGCGTCGTCGACGACGATGCCGATCGCCAGCACCATGCCGAACAGCGACAGCGCGTTGATCGAGTAGCCGAAGCCGAGCATCAGCGCGAAGGTGCCGACGATCGACACCGGCACCGCCAGCAGCGGGATCACCGACGCGCGCCAGCTCTGCAGGAAGACGATCACCACCAGAACGACCAGCGCGATCGCTTCGAGCAGCGTATGGACGACGGCCTCGATGCTGGCGCGGACGAACTGCGTCGGGTCGTACTCGATGCGGTACTCGACCGACGCCGGGAAATCCTTGGCCAGTTCGGCCATCGTCGCGCGCACCTGCGAGGAGACCGCCAGCGCGTTGGCGCCCGGCGCCTGCATGATCCCCATGCCGATCGCCGGCTTGTTGTCGAGCAGCGAACGCAAGCCGTATTCGGCGGCGGCAAGCTCGACTCGGGCGACGTCGGCAAGCCGCGTGACGCTGCCGTCGCTCGATGATTTGAGAACGATCTCGCGAAAGTCGTCTTCGCTCTGCAGCCGTCCGCGCGCATTGACCGAAAACTGCATTTCCGTATCCGGCAGGCTGGGCGAAGCGCCGATGACGCCGGCGGCGACCTGGACGTTCTGCTCGCGGATCGCGCGCACCACCTCGGAAGCCGTCAGGCCGCGCTGGGCGACCTTCTGCGGGTTGAGCCAGACGCGCATGGCGTAATTGCCGGCGCCCCAGACGCTGACTTCGCCGACGCCGGTGAGGCGCGCCAGGCGGTCCTTGACGTTGAGCACCGCGTAGTTGCGCAGATAGGTCGCGTCGTAACGGTCGTCGGGAGAGACGAGATGGACCACCATGGTCAGTGTCGGCGAGCTCTTGACGGTGGTGACGCCGAGCCGCTGGACGTCCTCGGGCAGGCGCGGCAGCGCCTGCGAGACGCGGTTCTGGACGAGTTGCTGGGCCTTGTCGGGGTCGACGCCGAGCTTGAAATTGACGGTCAGCGTCAGGTTGCCGTCGCTATTGGTCTGCGACTGCATGTAGAGCATGTTCTCGACGCCGTTGATCGATTCCTCGAGCGGCGAGGCGACCGTCTCGGCGATCACCTTGGGGTTGGCGCCCGGGTACTGCGCGCGAACGACGACCGACGGCGGAACCACTTCCGGGTATTCGGCGATCGGCAGTTGAAAGAGCGCCAGCACGCCGGCGAGCAGGATCAGGATCGACAGCACGCCGGCGAAGATCGGCCGGTCGATGAAGAATTTCGAGATATTCATGGTCGCTCCTTAGCCCTTGTCGCTCGGCGCGGCAGCGGCGGCGCCCATCGGAACGATGTGGGGCTGCACCGTGTCGCCGGGACGCACGCGTTGCAGGCCGTTGACGACGATCGTCTCGCCGGCTTTGAGGCCTTGTTCGACGACGCGCTGACCGTCGTGCACGCCGCCGAGCTGCACCTCGCGGTAGGCGGCTTGATTGTCGGCGCCGACGACCAGCACGAAGCGCTTGGCCTGGTCGGTGCCGACCGCCTTCTCGTCGATCAGCACAACCTCACGCGGGCTGGCGCCGCCGAGCCGGACGCGCGCGTAAAGACCGGGGACCAGGCGGCCGTCCGGGTTATCGACGATGGCGCGCAGGCGGATGGTGCCGGAACTGCTGTCGAGGCGGTTGTCGACCGAAGCCAGACGCCCCTCGAGCGGATAGCCGTCGTCGTCGGCGAGGCCCAGACGGATCGGCAGCGACTGGCCCTGGGCGCGATTGACGACCTTGAGGTAACTCTGCTCGTCGACGTCGAAGGCGGCGTAGATGCGTTCGGCCGAAACCAGGGTGGTCAGCGCCGCGCCGTTGCCCGGCGCGACCAGGTTGCCGACGGTGACTTCGGCGCGCGAGACGCGTCCGGCGATCGGCGCGGTGATTCGCGTGTAGTCGAGGTTAAGCTGCGCGACGCGCAGCGCCGCCTGGGCGCCCTGGACGTTGGCCACCGCTTCGCGCGCGGCGTTCTGCTTCTCGTCGAAGTCGCGACGCGCGATGGCGTTCTCGGCGAGCAAGCGTTCGCCGCGCGCCAGATCGCTGGCGGTGTAGGCGGCGCGCGCCTGCGCGCCGGCAAGTTGCGCCTGCGCGCGCGCCAGTTCGGCGGCGAAGGGACGCGAGTCGATGGTGAACAACAGGTCGCCCTTCTTGACCAGGGCGCCGTCCTTGAAATGGACGGCGGTCAGGATTCCCGAAACTTGCGGATGGATGTCGACGCGCTCGATCGCCTCTAAACGGCCGGAATACTCCAGCCACTCGGTGACGGCGTGGCTGCCGACCGGCGCGACGTCGACAGTAACGGCAGCCGCGGCTGCGCTCGCCGGGGTGGCTGCGGCCTGCGCGTGATAGACGGCGAGTCCGCCGCCGAGGCTCAAGAGCGCCGCCAGAGAGGCGGCGAGTACGAAGCGTTGTTGACGTTTGGGCATGATGATTCCTCGGTTAGCCACGGGCGAGAGACGCGTGGTGAATGGGTGGGAGGGAGGCGTCGAGGCGGTGACGCAGGAAGTGGGCGACTTCGTCGAGCGCCGGCGGGTGGGCGGCGAGCGCCGCATGGGTGATGCCGGCGAAGCGCACCACCTGGGTCGGCACGCCGGCGCCGATCAGCGCCGCCGCGTAGCTCTCCGCCTCGTGGTGCAGCACGTCGCAGCCAGCGGTGACGATCAGCGCCGGCGGCAGGCCGGCCTGGCGTACCGAGGCCAAGGGAGAAGCGTACGGATGGAGGCGCTGGCGCGACTGCGGCAGGTACTGCCGGTACCAGTTCGCGCAAGTCGCTGCGGAGAGATCGGAGTTCAGGCGCGCGGCGTCGCCCAGGCGCGTCATGCTCGGATCGAGCAGCGGGCCGATCAGCGCCTGCGCGGCGATCGCCGGGCCGGCGCGGTCACGCGCGATCAGCGTCAGGCTGGCGGCGAGGTTGCCGCCGGCATCGTCGCCGGCGACCGCCAGGCGTAGCGGGTCGCCGCCGTAGCGTTCGATGTGGTCGACGGCCCAGAGCGCCGCGCAGTGCGCGTCTTCCGGCGCCGCCGGAAAAGGCCGCGCCGGCGCCAGCGCATAACCTACGGCGAGCACCAGCGCCGGACAACGCTCGGCGATCGAGCACGCCGGCGCGTCGGCGTCGTCTAGGCTGCCGCCGACGAAGCCGCCGCCGTGAAAATAGAGCACCACCGGCAGCACGCCGACGACGCCATCCGGTCGGTAAAGGCGCAAACGGATGTCGCCCGAGGGGCCGGGAATCGAGAAATCTTGCGAGCGTGTCGCCGTCGGTGAGAGACTTGTTTGCATCATGCTGGCGCAGTGCTTCTGCCGAAAGTTAAAGTGGAGTAATTCTCTCTAGTATTTTCGGCTGGATAAATACTTTGATTTCGACAATACTATTCGCCATCAGCAAACAATCGAATCAAGTCCGGAGAAGCGCAATGGATCGTTTTCAAGCCATGCAGGTGTTCACGAGCGTCGTCGACGCCAACAGCTTCACGCGCGCCGCCGACAATCTGGCCCTGCCGCGCGCGACGGTGACGACGATCATCCAGAACCTCGAAGCCTTGCTCCAGGTCCGCCTGCTCAACCGCACCACCCGCCGCATCAGCCTGACGCCCGACGGCGCGGCCTACTACGAACATTGCGCGCGAATCCTCGGCGAGGTCGAGGAAACCGAATCGTCGTTCCGCGACGTCGCGCGCGGCCCGAAGGGGCGGCTGCGAATCGACGTGCCGTCGGTGATCGGCCGCCAGATCCTGATTCCGCGCCTCTGCGACTTCCATTGCCGCTACCCGGAAGTCGACCTGGTGATCGGCATGAGCGACCGGCCGGTCGACCTGGTTCGTGAGGCGGTCGATTGCGTGATTCGCGCCGGCGAGTTGCAGGATTCGACGCTGGTCGCGCGTCGCATCGGCACTTTCCGGATGATCACCTGCGCCGCGCCCGAATACCTCGAACGTCACGGCGTTCCGCTGCGCATCGACGACCTGCAGGATCACTGCGCGGTGCATTACTTCTCGACGCGCACGGGACGCACCATCGACTGGGATTTCGTCGTCGACGGCGTGGCGACGCCGGTCAAGATGCGTGGCAGCATCTCGGTCAACGACGCCGAAGCCTATGTCGCTTGCGGCGTTCAGGGCTTCGGCCTGATCCAGCCGGCCTATTTCATGGTGCGTTCACACCTCGAATCGGGCGCGCTGATCGAGGTGCTGCCGCAGCTGTCGCCGTCGTCGATGTCGATCTCGGTGGCCTATCTGCAGAACCGCCACCTGTCGCCCAAGGTCCGCGCCTTCGTCGACTGGGTCGCCGACCTCTTCGGCCAATGCCCGCTGCTCGGCGGCGCCGAGCGCGCCGCCGAGCCATGCGGCATTGCCGTTACGGCCGGCTTCAACACGCTGCGCAGCGAGGTCGAACAGCGCAACGTGGCCGAACGGACCGGCTACCTGGAATAGTTGCGGATCCGCTTTGCGTGAACGTTGCCGAAGCCGCCGCGCCAAGTGACTGCCGGCCGTTGTCGCTCAAGCAATTCGGCTGAGCGCGTCGCTGTCGCCTGCGGCCGATGATCAGCGCCGGGTGAGACGGGCGCGCCACGGCCGGTGATCGCTTGCGGACCGCGCCGCGGGATTGTCTTTTTGTGTACAACATGTACCATTTCGGCCATGCATACTTTCCTAATCATCGTCCCCGACGGGGGCATGCTGTTCGAAGCGGCCGGAGTCGCCGATATCCTGGTGCAAGCCAATCGGCTGAAACCGGAGGACTCGCAGCAAGCTCCCTACCAGGTGACGATTGCCAGCACCCAGCCCCACCGCGTCGTGCATGGCCGCTCGGGCCTGAACCTTCTGGCCGACCACCGTCTGGCTGAACTCGACCCGGGGCAGCAACGCGGCACGATCATGATCACCGGCAAAGGCTTGGACGGCGAGGAAGGCGCGGCCGTCGCGGACTGGGTCCGCCGCGCCGCCCCCACGGCACGGCGCGTTGTTTCGGTCTGCGGCGGCGCGCTGCTCCTGGCCCAGACCGGCCTGCTCGATGGGCGCCGAGCGACCACGCACTGGCGTTTGCTGGACAGCTTGCAATCCCTCTTTCCAAAGGTGCTGGTCGAAAGAGGGCCGATCTATGTCCAGGACGGACCGATTTGGACTTCCGCCGGGGTGACCGCGGGCTTCGACCTCACGCTGGCGCTGGTCGAAGAGGACCATGGTTTCACCGTCGCCCGCGACGTGGCGCAAGAGCTCGTGATGTACCTGCGCCGACCCGGCGGGCAATCCCAGTTCAGCCGCCGTCTGCTGAACCAGGCCCGCAAGCCGGGACCGATCCGCGACCTGCAGTCGTGGATTTTGGAAAACATCGACCGCGACCTGTCGATCGAGAAACTCGCGCAACGGGTACTCATGAGCCCGCGCAATTTCACCCGCGTGTTCACCCGCGAAACCGGAACGCCGCCCGCCCGTTATGTCGAGGAAGTGCGCCTGGACGCCGCCCGTCAACGCCTGGAACAAGGCAGCGAAGGACTCGAACAGGTCGCGGCGGCGACCGGATTCGTCAGCAGCCTCAATCTGCGCCGTGTTTTCGAAAGACAGTTGCAACTCACGCCGACCGAATACCGCGAACGCTTCTGCTCAATCGATATGGCGTAAATTGATCTATCGATGTCATTTACGCCATCTGTCACCCGGGCTATATTGGGCTCACGACAGACGACGAAGGAGTTCAGCATGGTCAAAGTAGGTATCAACGGCTTCGGACGGATCGGCCGGAATGTCTTGCGCGCCGCGCTGGGACGAAACGATTTCCAGATTGTGGCGATCAACGACCTGACCGACAGCAAGACTCTGGCCCATCTCTTGAAATACGATTCGCTGCTCGGCACGCTGCCCGCCGAGGTCGAAGCCGGCGAAAGCCAATTGACGGTCAATGGCAGCGCGATCCGGGTCTTCTCGGAACGCGATCCCGGCGCCATCCCCTGGAAGAGCGTCGGCGCCGAGATCGTGATCGAGGCCACCGGCTTGTTCACCGACAAGGCCAAGGCCGAGGTGCACATCAGCCAGGGCGGCGCCAAGCGAGTCATCATCTCGGCGCCGGGCAAGAACGACGACATCACGGTGGTGATGGGCGTCAACCACGACCGATACGATCCGGCCCGCCACCAGGTGGTCAGCAACGGCAGCTGCACCACCAACGCGCTGGCGCCCGCGGCGCTGGTGCTGCATCAAAGCTTCGGCATCGAGCATGGCTTGATGAACACCACCCACGCCTATACCAACAGCCAGGCCCTGCACGATCAGCCGGAAAAGGACTTGCGTGGCGCCCGCGCCGCCGCCCTGTCGATCGTCCCCTACTCGAGCGGCGCCGCCAAAGCGCTCGGCAAGGTCATCCCGGAGCTGGATGGACGACTGACCGGCTATTCCCTGCGGGTTCCGGTCCCGGTGGTTTCGATCGTCGACCTGACGGTCACCCTGAACAACGAAGTGACGGTCGCCGAGGTCAATGCCGCCTTCCGCAAGGCGGCGCAGTCAGGCCCGCTGCAGGGCATTCTCGGCTACAGCGACGAGCCGCTGGTATCGAGCGACTACCGCGGAGATCCGCGCTCTTCTATCATCGACGGGCTGTCCACCTTGGTCATCGGTGGCAGATTGGTCAAGATCCTGGCTTGGTACGACAACGAATGGGGCTTTTCCAACCGCCTCGTCGACCTTGCCCTGCTGATGGAGAAGCGCGGATTGTAATCACCGGCCGGCACCAAACCCGGCGAACCGGGCTCGATAGCCGGCTTCATTGGGGCGTGGAACCGGCGGACAGGGCCTGCCGGCCTCACCAGAACGCGTACTCAGGAATGGGCCAAGCTGACGCCCGGGTAATCGGCAGGCATTGGCTGACGGCCTAGCACTTTCTTCGTTTGGACGCCGACAGTACGAGGCCGGTCGCGGCGAGCGTCATGACCACGGCGAACACCGCATAGGTGGCGAAGCCGGCGCGGATTCCCCAGCCCTGCGACAGCGCCGACATAAGCAGGGGAAAAACGAAGGAGCCGACGCCCCCGCCGGTGGCCGCGAAGCCGATCGCCTGACTTTGCGCGTGCGGAAAGCAGCTGCCGAGCAGCGTAATGACCGCCGGATAGTAGATCGAGCAACCGAGGCCGGATAGAAACACCAGTGCAATGCCGGCCGCGTGGGTGAACGCCCCCGGCGTGGCAAAACCGAGCAGACAGAGCGCGCTGATCGACGCCGTCGCCAGGGTCGACAGACCAAGCAGCGACGCCTCCTGGCGCGAGCCGCGATAAAGCAGCGGCACGCCGAAGCGGCCGGCGAGCAGGCCGGCCCAGAACAGCGAAACGAGCAGCGCGCTGTCGGCCGGCGGGTAGGCGAAAACGGCGACGAAGTACTCGGCGACCCAGTTCGAGACGCCGAGTTCGACGCCGACATAAAAGAACAGCGCCAGGAACGAGAGCCAGTAGGCCGGGTTGGCGCTCAGGCGTTGCGGCGTCTCGCCGTCTTCGACCGGCACTGCAGCGCTGATGCGCATCGGCAGCAGAACGACCAGCACGCCGAGCAAGACGAAGATCGCGGCCATCCCGCGGTACACCGCGACCCAGTCGAAGCCGCCCTTGAGCAGCAGGCCGACGGTGAGCGGCCCGAGAATCGCGCCGACCGCAAAAGCGCCGTGCATGAGGTTCATCGGGCGGCCGGTATTGGCCGTATCGATGCGCAGCGTCGTCCAGTTGACGCCGATTTCGACGCACCCCTGGCCGGCCCCGATCAGCGCGCTGAGCAGGATATTGGTCAGCGCGTCGGGGGTCGCCGCGAAGAAGGTGAGCCCGCTCGCGATGACGGCCAGTCCGAGCAAGATGGTGCGTTTCGGACCCCAGTGCTTGACCAGGTAGCCGGCTACGAAGGTCGAGCAGAAGTAGGCAACGGCTCCGGCACCGAGCACCAGACCCGCGACGAAGTAAGTCCAGCCGAAATCGGCGAGGATCTTCGGCAGGGTTGCGCCGATGATGGTCATCGACGTGCCGTAGAGGGCAAATACGGCAAACAGCGCGAGGAACAACGAGCGGTAACGGGATTCGATCAGCGGCATGACGCGACGATCTCTCAATGAAAACGGTGAACGAGCGGCGCGGCGTCGGTACCCGTGCAGGAATGTCGGCGGAGCGGGTCACTTTTAGCAGGAAGAATGGGTCAGCCCCCCAAGTCTCTTCAAGGCGCCGTCGATCTGTTCGCTCCACGGGTGACCGCAGGCGAGCCGGATAAAATTGCGGTATTGCCCGCTGGCCGAGAACATTTCACCGGGAACAAAGGCGATACCGGCAGCGACCGCTTTTCGGTGCAGCGCCGTGGCGTCGATAGCCGGGGGAAGCTCGAGCCAGAGCACGAATCCGCCCTGCGGATCGGTCACCCGCGTTTCGGCGGGGAAATAGCGCGCAATGGCGTCGCGACTGCGCGCGACCTGATCGCTGAAGCGGCGTCGCAAGGTGCGCAGATGAACGTCGAACCCCCGTGTCTCGAGCAGCTCGGCGATCACCTGTTGCGTCAATGAGCTGGTCTTGCCGCTCATCAAGGTCTTCTGCAGGGCGATTTGGGCCGATCGCCGACCGCCGGCGACGAAGCCGATGCGTAGCGCCGGACTCACCGTCTTGGAAAACGACGAGCACAGCATCGTGTTGCCGCTTTTATCGAAAGCATGGATCGGCCGCGGGCGTTCGCTCGCAAAGCAGACATCACCGTAAATGTCGTCCTCGATCAGCGCGACCTTGCGCAAGGCGAGCAGCTCGGCAATGGCTTGCTTGGTCTCGTCCGGAATGATTGCCCCCAGCGGGTTCGCCCCGTTGGGGATGAACAGACAGGCGGCCACTTGCCCGTCGCGCGTCGCCAGTTCGAGCGCCGCCAGCGAGACGCCGGTCAGCGGATGGGTGGGGATCTCCAAAGCTCGCAAACCCAGGGATTCGAGCAGTTGAAGCATGACGAAATAGGTCGGCGATTCAACCGCGACCGTATCCCCTGGCTGGGTGACCGCGCGCAGACAGAGCATGATCGCTTCGGTACAGGAATTGGTGGCGACGAGCTCCTCGGCGGCGATCGGATAGCCCCATTCGAGCGAACGGCGAACGATGGCCTTGACAAAAGGGGCGTCGCTGAGTTCGCTACAGCTGCCATTGGTGAGCAATTCCGGGTGCTTGCGGGCGATGCTGGCATAGAGCCGACTCAAGCGCGGTGCCAGCAAAAGCTCCGACGCCGGCAAGGCGGAGCCAAAAGGGACCATCCCCGGCATCTCGTTGGCGCGCAGCACGCCCAACAGCCGACTGTTGACCCCCACGTCGACCGGCGCAGGCGCTGTCGTGATCGCCGGCGCCTCCAGAATGCGTGCGCTACGCCCACGCACGTAGTAACCCGACTGCGGCCTGGCCTCGACAACACCATGGCTTTCCAGGGTCCGCAGAGCCTGGATCACGGTCGAGATCGACAGCTTGCGTTGCTGCGCGAGACGGCGAACCGAGGGCAGGCGATCACCCGGTCGTAGCCGGCCTTCGCCGATCAGCGTGGTGAATTCGTGAGCAAGATTTTCATAGAGAAGCATCGGCAGATTTTGGCTCGAATGGCATTGACACGGTGCGCACAGCTGGCTGCATTATCGACCAGCACAGTCATTATCAACCCAAACTGTAACGGTCGCAATTTCGATTTTTTGAGTCTGTATTTATCACTTGAAGCCCCCTAACATGACTGCGCTGCCACTCGTTCAGGAGAAGACCGTGAAAAACTCAGAACACTTGTCCCTGCAAGTCAATCAAGCCCATATTGTCAAGGCGGATCAGGTATTCGTCGAGTCCGGTATCGTCTGGCTCACGCAGAGCGGCCAGCCGGATGACGTCTTTCTTTTTGCCGGCCAGTCATTTCGCCGGCAGCGATCCGGCAAGGTCGTCATCCAGGCGCTATCCGGGAACTGCGAAGTGAGCCTGCAGCCCACCCCCCTGCTTCCCGGCATTCGCCGACTGATCCGCGCGCTATCCAACGCCCCCCGTTCGACTCTTGGGTTCGGCTTGTGTCGTTGCGACAACGAGGCCAGCCGGACAACTCGCTAGTTCAGTCCCGCACTCCGACCCCTTATGTCTTCAAGGAGACGCCATGATCCCTTTCAACGATCTGCTTTTATTTGCCGGCGCGGCGCTGTTGATGGTGCTGACGCCCGGTCCGAACATGATTTACCTGATATCGAGGTCGATCAGTCAAGGGCGTCGAGCCGGTGTCGTATCGCTGCTTGGGGTGGTGGCCGGATTTCTGGTGCACATGCTCGCGGCGGCAGTGGGCTTGACCGCGCTTTTTCTGGCCATCCCTCTGGCCTACGAAATCCTCAAGTGGGCCGGGGCGCTCTATCTGCTCTGGCTGGCATGGCAAGCCGTCAGGCCGGGAGCCAGGTCGCCCTTTGCCGCGCAAGACCTGCCGATCGATTCAAGATCGAGACTGTTCCTTATGGGATTTCTTACCAATGTGCTCAACCCGAAAATCGCCGTGTTCTATCTCGCGATCCTTCCGCAGTTCATCTCTGCACACCACGGTTCAGTCTTTCTCCAGAGCATCGTGCTTGGATCGACTCAAATTGTCGTGAGCTTCTCGGTCAATCTGCTCATTGCGCTTTCGGCCGCGGGTATGGCGTCCTGGTTTTCGCGCAATCCGACATGGCAGGCGACTCAGCGCTACTTCATGGGTTGCGTCCTGGGGGCATTGGCGGTTCGCCTCTTGTTTGAACAACGACGAAGCGCGTAACTTGCTGCGCTCCCCGCGCTTTGCTGACCCGGCCAAGCGCGGAGCGCCAACTGTTGGCGCAGGGCTCAGTCGAGGAAGCGAACCTTGCCGCTATCGAGTTCATAGATCGCGCCGACCAGCTTCATGTGCCCTTCGGCGAGGCGGGCCTGGGCTTCCGGAGTGGCCAGCAGTTCGCGCATGGTCCATCGCACGTTGGCTTCGACGGCGGCGGCGAGCAGTTCGTCCGGCGACGATTGCGGATCGAGCGCGTCGAGCGCCGGGACGATCTGTTCGAGCAGGATCTCGATGCGGCTCGCCTGAGCCGAGCCGTCAAAGCGCGAGGCGATCGCCGCCTTGACCGCGCCGCAGTCCTGGTGGCCGAGCACCACGAACAGCGGCGTGTGCAGATGCAGTCCGGCGTACTGCAGGGTGCCCAGGATCGACGGACCGAGCACGTTGCCGGCGACGCGGATGACGAACAGCTCGCCGAAGCCGGCATCGAAAACGAGCTCGGGCGGCACGCGGCTGTCGCTGCAGCCGAGAATCGTGACATACGGTTGCTGCCCCTTGGCCAGTTCGGCCAGCACTTCCTTTTGTATCGTCGGGAAACGCGCCTGCCCGCGAACAAAGCGCAGATTGCCTTCCTTGAGCCGGGCGAGCGCCGCGTCGGCAGTCCACAGGATTTCATCGGCGTGGTCATCACTCGCCATGGGCAGGCCTTCTCAACTCGAAAAATGACGGCGGCCGGTCGCCGGCGCCGCGGGGAATCAGTCTAGCGCAGATTGGTCGGCGTTGAACGCCTTTGCCGCAGCACCGCCTGAGCGCACGGCCGCGCGGCAGTTACACAATGGCACAAGGATTCGAGGATTGATCCCGGAGACCGGGTAAGCGCTTGTTATAATCATCGGTCTCGACGATCACACGGAAACCCGCCCCCATGCGCAAGCTCCAATCTTTCTTTCTCGTACTGCTCGCCGCGCTGGTCTGTTCAGCGCCGATCCATGCCCAGCAACTGCCGACGCCACCGGCGCTGGCCGCCAAGTCCTGGCTGCTGATCGAATCCGGCTCCGGCCAGGAACTCGCGTCGCAGGCCGCCGACGAGCGTCTCGAGCCGGCGTCGCTGACCAAGCTGATGACCGCTTATCTCACCTTCGCCGCGCTCAAGCAGGGGACGATCAAGATTGACCAGCTGATCACGGTCTCCGAGCGAGCCTGGAAGACGCAGGGGTCGCGGATGTTCATCCAGGTCGGCACGCAGGTCAAGGTCGAGGATCTGATCAAGGGAATGATCGTGCAGTCGGGCAACGACGCCTGCGTCGCGCTCGCCGAAGCGATCGCCGGCAACGAGGAGGTGTTCGCGCAGGCGATGAACCGCGAGGCGCAGCGCCTGGGAATGAAGTCGACCAGTTTCCGCAACGCCGCCGGCCTGCCCGATCCGCAGCACTACACGACGGCGCGCGACCTCGGAATCCTGGCCAGCGCGCTGATCCGCGACTTCCCCGAGGACTACGCCAAGTACTATTCGCTCAAGCAGTTCCGCTACAACAACATCACGCAGCCCAACCGCAACCGCCTGCTGTTCATCGATCCGACCGTCGATGGCATGAAGACCGGGCACACCGAAGCCGCCGGCTACTGCCTGGTCTCTTCGGCCAAACGCGGCCCGCGCCGGCTGCTCGCGGTCGTTCTCGGTGCCGCGTCGGACAACGTTCGCGCGCAGGAGTCGCTCAAGCTGCTCAACTACGGCTTCCAGTTCTACGACGCCGTCCAGCTCTACGCCAAGGACCAGGCGGTGTCCAACCTCAAGGTCTGGAAGGGATCGGAAAAGACGGTCAAGGCCGGCTTCACCCAAGACTTCATCATCGCCGTTCCCAAGGGCTTCGCACCGCGACTCAAATCCGAACTGGTTTCGCAGCAGCCGCTGATGGCGCCGGTGACCGCCGGCCAGGTGGTCGCGACGATGAAGGTCAGCCTCGACGGCAAGCCCTTCGGCGAGTACCCGGTAGTCGCCATTGAGGCGGTACCGGTCGGCAACATCTTCAGCCGCGCGATCGACACCGTTCGCCTGTGGTTCAACTAGGAGACGTTCATGACAGCCTATCTCAACGGTCAGTTTCTACCGCTCGCGGAAGCGCGCATCTCGCCGCTCGATCGCGGTTTTCTCTACGCCGACGGCGGCTACGAAGTCATTCCGGTCTATTCGCGCCATCCCTTCCGCATCGACGAGCACCTGCACCGCTTCCAGCACACGCTCGACGGCATCCGCCTGCCCAACCCGCACAGCATCGAGCAATGGCGGGCGATCATCCTGCGCCTGATCGCGCAGGCGCCGTTCGACGACCAGACCGTCTATATCCAGGTCACGCGCGGCGCCGATACCAAGCGCGACCAGCTCTTCCCCAAGGGCGTCGCGCCGACGGTCTTCCTGTTCACCGCGCCGCTCGCCGGACCGACGGCAGCGCAGCGCGAGAACGGCGTCGCCGTGATCACCACCGCCGACATCCGCTGGGGCCGCTGCGACCTCAAGAGCGTCGCGCTGCTGGCCAACATCCTGGCGCGCCAGCAGGCGGCCGACGCCAACTGCACCGAAGCGATCATGCTGCGCGACGGCTTGCTCACCGAAGGATCGGCGACCAACGTCTTCTGCGTCAAGAACGGCGTCATCATCACGCCGGCCAAGGATCACCGCATCCTGCCCGGGATCACCTACGACGTGGTACTCGAACTCGCCGTACGGCATGGCGCCGCGCATCAGGTGCGCGACGTTTCCGAAGCCGAGTTGCGCAGCGCCGACGAACTGTGGCTCACCTCGTCGACCAAGGAAGTGCTGGCCATCACGACGCTCGACGGCAAGCCGGTCGGCAGCGGCAAGCCCGGCCCGGTGACGCGCCAGATGCACGAATGGTACGTCGCCTTCCGCGACGGAGTGATGCGGCGTGGCTGATTCAGAAGCTCGCGAGGAAACGCTGTTCGAGTTTCCCTGCGCCTTCCCGATCAAAGTGATGGGGCTGGCCGACGACGCGCTGGCGCAGACCGTTCTCGAAGTCGTGCTGCGCCACGCGCCCGATTTCGACGGCGCGACGATGGGAATGCGCGCGTCGAGCGGCGGCAAGTACCTGAGCCTGACCTGCACCATCAACGCCACCTCGAAAGCGCAGCTCGACGCGCTCTATACCGAGCTCTCCGGCCATCCGCTGGTCAAGGTCGTGCTTTGAACGTCAGCGATCTGGGCCACGCTGCGCCGGTCGTTCGCACGCTCGGCCTCATCGACTACCAGCCGACCTGGCAGGCGATGGTCGACTTCACCGCCACGCGCGATGCGCAAACGCCCGACGAGCTGTGGGTCTGCGAGCATCCGCCTGTTTACACGCTGGGCCAGGCGGGAAAACCCGAGCACCTGCTGGTCGACAACGGCATCCCGCTGGTCAATATCGACCGCGGCGGACAGATCACCTACCACGGCCCCGGCCAGGTGGTGATCTACCTGCTGCTCGACCTCGCGCGGCGCGGCATCAAGGTGCGCGAACTGGTGAGCGGAATCGAGCAGGCGGTGATCGATCTGCTCGCCGACCACGGCCTGGCCGCGCGACGGCTCGACGGCGCTCCCGGCGTCTATGTCGATCGCGACGGCGGTATCGCCAAGATCGCCGCGCTCGGTCTGCGCATCCGCAAGAACGGCTGCTACCATGGCGTTTCGCTCAACGTCGATATGGAACTATCGCCCTTTGGCGCGATCAACCCCTGCGGTTACGCCGGCATGGCGGTGACCCAGACTCGCGACCTCGGGCTGTCATTGACGCCCAGCGATGCGGCAGAGCAACTGGCGAAGCACCTCACCTCACAACTGGAACGCGCATGAGCGAGCAGCACACCGAACAAGTCCCCGAGCCGGCCGCCAGGCCCGCAGCCAAGATCGCCGGCGTCAAGGAACGCGGCGAACTCAAGACCGCGCGCATCCCGATCAAGGTCGTCGCCGCCACCGAGGTTCTCAAGAAGCCGTCGTGGATCCGCGTCAAGGCCGGCAACGACGTCGGCCGCTTCGGCGAAATCAAGAAGATGCTGCGCGACCAGAAGCTGCACACCGTCTGCGAGGAAGCCGCGTGCCCGAACATCGGCGAGTGCTTCGGCCGCGGCACCGCGACCTTCATGATCCTCGGCGACATCTGCACGCGCCGCTGCCCGTTCTGCGACGTCGGCCACGGCAAACCGCTGCCGCCCGACGATAACGAGCCGGCGAGCCTCGCCGATTCGGTCGCCAAACTCAAGCTGCGCTACGTCGTGATCACCAGCGTCGATCGCGACGACCTGCGCGACGGCGGCGCCCAGCACTTCGTCGACGTCATCAAGGCAGTTCGCGAGCAGTCGCCGGCGACGCAGATCGAAACGCTGGTTCCCGATTTTCGCGGGCGGATGGAACTGGCGATCGACGTGCTCGGCGGATCGCTGCCCGACGTGCTCAACCACAATCTCGAAACGGTGCCTCGCCTCTACAAGCAGGCGCGGCCGGGCGCCGACTATGCGCACTCGCTCGAATTCATGCGCCAGTTCAAGGCGCGCTATCCGCAGGTGCCGACCAAATCCGGGCTGATGGTCGGCATCGGCGAGACCGACGACGAGATCCTCGACGTGCTGCGCGACCTGCGCGCCAACGGCGTCGAAATGCTGACCATCGGCCAGTACCTGGCGCCGTCGGGCCACCACCTGCCGGTGTCGCGCTACGTCCATCCCGACACCTTCGCGATGTACGAGCGCGAAGCCAAAGCGATGGGCTTCACCGGCGCCGCCTGCGGCCCGATGGTACGATCGAGCTACTGGGCAGATCAGCAGGCGCACCGCGCAGGAGTGTGAATGTGAATTCCAACGATAAAAGCTACTGAACAAGGCTCCGGGCTACTCTCCATAGATAAACGCTACTGGAGACCGCGTGGACGCCCTGCCGAGTCTTCCCAACCTGACGCCAGACGATCGAGTCTGGCGGCTGGACTGGTTCGGCGAATGTGCCTACCCTGGCAGCGTCAGGCGCTATGCCCAGCCAAGCATCAAGATAGTTCTCTCTGCCCTGCGGGGTGATCCGGCCGATCACTCAGCATTGCTTACTGCGTCGAGGGCGCCGGTTGAACATCGGCCAGCGCAAAATTCGAGCAGGGCCCCTTCTCCTCTCATTCGCGGCCTGCCGCGCCCGCGGCGCGACTACAACACGGCGCCAAGGCCTCGCGCACGCCGTCGGCGAAGCGGATGCGCGGGGCAAAGCCGAGCGCGCCGAGTCGCGACGGGTCGAGGCGACAATCCTTCGGGCGTGGCGCGCCGGATGGCGGGTTGGGGTCCGACAGAACCAGATCGGCGTCTATCCCCAGTTCTTTGGCGATGACCCGCGCCATCGCGTACTTGGTGAGCTGTTCGCTGCCGGCAAAATGATAGATGCCGCCGACCGCCGGGGCAGCGTCTCGCGTCAGGCGCCCGGCGATCAGCGCGACCGCGCGCGCGACGTCGTCGACATGCGCCGGGTAGCGCATCGCCCAGTCCTCGGCCTTGAATGCGCGGCCTTCGAGCAGCCGGGCGGCGAGTTCGGTGACCGGAGACTCGGCGAGGCTCTCGACCCGGCCGTAGAGGATGGGGATGCGCAGCAGCGCGAAGGCGTTCTCGCCCTGCGCCGAATAGGCCGCGCGAACGGCCTGCTCGCCGGCCAGCTTCATCCGGCCGTAGGCGTTGAGCGGCGCCGGGGCGGCGTCCGTGGCGTAGGGCGGCGCCGTGCCGTCGAAGACGTAATCGGTCGAAATGTAGATGAAACGGGCGCCGCCCGCTGCCGCCAGTCCGGCGAGCAGCGCTGTGGCGTCGACGTTGAGCCGCTGCGCCGTGGCGGGATCGCCGTCGACGATGTCGGGTCGTCGCTCGGCGGCCGCATGCACGACAAGGTCGGGCGCCCAGCCGGCGAAGGCCTGACGGAGCGCTGCCTCGTCGGTCAAGTCGAGTCTGTGCAGCGGTGCCGCGCTGCGCGAGTATGCCGCGCCGATCAGCGCGTCGGGCGCATCGGCAAGCGCCGCCAGGCGAAGCATCAGGGAACGGCCGAGGAGCCCGGAGGCGCCGGTAACGAGTATCTTCATGGCGAAGACTCTAGCACAGCCGGGCAGCACCAGTGCTCAGCGGCAGCACTTCGGAGTGTTCTGGCCTGCCTCGCCGGGCTGGGTTCGGGGCAGGCGGTCCGAACAAGCCCGAGCCTGGCCCCTTTTCCTTTTTGAAGTTTATAGGGGTCAGAGTGATTTGGTGTTCTGCTGCTAACGAATACGAAGCCAGTTTGTCCGGAAGAACGGAAATGACTCTGACCCCATATCGCTACGGCGGTGATTTTGCTGCCCAGCGGGCCGGCCAGCGCCGAGCCGATGGTCAGGCTGCTGCTTTCCGCAACGCTGTGGCTGCGTGTTTCGTTGCTCACCGCCTGCAGGTCGATGGCGCGGCCACTGAGGGTGATGGTGCCGCCGGCCAGCAAGTCGGCGCCCTGAGTGGTGATGTTGCCGGTCCCCGTGCCCTGGGTCGCCTGGTCGAGCCCGGCGCGCACGGTCAGGTCGCCGCTATTGGCCGACAGCAGGGTGGTGCTCTGCGTGGTGGCGCTGCCGGTACTGTCTTCGCTGGCGCTCGTTTTGCCGTACACGGTAAAGCGTCCCGAGGCGCCGGGTGTCAGGCCGATGCTGGTCGATTCGCTTTTGCTCTGGTTCTGGACGGCTTCGCTGTTGGCGGCGGCCAGAATGTCGACGTTGCGCCCGGCGAGAATCGTCAGGTCACGGTCGGCCAGGACGTTGCTGGCGCTGATCGTGGTGTCGCGGCCGCTGGAGAGCGCAATGTCGCCGCCAGAGAGCGTGCTGGCGACCTGGGTCACGCGCTGCCCGGCCGCGCTCTGCTCAAGCGAGCTCGTGCCGTAACTGATGCCGCCGATCAGGCTGGCGGAGAAGCCCGATTCCGTCTCGGATTTGAAGTGGCTCTCGTTGTGCGTCTCCTGCGCCGTTTCGACGATGAGGTCGCGCAACAGGGGACAGAGTGATTTGGTGTTCTGCAACTAACGAATACGAAGCCAGTTTGTGCGGAAGAGCGGACGCGACTCCCACCTCAATGGTATTCACCTAATCGGATACACACCAACCACGTTAGCGTTTTCCGCATCAATGTCTAGCTGAAACATTGAATTATCTCTAGCGCAATTAAAAACAACGCCAAAGACGTTCAGAGATTCAACACGAGGTAAATCAAACCAGCGAAAATCACCCAACTCGCTTTTTCCACCTATCACCTGCGTATCGGACAGTTGAAAACGCTGCGTTCCATCCGCATTAATGACCAACAGAACACGACGCTGACCCGATTTATCATGCCCATTTGCGACAACATACTCTCTCCCAGGAACGACTTTCGCCAATATTCCATAAGCATCTATAAGAGAAACAGGTTGAGAGCCATTGAGCCATCGAACCTCGATGACTTTTTCAGTTGGTCCAAGTGCAAATATGTCTTCCGCTTTCATTGCCTCATCGATGATTTTTCCATCGCGGCGAACTTCTACGAATTGCTGAATTTTCGTCATTTCTTATCTCACAGGTAATCGCTGAGGCAAACCCACTAATTGCAGATTTTTCGTACCCACAAACTCCACTTGAGCGCTTCCACCAGTGGCCACTCCCAACGGACCGGCCAAGCCGCTGTTGACTATTTGTGGCGCAGTCGTTTTGACTGTTACCACATAAGACACATCTGGCTTAAATTCGGGAAGAATAGATAAATTATTCCGGGCATAAGCTTGGCTCGTGACCGCATCCGGTGTAGCCCAACCACCAAACCAGGATTCACCTCTAGCCAGAGCCTGCGCTTGAGCCTCACTTATGACCATTTGATACTGAGTACCCGCAGGTACTAACTCTTTTACAACATTTGTGTTCGCTAACCAAGCAGGCTGATTACCCGCTGTAACCATTGCCCCATTCACAGCAGCCGCAGACCGTGCTTCGAGTTGAACTATCCCTACAGTAGTGGCGACACTATTTGCGCCCTTAACCTCAGCGGCAACAATTTTAACTCCTGTGCTCGTCACGGTGGCAACACCGATGCCTGTAGGTAGCGCCTCAGCACCTGCAAGATTGGCGAATTCAATGCCGACGGTATTGCACACCAGCGGCTGAGCTAAACAAAACGTCGCCAACTTATAAAGTCCGCCCACCGCACCAACCCCGGCTAGCAATGCGCCTGCGGTCCGCGCATTGGTACACACCGGGCTGGCATCGCAGTCGGCAGAAAGATATCGCCGTTCAACCTCCTGCAAAGCCGCCCCCGCTGCCGCCCACTGATTGCGCATGCTTGGCAGAATTTCCCCGTTTACCTTGACCCCGAGAATCTCTTTGTTAATCGCCTCCAGTTCGCTTTGTGCGTAAGCGCACGCCACTATGCCGACACAGTTTTTTGCATTCTCAATCGCTTGCAGTGCAAGCTTGTCCTGGCTATCACTGATGTTTTGGTAGGTATCACGAATCTTTTGGCACTCGATATCTGAGGTGCACTTGGCTAAGGCCTTGTCACGCGCAATCTTCTGATCGTGTAACAAATAGTTATTCGTCACCCCCACAAACGCTGCATTGGCGCCCGTCGACGCCCCCTTGACGTCGCCTGTGGCCAACGCGCCGACCGCCGTACCGACCAGCGTCGCGCCCAGCTGCATCAACGCTTTGTAGTCGTCGCGCCCGGCAACAAAGCCGTTCTTCTCCAGGTAGTCCGAGAGGATCGGCGCCATAACCTCCTGGCTCATGGCGCCCAGCGCCCCCGCCGCCGCGCTGCCGCCGCCGATCTTCGCTTCGATCAGCCCGACCATGCCGTGCAGTGCGGTCTTGGCGACGCTCCCGTCCTGCCAGTTCGCGTTGGTGGCGAGCGCCTCCGGATCGGCCAGCGTCCTTGTCGCGCTCTCGCTGCTCACGCCGTCCCGGTTTAGCCGCGCCAGTTGGGTGCTTTCGCCCTCGGTGAGCGTCCCGCCGCCGGCTAGTTTGGCGTCGATCTGCAGGCGCAGCCGCGCATCGTCTACGGGTTTTTTCATGGAGGACGCCAAGTCGCCGACCACGTTAGAGAGCACCGCCCCCACCAGCTTGGCCGCCTCCATGTTCTCCTGCTGCCGGCGCAACTGATCGGGCAGCGCCTGCGCCTGCTGCAGCGTCAGCGTGTTCGTGAGGCTCCCGTTGGCGCTCGCCGCGTCGCGTGCGGTCAGTTGCTCGGCCGTCTGCTGGCTGCTCGCATCCTTCGCCGCGTCGCCGCTGCCGGTGATCGTGATCGTCGCCGGGCTGATCACACTCTGCGTCGTCCCGCTCTGGCTGCCGTTCTTCGGCAGCGCCGCGTTGCCTTGCAGATTGCCCATGACGTTCTGCGCGGCGTTGCCGGCCAGCGTCGTGAGCATGCTACCGCCGTCGTAGCCGACGCTCAAGCTGCTGCCGCTGCTCTGCGTGCGCTGCGCGTTTTCAAGATCGCGGCTTGAGAGACTCGCCGTCGTCAGCCGGTTGTCGCCCGCAGCGGCGCTGCTGGTGATCGCCGCGCCGACGAGCTCGGTTTCTCCCTTGACGCGGATATCAAAAACCCCGTCGCCCGCCGCGATCCCGCTCTGCCCGACCGCCGACAGGTAGCTGTGCTTGATCGACTGCTCGCTGACGCCCACACTGCCGATCACCGGCACGCCCGCGCAGAAGAACCAGCACACTGAGACACTGAAGCCCGAACTGCTCTGCGTGCTGTCGTACTTGCTGCTGTCCTGCAGCGTCTCGATCAGCAGCTTGCCGCCGACGTCGAAGAGCACCGTCCCGCCCGAGACCTGCGCCCCCTTGAGCGTCGTGTCGCGCCCGCTCGTCACGCTGAGCTTGTCAGTAGCGCTGATCTGCGTGTTGTCCCATACGGTTTCGTTGCCGTCGGCCTTGCCTTGCGAGCGGCTCGCGTTGAGCTGGAACGAGAGCCCGCTCTGCTGCCCGCCGAAGGCGAAAGTCACGCCGCCGCCGACGCTGCTGCCCGAACTGCTGCTGGCGAGCTCGCTGGTGTTCGCCGCCGCTTCGAGGATCACGTCGCGCTTGGCCGACAGCGCGATCGTCTCGGCCTGCAGCTTAGCCGCCGCCATGTGCAGGTCGGTCTCGCTGGCGCTGATCACGATGTCTCGCGCCTGAAGGTTGGTGCCGAGGACCTGGGTGTCGTGCGTGCTGCTCTCGCTCGAGCTCTTGCTGCTGCCGATGCTGACGCTGATGCCGATTCCCGACGACGCGCTGGCGGCGCCGGCGCTGCCGGCCATGTTCTGACCTTGGGCGATCCGGGCATCCTTCGCCTCCTGCGCAACCTGTGTCGTCGCCTCCGTCGTCCCGGTCGCGTCGACGCTCGTCACGTCCTTGCCCTGCGTGAGCTTGTAGGCGTCGTAGCCCGCCTTGAGTACCAGCGCGCCCTGCAGGCGGCCGTTGTCGGTGTGTTGCGCCTGTTCGATGGCGTTGCCGATGGCGTTGATCTTGCTGCCCAGCGGGCCGGCCAGCGCCGAGCCGATGGTCAGGTTGCTGCTTTCCGCCACGGTGTGGCTGCGCGTTTCGTTGCGCACCGCCTGCAGGTCGATGGCGCGGCCACTGAGGGTGATGGTGCCGCCGGCCAGCAGGTCGGCGCCCTGAGTGACGATGTTGCCGGTCCCCGCGAACAAGCCCGAGCCTGGCCCCTTTTCCCTACTTTCACAATTTCACGTTCATCGGTTCGCCGTATTTATAAATGATGAGGCTGCGAATTTGGCCAATAGCACAAGGGAATTCCGCTCTCGAGCTTGCTGTAATAACACCACAAACTATGGCATTGTCACAATAGCTAAACTTTCCGCCACCATAGGCGGGAATACTAGATAGCAGATGTTTTTCAAGTTCAGGGTAATCAACCATGACCGCTAGGTTCTTATCGTCTATTTTGTCCATTGCTTGGACGAAATAGCCTATACCGCGCTCCATCACGAAAACCCCCTCAATGCTTAATTCGCTTCCTTCAGCTGTTTTCCTCTGAGCCAATACGTCAACAACTTGCATAAAGGACCCTTTCACTTATCGCGTTAATACAGCTTGGCCAGAGAATTTGTTGGCGAACTCCTGAGAGGGAACAAAATACTGTTTACCAGTTCCTGGGTCCCGAATAGCGACAACAGACTGACCTTGACGAACCGTGACACCATCCACAACAACAAAGTGCCCCTCACCATTTTCCAACGTAACACGCGCAATCGCGGCGTTACCTTTCGAAGTGGCCACGGCCAAATCATCAACAGATGCCTTCAGTATCCATGTGGCAGAACTCAATCCATTATTCTGTAGGGTCTTTGAGAGGCCCACCACATCAGTACCCACCCCAGGGACAAGACCGGCATCTCGTGCAATTTGCGTTACGTTCACCCACTTTCCACTGTCATTCAAGACCATTGCACATGCGGTAGGACCACATGCAACACTCCCGACATCTGAAACATACCTCTGGTCAAAAACCAATCGGCTTCCATTTCGGGCAATGGAACTCGTCTCCGATATGAGACTTCCAGCAGCTGCTGCATCAACACTATTTGCGCCCTTCAGCGCCAGAACCCCTCTTCCCCCTAAAACGGCAACGTCCTTGAGAATGTTGGCAGTAAGCAGGAGATCAGCCGCAAACAATAGGTTATTGGGCTTATCCTGCATGCTCTGCGGGCACTCGGTGCAAGCATTCAGAATGGTCGCCTCGCGGTACTTGGCCGCAAAGTTGAACATGTTCGAGACGCCCTGCCCGAGTTTATCAAAGAACGTCGTTGCGCCACCGGAAAAGCCTGCTTGCTGGCTCTTCTTCTCTATCGAAATGGCCTCGGCCACATGGTAAAAATCGGTCAGATTGACCAGCCCCGAGGGCGTGTCGACTATCCGGGCTGTAAAACTATCCTTGTTGGCTTCATTCCCCGGCGCATTCAACCATGTCTCAAAATACGGGCCAAGAAACTGCACCGCTGTTTGATAGCGTACCGCAGGACTATCCTGCGGGCTAGCCACGAAGACGGCACCGTTGTTGCCGACATCTCCCTTGAAGGCGCTGGCGAGAGCGACGCTGTCGGCAGCTCCGGTACTGGCGCCAGCCGCAATCAATTCCGGGTTGAAGAACATCGCGTTATAGGTTCCGCCGTCCACCAACGCGGCCGCCTCACCATCGAACAACATGCGCGACTTGATCTGGTCCGTATCAACCTTTTCACCAGTCTTGGCGGCGACCGCTCTGGCGACCTGCAATTTGCGATCCTGATGCAGCGCCCGATTATTGATATCGGCAATCAGCGCCACGCTGGCACCGGTCGATGCGCCCTTGACGTCGCCGCTCGCCAACGCGCCGACCGCCGCCCCGAGCAGGCTCGAACCGGCGTTCATCAGGGCGTCGAATTCCAGCTTCTTGGCCGGCGTCGTATCGTCAAAGCCCAGACTGTTCAGATAGGTCGTCATCGCGGGCACCAGCGCCTCGTGCGTCATTCCCGCAAGCGCCCCCGCCGCCGCGCTGCCGCCGCCGATCTGCGCTTCGATCAGCCCGACCATGCCATGCAGCGCGATCTTCTCGGGTCCGCCCTCCTTCCAGCCTTGTTTGGCCGCCACGTCGCCGACCACGTTGCTGAGCACCGCCCCAATGAGCTTGGCCGCCTCCATGTTCTCCTGCTGCCGGCGCAGCTGATCGGGCAGCGCCTGCGCCTGCTGTAGCGTCAGCGTGTTCGTGAGGCTCCCGTTGGCGCTCGCCGCGTCGCGCGTCGTCAGTTGCTCGGCCGTCTGCCGGCTGCTTGCATCCTTCGCCGCATCGCCGATGCCGGTAATCGTAATCGTCGCCGGGCTGATCACGCTCTGCGTCGTCCCGCTCTGGCTGCCGTTCTTCGGCAGCGCCGCGTTGCCTTGCAGATTGCCCATGACGTTCTGCGCGGCGTTGCCGGCCAGCGTCGTGAGCATGCTACCGCCGTCGTAGCCGACGCTCAAGCTGCTGCCGCTGCTCTGCGTGCTTTGCGCGTTTTGCAGATCGCGACTTGAGAGGCTCGCCGTCGTCAGCCGGTTGTCGCCCGCAGCGGCGCTGCTGGTGATCGCCGCGCCGACGAGCTCGGTTCCGCCCTTGACGCGGATGTCGAAGCCCCCGTCGCCCGCCGCAATCCCGCTCTGCCCGACCGCCGACAGGTAGCTGTGCTTGATCGACTGCTCGCTGACGCCCACGCTGCCGGTCACCGGAACGCCCGCGCAGAAGAACCAGCACACCGAGACGCTGAAGCCCGAGCTGCTCTGCGTGCTGTCGTACTTGCTGCTGTCCTGCAGCGTCTCGATCAGCAACTTGCCGCCGACGTCGAAGAGCACCGTCCCGCCCGAGACCTGCGCCCCCTTGAGCGTCGCGTCGCGCCCGCTCGTCACGCTGAACTTGTCGGTGGCGCTGATCTACGTGTTGTCCCAGATCGTTTCCTTGCCGTCGGCTTTGCCCTGCGAGCGGCTGGCGTTGAGTTGGAACGAGAGCCCGTTCTGCTGCCCGCCGAAGGCGAAGGTCACGCTGGGTTTAAGTCAATAAAACAATCTCCTACCCGTTCTCTGAAGCCAATGGCTGATATCTAGGATTGGTTATAAATTCACCCGTTAAATTTCCGTTTTCATCAACCTTCCAAGCGCCAACTACTGACTCTGGCGGCACATCTTCCTCTGAGCCAAATGCCCCCTCAATTTTGTAAACCCACCCATTCGGGTTACTCCGGGCAGCCTGAATTAGCTCATCGGTAATTTCATGTTCTGAAGCTTTATCTGTCACCCCAAACTCCTCAACCACGCCTCATAAGCCACACGCTGCTCAGCAACTGTACCTACTTGCTCATACTCGGTCGACTCAAATATATCTACTAAATCCTCGCGCCGAGCCTGCAAACCATTCTTGAACAAATACAGCTTCCTGCCTCCCCCCATCTGTCTACTCATACGAGAAGGATAGGCATCTTTTCGTGCTCCGTTACACAGCATGAGATATCCATGCTTTTCCGTTTCTAAGCGGATCAAACTCAATGCTTCAAACAAATCGCCTGCGGTTACAGAAAACGTCCCAAGCAAAGCACTAGAAACAGTCATCTCAACTAAATCGCCAGAAGAGTATTCCAGCAAACAAGCTGCCTTATCACCATTTCCAGAAGACATAGTCAGTTCGGCTTGTAAGCGCTGTACTCTCATCAGTTGAACCTCGGGTTCTTAATAAACGACCCAATAAATTTTCCATCAGCGCTGACTTGCCTTGCACCAAGAATATCTTGAGGACGAATTGCCCCTGGAATAATAACTTCAAGTTCCTGTGGATAAGGACTTTTAGCACCAAGAGTCGCGTTCACATCCAATGCTTGAGGCGGTTTGAGCTGGCTCGGCGAGGTAGCCAAAAGCGGTGTAGGCTGGTAGTCAAAACCGTTGGAATTTATAGACGCACCTATTTGCCGAGCGCTTTTTTGGCGGCTTGGGCGATGTTTTTTTCGGTTAGTCCGTAGCGCACCAGCAGTTCCTCGTAACTGTGCGCCGAAGTGCCGAACTGATCGTCGATGCCGATCTGCTCGAAAGGCACATTGATCTCGCCGATGATCAGCGCGGCGATCGCGCTGCCCAGCCCGCCGATTTTGCTCTGCTCGTCGGCGGTGACGATCGCCTTCTTGCCAGCGACGTACTTGAGAATTTCGGATTTCTTGAGCGGCTTCAAGGAACTGACGTTGATGACCTCGGCGGAAATGCCGTCGGCCTTGAGCAGCGCGGCCGCTTCGACCGACTTCCAGACCATCGCGCCGGTGGCGAAAATGACGACGTCGCTGCCTTCGACGATGCGCGTCATCTTGCCGATTTCGTAGTCGCCCTCGGCCGGGGTGTAGACAGGCAGTTCGTTGCGGTTGATTCGGATATAAACGGGACCCTGGTGCGTGAGCATGGCCTTGACCATCTTGCGCGTTTCGACCGCATCGACCGGGTTGAGCACCGTCATTCCGGGAATCAGGCACATCAGGTTGGCTTCTTCGATCGACTGGTGCGTCTTGCCGTCGCCGAAATCGGAGAGGCCGCAGCTCGAACCGCAGATCCTGACGTTGGCTTGCGGAATGGCGATGCTGCAACGGATCTGGTCGTAGGCGCGGCCGACGGCGAACACCGCGAAAGTGCTGTAGAAGGGGATCTTGCCGGCCAGCGCCAGGCCGGCGGCGGTCGATGCCATGTTCTGTTCGGCGATTCCCATTTCGAAATAGCGTTCCGGATAAGCGTCCTTGAACAGGCACGACATCGTCG